>Ga0209006_10001147_pt1 | contig 24159 bp, 21 predicted proteins | sample JacPin_JW_Ref_O2_FD_188567 | JGI IMG/M metagenome (GOLD analysis project Ga0209006, IMG submission 188567) | Forest soil microbial communities from Algoma, Ontario, Canada - Jack Pine, Ontario site 1_JW_Ref_O2 (SPAdes) (version 2) | ecosystem: Environmental > Terrestrial > Soil > Boreal... | reverse complement strand
GGGTGGTTCGGGCTGTTTTTCGTGCTTTCGGGTCGGTTTCCCACCGGCTCCTCTTTATCAGCTCCAGAATCCCACTGCTCAAATCATGTTTACCACTTCCAACCACTTTGTACCACATCTTAGCTGTAAGTCCTTGATTGTCAAGCACAAACTTGAAGGTTGATGTCTCGCAAAAGCGGCGTTTTGGGAAAGTACGAAGCCTAGTGGTTAACCATTCGAACGACCACAAGGGGTTGCGTTTACGCTTCCGATTCCTTCGCTATTCTTTCGCTGAGATTTTTCTTGCATGCCGCGCCCCGCGCGGTTTCTGCTGTGGAAATTACCGTTCTAACCCCTTCTCGGGAATGCCGCCATCCCTCTTCCCGTGGATTACATCCAAACTCCACGAACTTATTTAGGACCAGGGGCCTACCATAATGAAGCGACCGCATCTCCCTCTGCTCGCAGCCTTATTTCTGACCATCGCAGCATGGGCCCAACAAAACCCAGCTCCCCCGCTCTATCCGGCGCCCGGCAATCCAGCGGACGCACAATCGCAGGCCAATGCGACGGCTTTGGACAACTCCCAAATGCCAATTTTCCGCGTAAGCGTCTATGCGAGAACCGCGCGAGCAGTCAACTACCGTCATCGCGGCGGTTCCACCACGGTCGACTTCAGGGGCACCGCCCTCATGCCCGCAATTGCCGGACACGCGAAAGTTGATGGGAAGGCAGGCAGACTCGCCATTGACGTGGATCTCAGTCACATCGACCCGCCCAGCAAGTTCGGCGGCCAGTATCTGACATACGTATTGTGGGCGGTTACACCCGAAGGGAGGGCCATAAACCTGGGCGAAATCCTGCCGGGGGAAAATGGCAAGGACAAGATTAGCGTCACCACCGATCTGCAGGCTTTCGGCTTGATCGTGACCGCGGAACCTTACTTCTCCGTCACTCACCCGAGTAACGAAGTCGTTGCAGAAAACGAGATCCGTCCTGAAACCAAGGGCTTCGAAGAGTCGATTGACGCCAAGTTCGACGTTCTGGAAGGCACCGAATACACCATCGACGTTCACGCGGATCAATTGCCTTCGGCTCAAGCTTCGCCCGGCGTGCCTCTCACTCTGCTCGAAGCGCGCAACGCTGTCGCGATCGCCAAGGCCGCCGGCGCCGATCAGTACGCCAACGACAGCATTGTGAAAGCAGAAGACATGCTGCAGCGCGCCGAAGATTACTTCCAGCGCAAACAGGGCCGCACGCCGATCGGAACCGCCGCGCGAGGTGCTACTCAGATGGCTGAAGACGCCCGAGTACTGGCCCTGCGCCGGCAGGAGCAGAATCGGGAAGACGCCGCCCGGCAAGCCGCCGCAGACGCGAAAGCCAAAGCCGAAGCCGATGCCGCGGCAGCTCAGCAACGCGAGCACGAAGCTCAGGCCCAGGCCGCGGAAGACGCCCGCCGCAGAGCGGAGGCCGAGCAAGCGCAAGCTGCGGCAGTGGCGCAACAGCAACAAGCCCAGGCTCAGGCCGATGCCGCCCGCGCCGCTTCCGCACAGGCCGCTCTCCTGACTGCGGAAGCCGAACGCCAGAAGCAGGAAGCCCTGCAGCAAAAGGAAGCTATGCGCGCACGTTTGCTGGCCCAGCTCAATCAGGTCTTGCAAACTCGCGACACTGCCCGCGGGTTAATCGTCAGCATGCCAGACGTGCTCTTTGATTTCGATAAGTACACGCTGAAGCCCGACGCTCGCGAGCGGCTGGCCAAGATCTCCGGAATCGTGCTGGCCTATCCCGACCTGAAGCTGCAGGTCGAAGGACACACCGACAGCATTGGCAGCGACGAATACAACCAGACTCTTTCCGAGAAACGCGCCGAGAGCGTGCAAGGTTACCTAGTCTCATCGGGAGTTCTGCCCGATCATGTCACGGCCGTCGGACTGGGCAAAGCGGACCCAGTCGCCGACAACAGCACCGCGGCCGGCCGTCAGCTTAACCGACGTGTGGATATGATCGTCTCGGGAGACGTGATCGGCTCGCAGGCGCCGGTGAATCCGTAGCTGCGCTGGCCGCAAGTTTTCCAGAGGAAGACCTACGAAGTCGGCCGGCAGGCGGCCTCGCGAACCGCCTCCTGGTCTGCCCCCAATGCACCGCACCTTCGCGAAGCGCCAGGAAATTCTCCTTGACCTTTTGTCGTAACGGATGTCGGATCTTCCGGATGCCGGAAGCCGAGAGCCACGACCCGCATTTGGTGTACACTTCCGCGCATTGAACGCAGGAGGCACTGAATGAGACTGAACAAAACCAGAATCTGGCTGGGCGGATTAGCCGGCGTGGCGTACTCGGGACGCTGTGGAGCTTGGTGGTCGGCCGCTTCATCATCACCGACGCGCGTTGCGCCGCCGCTCAGACTGCCGGATATTTTCTGAAGACGCCCCGCTACCCGTCATTCGCCGTGCAGTGGATCATTCTGCTGTTTGTCGGCGCGATCATTCTGGCGCATCTCTATGCCAGGGTCCGCCAGACGCTCGGCCCCGGAACCGCCCTGCGCGTCGGCTTCTGGGTGGGCCTCATCGCCGGCTTGCCCTACAATCTCGCGCAGGCTACCTGGTTCGCCGGCAACCGCGGCCTTCCCTTCGGCTGGATGCTCGACAGGTGGATCGGCTGCATCCTCGCCACGCTGGTCGCGGGATTTATCGATAAGGAATCATGCAGGTTGAAAATGAAATGCTGCGCGGGAACTCGGCCTCGGCCGTTGGGAAGAATCCGCATGCGACTTCATATACCGCCCGCAACTGCAAGCCTTGCTTTGCGCCCTCTGCGGCATTTCTCTGTGAACTCAGCGTTTAAAAACTTTTGGTCTCGCCGTCCCTTCCGAGTTCTGCCACAGGACGCGCAATGAGACTCTGCGCTGGACCAGCCGCAGTCACCGCGCTGCTGGGCTCAGTACTTGGCATCGCTCTCGCTCAGGCGCAGCCTGGAGACTGGGGCCCGGTAAATCCCGCGAGTCTCTGCGTGACTGAAGGGGCGATAGAGAAAGCGGCAGACAACCGTCTCGCGGTAAAAGCTCCCAAGATGCGCGCCTATGTCAACGCTTGGACAGGGCAATCCATCGAAGCGCGTTTCACTTATCTCGGCCCCACCAGCAAAGAAGAAGCGCTCGGCTCGGACGAGATGCGCCGGCAGTTCGGCTTCAAGCTGCACGCGCAGGACGCGTGCAACCTGGTGTATGCGATCTGGCGTATTAGTCCGGTAGGAAAGTTGGTCGTGTCGGTGAAGCGCAATCCCAACGCGCACACCAGCGCGGAATGCGGAAACCGCGGTTACGAAAACATCAAGCCGCGGAAATCCTCGCCCGTACCCGGCCTGCGTCCCGGAGATTCGCACATCCTCCGCGCGGAAATGAAAAAAGAAGAACTACGCGTATTCGTGGACGATCGCGAAGTTTGGGAAGGTAACGTTGGAGCAGACGCCGCCGCGCTCGCCGGGCGAGTCGGAATTCGCTCCGACAATGCCCGGCTCGAATTGAACCTCAAGACTGGCCCCTATGAAGGAGCCCATCCTAACTACCTGCGTGCCTGCCAGACTTCAGATCCCGATTGAATCGACGGGTTTGCCCTTCCTCTGTGTTCCCCGGTGCCCGCTGTGGTTGCCTTTTTTGCAGTTGTCTTTTATCTCACACCACAAAAAAGGCCCGGCGGTCTGCCGGGCCCCACTTCGTATTGCAATCGCTGTATACCCGATTAGTCGCCAGCGGCGTTGATGATCAGGTGATCGATGATGCGATGCGCTTCATCGATGTGATGAATCGCGCGATCCCGCAGCCCGCGCGTGTACGGATCATCCTCTTCGCGCGCCACGTCGTTGTGAGCCTTGTCGATCAGTTCCAGCGCCTTGTGGTAGCGTCCCTTGTGACCGAGGTGAGCATCCACGGGCATGTGATCGTGAATGTCCTTGCCATCATCAATCGAGGCCTTCTTGATTTCGCCGATGGCCTTATCGATCTGGTCAATGGCGCGCACCTCTTCGTCGTTCTGACGATCTGAACCCGTGATCCGTTCCAGATGAGCGCGCGCATCGCGCAAATCGCTGAGCGCATGCAGGTAATGGGGATGCTTCCCCGGTTCGTCAGCCAGACTGAAACTGGCGCAAAGGGCTACAAGAAACACTACTGCAGCAAGGTGTCGCAGAGTTTTCATAGATTTCCTTTCGGTATGGTTATCCTGACCCTAACACGTAATGGACAAATCGGGCAGCACTGCACGCCCCACTAGGAATAAACCCGGCATCCGCACGTTTGATGCGCACCGTGAACAAATTGTAGAGAGAGCCCCGGTCAATCGGGAAGATTACGTGAGTACACAGCGGGTCCGCAGCGCATGCGGGCCCAATTGGCCAGTCGAATTACCCATGCTGTTTTTGTTTGATTCGGGCTCTTTTCTTCTTTGCGACATTTCTTCGCTGCGGTTGCGGTCAAGGGCTCTTCCACTGCAGCAGATTAGGCGCGTCTCATGTAGCGGATTCTTCACTTGGCTGATTCTTACTCGGCTGATTTTCGTTTAGCTGATTCTTATTTAGCAGGTTCGACGAACACTGCCGTGCCGTAGGCCAGCACTTCGGTGACGCCCTGCATCACCTCGGTGGCATCGTATCGGGCGCCGACCACAGCGTTGCCGCCCAGTTCGGCCGCATGGATCAACATCAGGTCGAAGGCTTCGGCGCGCGTCTTCTCGCACAGGTTGGTGAGCAGCGTGATGTTGCCGCCGACCAGAGTCTGCAATCCCGCTCCGATGGTGCCAAAGATGGATCGCGACCGCACCACAATCCCGCGCACCACTCCCAACGTGCGCGTCACGCGGAAACCGTCCAGCTCAAATTGCGTCGTCACCATGTTGTGCGCGACCATTCTTCCACCACCTGTGTAGCTGGTTGCCATTGTTGCCTCTCCTCAATCTTTGGAAGTACCGGAGGCTGCGCCGGGCAGGCCTACTATAGCGCGTGCAGGGTTCATCATTCCAACTCGGCGCGGATGAAGAACTCCTGCGACGAGACATCATACTCAACCTGCAGAATGTTGGGCTTGCAGCAGACCTGGCAATCTTCCACGTAGCTTTGGCGGCGCCCGGCACTCGAGTCCACGGCGGTGGTGTTCCACTCGCCGCAGCCTGCGCACTGAAAGCCAGCTTCCATTTCGAGGAGATTATCTCCCATTTCTCTGGTTGGCTCGATTTTCGTTCGAGACTGTTGGAATTAACCATCTGGTTATAGCCCAATGAGATAACGATAGGCGCTAGGATTCGATTTAAGCCCTCGCGATCCTTCGGACACAGGAAAACCATCATCAAGCCAGTAAAGATCGCACTACGGGACTGCAAGTGGCCCTGGCGGGTGTTCCAATTAAGTCTCTCTGGTATCGAAGACGGGTGTCGTGGCGAGCCCGTTTCGCGGCTAAGACAATAGCTTGTAGTTTTCAACGCCCTCAACCTAACTATCGACTTAGAGGCAGTGGCTGGGGTCTAGTGGCTAGTTGTTAGTAAAACCTGGCCAGTTTGCTTTGACTAGTCACTAGCTACTAGCAGCTTCCAACTTTGGTCAACCACATCTGCCCGTTAATGTCTTCCGTCCATATAATGGCGGGGACTCGTGGAACCCCGGATGCCCTCGTCCGGGGAGTAGCGGCGGCCGGGCTTCGCAGGCCGGACGGACGAGGCGTCCATCGCTCCGCGAGCTATTCGGGAGGACTCATGATTTCGCGGCGGCGGTTTCTGGAAGTGGGTGGTGTGGCGGGAATCGGTGTGGCGGGAGTTGCGGTGGCTTCTAACCCGCTGGTCGCGGCGGCGGCGCAGAAATCTGGTGAGGCGGAACTGCCGGCGTCGCTGTCGCGGCTGCAATCACGCAAAACCGAAGCGACTCCGATTATGAAAGAAGAACGGCAGGAGCGCCTCGAACGTGCCCGCGCGGTGATGAACGAGAACGGGCTGGGCGCGATTGTACTGATGGCGGGCACGTCGCTGAATTACTTCACTGGAATTCGCTGGTGGGGCGGAGAACGCATGTTCGCGTTGATCCTGCCGGCGAAGGGCGCGGCGTTTTATGTGTGTCCGGCATTTGAGGAAGGACGCGCACACGAGCAGATTGCTACCGCTCCCGACGGCGCGCACGCGGATGTGCGCACCTGGCAGGAAGATGACAGTCCGTATCAGCTGGTGGCGCAGGGACTCAAAGAACGAGGCGTAGCAACGGGCACAGTCGGAATTGAAGAGACGATTCGTTTTCTGTTCAGCGATGGTCTGGCGAAGGCTGCGCCGTCGGTGACAATGGCGAGTGCAACGCCGGTGACCGCGGGCTGCCGCATGATCAAGAGCGCGCACGAGATCGCGTTGATGCGACTGGCGGCGCAGGTCACGCTGGCAGCGTATGAGGCGGTTTATCGCGCGCTGCGCGTGGGCATGACGCAGAACCAGGTGCAGGAGTTGATTGCGGCCGCGTATGGAAAGCTCGGATTTCCGGGCGAGGCCAGCGTGGAAGTGGATGAATACACGGCCTTTCCGCACGGGTCGACCACGCCGCAGGTGATCCGCGAAGGGTCAATTGTGATGATTGACGATGGCTGCGTGGTGGAGGGATATCAATCTGACATTACGCGCACGTTTGTAATTGGCAAGCCAGCGGCGAACGTTGGCGACAAAATGAAAAAAGTGTTCGACGTTGTGCATCGGGCACAGGCCGCGGCGCTGGCGGCCGCGAAGCCGGAGGCGGAGTGTGGCGCGGTCGATGCGGCGGCGCGTAAAGTTGTCAGCGATGCCGGGTATGGGCCTGATTACAAATACTTTGTCCATCGCCTGGGGCATGGGTTGGGTATGGACGGGCACGAGTGGCCTTATCTGGTGCGCGGCAACACCACGAAACTTCAGGCGAACGTGACGACTAGCAACGAGCCGGGGATTTACATTCGCGGCGAATTCGGCGTGCGTCTGGAGGATGATATGCACGTCACGGAGAACGGCGCGGAGTTGTTCACGGGGCAGAGTTTGTCGCTGGAGGAGCCGTTTGGGTGATGGCGGGGTTTTGGATCTCAGTTCTCAGTCCTAGAAGTAGTCGTGAAAAAATCGAGGCCGGTGGCGAAGTAGGGGTCCTTCGCTTCGCTCTGCATGACATGCTTTAGGGAGTTGGGTGCTTGTTCGGAGCCGTGCCGGTCCCACGAGCGTGGTGAGAACTCCTTCAGAGGGCGGTGGTGGTACCGAGTTGCATGGGTCCTTCGCCTCGCTCAGGATGAGGGCCAAACAGAGTCCGCTCAGGCTTCGGGGACGGGAGGGCAGCCGGGGAAATCCATCAGGTATTTGTTGCCGATGTAGCCGAGGTAATTGATGCCGATTTCGCTGGTGAAGAAACCGTCGGCAGTGAATTTGCGCAGCAGGGAGAAGAATTCGATGCCGGGGCCGAGGCTGGGGTCCTGCTTCGCGTTTTTGCTATAGGCGATCAGGTCGAGGATTTCTTTTTGCTGGTCCGCGGCGCACTCGAGATAGAGCTTGCCGTAGCGATCGGTGCAGGTATCGTTGAGCCACATGAGGCCTCCGCCGAGCGCGAGTTGGTAGTCTTTGTTTTCGCTGGTAATGAGGTCGATGAACTCGGGAGCGCCCGCTTCGATGGCGCCGCCGGTTTCGGCGTCAGCAGGAATGATGGTCTGGCAGAGGGTTTGCAGGGTTTTGTAATCGTGCGCGGAGAAAAATTTGGGAGCGTAGCTTTTGGCGGCGGCTTTTTCCGCGGTCACCATGCGGTGCGCGTATTCGGCAGCCTCGAGAGGAATGACGCGCAGCACCGATCCAGCGACGGCGGTCATGGTGAGCGATTTCAGAATGTCACGGCGCGTGGGCATGGGAGGTCCTTGGGTGTCGGAATCATCGTGTGTCGAGATCAGCGTGTATCGAGATCAGGCCCTCGAGATCCTCAGAAGATTTACGTCGAAACCGTGGCATCTCTCCGGGACTTGTTCCGTGTTTCCCGTTCACCCGGCACTACCGTGCCGGGCTTTCATGTGTCGTCCCTCCGGGACTCGAACCATCGGCTCGGCTTGAAGCCGTGCCCTTCCCAAACCCATCTCCTTTACAGCTTCTCCAAGTTCCAGAATCACAAATTTCCTTTCTTGGCCTGGTCTAGTAGGTAGTCGGAGGCGCGCCAGGTCAGGGCCATGATGGTCAGCGTGGGATTTTTGTCGGCGTTGGTGACGAAGCTGGCGGCGTCGGTTACGAAAAGATTTTTTACGTCGTGGGCCTGGCAGTATTGGTTTAGCGCCGAGGTTGCGGGGCGTTCGCCCATGCGGACCGTGCCTACTTCGTGGATGATCACGCCGCCGTCGGCGATGCCGTAGGGATTTTTCCCGCCGGGGCTCGTGGTGGTGAGGTAGGTGCCTCCCGCGGCTTCGACGATCGCGCGATAGGTTTCCTGCATGTCGCGCGCCATTTTGATTTCGTTGTCACTCCACTTCCAGTGAAAGCGGAGGACCGGAATTCCCCACTGGTCGACGACAGACGAATCGATTTCGCAATAGCAATTTTCGTTGGGAATCATTTCGCCGCGTCCGGCGAAACCGATGTAGGTGCCGTAATTTTTCTTGGCCTTTTGTTTGAGCGATGCGCCGTAACCTTCTTCGTCGTCGCAAAGGTCATCCCAGTCGCCGACGCCGGGCATGCCGCGCCCGCCGTAGAATTCGGTGTGGTAGCCACGCAGGAAATCATTTTTGCGATCGAACTTCCACCAGGGCAGGTACATGTGCATTCCGCCGACGCCATCGTGATTGTGGGCTGGCATTTTTTCGAGGATGGGGAAATAGCCTCCGCCATCGCTGCCCACGGTGTCCATCAAGTTGCGGCCGACGACTCCGGAAGAATTCGCGAGGCCGTCGGGAAAAAGCGTCGACCGGGAATTTAAGAGAAGGCGCGCGGACTCGCAGGTGCTGGCGGCGACGATGAAGGCGCGGGCGTTGATGCGCTTCTCGCTGCGCGTCGCTTTGTCGATGTAGGAAACGGCGGAAACTTTGCCATCTTTGCCGGCGATAAGCTCGCGCGCCATGGCGCCAGTAATCATTGTGAGGCGTCCGGTTTCTTGCGCGGGAGGAATCATCACCTGGCTGGAACTGAAGTTGGAAGCGCTGATGCAGCCGCGTCCGCATTGCGCGCAGTAGTGGCAGGCGGCGCGGCCGTTGAGCGGCTTGGTGAGAATGGCGAGGCGCGACGGGACGCAGAGAATGTTGAGGTGGTCGCAGGCCTTCTTGATGATGGTTTCGGTGCAGCGCGGTTTGGGCGGCGGGAGGAAAATTCCGTCGGGCGCGCTGGAAATATTTTCTTTGGTGCCGAAGACGCCGATGTAGGACTCGACTTTGTCGTAGTAGGGGGCGACGTCGTCGTAGCTGAGCGGCCAGTCGTCGCCCATGCCGTCGTGAGAGCGGACTTTGAAATCTACGGGAGCGAAGCGCAGGGCGATGCGTCCCCAGTGGTTGGTGCGTCCGCCCACGATGCGGGAACGGAACCAGCGGAAGGTTGAGCCGGGAGCGGAGACGTAGGGCTCACCTTCGATTTCCCAGGCGCCGTTGGGGGCGAGGAATTCGTCTTCGAGTCCCTGGCGGGCGCGGCCGCCGACGCCGGCGCCGCGATGGGGGAGTTCGTAGGGCCAGACGTGTTCTTTGTAATCCTTGTCGGGATAGACGGGCGGTCCGGCTTCGAGCAGCGCGACGGTGAGGCCGCCTTCGGTGAGGACTTTGGCGGCGGTGCCTCCGGAGGCGCCGGAGCCGATGATGCAGACGTCGTAGGTTTTGGGTGAGCGGGGTTGCATGGGCCTCGGGGAAACCTTTCTTCTCGTTAATGCGACAGCTTACCTCAGGGACTGAAGCCCTGCGTTTGTGGCGGTTTACAGGCACGACTGCAGTCGTGCCCTTCCCAGTCGTTGGTGCTCGTCCCGGTGGTAGTGGTCTTTCAGTCCGGGGCGGGGATCAAAAGCGACGGACAAGAGTGTCCGTCCTACACAAAGCAAGCGCTCCGCCACCCAAAATCAAAAGCTAAAGTCTAACGAAATCAAAAGCAAAGTCGATTCGCGGGGCTGTACCCGTCGCTCGAACTACCAGCGGACCTTATTTAGATATTCGTAGCTCTTTGTGATGCTGTCGAAAGGGACTTCGGGCTTGTCGTGTTCGACGATGTAGTGCTTGATGCCCGCCTTCTCGGATTGCGCGAAGATTCTCTTCCAGTCGATGATGCCGCTGCCCACCGAGGTCAGGTCGACGGTGTCCCCGAAGTTCTGCGAACCTCCGGCGGTGATGACGGGAAGTTTCTTAAGGTCCTTGACGTGAACCAGGGGGAAGCGTCCGGGATAGAGATTGAAATATTTCAGCGGATCGCCCCCAGCGGCGGTGATCCAGCACAAGTCCATTTCCATCTTCACCAGATTGCCGTCGCACTCTTTGAGGAGCGCATCGTACGGGAGTTTGCCATCGACGGGAAGAAATTCGAACCAGTGGTTGTGATAGGCGAACTGCAGGCCGGCTTTCTTGCTCTGCTCCCCGCAGTGGTTGAATTTTGCCGCTGCTTGCTTCCAGATGTCGGGAGATTTGCGCAGGTCTTCGGGAATCCAGGGGCAGACGATGTATTTCAGGCCGATGGTCTTGGAGGTTTCGATGACGGAGGGAAATTTGTCGTCGAGTTCGTCGTATTGCACATGGGTGGAGATCGGCTCAAGACCATTCTTGTCGCAGGCGGCGCGGACTTGCTGGCCGGTGCGGCCGAAGTAGCCGGCGAATTCGACTTCCTTGTAGCCGATGGCGGCGACTTTGGCGATGGTGCCGTCGAAATCGTCTTTCATGAGGTCGCGAACCGTGTAGAGCTGCAGGCCGACTCTGTCGATGCGACGTTCGGCGGCCGCCCAGCTGAATTTATCGGCAAGAAGCGTGGCGGCGGTGACGCCGGTGGCGGTCTGAACAGCGGTTTTCACGAACTTGCGGCGGTCGATCATCTTCATGGCGTCATTATCCTCTTCGGTGCACGGCGAGAATTATACTCGCGCGGTGGTGAGGCGCAAGGATGCTAGGGCGAGTGTCCTAAATTCTCACGACAGAGGACACTGAGGAACACAGGGTAAACCGGTTCTCATTCAGATTTTTCTTCTTCGTCTTTTATTGTTCCGTTTTTCTTTTCTTCTCTTTTACTTGGACACCTGAAGATTGTTGTCCACCGAGAAAATGCCGGAGACGCCGTTGGCGCGGATGCCGGCCAGATTCTTGTCGCCCTGGCTGTCGACCACGCCTTCGAGCGTGACGTGACCGTTTTTGACGATGATGCGAATGGGCTTCTGCACGCCCAGCGCATATCTTTGCAGAGCGGGGTAGCCGTAGATGGTGCGGAACAGACGCTGGCGCAGGCGGTCGTCCATGGGCGAGGGAGGCAGCACTTCGATCTGATCGTCGACGTGGTCGACGCCTTCGATGTGCTTGACCGCGTTCTCGGCGTCCGACTTGGTAACGGGGCGAGTGACTTGCCCGAGAAGGGTGACGGTGAAGCCGTCCACTTTGTAGGCAATGTTGTCGAAGACGGTGAAGTAGGGGAGCATGAGCAGTTCGTGGCGGACTTCTTTGATGATGCGTTCGGTGGAGCGGGCAGTGGGTTGCGCACGTTGATCTTGACTAGGTTGAGATTGATCAGGTTGAGATTGATTGGGCTGAGCTTGATTGGTTTGACTCTGCGCGACGGTTGCGGCGGCAAGGGTGAGAAGGCAAAGTGCGAGAACAAAGAGCCTGGGGTTCATGACGTTCTCCTTGCGGTTGAGTTCCCGAGGACGAGGAGATTGTACCTCCAGGCGGACCTCGATTTCAGGGGCCGAGCGGGAACCCGTGAGATCATTCCACGTTCGGTTCTTCGGTTCCGTGCCACGGGGAATGGTTGCTGCCTGATTTCGAGAGGAAGAGTTGGCGGGGATGCAGCAGTGCGGTGAGCAGGCTGGAAAAGTCGCAATCCAGGAATTGAAAATTCTAGGAGGGTCTGAAATTTATGAGCGACGCAAAATGGCGGACCGCGCTTTGTTACGGTTGGGGGTCGGCGAGGGTGAGGGTTAGATCGGGACTGGAGCTGATCAAGCGGATGTCGGCGCAGTCGTTCAGAATCCAATCAGCGCCGGCGTCGTGCAGCGCTGCTTGCGGGGCGGTTGTCTTGAGGGCGATGACCCGGGTGGCGGCTGACTTCCCGGCGCGGATTCCTGCAGGGGCGTCTTCGAGAACCACGCATCGGGATGCGGGGAAGCCGAGTAGCGACGCACCTTTCAGATAGGGCTCGGGATGAGGCTTGCCCTGCGTGATGTCGGTGGACGTGACCATGCGCGCGGGGAGGGGCAATCCCGCGGCATGAATGCGGATCTCAGCCAAGCGGCGCGTGCAGGAAGTGACGATGGTCCAGCGATCGGGCGGAAGGCTGGCGAGCAGAAGGACCGCGCCGGGCAAGGGGACGACGCCTGCGAGGTCTGCGATTTCGCGGCGCTCGACTTCGCGATTCTCAGCGTCGTGGTCGGCGTTGGGCAGGTAGTCGCGCACGGTGGCGAGGCTCGGACGGCCGTGGGCGCGGGCGACAACTTCTTCAGGATTGAATCCGTGCTCGAGAGCCCACTGATGCCACACGCGAGCGACGGCAGGCGTGGAGTCGATGAGCACGCCATCGAGGTCAAAGAGTAAAGCGCTGCATTGGATTTGGGTCATGGGGTTTGGTTCATTAGGCTGCGGTCGTTCGCCAGCGAAACCCCGGAGGCTAGAGCCCGCACTCAAGAATACCTTTATCGCAGCGCGGAAAGCGCTGCGCCACCCAAAATCAAGGGCAGTTGTCAATCGAGGCCCATGATCGAATTCCAACTTTACCTTTCCGAGGCGAGCTCCCAGGACTTGGATCGTGCGACGGCTTCGTTCCAGCGCTGGCGCAGGGTGGAGGCTTGCGATGCGGGCATCTTCGGCTCGAAGCGGCGAGCTTTGGCTGTGGTCTCATGGATCGATGTCCAGAAATTTACGGCTAGTCCTGCGAGGTAGGCAGCGCCGAGTGCGGTGGTTTCGGTGGCGGCGGGACGGACCACGGGAACGCGCAGCAGGTCGCATTGAAATTGCATGAGGCTGTCGTTGGCGGAAGCGCCACCGTCGACGCGAAGCTCTTCGACCGGATGGCCGGCGTCGCGTTGCATGGCGTCGAGCAGGTCGGCGACTTGATAGGCAATGCTCTCGAGTGCGGCGCGAGCCAGGTGTCCGGCGGTGCTGCCGCGGGTGAGGCCGAAGATGGAACCGCGCGCGTAGGAATCCCAGTGCGGCGCGCCCAGGCCGACGAATGCGGGGACGAAATAAACGCCGCCATTGTCTGCAACCGATTTCGCGAGCGCCTCGACCTCGCTCGAACTGCGGATCACTCCCAGGCCATCGCGCAGCCACTGCACCACCGCTCCGCCGACGAAAACGCTGCCTTCGAGCGCGTATTCGGTTCTGTCTTCTATTTTCCATGCGACCGTCGTGACCAGACGATTCGACGATGGAACCGCGTGCGTGCCGGTGTTTTGCAGCATGAAGCATCCAGTGCCGTAAGTATTTTTGGTGAGGCCGGGGCGGACGCAGCGCTGTCCGAAGAGCGCGGCCTGCTGGTCGCCGGCAATGCCGGCGATCGGAATGCCGTCCAGGCCGGGCACAGCGCTGACCTCACCGTAGATTTCAGAGGAGCGCTGCACCGCGGGCATCATCGACGCGGGGATGCGAAAGAGGCGCAGCAATTCTTCCTCCCAAGCTCCGGTATGAATATTGAAGAGCATCGTGCGCGATGCGTTGCTGCAGTCGGTGACGTGCACGCGGCCACCGGTCAGCTTCCATATCAGCCAGCTGTCGACCGTACCGAAGGCGAGTTTTCCGGCGTCTGCATAGGCCCGCGCACCAGACACGTGGTCGAGAATCCAGGAAATTTTGCTGGCGGAGAAATAGGAATCGATGAGCAGGCCAGTGCGCTGCTGAATCAGCGGCTCGTGGCCGGCAGATTTGAGACTTTCGCAGACGCCGGCGGTGCGGCGGTCCTGCCAGACCAGCGCGTTGCAAATCGGCTGGCCGGTTTCGCGATCCCACAGGATGGTGGTTTCGCGCTGGTTAGCGATGCCAATGGCGGCGATATCTTTGGGCTGCGCGCTGGCCTGGGCAAGGGCTTGCAGAGCAACCGCAATTTGCGACGCTGCGATCTGCTCGGGACTGTGTTCCACCCAGCCCGGGTGGGGAAAAATCTGATCGAACTCGCGCTGCGCTACGGCTCGCACTTCGCCATCGCGATCGAACAGGAGCGCTCGCGAACTGGTGGTGCCTTGATCGAGTGCCAGAATGTATTGCAAGGTCCCTCCTTGAATTCGGGCTCTCTCGCGGCGGGCCTCTATCGACGTCTGAGAGCTGCTAGAGGCTATCCAATCTATCTTAATAAGTCCTCGACAGGCCGGACCCGAGCGAGGCCCCAGCGCTGAAGCCCGAACCCCCGGGGCGCCTGTACGGCACGAGTGCAACTCGTGCCCTCCCCGAACGCACTCAGCGAGCCGATGAAGAGCTCTACCGCTACGGCCGTAGGAAGCGCCGGATACAGAAATCGTAGATGGCGGCGCCGACTAACCCGCCCAGTAGCGGCGCGATTATCGGAACCCACCACACGCGAGCACCGTCGGTGAGACCATTATTGTGGAATCCTGCGAGCACGGTAAACAGGCGCGGGCCGAAATCGCGCGCCGGATTGATGGCGTATCCGTGCATGCCGCCGAAACTCATGCCGATGGCGACGACGATGAGTCCGATCATCAAAGGCGCGAAGTTGGCGCCGGGCGGCATGTTGAACTCGTCGGTGACGGCCAAGACGAGAAGAACCAGCAGAGCCGTGCCGATCAACTGGTCGAGAAAACCGGCCTGGATGAGGGCGGGGAACGCGGGGAAGGTTGTGAAGATGCCGGCCGTGTGAACGAGTTGCGGATCGACCTGGCGGAATGCCGGGAGATAATTCCAGTAGACCAGGGCGGCGGCGGCGAAGGCTCCCGCGGTTTGCGCGATGGAATAAGGGACGACCTTGCGCCACGGGAAATCGCGGAACACGGCGAGAGCGAGCGTGATCGCGGGGTTGAGATGCGCGCCGGAAATTTTTCCGGCAATATAAATTCCCATCGTGACGGCAAGGCCCCAGCCCAAGGTGATGTTGGTGTAGCCGCCGTGAACGGTCTCGCCCGGGTTCGTCGACGGGAACAACACCACCATGGCGACCACGCCGGTGCCGAACAGGATCAGCACGAACGTGCCGAGGAATTCCGCCAGCAATTCAGCCGCGAATGTGGGCTTTTGGTTCATCGCCATTGTTGCGCTCCCTGCTGGAACCGCGCAGTAGTCTAACAAGGCTAGCGCGTCGACGGCGGAATTTCTGGAGTGGTCTTTCCGTTCCTCTGGTCACCCCGGCTTGCGCAGGCCCGTCCGTCTGAGCAAAGAAACATTTCTTCGCCCCGTTAGGGCTTGCCGTTTGCCCGCCGTACCCCACGGCGTGCGCCGTGGGCTGCATTCTTGCGCCGCTTCGCGGCTGAGACTCGTAGCCGCGTTCCTCGAAACCAAACATTCGTAACCTGCTTCGCCCCTGATTGGCCACATATTTTCATTTGACATTTGGGCCAGAGTCTTTAAGATAAGAACATATTTATTCATCAGAGTGCATTTTTATTCATCATGAATAAAACCTTGAGACAGCGGGCGGTTCTGGCGACGCTAAGGCATGGTCCGGTCGCCAGCCAGGAAGATCTGCAGCGTGTTTTGCGGAAGCAGGGATTCAAGGTGGGGCAGGCGACGCTTTCGCGCGACATCCGCGATTTGAACCTGAGCAAAACCGCCCACGGCTATTCTCTGCCGGACAGTTCTGCCGCACTGGCGCTGCCTCCGGTTTCGCGACTGGTGCGGGAGTTTGTGCTAGGCATTCGTTCGGCACAGAACCTGCTGGTGGTGAAAACGATTGTGGGCAGCGCTCAGCCGGTGGCCGCTGCGATGGACGAAACGGACTGGAGTGAACTGGTGGGGACGATCGCCGGTGACGACACGATTTTGATTGTGTGCCCGGACAAGGACGATGCGAGAAAACTTTCCAGCCGGCTTGAGGGCATGCTGACGTAATGCCCGCGAAGCTCAAAACCGCAGTGCTGGGTGCGACTGGCTATTCTGGGCTGGAGCTGACGCGCATTCTCCATCGTCATCCGAAGCTGGAGAAGCCGGTGCTGCTGCGGCGCAACGGAAATAACGGCGCGGCCGGCGTTTCTGATGGGAACCAGGCCGACGTCAATCTTCCGGACATGAATCTGGCTGACGTATTTCCAGCGCTATCCGGAAACGGAGGCTATCCTCTGCAGGCGCTTTCGTGGCCGGAGTTACAGCGGCAGGGCGTGCGGTTGCTTTTTTTGGCGACTCCGCATGAAGCGTCGCGCTCGCTGGTGCCGGAGGCGATGGCGCACGGACTGCGGGTAATCGACCTGAGCGGGGCGTGGCGGCTGAAAGAGGCGCAGCATCGTGCGGTTTATAACTTTCAGGATTCGGATGCGGCTACGGCGGCTGAACTCACGGACAAGGCAGTCTACGGATTGCCCGAGTTGCACGGGGATCAGGTCGCGGGCGCGGATCTGGTTGCCAATCCTGGTTGCTATGCGACCTCGGTGATTCTGGCTCTGGCGCCGCTTTTGCGGGCCGACGTGGTAGATCGGGAACACGGAATTATTTCCGATTCGAAGTCGGGAGTTTCGGGCGCGGGGAAAGAACCCACCGCACGCACGCACTTTGTTTCAGTGGCCGACAATCTTTCTGCGTATTCGGTTTTTGGGCACCGGCACGTGGGCGAGATCGTGGAGCAATTGCAGCTGACGGCGCAGGAACTGATCTTCACGCCGCACCTGCTTCCGATTCCCCGCGGAATTCTTTCGACGATTTATGTGCGTCTGAACCGGACGATGCAAGCCGCGGAAGTGGAAGCGTGCTTGCGCCAGTTTTACGCGCAGAAGCGCTGGGTGCGGATCTTTGCCACGCCGAAGCTTCCGCAGGTGCAGTTTTCGCTGCACACGAATTATTGCGATCTTGGTTTTTGTCTGGCGGAGGACGGTCGGCGTCTGGTGCTGGTTTCCTGCATTGACAACCTGCTCAAGGGCGCGGCGGGACAGGCCGTGCAAAACATGAACCTGATGTATGGATGGACCGAGGAAGAAGGCTTGCTGTGATCATCGTCGTGAAAATCGGGGGAGTGGCGCTCGAAGACGCGGCCACGCTGCGGAAATGCGCGCGGGCCGTGGCGGAACTGGCGCAGGACGGGCATCGCGTGGCCGTGGTGCATGGCGGCGGCAGCACGCTGACGCGGACACTGCTGCGACTCGGGAAGAAAAGCGAATTCGTGAACGGGCTGCGCGTGACCGACGCGGAGACGCGCGACGTGGCGCTGATGGTGCTGGCCGGGATGGTGAATAAGAAGGTAGTGGCGGCGATCCAGTCGACGGGCATGCCTGCGGTCGGATTCTGCGGCGGCGATGGTATGACGTTCCGGGCGCGCAAGAAATATGTCGACGGGCACGATCTGGGATTTGTCGGCGAAATTTGTTTCGCGGAGCCGTGCTGGATTGAGGCGCTGTGGCAGCAGGGCGGCATTCCGGTAGTGGCGTCACTGGCGCTGGGAGCCGATGGCGAATATTACAACGTCAATGCCGACGAGATGGCGGCTTCGTGCGCCGCGGCAACCCATGCCAACGCGCTTATTTTTTTGACCGACGTGGCGGGAGTGAAAGACGCGCAGGGGTTGGTGATTCCGTGGCTGAATACGAAGCAGGCCGATGAGATGGCGGCTGGTTCGATTGTGAGCGGCGGAATGCTGCCCAAGTTGCAAGCCTGCCGGCAAGCGTTGAAACAAGGCGTGGGACGCGTGCGAATTCTGCCTGCCGCGGAAGCGGATCTGCTGCCGCAGTTTTATCTCACCAAGCTGTCATGCGGCACCGAGGTGACTTGCGCATGAGTGACGCGGCCTCGGCAAAATCTCGGACAACGAATTTACGAATTGAAAATAAGGGGTCAAAATTGAACAGTCCTTTAACGAAAAATTCGCCGGCGGTGCCGGAAGTTTTTCCGGGCATCTTCTGGTGTCCGGATTTGATTTCGACGCGCGATCTGGGCCCGCAAGGCGTGGAGGCCGTGCTGCATCTGGCGGAACTCATGAAGACAAGGCCTTCAGTTTTTCAACGAGCGCTAGCGGGAAAACAGATGGTGATGTTTTTCGAGAAGCCGTCGCTGCGCACGCGACTGACGTTCGAGGTGGGAATGGCGAGCCTCGGCGGCACGGCACACTTTGTGGACCAGACTAGCGGCCGCATCGATGCGCGAGAAAAGTTGAGCGATGTTGCGCACAACCTGGAGCGCTGGGTGGATGTGATTGTGCTGCGGACCTTCGCGCAGGAAACGATCACGGGCATGGCGGAACACGCTTCGATTCCAGTGATCAACGCGCTCAGCGATCTCGAACATCCCTGCCAGGCGCTGGCCGACTATTTCACGTTGCAGGAGCGTCACGGCGATCTCACGAAGACTTGCCTGGCATACGTGGGTGATGGAAACAATGTGGCGCATTCTTTGCTGCTGACCTGCGCCTGCCTGGGATCGTCGATCAAAGTTGCAACGCCGCAGGGCTACGAACCGAACGCGCAGATTGTCGCCGACGCGCGGAAGGTTGCGCGGCAGACTGGGGCGAAGATTGAACTGGTCAGCGATCCCTACGCGGCGGTCGCCGGGGCTGACGCGGTTTACACCGACGCGTGGGCGAGCATGGGACAGGAGCACGAGGCCGACCAGCGGGCTAAGATTTTTGCGCCTTACCAGGTGAATCGCGAGTTGATGGCGGCCGCTAGTCCGGATGCGGCCTTCATGCACTGTTTGCCGGCCCATCGCGGCGAGGAAGTGACCGACGAGGTGATGGATTCGGAGTGCTCGATTATTTTTGAGCAAGCCGAGAATCGCCTGCATGTGCAAAAGGCTATCCTTTACTTATTGCTGGGCGGCGCGGTGCGGCTGCCCGTGAGGAGCGCTCATGCCTGAGAAGATTGTGCTTGCCTATTCCGGCGGACTCGACACCTCGATCATTATTCCGTGGCTGAAAGAAAATTACTCCTACGACGTGATTGCGATGGTCGCCGACGTCGGCCAGGGAGAAGACTTGCAGGCGGTGGTCGAGAAAGCTTACGCCACCGGTGCTAGCAAGGTGGTCGTCGAAGATTTGCGCGAAGAGTTTTTGACGGGCTACGTTTTTCCCGCGCTGAAAGCGGGCGCGGTCTACGAGCATAAGTATCTGCTGGGGACTTCGCTGGCGCGGCCTGTGATTGCGAAGCATCAGGTAGAAGTCGCGCTGCGCGAGGGCGCAACCGCGGTGGCCCACGGTTGCACGGGCAAAGGCAACGACCAGGTGCGGTTTGAATTGACGTATCAGGCGCTGGGGCCGGAACTGAAGATCATCGCGCCGTGGCGGGAGTGGTCCCTGAAATCGCGCGAGGATTGCATCGATTACGCAGAACAGCACGGTATTCCGGTGGCGGCGAGCCGCGAGAAGATTCACAGTCGCGACCGCAATCTCTGGCACATCAGCCACGAAGGCGGAGAACTGGAAGACGCGGGGAACGCTCCTTTGCCTACGACCTGGCAGATCACGCGCTCGCCACAGGAAGCGCCGGACAAAGAAGAAAAAGTTTCCATCGGTTTTGAGCGCGGGATTCCTGTAGCGGTGAACGGGATGAAGCTCGATCCCGTGGCGCTGGTGGAATTGCTGAACGAGATTGGCGCGCGCAATGCGATTGGCCGCATCGACCTGGTGGAGAACCGGTTTGTCGGAATCAAGTCGCGGGGATGCTATGAAACTCCTGGGGGAACGCTGCTGATCGCCGCGCATCGCGAACTGGAAGCGCTCTGCCTGGAACGCGAGGTGGCTCACTACAAGCAGCACATCGGCCTGAAATATGCGGAGCTGGTTTATTTCGGTTTGTGGTTCACGCCCTTGCGCGAGGCGCTGGATGCATTTGTAGAGAACACGCAGCAGCTCATGACCGGCAATGTTTCACTTTCTTTGTATAAGGGAAATGTCTTCATCGTGAGCCGCGAGTCGGAACATTCGCTTTACCGCACGGATCTTTCGTCGTTCACCATGGGCGCGGAGTACGACCAGAAAGATGCGGCGGGATTCATCCGCATTCTGGGACTTCCCTCCCGTTCGCGCGCGCGTTCGCGTGTGGAGGTGGGTTGATGAAGATGTGGTCGGGCCGGTTCCGGCAGCCGCTGGACCCTGACTTCGAGCGCTGGCAGCGGTCGTTCGGCTTTGACCGTCGGCTGCTGCAATACGAGCTCGCGGCCAGCAGCGCGCACGCGCGCGCCTTGAAAGATGCCGGCATACTTTCGGCGAGCGAGCTGATCAGCATTCTGCAGGGGCTGCAGCAGATCGGGACGCAGGCTGCGACGTCTCCGGCGTTTCTTGACGACAACGAAGCTGAGGACGTTCATCACTTTGTGGAGAAAAAACTCGTCGCGCTGATCGGAGAAACCGGATACAAGCTGCACAGCGGCCGCAGCCGCAATGAGCAGATCGCGACCGATCTGCGCCTTTACGTGCGGGCTGCAATTGATCAGCTGCAGCTTGAAATCGCCGAGTGGTGCGGAGCGGCAGCTGAGCGCGCCGAACAGGCCGGCGATTTTGCCATGCCTGCGTACACGCATTTGCAGCGTGCTGAACCGGTTCTGGTGGGGCATTGGTTGATGGCTTATGTTGCGATGTTTCTGCGGGATGCGGGCCGCCTTGCGGATTGCCGCAAGCGGCTGAATGTTTGTCCGCTGGGATCGGGCGCGGTGGCGGGAGCGACTTTGCCGCTCGATCGCAAGTTCATGGCTGAGACTCTTGGGTTTGACGATCCTACTTCCAACAGCATCGACGCGACCAGCGACCGCGATTTTGCGCTGGAGTTTGTGAATGCGCTTTCGTTGCTCGCGCTGCATCTGAGCCGATGGGCGGAGGAAATGATTCTGTTTTCTTCGCAGGAATATGGCTTCCTGGTTTTGCCGGAAGCTTATTCCACGGGCAGCAGCGCGATGCCCCAGAAGAAGAATCCAGATTTGCTCGAACTGGTGCGCGGCAAAGCTGGACGGGTAGTTGCGCACGCAACGGCGCTCACAATGACGCTGAAGGGCCTGCCGCTGGCTTACAACAAGGACCTGCAGGAAACGCAGGAAGCTCTTTTCGATTCCGCGGACACAATGCTCTCGATGCTACCGCTGGTGACTGGATTTATGAAGGCTGTTGCATTCAATCATCCGCGGATGGAGCAAGCGGCGCAATCGGGATTCACCAATGCCTGGGCTGCTGCCACGTATCTGGTGAAGCGCGGCGTTCCGTCGCGGCTGGCGCACGAGCGAATCGGCAAGGCTGTGCAACTCTGTCTGGAGAAAAATTGTGAGCTGCAGGATTTGGCGCTCGAAGAGTTGCGGGCGCTTGACCCCGCATTTGAATCTGATTTCTACGCGTGCCTGAGTTTGGCTTCGGTGCTGGCCGCGCACGATGTTGCTGGAGGCACGGCGCCGGCCCGGGTGCGGCAGGCGATCAAGAGCGCCAGGACAAAAATCGAATCGCTACGGGAGGAAATTCATGCGCACGCGCAAAGCGATCTTGCCTGACGCCACGCACATTCACGACTTAATATCGGGATATTCCGGCGACGGCACGCTGCTGCCGCGCACGCTGGCGGAGATCTGCGAGAACGTCAGAGACTTCGTGGTGCTCGAATTGGATGGCCGCATTCTCGGCTGCGGCGCGCTGCATTTGTATGGCACGCATTTGGCAGAAGTTCGCTCCATCACCGTGGCTCCGTGGGCGCAGGGCAAGGGAGGCGGCGGACTCTTGATGAAAGCATTGATGGCCGAAGCGAAGAAACACCGGGTCGGCTGCATTTGCCTGTTCACGCGCAGTCCGCAGTTTTTTGCGCGGCAGGGTTTCGCGGTGGCGCAACGCGAGGATTTACCTGACAAGATTTACAAAGACTGCCATGTTTGCCCACGATTCCATTCCTGCGATGAAGTCGCGATGGTGCGCGGGGAACTACCCAAGTTTGCGATTCTTCCGGAACCGCCGAACTGGCTCGTCAAACTGCAGGTTTGAATTCTCTTATCTCGCGCATAAACAATATCAATTGGACGAGGCGTGTGACTGGGACGCTACAATAGCTTATACGCTCCGGCGAAGGTGCGCCTGCCGATGGAGGCTTTACGAGTTTAGATCGACCGAATGAAGTGATCGAAAAGTCTGGCGGCGTGATGGCTTCGCCCGACGGGGCCAGCGTTCTGACGCTCGAGGAGATTGCCAATCTTGCGCGCGAGGGCGGCAAGCCGGCCGAGACTCTGATGAACGTGGTCGCCTTGATCGCCAAGCGATTTGGGACGGATGTGTGCTCGGCTTATTTACTGGAACCGGATCGCGCCCACCTGGTGCTGGCGGCCACTCTCGGACTTCGCAGCCAGGCAATCGGCGTCCTGCGCATGGGTGTGCATGAAGGCCTCGCCGGGCTGGTCGCGGAGCAGGTTCGGCCGGTGTCGGTAGACCAGGTGAACACTCATCCACGCTTCAAATATTTCATCGAAGCCGGAGAGGAAGCGTACCAATCTTTTCTCGGCGTTCCACTGATCGATCGCGGCGTGCTGCAGGGAGTGTTGGTGGTGCAGACGGTGGAAGCCCGCGTCTTCCGCGAGGATGAGATTCGAATGCTGACCGAAGCTGCGACCCAGGTGGCTTCCGTGGTGAGCGAGGCGCGCACGCTCGACCGCTTCATCGCGCCCGTGCAGGAACGGCTTTGGGCGCTGGCGCGAAATCTCTGGTGGAGCTGGGATCACGATTCGGGCAGTTTATTTCTCGATCTCGATCCGGTGCGCTGGAATCAGCTCAATCACAATCCAGTGGCGCTGCTGGCGGAATTTCCGCTCGCGAAACTGGAAGCACGCGCCGCCGAACTGGTTCTGCATAGCCGCATCAACTACGCGTACCGGCGCTTACGCGAGTATCTGGAGTCTGACAGAACCTGGGGCACACGGCATGCGGGCGTTCTGCGGCCACGGCCAGTCGCGTATTTCTCCGCGGAGTTTGGCGTGCATGAATCGCTTCCGGTTTATTCCGGAGGACTTGGCGTGCTCGCGGGCGATCATATCAAGAGCGCGTCTGATCTTGATATTCCGTTGGTGGGCGTCGGCTTATTTTACGGTCAGGGATATTTTCGGCAGTGGCTCGACCGCACCGGCTGGCAGCACGAGGAGTATCTCAAGACGGATGTGAATCACTTGCCGATGCAAGCGGCGATCGGGAGAAACGGACGGCCGATTGTGGTGCAGATCGACACTCGCCACGGCGCGATCAGCGCAAAAGTCTGGCGGGTCGCGGTGGGACGTTGCGATTTGCTGCTGCTCGATTCCGATGTGGAGGGCAACGCTCCGGAAGACCGCGAGTTGACTTCGCGGTTGTATGGCGGGGACAAGCGCATCCGCATTCGTCAGGAATTGCTGCTTGGGGTGGGAGGCTTGCGCGCGCTGCGCGCTCTCGGCATCACGCCTGGAGTTCTTCACCTGAATGAAGGACACAGCGGGTTCGCAGTGCTGGAAGCGATCCGCATGCGGATGGAAGACGAAGGCATCACGTTTGATGCCGCTGTGCCGCGCGTGTCGCGCGAGGTGGTCTTCACCACGCACACGCCCGTGCCGGCCGGTCATGATCGCTTCGACGCCGATCTCGTGGAGGAGCATCTGGGTCCGCTTCGCGACGTGCTGGGCCTCTCCCACGAAAGCCTGATGGGGCTGGGTCGCGAAAAGCCTGCCACGCTGGACGAGAGTTTCTGTATGACGGTGCTGGGCCTGCGATTGTCGCGGCGCGCCAACGCTGTGTCCGCGCTGCACGGAGAAGTTTCCCGCGCCATGTGGACCGGCCTGTCTCCGGAAAAGCACGAAGACTCCGTTCCCATCGGACACATCACCAACGGCGTGCATGTTCCCTCGTGGCTGGCGCCGCAGATGTTTCGCCTCTACGACCGGCATCTGGGAACGGGCTGGAACGAGCGCAGCAGCGAGGCCCGCATCTGGGAAGGGATCGCGAATGTGGATGACGG
>Ga0209006_10001146_pt1 | contig 24161 bp, 18 predicted proteins | sample JacPin_JW_Ref_O2_FD_188567 | JGI IMG/M metagenome (GOLD analysis project Ga0209006, IMG submission 188567) | Forest soil microbial communities from Algoma, Ontario, Canada - Jack Pine, Ontario site 1_JW_Ref_O2 (SPAdes) (version 2) | ecosystem: Environmental > Terrestrial > Soil > Boreal... | reverse complement strand
TGTTGCGTTTCAGTGATCGCGCAGGACGTCCTGATTTGGGCAGAACAAATCTATGCCGGAAATACACAAAGTCCATTTGCGCTTCGCTCACTTGGTCGTGAAGACAAGTCGGCGAAGTGCCTGACGTCCGCCATTAACGGAGTACCCTCGACGATTAGTGCGTAGTTGGCGGCCCGAGGCTCGAGATGAACTGCTCGATTTCTGCTGTAATTTCGGAATCATGAATGAACAGATGCGAGCCATCATCGAGGCGCAAGTTGCAGCCGAGCCGATTCCCGCCGGCACCATACTCGAACTCGTAGGCGCGGACCCGCTTAGGATCGAACAGTAGGCTCATGCGGGACATCGTAGCACTGGCGCGTCTCCGTCAGCGTATTTTGCTCCCGTTTCGGACAAACTTGAAGGGCTCGCTCGCAGCAATCGCCTCCGGTGCTCCGAGTTTGGTGCCGCAGGCAGCGATAGCGCGTCGAGGACGTCGCATCGCTAAACTGGGATTCTCACGATGGCCACCATGGAATCAGGAACCATTGCGGTGCTGGCCGAAAAGCCTTCGGTCGCTCGAGACATCGCGAGCGTGCTGGGCGCGACCAGGAAGGGCGACGGATATCTGCACGGCAATGGCTACGTGGTCACCTGGGCGATTGGTCACTTGGCGGCTCTGGCGCAGCCCCACGAAATAGACCCAGCGTGGCGACAATGGCGGCGTGACCTGCTCCCGATGCTGCCGCAAAACTGGCCGCTCGTTGTATATGAGAAGACGAAGGATCAGTTTGAAGTTGTGCGGAAGATCGTTAATTCTGCGCGCATCTCCCGGGTGGTGTGTGCCACGGATGCAGGCCGCGAGGGTGAGCTCATCTTTCGCTATATCTACGAGGCCGCGCAGTGTGAGAAGCCCTTCAGCCGCTTGTGGATTTCTTCGCTGACACCGGATGCCATCCGAAAAGGGCTGGCCGCACTGCGACCCGGGAGCAACTATGATCCTCTGGCAGATGCCGCGCGAGGCCGCAGTAGAGCCGACTGGCTGGTGGGCATGAATCTGTCTCGCGCCTATTCGCTCGCCTACGGAGAGGACTTATCGGTCGGGCGCGTGCAGACACCAACGTTAGCGATACTTGTGGAGCGCGAGCTAGCGATCCGGAGCTTCGTGCCGGAAGACTACGTGGAAGTCGTAGCCAGTTTCCACCCTACTGGCGGGTCTAAGGAGAGCCGATACCAAGGCACTTGGTTTCGCAAACAGCCGGAAGGCGGCGGCGACAAGGAAACGCTGCAGAAGGCGATGCGACTGTCGGCGGACGGAGAAGAGGCAGGACGCATTGTCGGCCGCGCGCGTACCGGCGCGGCTGCCATCGAATCGATAGAATCCGAGATCCAGAGGATGGCGCCGCCGCTGCTGTACGATCTGACGGAACTACAGCGGCACGCCAACCGGCTGTTCGGCTTCAGCGCGCAGCAGACTCTAGATGTGGCACAGGCACTGTATGAACGACACAAACTCATCAGCTATCCACGTACAGACAGCCGGCATTTGTCGCAGGATGTGGCGTTAACGCTGCCGCGAATCGTCAAGGCGATTGCGGCGCCTTATCAGGCCCACCTTGCGCCTGGTACCGGAGAGCGCCCCCTGACACGGCGGTTCGTTGACGATGCCAAGGTCACCGATCACCACGCCATCATTCCCACAACGACCTCGCCTGACAATGTCAGTCTGACCTCAGAGGAACGCAAGATCTACGACCTGGTTTGTCGTCGATTGCTGAGCGCCTGGCTCGACGATCACATCTGGTCAGTTACAACGATAATTACAGCCATTCGGAACGGCGATGTCGTCGATCGCTATCACACGTCAGGCACCGCGGTACAGCAGGAGGGCTGGAAGGTACTGGATATCGCCACGGTCAGGAAGCCAGGCAGAGGCAGGGCCGATGGCGAAGAGCAGAGGGCGGAACAGATGTTACCGTCTGGCCTCAAGAAGGTTGATCCGCAGGAGGTAGTGGACATCGAGGCCATCCGGAAGAAGGCGCGACCACCGAAACGTCTGACGGAGGGAACCCTGCTGACGGCGATGGAGACAGCGGGCAAGACACTCGACGAAAAGGAACTCTCGGACGCCATGAAGGAGACCGGGTTGGGCACGCCGGCGACGCGCGCCGCCATCATCGAGGTGCTGCTCAAGCGCAGCTATATCATCCGAAGCGGCAAGAGTCTGGAAGCGACCGACAAGGGGATCCGGCTCATCGAGATTGTGCACCCCGAGGTCAAGAGCCCGGCGATGACCGGTCAGTGGGAGGCGTACTTGACGCGCATCCAGCGCAGCAAAGCGCAGCTCAAACCATTTATGAGAGGCATCGAAGACTATGTGCGCGAGGTGGTGGGCAAGGTTGGCCATGTTCAACCGCCCACAAAAACCCCGATCGGGGCCCTCGTCGGACACGCGCAAACCGGCAACGTCTTGCCTGCACCCGCCTGTCCGCCGGCGCTCGAAGCGGGCGATTCGCTAGCGACTCTGCTCCATCGAGCATTCGGCTTCTCTTCATTCCGGCCGAATCAGGAAGCGGTTTGCCAAGCGGCGGTCGATGGGAAAGACGTACTGCTTGTCATGCCCACCGGATCGGGCAAGTCGCTGTGCTACCAGTTACCGGGAATCGCGCGTGGTGGAACGACGCTGGTGATCAGCCCGCTGATCGCGTTGATGGAAGATCAGGTCGCCAAGCTCAAGCAACTGGGTTTCGCCGTGGAGCGCATCCATTCCGGCCGAGAGCGCACCGCGTCTCGCCAAGCCTGCCTTGACTATCTGAACGGTAAGCTGCAGTTTCTATTCATCGCGCCCGAACGGTTCCGCGTGCCCGGTTTCCCCGAAATGCTGGCGAAGCGGAAACCATCGCTGATCGCCATCGATGAAGCGCACTGCATTTCCCAGTGGGGGCATGATTTCCGGCCGGACTACCGCATGCTCGGCCAATACCTGCCCATGTTGCGTCCCGCGCCGGTTATTGCGCTGACCGCCACGGCGACGCCGCTGGTGCAAGACGACATCGCGCAGCAGTTGGGGCTCGAGCGATCGGTGCGGTTCATCCACGGGTTTCGGCGCGCCAATATCGCGATTGAAGCGGTCGAGGTGGCGCCATCCCAAAGACCTGCCCTTGCTTGCCAATTGCTGCTGGACGCGGAGCGTCGACCGGGCATCGTGTATACGCCCACGCGGAAGCAAGCCGAGAGCGTGGCGGCCGAGCTCGCGCCTCATTTCTCCACTGCGGCGTATCATGCCGGCCTGGATGCTGAGCGACGCAAGCGGGTACAGGAGCAATTTCTTGCGGGAAAAGTCAATGTGATGGTGGCGACGATCGCGTTCGGGATGGGGATCGACAAACCCGATGTCCGCACGGTGATTCATACCGCGTTGCCGGGCAGCCTCGAGGCCTATTACCAGGAGATCGGGCGAGCCGGGCGCGATGGCAAACCGAGCCGTGCGGTCCTGATGCACTCCTACGTCGACCGCTACACGCACGACTTCTTTTTCGAGCGCGACTACCCGGCCGCGGCCGTGCTGGACGCGATGTTTGCCCGGCTGCGGCCGGAGCCGATGGAAAAGGCCGCGCTGCAGGAACAAATGCGGATGGACTCCGACGAGTTCGACAAGGCTCTCGAAAAGCTGTGGATCCACGGCGGAGCCGTGCTCGATTCAGCCGAGAACGTAACCGTCGGGGAGCGACAGTGGCGCGATCTCTACATCGCGCACGTCGAACAAAAGCGGGCGCAGATTGAAAAGATGATCCGTTTCGCCGACACCAACCAGTGCCGTATGTCAACTCTGGTTCGTCACTTTGGCGATCTTGCCGATGGTCAGACGGTGTGTGGAATTTGCGACTTTTGCAATCCGGCCGGCTGCGCTGCACAGCGTTTCCGGACGGCTACGGAGGCGGAGCAGGCGGCCCTCTTCCGGGTGTTGGCGTCCCTGCGTTCCGGCGAACAGAGATCGACGGGAAAGTTGCACACCGAGCTGTTTCCGGGTGGGGAGATGAGTCGGAATGCATTCGAAGACGTGTTAGGCGGGATGGCGCGGGCTGGGGTGGCGCGGTTGTCCGACGCGGTTTTCGAAAAGGATGGTAAACAAATTCCGTACCGTACGGTTAGACTCACTCCGGCCGGTCGAGCGGCGAACAAAACTACGCCGATCGAATTCATCATGAAGGATACTTCTGCGCCGTCGACAAGGCGAAAGCGCAAAAAGAAAACGACCACTTCTCCAAAGCGGAGAACCGGCACCGCGGCGAAGGCGCCTGCGGCCCCGACCATGAAACGCACACCAGCCGCGACGGGATCACGCGTCGAAGAGGAGCTGCGTACCTGGCGATTACTCGAAGCGCGGCGGCGAGGGGTGCCTGCGTTCCGCATCTTCAACGACCAGACCTTAAGAGTCATTGCGCAAAGGCGCCCCACAAAGGCTGCAGAGCTTATCGCCGTCCCGGGAATCGGCATGAACGCCGTCGAGAAATACGGGAGACAAATCTACCGAATTTGTCAGACCTCATCGGAAGGTCAAACCTGAAAAGATGAAACCGACCGCGACATGCGCTTGCGCGAAGCACATAATTCCTGCATTTGCGTAAGCGCAAGGCCCGCGATCGGAACCAGGACAGAGGCGACATTCCAAGACCTGCGCAGAAAAGTGGGACTGATGTCGCGCATTATCGACGGATTTCACTAACTCGGGGCAAGTCGCGGCGGACTAGGAGGGGGGGCTAACCGCCATCAAGCGCCCGAGGCGCCGCGCCGTTATAATCTCCTCCATGCGAATCGCGTGTTTGGTTGGGCTCCTGTGCCTCGCGCAGAATGCCGCACTGGCGACGTGGTCGGTGGTCGCGGTGGATCGCGGCACGGGACGCGTGGTCATTTCATCGTCGACCTGTACGGGCACAACGGACGATTTTCTCAAAGATGTACAAGCCGTGGTCGTGCCGGGTAAAGGCGTGGCGGCGTGTCAAGCGGGGGTCGATTCGGCGACGCATCAGAATCAGACGCTAGTGTTTGAGGAACTGAAGCGCGGAACCGACCCGGCGCGCATCATCGAAATGTTGAGCGAAGATCCCGGGTTCCAGAGCCGGCAATACGGGATTGTGGATTTGCAGGGACGCGTCGCGGGGCACTCTGGACTCGCAAACGGTTTTGTAACTCAGGACATCCATGGGCAAGCTCCGGGCACCGAGATTTTCTATTCGATTCAGGGCAACATTCTCCGCTCAGGTTCGGTGGTGCCGAACGCCGTGAAAGCGTTCTTGGCCGCGAGGGGCGGCGTGACGGACCGCGTGATGGCGGCGATGGAGGCGGCCGATGCCGCGGGAGGCGACAGTCGCTGCACCTGCGAGAAGCCTGCGGTCCCCGCGGAAAGCGCTTCGATCCCGTGCACCATCCGCACGTCGCTGGTCGCCTACATTCTTGCGGCGGATCCGGGTGATAAGGACGGACCGGCCGATCAGCCGAACGCACACAACAATGGCGTGTATTCGATGTACATCACGGTGTCGCAGCCGAACCATGGTCCGCAGTTCAATATCAAGCCCGGCGAAAATCTGGACCCCGTGAAAACGCTGCGCCTGCGCTACGACGTCTGGATCAAAGCGCACCCGGAATTCAAGAGATAGATCGGAGGATGAGTATGAACGCGATTTCGCTATTGCTGGCTTTGACCGTCATTGCGTCGGCGCAGGATCCGGCGCAGGGGCGCGGGCGCGGAGGAGGTGGGGGGCGCGGAAATACAGGCGGGATTCAAAACCTGACGATGGTCACCACGGCGTGGGCAGACGGCGGCATGATTCCCTCGCGCTACACCCAGGCTGGGCCGGAGATTTCGCCCGCGATCCAGTGGAGCGCGGCGGCGCCGAATATTCGCAGCTTCGTGCTGGTGCTCTTCGATGCCGACACAGTGGTGAACGGCTCGACCGACGGGACGCTGCATTGGCTGGTGTGGAATATCCCGGCAACGTCCACCGGCCTCGCGCAAGGCCAGCCGGACGGATTTGAGTTGCCGGACGGAACGCGGCAGATCAGCGCGAGCGGATCGCGATATCGCGGTCCGGGTGCGCCCGCGTCGGGTCCGGTTCATCATTATGTGATGGAGCTGTTCGCTCTCGACACGATGCTCGACGTCAAGGTGAGTCCGCAGGGCCCGCAAGAGCCGAATCCGAATCCGCAGGCAGTGAGGACGGCGGTGATGCAAGCGATGACGGGACACATTCGCGGGAAGGCAGCGTATGTGGGGTTATTTCATCGTCCGCAATAGAGTTTGGAGGCGGACACGAAAAGAGCAGCATCAAGAACCCACCCAATACGCACGTTACTGTGGCGTTAACGGCAACCACGACTCCGTTACAGAAGGGGTCCTCTATCAAGCGCCAATCTGAGCCGGATTCCCCGCTAGTTCGCCGAAGGTCTCTCGACGTGGTCGATGACGAGAAACTCGCAGGGGCCCTTAGTCGACTCAAGTTTCAACCCGAGCTGTTGCTGTATCGCGCGAGAGCGCTTGAAGCATTCCCCTCCATGATCTCCCTGCGCGGAGTACCCTGGGGATTCCGGTGAAGCTGAACGCTAAATCCGGGATGAATCCGAACGGCATTCCGGGATGATCCCGAACACCATCGGAGCGTAGCGACGCTGGCACCTCGATTGTGCAAGAAGTGTTCGGCTTCGTCAAGAGAAACTTGTCCGGAGCGCAGCGAAGGGCGGACGCCGCTGCGGGGATGGGGGTGCGGGGAAAGGGGCAGCAGTCCCTTGCCCCGCCTCAGCACACCGTAACTCCGGAGGGCGAATAGCGCTCCGGACTGAAACTAAGGATTACCGGTGGCCAAACGGTCCGAGGCGAGACCATGGCATCGTATACGCCGTGACCTCGCTGGTGCGCTGCGCGCTAGGCATTGGGGAGGAGCGAAGAACTAGTCAATTGAGCCTCGGCTTCTCAGCATGGTCGATCACCAGAACCTCAACTGGCCCTTTAGTCGGCTCGAGATTTAGCCCAGCCTGGTCCTGCAGCGCCTGAAAGATCGACGGAGCGAAGTCCTGCGCGGCATCGCCTACCGGCGCACCGGGATCTACCGGAGCAAATGACAGATTGATCGCGTACTGACCCGTTATACCGGTTCTGTCGATCACGTTGCGGCCAAGATAACTGGCCAACTGGCCGGCCAGTTCGCCCATGGTACCGGCGCCATAACGGATAAGGCGTGGCCCGGCGGACATGCCACCACGGCCATCGCCCTGGTGGAGCTTCACTCCGCCTTTCGCCACAGTGAGAACGTAGACCGGAAGCGTCCGTGTTTCGTGATGGGCCACGAGCCGGAATCGATCCGCGAGCATTGCCTGCATCATTTGAGGGGCCTGAGTGGGGCTTGCTCCATCCGGGAAGCGGGCGTCGATATCCCAGCCCGCCGTCTCCAGCCAACCGGGACCGCCGATGAGCTGATCGCGGTTCAGATGCCACGCACTCATAATCAATTCGAAAAGCCGAAGGTTCCGTCCGCGAAATCCACCTGGCGTCTGGTGGGCCATATGGGCTGGAGAGACGGGGTCGGCGGGCTTGATCGATACCACCTCGAACTCGACGTTGACCGGCTGCTGTTGAGCTACAAGCGCAATGGAGATCGCAATGCCAGTTAGAGGCGTCATCCAGGCATTCTTCCGACGCATTTGCCGCTAGCATAACAGATTGGCGTTTTCCACGACCCGTCCTTTGTGATAGCTACGTATTAGGGTTCCCGCGATTCTTGCGCATCGAATCGCCCCGCATCTTGATCCGGTGGGCGAGTGAACCAGCCGGTTGAGGATGCCATCGGCTAGGGTGGGATCACCGATCTAACGAAGCAACTGTTTGCTTCAATTTTCATCCCAAATCTTAAGCCAAGTCGTTTGGACAATAACCAGTACTTGTGATGGATTGGCACAGTACCCTTCTATCTCTGGGTCCATGGGGAAGCTCTGAGTCGAACAGTATTCTAGCCAAGTAACGTCCCTACGCAACTTGAAGGGCACGTGAGAAGAGAGTTGTCCAATGCAGCATTCCGCAAAAGAGCCGATTACCTATGTTTCTGATCGGCGCCGTGCGCAGAATCAAGGCGAGGGGAGCGCCCTAATGGAATCACAGGAAAAGGAGCTCCGCCTGATCTCACAAGAGTTACACGACGACCTGGGACAGCGGCTGGCACTTCTCCAGATGCAAATCTCTCAACTCGAACACCAATGCGAATCGGGCGATATCGTCACCGGCCTAAGAACATTACGAGAATCCGTGGATGAGATGGATCGAGACCTTCATAGGATTTGTTACCGTCTCTACCCGGTAATTCTAGATCAGCTTGGGCTGACTGTGGCGCTAGAGGCGCTTTGCCGAGAATTTTCCAAATTTAGTGGTATTCCGACGACCTTCATTAATGATGAGAGTTTGCCGAAACACCTGGCGAGGGATGTTTCTTTATGTCTTTACCGTCTCGTTCAAGAAGCGCTGCACAATGTATCGAAACACTCCGGAGCGAGGTGGGCAACAGTAACGCTGCGAGGTTCGACGAGCGCGCTGGAGGTCGAAGTGAAAGATTCGGGCAATGGTTTCGACCCTGACGCATTACAAGCTGAGCGAGGCCTTGGTCTCGCGAGCATGGAACAACGCGTTCAACGCATTGGCGGACGGTATGACATTTGCTCTCGCCCGGGTTTGGGAACGGCGGTGAAGGCAGTCCTTCCAGATCTGCACCACAGGATGACGGAACGAAAGCTTGGTTAAAGAGAAAGCCTGCCCTTGTCTGCCACAGGCGTTGATCTGAGATACGAATCGCTCCCGCGGCTGGCACACCACCGTCAGGAATATGAGGATCTTTTGCAGTGGGTCGGTCTGGCATTTTTCATAGCTTGGTCTTCAGCCGATTCACGAGCCTTGTCGTGTATTCCTGGTTGACGCGCGCCGGCGACTTCGGATCCACGGTGGTGAGCCCGGCGAGCTGATCCTTCAACGGAGCCGCCTTCTTTCCCAGTGCGTCAATCGCGTTAAGCGCGTGCATTGCAACGTAGCTGTTGTTCTTTACCGAATCTGCTAATTCGATGAGAATTGCGAGCGCTGCTTTCAAGTCTTCTTCCGATCCGTATTTGCCGAGGGCTTCCGCGGCGGCGATACGCACGTGCGGCGAGCTGTCCTGTAATCGCTTTTCGAGCGAGGGATGCGTCTTGTGCACTTCCTCGGCCCCGCGAATCAGCACGCCCATCACACCCCAATAACGCACGCCCGAGTCCGGATCGTCCATCGCGTTTTCCAGCTTGCGTGTTGTGCCAGACCGGCCCGAACTAGCCAGATCCGCGGTCGCCAGGATTCGTTCCGCCGGAAACTTCTTCGGATCGTGTCCCATCTCGTACGGCGTGGAGTCTTTCGCCCGGGCGTGCATTTCTCCTTCGGGCAGCAAGCCGACGTCTTTCACATCCAGCTCATATTGGTGATGGGCTTTGCGAAAACGTTCCAGGATGAGCTTGTGCGCGGCGGAAGCGGTCAGGTTGTTCACCTCGTCGCGATCCGCCTGGAGGTCATACAGCTCCTCGGCGGGCTTCTTTTCCCAGAAGTAGGTCTGCGGCGGCTTCAGTTTGTCCTCATCGAAGAGCCGCTGCCACACCGGCGTCGAAGGCAGCATCCAGGCATAATCGAGGTGCTGTCCGTAGACCTTATGCGGATTGTAATTGCGAATATAGACGTAGCGTTTGTCGCGCGTGGACCGCATCAGGTCGTAACGTTCATCCATTCTGCCACGCATCCCCTGCAGATAGGACCGCGGCGGCGCTTCATACTGCCCAGCGAACGCCCGGCCGTGGTAAAAATTGGGCGGCTGGATGCCGGCCAGACTCAGCATAGTGGGCGCGAGGTCGATCGTTCCAATCAGCCGATCGCTCCTCCCGCCCGAAACATAGTCCCGCGGCGCCAGGTGCCGGTATTTTTCCGGGAAGATGACGATCATCGGCACGTGCAAGCCGGAATCGTACGGCATACGTTTGTAACGGGCCAGTCCGCATCCATGGTCGCTGGTGACAATGATGATCGTGTCCTCGGTTAAGCTGTCCTGCTCCAACTCATCGAGCCGATCCTGGTGCCGGCTGTCGACCATCGTGAGCAGGTCATGGTATTGAGCCCAATCCCTGCGCATCTCTCTGGTATCGGGCTGAAACGCGGCGAGCCAAGCTTTGTCGGGATCGTGAATGAAATTCGAGTTGGTGACGCTGCGAAAGATCTGGCTTTCATGCGTTCCCATGTCATTGAAGACCGCCAGGAACGGCTGCCCTGGTTTTCGTGTGCGCCAGTGGCCGTTGGCCGGATCGATGGGCGGGATAATCGGGCTGACTCCGCCTCGGCCAAGCGCGGCCGGCTGCGCCCCGCCCGCCGCTTGGTTTGTCATGTCCCACGAAATGTCCCAGGTGCCCTCGGGCTTTTCGAGATTGTAGTCTTCCTTGCCGTTGTTGACGCAGTAGTAACCGGATTCGCGCAGATAACCGGGGAACATCTTCCACCCAGCGGGCAGGCGCGTCATAGAGCGCATGTGCTCGGCGCCAGTCGAAGTTGGGCACACACCGCTGATGATCGCCGTTCGCGCGGGCGCGCAGACCGGAGCGCTCGCCCAGACGTTCTGGAACAGACATCCTCGTCTTGCGAGGCGATCAAAGTTAGGAGTCGAGGAATACTCGTCGCCGCAACAGTGCAGGTGCGGGCCGATATCTTCCCAAACGAGCCACAGCAGATTGGGTCGCTCCGTCTGCTCGGAGCGCACCAGGGGCGCAACGGCCGCGCTGGCCGCGCCCCGAATAAATGTACGCCGGGTTAACGGATCGAATGAACGATGAGACATCTTCATGCCAAGCGCTCCTTATGATACGTGTTCGCCAGTTCCTTTTCAGACGCGGTACTGGGGTGCTGACGATCGCCTCGTACGCGGAGGAAAGTAATCACGAAAAGCTCGCATGGATAGATATCGCCGTTGTGCTCAACAACGACATAATTGTCGCAGGTCTCGTGCATCGTGCAGTCGCCCGGTTTCTGGCCGATGCTGTCAAAGGCCACCCGTTTCGACTTAATCTCTCCGACGGCGATCGGACGTCAACTCTCTACGTTTTTGAAAACTTTCTGAGCACTTGGAGATAATCGCAGCTTTGGCTTTTCCGCGACCTTGCATCTGGGCAACCCGGCAGCAACGCATCCCAGCGGCTATGACGGCCGGAGCCAGATTACCACCAACAATCTTTCGGAATCAGCCATTTGCGCAGGCCTGACAATTCCCCTTATCGGCAACGGTCCGGGAACGGCGTTCACGATTAATCGCTCCCGAGCCACCAACTTCCGAATGCCGCGTAATTCGCCCAGAGCGCCACTTCGACGGGATGACTTTACGTCCATGTGGTGAGGGTCAATCCAACCCGCCACTTTCGAGTTTAGATATTCACCCACCGCCTCAGACGGTAGCGGTCAATATCCCGGAATCACTGTTTCGCGACGTATACCGCTAAAGCCTGGCTTAGCGCAGAAGGCAAGAATACATTAATATTTTGCTGGCCATTATAGGTATAAAGATCGTTCTGGTTCGCGGGAGGGCCAAGTTTAAAGTTGATCTGGCTGGTGCCGGCGACTAGATAAGGCGCCGGCCCTGCATAGGTCACTTCGAATGGGTTAGAAATGGTAGCGCCGAATGGCGGATTCCCCACCGTGAACCCGACCGAAATCGGTAGAACGTTGGTGGGGAGGGGAAAGCCCACCAGAGTACCGTCCGCCAGCGGTGGAGCGATGGGTCCCAGTCCCGTCGCGAACACCGATACGACGGAGCCCGCCGCCGCCGGATTGCTTGCGGAATTGACGCTCCCATCCTGATTCAGTGCCAGTGCGTGAACACCATCGGAGCTGAGAAGTACCGCGGGTGCGGCCTCGACTACGGGCCAACTGAGACAATTCGTCTTCGCGGAACTATAGGTCACGCAGACTGCGGTGTTTTGGCCGGGCGTCAGTTCCCAGGGTGCCACGACGTTGATCTGCGAGTCCTGGACCCAGAGCAGCGGGGCAGCCTTCCCATCGAACGTTACCGTCGCGCCCGCCGCCTGCGCCGGGTAGGGATTCGCGAGGGTAGCTTGAAGCTGGACTCCTTGTTGCGGTCCCAAACCGGTTCCAAACAGCGTGACAAGACTACCCGGCGCGATCGGGCCCGTCAGATAGTTGATCGAGCTTCCCATACAAGCCAGCGGGAACGTCTGGGCGTTGGGGTTCGGCGAAAGGCGCCACAGGTAATGCAACGGCACCACTGGTTGGAACGGACTGGCTTGTGTGGCCCCGAACGTCGAACCGGCGGAATGGACCAGAAAGACAGTGGTATTCGGGCCGATGGCAATCGTCGGTGCGAAAACCGCACCTTCGTTCCCGGGCGGGAGTAGGTCGTTTGAAGCAGAGAACCGTTCGGCGCAAAGACGCTAAGCCATTCCGCGCTTGCGCATCCAAGAATCGTGTTCTTGACCGGCAACAAGGGCGTTCCGCTGTCGTAAATATATGTCGAGCCGGTGACGTAGGCGTTGCCCGAGGCGTCCACGGCGAGAGAAAAGCCGCCCGCAGCCGCAGTTGGAGACGCTATCGTCTCGGATAGTGTAATGGCTCCGGTCGAGTCGAAGCGTAGCAGCAAGCCCGATCCATCGGCGGCGACACCCAGCACAACGGGATTTCCCTTCGGATCCAGGGCGACGGAACCCACGGATTTCAACTGAGGCAACGGAGTGTTGAATCCCGTCGAGCCGTCAGGGGCGATGCGCGCGAGATAGGGAGACGGATTTCCGACGACGAAGGCATTTCCGGAGCCGTCCACCGCGATGGCGCTCGTTTGGCCAGGCACTGGCGATGTATAGTCGATGGCCGTTCCCGCCGCGTTTAAGCGGACGACCGCGGAATTAGTGTAGGGCGGGCCGATCAGGCCAGCCACGTAGGCGCGGCCTTGCGCGTCCGCCGCAATCGACGCGTAATCCAGCAGGGTTCCGGCTGCAGTGATGGGCGTGGTCCACGCCACGCCCGTCCCGCCAGTCAACTTCACCACATAAGTGGACGCGTTGGGACCGGTCTGATTGAAAGGCACGAAATAAACGCCGCCATTTGGATCTACGGCGATGTTCGTGTTCGAGTTGTATTGAACGCCGGCCGGGAGTATTCTGCCACAGAATCGTCTGCCCATCCGCCGAAAGCTTGGTCATGCACGGAGGGGACGACGGATACGCAGGGGGTGTGTTGACCTGGCAATAAGAGAAGCCGTAAAGGGCGCCGGAGGCGTCGATCGCGATCGGCCCCAAAAACGAAGCCAACTCGCTGTAGTCAGTGCCCAGAAGGAAACCGGGCGACGCCGCTGCCGCGATCGCGCTGAGAAGCGCCAGGCAGAGGAACACCCTAAGAAGCATGATTTTATTGGAGCACGTCGAATACGTTTAGGGAGCCGGGCCGGCTTCCCTCGCGTTTCTTGTCGTTCTCTAAAAAGACCCAACTCGCCATTTCGGCCTCGCCGATTGGGCTCTTCCCCCAGCTACTTGATGTAAATGACCGAGCCGACACTAGTTTCCGCAAATGTCAGCCCGTTGTTGGTGGCGACCCAAGGAAAAATCGTCATCGCACCGGGCGGTTGATTCGTGGGGATCTGCATATTGATTTGCTCCACCCCGCACGGGAGGGTTGGTGCGCTGCCCGCGTATAAAACGGGGCCGCCGGACTCCATGATTGCGGCCAAATCGCTTGTGAGACTCGCCGGGCCGGGCACATTTAATCCGCCCGTCGGGCATGCTGGGTTGGTTGCTCCGAAGCCGGTCCCTAACAACATGATCACGGAACCTGGGGGCGCCGGGTTCAACAGGCCGTTGAAGGTTCCGTCCTGGTTCAGCGCCCAGGCTTGCGCGGAAACGTTGGGCTGGAGACGGAACAGGCCCGGCCCACCAAAAACGAGAGGGACGGTCACGGGGCCGAAGGTCGAGCCATTGTAGTTCAACGTGACGCTGGTCGAGGATTTTCCGTTGAGTTCGAAAGGGATCTGCACGTTCACTTGCTGCGACTGGGCGTACAAAATCGGCGCGGTCGTGCCGTCAAAAAATACCTGGACTCCGCCGAGCGATACTGGCGTTCCCTCTGCGCTGGGCTGCGCGACCAGGCCATTGTCCGGCCCGATTCCAAAGCCGGCGAGCGTGACGAATGTACCCGGTGTCATGTTCGTCTCACTCAGCGTCGCGGAGTTTAACAGCGCCGCGGTCATGCAGGCGCGGGCCGTCCATCCCGGAGCACCAAAACTAACGCGCTCGAACGCCCCTTGGGCTGCGAGCATCACCGAACCGTCGGCGGCAACCGTAATGGTCTGGGAGGTGCCGGAGTAGGTCGCGTCCTGAAGAGCGCCGCCTTCAAAATGTATCACGAAGCCATTGTTTTGAAGACAGGGTTCCGGGGCTGATGATGTGATGGGAAGTCCGGGGCCGCCGGCAGGTCCGGTCAAGTACACGTCGCCGGAGGGGCTGAGAGCCAGAGCGGTGACCTGCCACAGATAACTTCCGTAGGTGAGCGACTTGGCATCGGGCGTTAGCGTGGCGATAAATCCTCCGGGCGAGGTGGACCACGCCGGAATCAAAGGAGACGGCTCAAAGCTTCCGGGAGTCGTGGGGAAGTCGAGAGAGTTGGTCGATCCAGCGATGTATATATTTCCATTCGCGTCGATTTGGAGAGCGTTCGCGGAGTCACTGCCTGAGCCTCCGAGAAATGTGGAAAAAAGAATGTTGCCGGAGGGATCGAGCTTGCTCAGAAACGCGTTTTGCACGCCTGCTAACTGCGGTTGGATGACGCCGGAGGTCACGGGAAAGTCGGGAGAATTGGTGTAGCCAGCGATGTATGCGTTGCCCGCTGTATCGACGAGCACGGCTCCTGGAACTTCCGAATTCGATCCGGCCAGTACCTTGGCGTAGACGATGGTCGAGCCGTCGGCGCTCAGCTTGATCACGCAGGCGTGGTGCTCGGTTACATCGCCCACGGAGTAGTCGGTAAAGCCGGCGATATAGGCATTGCCCTGCGAGTCCACTGCGATGTGGGTTGGGCTCACCATCGTCGCCGGAAGATAGGTGGCGTAAAGAAATTTGCTGCCATCGGCGCTCAACTTCGCGGCAAAGGTTGTACTGGTCGTGCTGGTTGGAATCGCGGCATTGGTGGCGGTGGGGAAAGAGGCACCGGCGATCCCGGCGACGTAGACGCTGCCGGACGGGTCCACTGCAATTGCGCTGGCATCGGCGCCTTTGGGCGCGCCGAGGAAGGTGACGAAAATCGTGCTGCCGGAGGGGTCGGCCTTGGCTATGATCCCGTCATCGCAAGGGTAGGGCCCAGCCGGTGTGAAGGAACAATACGCCAAGGGAGCTCCTCCGCCAAACTGCGTCTCGGCCGCGCCGGGGGTCGCGGTATAGTCGCCCCGGCGGACGCCGGTCGTTTGGTACACGTTTCCGGATGGATCGATCACGGAGTAGACCTCGTAGGGGCCGGTAATCGGGAGCGAATGCGTGACAATGCCTCCGGGATTTGGCTGGGCGGCGAGAATCGCCGTTGCAAAACCCCCAACGAGGATACGCGCAAACATGACTGGCACTCCTACGCACATGGTAACCCGTTGAACGCGTCGAAGATCCGTGTGGTGGGGTCCGCAAAGGCCCGTCCTCGGGAAATAAAAGTTGCGGGCCAAGCCTTTTTACCGCACGACAAAACAATTTGCCGTCTATGATTCACGTTAGGCGGCGACCACTTGGCCGTATGACGCCCAAACCGTGGATGTGGGCGACTTTTGGCTCTAGGCATATGGTGGCGACCCAGACGGAGGCCGAACATCGCGGACGAGCGCTCTCTCCGGGTTGCGCGTGATTCGGCCAGAGCGCGATCCGACACTTCCCAGTTCGGGAATTTTGGCCAACCGATGATTCGGAGCGATAGCCCCCTGGCTGCCGGAGAACTCATCCATCTTGAGGTGCTTTGCCGTCCGGATTCTCATTGAAATTGAATAAGCAGCTCACGGCGGGAGCCAACGTTCGATCGACGGTGTAGCCGGTTTGGTTAATTCTAGGGGCCACCACCGTCACTGCCAGTCGATCGGTAACCTTTCTTGTTGACTCTGGCTGTGTGGCGAAAAAACACAGTTTCGATTCTCAATCGAGGCCAAGAAAGGACTTTTCGCGGTATCGTAAATGCTCGGAGTTTTCGTGCTCTCTAAGCCGTTCCTCGCCCTGGTGTGGGCAAGCCTTCTCGCATCCGCCGCGCCCAATTTCGTACTTGGTTTCGACTATAGCCAGTGGTTGTTTGACCGGTTCCGTGCCATGGCGACTGATGGCTCCGGCGCGATCTTCCTTCTGAGAGCTGAAACTACTCCGGGCGTCAACGGGGTTCATTGCTCGGTGACCAAGCTCTCGGCTGACGGCAAATCGATCCTGTGGACGGACGAACTCCCATCTGAGGTTAGCGGAATGGCTGTCGACCCCAGCGGCGGGGTGTATGTGACACCAATCCGTGGGGATGGAGCCGTTACCGTGGCAAAGTTGGAAGCCACAGGTTCGGGTATCGTTTGGACCTCACCAATCCTGATTCCGCCGCCACAGCTCGACTTCCCCCTTTTGGCTGTGGATGCAAAAGGCCGCGCCTATACAACCCTGGGAGCGAATTTGGTGCGACTATCCGCGGATGGAAGCGCGATTGAATATTCCGTGACCGCCGCGGGCACGATCTATTCGATTGCGGCGGATGCGGCAGGAGCGGCGTTTGTGACCACCGATAGCCTTCTGACGCGCTTCGCACCGGACGGATCTGTCGGATATAAAGCAACCCTTGCAACCGCATCGGGACAGCACGTCGTTCTGGACGCGAATGGTAAGGCAGTGGTGAATACCGGCGGAGGGTTGGCGCGTTTTGACGCCAATGGAGGGCTCATCTCTTCGTCTGCTTTTCCAGCAGGGACAGTTGGTCTGCTGCAGACCTCCTTCGCGTTGGACAAAGCGGGGAACGCCTACGTTGCGGGAACGTCGCAGACCGCTTATTATCCGGTCAAGAACACCCTCGCTCCATGCGGCACACAATTTCTAAGCGTGATCGCGCCGGATGGCACAGTCCTGCAAACTACGTATCTTCCTGGTGCTGACTCTTTTGGATCGCCTTCCTCGCTAAGCTTGGGCACGGACGGAGATGTGTTGATGGTGCTTGAGGCGGCGCAAAGCTTCGTTCCATCACGACCCGGGCCGCTGCCAGCGGGGCAGGCCCCCACCACCGCGATGCTGCTGAGCTTGTCGCCGACGGCCACGGCGGACCTATTTCCTCTCGCTTGCATCAGCAACGCGGGCAGCCACACCTTCGGTCCGGTCACTGCGGGTGAATTGTTAGAACTCTCCGGGAGCGGCCTTGGTCCACAACAAGGCGCGCTACCAAACGCTACGTTGCAGACACCTTATCCAACGCGAGTATCTGAGGTTCAGGTGACATTCGACGGAACCCCTGCGCCGATTTTGTGGGCCCAGGATGGACAGACCAACGTGGTCGCTCCGTGGTCTCTAAACACGACTCAGAATACTCAGGTCTGTGTGACGTACAGCGATGTGATCCTCAAGTGCGTCAGTTGGCCAACGGCAGGGTGGACGCCCGGCGTATTCATGAACTACGGCACGAATGCTTTCGCCGTGGCCCTGAATCAGGATGGAAGCGTAAATTCCGCGACGAACCCGGCAGCTTTGGGTTCCCTCGTCTCTGTATTCGTGAACGGCCTGGGCAGCATCACGCCACAACAGGCGGATGGGGCTTTGGTCAACCTTCCGCTCCCCAGCAATGTTTTTCCGGCAACGTTGCAAGCATTGGTTCCCGACCCCAACAGTCCTAGAGGGGTCGGAACAATGCAGGTCGCGGCAGAGGTCACTTATAACGGTCCTGCACCGTTTCGCGTGGCGGGAGTCAGCCAGATCAATTTCAGATTGAACACGAATATCGGCACGACATATCGTGTGGGCGTGGCTGGTGAATTCAGTCAGGTCTTCAGAATCTTCGTCACCCCACAGTGATTTTGGAACGCGCGTTTACCCATCTTCAAAGCAGCCTAGCGGCAGACCCAGAGTACCGGAAAAAGTGGACCGACGCGTTCGAGAGCGGCGAGACTGCCTGCGAGAGCCTAGGGGCATGCCACCTTCTCCTACACAGAATCTGGTCTTTAAGGCTAACGCTTCTGGCGCGCGTACCGATCTCGTCTTAAGCGAACCCCAAGAAAACTGGGCTGAGGCTAGGCGCGCAGCTCAAGGCTTGATCCTTACGGAGTGGAAGCGCGTTACTGCGCCCGACGAGCTTGAGAAGCGAGCGGATGAGGCGTTGAGACAAGCGAAGATCTATTCGGCTGAGCCCCTCGCAGGATTCGAGGTGGCCTCCACACGTTATCTGGTGCTCGTCTCTAAGAAGCGGCTGGAGCTACTCCCGCCGATTATACAAGGCGTAATCACCTATGAATACCGAAACATAGCCGTGGATCCCGAAACACCATCCGTCGACGCACGCAAAGGTACCATGAACATACCGAAACGTTGCTGTTCCCGCGAGTGGCGCGTAACGCAGCCGGACGCGCCGGCAACGTTCCAGATCCGGACATGTGGATAATGCCGCTTCACATCCGCGAGATGGGCGTTTTGCGCGCCTTATTACGCCGGGCGGCCCGACTTCCGGATCGCGTACGAGCGGCCGGAAAGTTCTTGGTTCTATGTTCCCGCGGCCTGTCATCATCTCTCACGCAGATTCTGAAATTTGAACCTCGCCTTAGTGCGGAAGGCGCGGCGCCGCCGAAAGTGAGGCGAGTGCTGGTTGGCAAGATGCCAGTCGCGCTGCGTCGCCGACTTTCTTCTTGCATGGCACAACGCGGACGAGAATAGTGGTTGGAATCCGGTCGATCTGTGGTGCGTCGATCGACAAATCGCGGACGACATACTCAACCTGCTGAAATTCATCCGTCATCGCCACGTCTACCCGGCAGACTTGGGTTTCCGCGAGGAGTTTGAGTATCTCTGGTTGATCTGGCGGAAGAAGAACGCCAATACTGTAGCTACACTCTAACTAGAACCGATGCCCAGACTCAGATTCGCTTGCCCACACTGCCGCTGGCCGATTCCGACGAAGTTTCTCCAATCAGCGGTGGGCAAGATAAACAACCGGCTTCGCACGCCGACCGGACCTCCGAAGGTTTTACGGCCGTGCCCGTTTTGCAAAAAGAAGTTCGGGTCCAACGATCTGCGCGACCACAAGCCGCGGTGCCCGAAGAAACGGAGACGGCCGCGGACCCATAAAGCGATACTGCCTGTCCGAACAGTATCGAAGCCCAGCCCGTTCCTCTTGCTTGCCGAGGATATTGCGCGCGAGGCCCACGCCGGCCAAACCGAGGAGAGCACCGGGGACTCCTACATTAAGCACGTCGAACGGGTGGTCGACCTGGTGGAAGGCGACGATGCCAAAGCGGTCGCGTGGCTGCACGATGTAATCGAAGATAGCCCGAACACAGCGGACGATTTGATCGCGAGAGGTATGCCGATTCGGATCGTTGCTGCAGTGGCACTGCTTACGCGCCACGAGCGAACCGAGACGTACGCCGATTACATCCAGAACATAAAAGACCGCAAAGATCCGCTGGCGATCGCCGTGAAGCTCGCGGACCTGAAGGATCACTTCCGCCCAAACTGCCCGGCTCGATTGCGCCCGCGATACGAGAACGCATGGAAGACTTTGACGGGGGAAGCCTGGAGCTCGCGGCGCAAATGAACCGGGCTGAACATATCGCGCGGGCCAAGGCTCGCGCACTCGAGTACGTCCATCGCGCAGAGTGCGGAACCACCCCGTCGCTTACCGCGACAATTTGCCCAGCATCCTGAAACACTATACCTGGGCAGCGGAGCGTGGGCGGAATCGGGCCACGAGCATATGAGTCACTACGTCGTTGGCAATATGCGCCATCAGTGAACACCGAGGCTTCGTCGTCGCCCGGCAGCATTAGTATCCGCCGCTGGATCGAGGCGCTCGAATGACCATACGGCCAATCCGAGTTCGTTGGATTCAGCGCAGACCAGAAGCGGCTTCCAGGATGCTCGATAGCATGGCTGGCCTCATCACGGGCACGCGGGATGCGCTCACGCGCTTTACTCAGCCGTTGACCGGCTCCTATTATTTCGTGCCCTCCGTCGAGAGATTGCGATTCTTGCGGTAAGATGACGCGCAAGAGTCACCCCTTGTGACCCTTAGGCGACCGTGTTGCTACTTTGCTTGATACGCTGGCCACTGCCTTTTCGAGTCTCGAAGTTATGGAAGTGGAACACGCCGCACTACCCGAAAATCCCCGTCAGAGTCGGACAAGGTTGGCAAGTCTGGGACCCGATGTCGGTCATTTAACGACCGACACTTTGATGTGTCGTTCCGTCAGAAGAAGAACTGAACACCGAGATAATTCGCGCCGAGATCGCGCTACGGCATACTCGCCCGACGGTGATTGGTGCGATATGATGGCTTGTCGTGAGAATTATTTTGCAGCTTGCGCTACTCATCGGAATGGTTGTGCCCGGCGTTGTCGCTCAGACGATTGCTGTCACGCCTTCGGCAACGCTTTTTGAAAACGACCAGGTGAAGGTGGTCCGGGCACTTGAAAAGCCTCAGGTCAAAGGCAAATTTCATGACCATAAGTTGAACCGAGTGATGGTCTACCTGCAGTCGGGACGGCAGCGGTTCGAGTACCACGACGGCAGAGAACCGGCGGTGGTTAGCTATAAGGCCGGCGAGGTGAAATGGAGTCCCGCGGAGGGAATGCACTCTCCCGAGGTGGTGAGCAGCGAGCCCTTCAATATTATTGAGATCGAGTTGAAGCAGCCTGGTACTGGTAAGAAAATCACTACGCCGATCGATCCAGTGAAGATCGATCCCAAGCACTACACAGTTGAAGTCGAGAACGATCAGGTGCGCGTCATCCGCGCGCATTTAGGCCCGCACGAATCCACTCCCATGCATGAGCACACGCTCAACCGCGTCATCGTTTCCCTGAGCGATTCCAATGTTCGAGTCACCGGCGCGGACGGCAAGGTCGCGATGACCGAGCGCAAGGCTGGCGAGGCAAGCTGGAGCGTTCCCGCCACGCATAGAGAAGAGAACCTAAACGATGCGCCGTTCGAGGTCGTGGCGATCGAGATCAAAGATTAGGCAGCCCGACTTGCGGATGAAAATTGAAATTAAGAAGATATTGAGACTTCGAGGATTCAGTAAGTTTCGAGGCGCTCGCTGTTCCGCCAGCTCGACTGTCCTCTGCGAAACGAAGTGCCGCGCGGATCGAAGATTGGATGGCTGGTTGGAGAAGCTGGACAATTTGCGGACTAACAGTCGCATTATTGGCAACTTAGAACGCTGTCCGCGTGGCTAGCGTTGTCGAAACACTCCACCCGTTTGGGAACAGAGCAGCCAAATCGGATCGGCGAAGCCAAGGACATTTATCAGGATTGAACCGGTAAGGCTGCTTCGAATCGGAGCGGACTGCAGGAAACACCCGGATGCGGCGTAATCCGGGACTTGAGCGCTTTTCTGATCGGCTATACTGAGCGATGCTGACGACTGGATATGGGTGACGACCCGGCTCCTGCGAAATCTCGCGCCGAATGGTGCGGCGGCATCGGCTAGGTGTATCGCGCTCCCATTGCAGTGGGTATTGAGATTGATATCCCATACAAGGACTTAATCTAAGAGTGAATCCTTCGAGAGGTATGGCAAGGGTATCGCTGGACGAAGAAATTGGATTCCTGGACGAGCTTCGCCTGCGCGCGGTGGCGGCCCCAGCGTTGAAAGCACTCCTGGCGCCCGGACAGAACCCGATCACTTTTGAGGAGTTGTCGAGCCGAATCTGCGCTATTGCAAGCATGGTCAGGGATGCAGGCCTGAGGCGTAATGAGGTCATCGCAGTCATCATGCCGGATGGGCTGGAACTGCTGTCGACTATCCTCGGCACTACCTCGGTGGCCATCTGCGCTCCGCTAAATCCTGCATTGCGCACTAGCGAGGCGGAATCGTATTTCAGGGATCTCGACGTGCGCGCCCTGATCGTCGATCCAAGGCACGACTTGGGAGTCAAGGAAATGGCGAACAAACTCGGAGTTGCCGTCCTGGACTTGGAGCGTGCAACTGACGTTTCAAGCTCTACGACTCTGGCTGAGTACGTCCGGGCCGACGACACCGCGCTTGTGCTGCAAACGTCGGCTACCACCGCAAAAGCGCGGCTCGTTCCACTGACTCATTCCAATCTGCGGGCCATGGCGGTGAATACACGCAGGATTCTGCAGCTAAGTGCGGAGGACAGGTTTCTGAGCGTGATGCCGCTGTTTCATTTGACCGGCCTGCTTAGCTCGCTCGCGACACTGCTGGCTGGCGGAAGCGTCATCTCGACGTCCGGATTTGATTCAGGCAAGTTCCTCTCTTGGATCGAGGAGCTCCATCCAACTTGGTATACGGCCTCGCCGGCGCTGCACAATGCCATTCTGCCGCTGTTTGCGGAGCGGCCTGATGTGCTGAATCGGTTTCCACTGCGTTTTGTCCGGTCGATAGGCGCGCCGTTGCAGCAGTCCTTGCTGGCCGAACTGGAACGCGTGCTGCACGTGCCCGTGCTGGAAGGTTACGGGATGACCGAGGCAGGGATGGTTGCCAGCAATACTCCGCAGAAGCGCAGGGCAGGATCAGTCGGGCAGAGCGCTGGCGTTGAAGTAGCCGTGATGGGTGATTCGGAAACATTTCTACCCACTGGGTGTGAGGGCGAGATCGCCGTTCGAGGACCAGCGGTGATCCGCGGTTATCGCGACAACGCCGAAGCCGACGAAAGCGCTTTCAGAGGCGCTTGGTTCCTGACGGGCGATGTGGGCTATGTGGATGAGGAAGGGTTCCTGTTTGTCACGGGTCGAATTAAAGACATCATCAACCGTGGGGGCGAGAAAGTGCGTCCCGGGGAAGTCGATGAGGTGCTTTCCACGCACCCCATGGTGTCGGAAACAGCAGCTTTCGGAGTGCCGCATCCAACCCTCGGCGAGGACGTCGCTGCGGCGGCCGTCCTGATTCCAGGCGCGTCCGTTACGGAAGCGGAACTGCGCCGATTCGTCGCCGATCGTCTGGCGGACTTCAAGATTCCTCGCCGGATTATTTTTATGGACTCGATCCCGAGAGGACCGACCGGTAAGGCGCTGCGTACGAAACTCGCTGAGCAGTTCCTCCAGGGAGAAGCAGCCCTTCGCGCGAATCAGGGTGATACCTTGACGCCCATCGAAAAGAAGCTCGAGATAATTTGGAAACGCATTCTAAGGATCGACGAAATTGGCATTCGCGACGATTTCTTCGCAGCCGGCGGAGACTCTCTCGGACTAACGCTCCTCATGGCTGAAATAGAATTCGAGTTCGAGGTGGATGGAACACTTCTGGAGGGCTCTGAGTTTTTCTCAAGTCCCACGATTGAGACTTTGGCGGGCGTAATTCAGGGGCGGACACCGGCTTCGATGAATGGCACCCGTTTGCCTTTCGTCGCGCTTCAGCCTATGGGCTCCCGCATTCCTGTCTTCTGCATCCCGGGAGCCGATGAAAATCCGTACTATTTCAGGGATCTGGCCAAGGACCTAGGACAAGATCAACCTTTCTACGTTCTTCGTGACCTGCGGCCGGAGGTAGAGCGAGGTGTTTACAGTATCGAAGAGCACGCGGCCTACTACTGTCGTGCCGTGCGATCTGTACGGAAGCACGGACCTTATATTCTCGCCGGCCATTGCTATGGCGGAATTTTGGCCTTCGAAACAGCACGGCAACTTGTCTCCATGGGAGAAGAAATGAGCCTGCTCGCGTTATTTGAGGTTCCGACGCCCGGATATCCGAAGATCGTACGCCACTGGAGAAGCTACTTCGTTCAATCGAAGCTCATGCTTTCGGGTCTTGTGCGCGGCGAGGACCGGATGACGTGGGCTGATCTACGCTCGCACGCCCGGGTACTGAAAGGATTGGTGAAGCGCAAGTCGGAGAAGAGCGAAGGCAGAGATTCTATCGGAAGTGCTCCGGCGGAATGACGCGAATTAGCGCCACGGGGTCCTACGCCGTGTTAACTAGCCGGTGGGCCCGT
>Ga0209006_10001143_pt1 | contig 24184 bp, 17 predicted proteins | sample JacPin_JW_Ref_O2_FD_188567 | JGI IMG/M metagenome (GOLD analysis project Ga0209006, IMG submission 188567) | Forest soil microbial communities from Algoma, Ontario, Canada - Jack Pine, Ontario site 1_JW_Ref_O2 (SPAdes) (version 2) | ecosystem: Environmental > Terrestrial > Soil > Boreal... | reverse complement strand
GCGGTATTTCTAGCATTCCGGTACGTTGACCGCGAGACCTCCTTGCGAAGTCTCCTTGTAAATCGTCGACATATCGAGGCCGGTCTGCCGCATGGTATTGATCACTTGGTCGAGCGACACCTTGTGCGAGCCATCGCCGCGCAGTGCCAGACGCGCCGCATTGATGGCCTTGACCGATCCCATGGCATTGCGCTCAATGCAGGGGATCTGCACCAAGCCGGCGACCGGATCGCAGGTCAGACCTAAATTGTGTTCCATGCCGATTTCTGCCGCATTTTCGATTTGTTCGTTGCTGCCGTGAAGCGCCGATACCAAACCGGCCGCGGCCATGGAGCACGCGACCCCGACCTCGCCTTGACAGCCCATCTCCGCGCCCGAGATCGAGGCATTCTGCTTGTACAACATGCCGATCGCCGCGGCGGAAAGCAGAAACCGGAGAACGCCGCTGTCATCGGCTCCCGCCTCAAACCGCCGGTAGTAGTGCAGCACCGCCGGTACGATGCCTGCCGCGCCGTTGGTGGGCGCAGTCACGACCTGGCCGCCGGCGGCGTTTTCCTCATTCACCGCGAGTGCATAGGCATTGACCCAATCCAAAGCGTGCATGGGGCTCAATGGATCGCCGCTCGTGAGTTGCCGGTAGAGTTTCGGCGCACGCCGCCTGACTCCCAGTACGCCCGGCAGCAGGCCTTGAGCATCGAAACCACGGCGCACGCAATCTTGCATGACTTGCCAGATACGCAAGAGTCCCGCCTGGATTTCCGCCTCGCTGCGCCACGTGCGCTCGCGGGCCAACATCAGTTCGTGAATCTCCAAGCCCTGCGCTTTGGCGAGGTCGAGCAACTGCGCGCCCGAGGCGAATTCGTACGGCGGCGCGTGGCGCGCCGCGCCGGTATTCATTTCCGCCCCAGCGCGAATCACGAAACCGCCGCCGATGCTGTAGTACTCCTCGCGGGCCAGGAGATTTTGCGCCGCATCGTGCGCGGAGAAACGCATGCCATTGGAATGGCCCGGCAATACCTGGTCGGTGTGAAACAATAGATTCAAGGGTTCATCGAAATCGATCTCGTGCCTGCCCAGCAGGCGCAAGCGCTTGGCGTTGCGAATGCGCTGCAGCGCCGTCTCGGCGGCGCCCGAATCGATGCTATCCGGGCTCATGCCTTCCAGCCCCAAGAGGATCGCGCGGTCGGTGCAATGTCCGCGTCCGGTGAGCGCCAAGGAGCCATAGAGTTGCGCCGAAACCTGGGCGGTACGGTTCAACAAATCGCGCGCCGCCAGCAACTCGGCAAAATCTCGCGCGGCGTTCATGGGTCCCATGGTGTGTGAGCTGGAGGGGCCGATCCCGATTTTGAAGATATCGAAAACACTCAAACTCATACGCGAGAACCATCTGTAAACCGGTAGCCGCGGATGATACGCCGCTGTATGGATCAGCGCTTGAGCGGGAGGGAGAACCAGTGTGCCGAAAACGGCGGCGCGAGCGCCGGAAATGCTAAACTCGCGCCATAACAAAGTGTTTCGCTGGCCGATAATTCAACGGAGTGTCATATGATTCGCTACCCACTGATTCTGGCAGTGTCGCTCGCCACGTCGCTGTCGCTTTCCGCCTGCATGAATCAACCCAGCGCACCGAGTGCGGCGAGCAATCCAGGCCCCATCGCGGCGGCGGTCGCCGACAGCAATCGGCCCGATGCCGACAAACTGCGCGATGCCAATCGCAAACCGGTGCAAACGTTGGAATTTCTGGGCGTAAAGCCGGGCGAGCAAATCGCCGAAATATTGCCGGGCAGCGGCTACTTCACCCGCATATTCAGTAAGGCGGTCGGTCCTTCGGGTCATGTGTATGCCCTGGTGCCAGAGCGTCCTGCCAGTGCGCCGGCGAACTTGCCGGATCTTGCCGGCGCAGTCAAAGCGATTGCCGCCGATCCGAATTACACCAATGTTACGGTGGTGGTTCAGCCTCTGACCAAATTGGTGACCCCGGCGCCGGTCGACCTGGTGTTCACCGCGCAAAATTACCACGACCTGCACAATTTCCCGGTTGATGTGGTGGCGTTCAACAGGACGATTTTAGATTCGTTGAAGCCGGGTGGCCTGTATGTGGTGCTGGATCACTCGGCGCCGGCGGCTTCCGGGCTTGCGGATACGAAGACCTTGCACAGAATCGATGCCGACGTGGTGAAACAGGAAGTCACTGCGGCCGGATTCGAGTTCGTGGGTGCCAGCGACGTTCTGGCCAATGCCGCCGACAGCCGTACTGCCGCGGTGTTCGACCCCTCGATTCGCGGCAAGACCGACCAATTCATATTAAAATTTCGTAAGCCAAAGAAATAACCGTTCTTAACAAGAAATCACCGTTCTTGGAGAACCCTTGAGTTCCCGGGGCTAAGACCGGGCTCAAGGGCGGTTTCCGGCCTAAAAAGCGAACTTGGGGGCTTGTTTCCTGTCAACTGAGAACAATGTCCTACGTTGAATTCGAAAGGGACTAGAGGAATTGAACGCATGAAATTCGCCAATCATCCACGCCTTGCACGCGCCGCTGCGGGTGCTATTCCGGTTGTGCTGCTAGGACTGTTGAGCGCTTGTGTAACGCCGCCGCCGCGCACGTATGCCGTGCCGGCACCGCCGCCGCAACGCGTATTCGTCTATCCGGCTCATGGCCAGAGCCCGGAACAAACCGAGCGCGATCGCTACGAATGTCATATATGGGCGGTCCAGCAAACGGGCGTCGATCCCAGCCGCGCCGATGCCAGCCCCTACGAGCGCGTGGTCGTGCAACCGGCGACGCCGCCCGGGGCAAATACGGCCGGCGGTGCCATCGCGGGCGCCATCATTGGCGGGATTATCGGTGGGCCGCGCAATGCGGGCGCGGGCATCATACTCGGCGGCGCGACCGGCGCCATTATTGGCTCGGCCGCGGATGCAAATGCCCAGCAACAGGCGCGAGCGACGCAACAGCAAATCAATGCCAGCGCCGCCGACGGGCGCGCGCGGGCCGATGCCTATCGACGTGCCATTGGCGCGTGCTTGCAAGGCCGCGGCTATACGGTTACTTAAGGAACAATCGGAAAGGCCAGAACAAGTCATGAACAAGACAGCAAAAATTTCCGCCTTGAGTCTTTCGATACTGCTGCTCGGCGCAGGTGCCGCGCAGCTGGCCGCCGCCGCGGATGAGCATGCTCGTCCCGAAGCGACGCGTGCCGATCGTCCGCAGGCCAGACCTGCGCCGGGCCGGCCCGGCTTTGACGGCCGCGGTCAAGTGCTCGACTCTCGCTACAATCACGGCCGCTACTATCCGCCGTTCGGAACCGTGAGGCCGTCGTTGCCGGAAGGGTACCGGCCTTACTATCGAGGCGGAAGCCGGTTCTATTTCAGCGGCGGGATCTGGTACGCGCCGAGCGGACCTGGATTCGTTGTCGTGCGACCGCCGGCGGGCCTGGTGATTTCGGTGCTGCCGCCTTATTACTCGACCGTGTGGTTTGGCGGCGTGCCTTACTATTACGCGGACAATGTGTACTACTCATACCAGCCCGACCAAAATGGCTATGCAGTGGTCGATCCGCCCGAGAATGCAGATGATCCTTCTCCGCCGCCGGACACAGCTCAGGCACCCCAGCAGGACCTGATCATCTACCCCAAGAACGGACAGTCCAAGGAGCAACAGGCGGCTGACCAATTTGAGTGCCATACCTGGGCCAAGGGCCAAACGGGATTTGATCCGACCCAGCCGGGCGGGGGCGCTCCAGGAGGCGCCGCGATGAATCGCAGCAATTATGACCGCGCCATGTCAGCCTGTTTGCAGGCGCGCGGCTATCAAGTTAACTAAACCAGCGGCCGGTGGGTGAAATCCTACGCCCGTCGCTGTTTGGCGCCGACTGTCGCTTCGCCGCGCATCGCGGCATGATGAAGCACGGTCAGTGAAGTTCTCTAAGGAAATTTTCGATGCTCGTCACTCAAACCAGCGCTATCGAGGAGGAAAACGACATTAACGTCGTTCGCCGAGGGCTGGATCTTCCTGCGGCTGCCGCCAGCGCGTTCGAAGACATCAAACAGAAGTTAACGAACCATAAACAGAAATTCACCAACCAGCGTCAGTGGCGCGAATTCGTCTCGGCCGTCCAGTGCTCGGTGAATTATCCGGCTGCGATCAATTCGCTGCGATCCGGCACCCAGTTGTTCAGCGACGGATTGGCGCAAGTTCATGCCTTTGTGCGCACGTTGCACGTTGCGGGATACCGCTAATAATCAGGGCCGGTAGGAAGCGTCAAGGCCCGAAGGCAACGACGAGTGCTGCCTCCCAGACGTGACTTTGAGCGATTCCTGAAAAGCCATGGGCCGGTCAAAATGCGGCTCAATTCCGATAGGTGATTGTGATACCAACGGTGCGCGGCCTGAACGTGTACTGTCGCTCCAGCGATGGGGCGTTGCCCGGATAGATGGTGAAATTGTAATTGTTGACCGTGTGCGTGTCGGTCAGGTTGTCGACGAACGCCGCAGCCTGCCAGTTGCCAAAATTCATACCGGCGCGCGCCGAAGCTAGGTTGGTCGACGACAGCGGGTAAAACGACGCGTTGAATTGCAGCGTGTTGGGGTCTTGAGCCGCCGACGGCCATTTGTTGCGGCTGGTGTATTCATCGTCGATGCGCACGAATGAGGGCAGATCGAACACGTTGAATTTGTATTGCAGTCCCAGGGTGAAGGTGAAAGGCGCTCCGGGTTGGCCGGGCGGCTCGCCGCTTTGGCCGACGATGGCATCTCCCTTGGAAACGATGGGCAGCGCTTGGACGTCCGAGAATCTTGAATCCTGCGTATAGCGCGCACTGGTGTAACCGGTGGCGATCTCGGCCGTGAAATTGTCCGTCAGCGCGATTTCCGCTTGGATATCCCCGCCTTTCGCAACCGCAGTGCCTAAATTCGCGATAAAGGTGATCTGACAGGTCGGCGGCAGCACGCTCTGCTGAATGTTGTTCCAGCGGATGTAGTAAATGCTGCTGGCGATTTTCACGCGATTATCGATATTATTTTTCGCTCCCACCTCGAAGCTATTGACGGTGTCGGATCCAAAGGTGGGGGGCGATTGCGTAATGCCGAAGGATGCGAAATCCGGCGCACAGGCTGCCTGCGGCACGGGATTGTTGGCGCCGCCCGGGCGGAAGCCCTTCGCGTATGTCGCGTAATACAAGTTTCGCGGGTCGAACTGGTAGGAGAAGCTTGCCTTGGGCGTGAAGGAATTCTCCGTTTGCGAGACATCCACCGTCTGCGGCGGCAGGAATAATTGCGGACCGCCGGTCAGGGAATCGTTGGTGAACTTGATTCTCGAGTAGCGCCCGCCCAGCGTCAGCTTGTACTGATCGGTGAAGGCGTAGGTGCCTTCGGCAAAAAAGGCATATTGCTGATCGGTCGCCTTGGTTTGCAGAAAATAAGAATCATTGGGAAAACGCGGATCATAGGTGACGGGCAAGCCGGTATTCGGATCCACGAACCAGTCGGTGTAGGGCAACCCGGTCGCGGCCATCGACAATTCATTGAGCAAGGGATCATGAATCTGCTCGAGATACGTCTGCCGGTCGTCGCTGAAGAAAACACCGGCGGTCCAGAATAGCGGCGAGGTGGCATCCACCGATTGCAGGCGAATTTCCTGGGTGATGTTTTGCTGCCCGTTGTCGATGGAGTTCGGCGAACGATAATTGGTTGCGCCGGGGGGCAGATGCACACCCAGGTTGTCGAGCAGGGGATAGGGCGAGGACGCGTTGGATCCGTCGCTATTTAGAAACACCTCGGATTGATAAAACCCCAGGTTGTAGAGCGTGCCCTCGTAGCCGGTTTCCTCGTCGCGATGAAAATAGGAGGTGTTGGAGATCAGCTTGGCAAAACCTAGATTTCCTTCGGCCTTCACGGAGGCCAGATAGAACCGATCCGGATCGGAGCGCTGATCCGGGTCGGCGCTGACGAATTGGTTATTGCTGGGATTCGAGTACAACGGCCAGTAGTCCTCAACATTATTTCGGTATCGGTCTTGGTAGTAGATGCTGGGCGTGATCGTCCATGACTCCGAGGGCGCATAAATAAATGCCAGCCGGTACAGCACGGTCTCATCGAAGTTGGCATTCTTTTGCACGGTCTGGAGCGACACGGGATCAATCAGGTCGATGTAACCGCCATCGCGGCGGTACCAAACAGTCAAGCGCGCACCCAGCGTGTTTTCGATCAAGGGACCGCCGGCCGCAATGCCCCCTTCGTAGTTGATCGAGCCTCCTTCTGTGTAGGAGACCTCTTCGCGGCTGTAGAAGCTATTTTGGGTGAGGCTCGGCTGGGTCGTGATATAGCGCACGGTGCCGCCCTCGGATCCTGCGCCGAATAGCGTGCCCTGCGGCCCGCGAAGTACTTCGACCCGGTCGATATCGAATGACTTCGGCAGGGCATCGTCGGGGTTGAACGCGGTACCGCGGATTTGGATCGGGGTGTCGTCGATGTAGATGCCGGTGGTGCCGGCGCCCCCGGTCGAGGCAATGCCGCGGATGGAGATGTTGTTGGTGCCCGAATTGTCGATATTGACGCCGGGCGTGAAGTGCACGATGTCCTGGAAATCCTTGATGCCGCGAAGATCCATGGCGTCCTGCGTCAGCGCCGTGACACTGATCGGCACCTTACTCAGACTTTCCTCATGGCGCGTCGCGGTGACGGTGATTTCCTGCAACGGGCCGCTGGCATCCGCGGCTGCGGTGGTATCGGCCGCGGATGCAGGCGCTGCGTATGCAGCCGCTGCGCAGAATGCAGCCAGTGCGCCGCCGATCGCGGCGACCCGCCGCGGCTCGCTCCCAAGTAGTCGGCAAGATATTCGGAATTGTGACATGAGAGCATCCCCAGCTTATTTCGAGCGCATGCCGCGCGATGATTGCGTTCACATTGCAACATATCGGCTTAACGGTTGAAAGGCTAGTTGTGGGATCATCCCCTCATGAGCAGCCCCGCCGAGCGTCCCCGACCTAAGTCGCTGAATCCCTTGTTGGCATTGTGGCCTTTTCTGCGCCCCTATTGGCCCATGATGGTGGGCGGCGTCTTCGCCCTGCTGATCGCCGCGGGCGCTCAATTGGCACTCCCGGTGGCATTGCGCCAGCTCATCGACCATGTATTTGCGCAAAAAGACCTCGGCACGGTCAACAAATGGTTTTTGGGTTTCCTGGCGGCGGCGGTAATTTTTGGTGCATTTGCCGCGCTACGCTTTTACATGGTGACCTGGGTAGGGGAGCGCGTCGTTGCGGATTTGCGCACCGCCATCTATCGGCGCGTGGTGCGCATGGACCCCATGTTTTACGAGACCACACGGGTAGGCGAGGTGCTGTCGCGCCTCACCGCCGACACGACGCTGGTGCAAGCCATCGCGGGCGTCAATTTGTCCATCGTGCTGCGCTCCACCTTGAGCTTGATTGGGGCGCTGGTGCTGATGGGCTTCACCAGCGCCAGGCTCATGGGCGTGATTGTGCTAATGATTCCCGTCGTCATCGTGCCGCTGATCCTGACCGGCAGGCGCGTGCGCGGCTTGTCGCGCGCGTCGCAAGATCGTATTGCAGATACCAGCAGCCTGGCAGACGAGACCTTGAATGCCATCCAAACGGTACAGGCATTTACCATGGAGGAGCTGCAAAGCGAGCGCTATGAAAAGGCCGTGGAAGACAGCTTTGCAACCGCCGTGCGCCGCACGAAGGTGCGCGCCGCGCTCACCGCCATCGGCGTGATGCTGGTGTTTGGCGGCATCACTTTTGTGTTGTGGCTCGGCGCGCGCCAAGTCTTATCCGGCACGATGAGCGGCGGGCAGCTCGCGCAGTTTTTGCTCTACGCGGCGTTCGTCGGCACTTCGGCCGCGGCACTCACGGAAATGTGGGGCGAAATTCAACGCGCCGCCGGCGCCATGGAACGTTTGAGCGAATTGTTGCATGCGGAGCCCGTGATCAGGGCTCCGGAACGGCCGCTCGACCTGCCGGTGCGCGTCCAGGGAAATATACGATTCGACAACGTCACATTTCACTATCCGTCCCGGCCGCAGCATCCCGCGCTGGATAATTTCAGCCTGGAGGTGAACCCCGGGGAGACCATCGCATTCGTGGGTCCTTCGGGCGCGGGGAAGAGCACGACGTTTCAACTACTGCTGCGATTCTACGATCCGGACTCCGGACGGGTCCTGATTGACGATAAGCGCCTTGCGGATTTGCGCCCGGAAGATATCCGCCATCAGATTGGCCTGGTGCCTCAGGACACGGTGCTGTTCGGCGCGAGTGCGCGCGAGAACATCCGTTACGGGCGGCCCACGGCGAGCGATGCGGAAATCGAAGCTGCCGCGGTGGCGGCGGCGGCGGACGAATTTTTGCGCAAATTACCGCAAGGGTATGACACATTTCTTGGCGAGCGCGGCACGCGTCTCTCGGGCGGTCAGCGCCAGCGAATCGCGCTGGCGCGCGCGATTCTCAAAGATCCACCCATCTTGCTGCTGGATGAAGCGACCAGTTCACTGGATGCGGAATCCGAGCGCCTGGTGCAACAGGCGCTGGAAAAGCTTATGCAGGGCCGCACCACAATCATTATCGCGCATCGGCTCGCGACCGTGCTGAAGGCCGATCGCATCGTCGTGATGGATCATGGCCATAAAGTCGCGGTCGGAACGCATGCCGAATTGCTGATGCACAGCCCGCTTTATGCGCGCCTCGCGGCGCTGCAATTTGCTGCTGCCTCCATCGAGACGCTGGAGGCAGCAGAGACTTGAGGGGTTACTTGATCAGGCCTTCGGCTTTCATCGCTTCGATGACTTTGGGGCGTTGCGCAATTCGGGTTTTGTAGTCGGCGAGAATCGGCCACTTACCCAGGTCAATCTTGACGTGCGCGGTCCAGTTCAGCACGGTGAACAGATACGCATCCGCGACCGTGAAGGTGTTGCCGAGCAAAAATGGCTTCGTGCCGAGGAAGCCCGACAGCCAGTCGAATTTCTTGGCAAGAGTCGCCCCGAAGGTTTCCTTCATCTCCGCTGAGCTCGCCGGATTGAACAACGGCGAGAACGACTTGTGAACTTCGGAAGTGATGTAGTTCAATATTTCCATCAGCTGGTAGCGCTCGAAAGTTCCTGCCCGCGGCGCCAAACCCGATTCAGGCTTAAGGTCCGCGAGATATTGAACGATCGCGGGTCCCTCCGTCAGCACTCGACCGTCATCCAATTGCAGCGCGGGCACGGCGCCCTTTGAATTTATTTCCAGATAGTCCGCGCCGCTCTCGGTCTTTTTGGTCTTGGAATTGATCTTGACCAGGGTTACGGGCACGCCCGCTTCAAGCGCGACGATATGCGGCGACAGCGAACAAGCGCCGGTAAAGTAATACAGTTTCATAGGGGTCCTTATTGTGGGGTGTCGAATGATACTACGCGTCTTGCGGCGATGAACGCCTTCGCATACGGCTGAGCAAGCAGCGAGTCAACGCGTACGCGCCCGCCGCTCGAGGGCGCATGCACAAACAGCTGACGATCGAGTGCGATGGCCACGTGCAATTCCTTGCTGGAAAGATGCATGAAGATCAGATCGCCGGCTTGCAGTTCCGCGCGCTTCACGGGTGAGCCGAATCGCAGCTGCTCCGCAGCGGTGCGCGGCACGCGGATTCCGGCGTTTGCGGCCGCGTAAACCACCAAGCCGCTGCAATCGAATCCGCCCGGCGCCGCGCCGCCGAACCGGTAGGGCTGACCGATCATGGAGGTGGCGCTGTCAATCATCAATTGAGTCGGCGCGGGTTTCTGCTCGGGCGGGATTTCCCTCGGCGGCGCGATTTCCTGGCGGTGCGAGGCGGGGTGCGAGGTGGTCGCGCAGGCGCCAAGTGTCAGCGCCATCAAGCCCGCCAAGATCGCCTTGATCAGCGCCGCGGTGCGGATACGGTCGTGGCCAACGCTGCGCCCACGATGCCGGCTTCCGAACGCAAAGTTCCGACGCATAGGCGCGCCTCGCAATGCAGTTTATCCATGAACTTTTCCGGCTCTTCGGTGATGCCTCCGCACAAAACGATGAGATCGGGCCACAACAAGGCATGGTATTCATTCAGCACCAAATTCAATTGGCTCGCCCACGCCTCCCAGCTCAATCCGCCCTCCACTTTGGCGCGACCCGAAGCGCGCTTTTCGGCCTCTTGGCCGGCGACTTGCAGATGGCCTAATTCTGTATTCGGCACCAACCGGCCATCGACAAACAGTGCGCTGCCGATGCCGGTGCCGAGCGTCAGCAGCAGCACAGTGCCCGGCACGCCGCGAGCGGCCCCGTAATGCAATTCCGCCAATCCCGCCGCGTCCGCGTCGTTGATGGCGATGACAGGCCGTTTCAAATGCTCGGCCGCGAGCTCCGCCAGCGGCTGGCCGATCCACGCTTTGTTGAGATTGGCCGCGCTGCGCACGATGCCGCCGCGAATCACGCTGGGAAAGGCCAGGCCCACGGCGTGATTGCCGGGAATATTCGCGACCACGGAGGCGAGTGCACCGAGCAGAGCCTCGGTCGAATCGTGCGCAGGTGTCGGCGTGCTGAAGCGTTTGCCCGCGAAAGCGCCGGTCGCCAAATCAATGAGCGCGCATTTAATGGATGAACCGCCGACGTCCACGCCGACGGCCAGGGAAGAAGCGTTCAATCCGAGTGCCGCATTACAGGTTTGCCCCGCGTGCCCGTTAACAACCTTATAATAACCCCTAATATGGACTCTATTGACACCCAATCGGCCACTCGACGTACCGTTGCCCTGCAGCCTGGCATGTTGCAGGCGGCGCTCCTGGAGCGTCTCACCGGGACCCTCGGAAAGAATCCCGAGTTGGCGACGCCGCGCGACATCTACGATGCGCTGTCGCTTGCGGTGCGCGAGGAACTCACGCTGCGCTGGTTGGCAACGCAGCGCCGCGTGGCGAACGCACATGTCAAAAGAGTGTGCTATTTCTCCGTCGAATACCTGCCCGGGCGGTCGCTGATCAACGCGCTCTCCAGCTTGGACGGGGATTTGCTGCACGAGGCACGCAGCGTGTTGCGCGGCATGGGATATGAACTCGAGGACATCGCAGCCCAGGAGGTGGATCCGGGTTTGGGCAATGGCGGCCTGGGCCGGCTGGCAGCCTGTTTCCTGGACTCACTGGCGACGCTGCACTACCCGGCGGTGGGTTACGGCATTCGCTATGATTACGGAATCTTCACGCAGGTCATTGACGCCGAGGGCGGCCAACGCGAAGTCGCCAGCAGTTGGTTGCGCCTGCGTAATGTTTGGGAGACACCTCGCGGCAACGCGGGCTACACGGTGCGCTTCGGCGGGCGCAGCGTGGCGCCGGACAATGCCGGGGTGACTGAAGCGCACCGCTGGGTCGATACCAATGACATCTACGCGATCGGATTCGATCAAATGATTCCGGGAAACGGCGGCCCTACCGTCAATCATTTGAGACTCTGGTCCGGCCGTGCGATCACCCCTTTCAAGCTCGAGGCTTTCAATGCCGGGGACTATGCGGCCGCGGTTCAAGATCAATTGGAGGCGAAAAACCTCTCGCGCATTCTGTACCCCGACGATTCGACGCCGCAGGGCAAGGAACTGCGGCTCAAGCAACAGTACTTCTTCGTGAGCGCAAGCTTGCAGGACATACTGGTCACTCATTTGAGCGAGGGACGCTCGCTCGCCTCCCTGCCTGACTCCATAGCCATTCAATTGAATGACACCCATCCTGCCGTGGCAATCCCGGAGTTGATGCGGCTGCTCGTCGATGAGCATGGCCTTTCGTGGGCAGAGAGCTGGGAAATTACCCAAGGCGTCTTTTCGTACACCAATCACACGTTGTTGCCCGAAGCGCTGGAATCGTGGCCGGTGACGATGTTCGAGCGTCTGTTGCCACGGCATTTGGAAATTATCTATCTTCTCAATCGGGATTTTCTGCAGGCCGTGGCGACGAGCTACCCTGATGATCCAAAGCGCCTGCGTCAGATGTCCATCATCGATGATGGCGGCGACCGGCGCGTGCGCATGTCGCACCTCGCCATCGTCGGCAGCCACAAAGTCAACGGCGTCGCGCAGTTGCACTCCGATATCATGCGCAATCACGTGTTTCGCGATTTCGCAGAGATGTATCCCGACCGGTTCATCAACGTCACCAACGGCATCGCGGTGCGTCGCTGGCTCAAGCAATCGAATCCCGGGCTCTCTGCGCTGCTGACGCAGCATTTGGGCCGCGCGTGGGAAAATGATCTCGAGGAGCTCGGCCGCTTGGCGGGCGCCGCCGGTGATCCGGAGTTTCGCCGCCAGTTCCGCGGCATCAAGCGCACCAACAAGCAGAGACTGGCCGATGAGGTGAAACGCCGCAGCGGGTTGGAGATCAGCGTCGATTCGCTGTTCGACGTGCAGGTGAAGAGAATCCACGAATATAAGCGGCAACTGTTGAATCTCTTGTATGTCGTGACTCGCTATCAAAAAATTCGCGAGAACCCCAGCGCGGAGGTCGTACCGCGAACCGTAATCTTCGCCGGCAAAGCAGCGCCGGGCTATGCGATGGCCAAGTCCGTCATCAAGCTGATCAATAACGTGGCGCGCACCATCGATGCGGACGTCCTCGCTCACGGCAAGCTGCAGGTGGCATTTTTGCCGGACTACGATGTTTCGCTGGCGCAAAAAATCATGCCCGCGGCGGACCTATCGCAGCAGATCTCCACCGCAGGGATGGAGGCTTCGGGAACGGGGAATATGAAGCTTGCGCTGAACGGTGCCCTTACCATCGGCACTCTGGATGGGGCCAACATCGAGATTCGCGATCATGTGGGCGCCGAGAACATGTTCATCTTCGGACTCACCGCGGATGAGGTGGCGGCGCAGCGTGCGGCGGGTTATCAGCCCGCCCGCGTGATCGAGGGGAACCCGGAACTTGCGAGCACGCTGGATCTCATTGCGTCGGGGTATTTCTCGCCCGGCCGTCCGGATGATGCTCGATTCGTGATTGAACGGTTGCTGAGTCCCGGTGAGCCCTTTTTGGTGCTCGCAGACTACGCTGCCTATGCCCAAGCCCAGGAGCAAGTCGACGCCTTGTATCGCGACGAAGATCAATGGAGCCATAAGGCGGTGATCAACTGCTTGAACATGGGTTATTTCTCGAGCGATCGAAGCGTTCGCGAATACGCGGAGCGTATTTGGGCGGTGAGGCCGGCGATTTGAAGAGCATCAATAAGGGCGCCCCGAGACCGCTCGGCGCCACCTGGACGAAGAACGGCGTCAACTTCGCGCTCCTATCGAGCAATGCCACCCGGGTCGAGGTCTGTCTATACGATGCCGCCAGCGGCGCGGAACTTGCGCGCTACGATTTGCCCGGCCGCACCGGAGATGCCTGGCACGGGCTGATTTCCCCACGCGGCTGCGGCGTCGGAGTGCACTACGCGTTTTGCGTCCATGGCGTGAATGATCCACAAAACGGCCAGCGCTTCGACGCGAGCGTGCCCTTGATCGATCCGTACGCGCGCGCACTATCGCCCCGGCCGCCGCTTCGCGGACGTGTCATTGACCGCGCATTTGATTGGAATGGCATCAGGCCGCCGACGGTCCCTTGGCGCGACACCGTCATCTACGAACTGCACGTGAAGGGATTTACCCGGCTGCATCCTGCGGTGCCGGAGAAATGGCGCGGCACCTATCTCGGGCTATCGGTGGCGCCGGTGATCGAGCACTTGAAATCGCTTGGCGTAACCGCCGTCGAATTGCTGCCCTGTCAGGCATTCGTCAGCGAGCAATTCCTGGTCGATCACAAGCTCAGCAACTACTGGGGCTACAATCCGGTCGCCTGGTTTGCTCCGGCGAATGAGTATGCCGTTGATGATGCGGTGCTCGAATTCAAAACCATGGTCAGAGCGCTGCACGCCGCCGGCATCGAAGTCATTCTGGACGTGGTTTTCAACCACACGGCCGAGGGCAACGAAACCGGGCCGCTCTTGTCCCTGCGCGGTATCGACAATCCGGTGTACTACCGTTTAAATCCCACGGACCTGCGTCTTTACGAAAATCTCACCGGCACCGGCAACACCGTTAATTGTCAGCATCCGCGTGTGCGTGCGCTCATCATCGATTGCCTCAAGTACTGGGTCGAGGAAATGCATGTGGATGGATTTCGGTTCGACTTGGCGACGGTGCTGGGGCGCGAGGCCGACGCGTTCAACACGCAGGCCGCTTTATTCAAGGCGCTGCGTGCCGAGCCCGTGCTTGCCTATGTCAAGCTGATTGCCGAGCCTTGGGACGTCGGGCCGGGCGGCTACCAGCTCGGGAACTTCCCGCCTGGTTGGTCCGAGTGGAACGACCGCTTCCGCGATACGGTGCGCACGTTCTGGCGCGGCGATGGCGGCAAACTTGGCGAGCTCGCGGAAAGATTCGCCGGCTCCAGCGATATATTCCGCCACAACGGACGTAAACCAACCGCAGGCGTCAATTTTGTGGCCGCGCATGACGGCATGACGCTGAATGATTTGGTGTCCTACAACGAACGGCACAACGAGGCCAATCTCGAGAACAATCGCGACGGCCATAGCAACGAATTGAGTTGGAATTGCGGTACGGAGGGACCGACGAGCGATCCGGTGATCGCCACACTGCGCAAAAGGCAAATGCGCAATTTCGTCGCGACCTTGTTCCTGTCGCAGGGGGTGCCCATGTTGCAGGCCGGCGACGAATTCGGGCGCACCCAGGGCGGCAACAACAACGCCTACTGTCAGGATAATGAAATTTCCTGGGTCGACTGGCGTTTGCGCGCCGCGAATCATGACTTGCTGGAGTTCGTGCGTTTGCTTGCGCAATTGCGGCGGCGGCACGCGGAATTTCGCCGCGAGACTTTTTTGAAGGGCGCCGTATCACGTACCGGAGTCAAGGACGTGACGTGGTTAAACGTTCGTGGCACGGAGATGACGCAAAGTGAGTGGCAGGATGCGAATCAGCGCACCTTGGGGATCTGGTTCGAAAGGCAGCACGCAGGCGCCGTGGAACATCTTCTGTTATTGGTGAATGCGGCGGATTCGGAGCTGTCGTTTGGCCTGCCCGCTGCGCCGGCGGATGGCCCTTGGATTTGCTTGTTCGACACCGCATCGGAGAGCCTGGCGGCGAACAGCCTCGGCAAGGTGACAAATTACGCGCTCAAGGCCCGCAGCATCGCGCTTTTGGAGTGCTGATTCGTGGACAACGCATTGATTGAGAGATTGGCCCAGCTGCGCGGCATCGCCGATGCTTACGATAACTATCGCGGCGAGCTGCAGCACTTTAGTCTGGAGACCAAGGCCGGCATCTTAAGTGCCATGGGCTGTGTCGTCGACGACAACAGCGCGCTCGCAGCCGAAATCGCGCACATCGAAACCGCCCGGTGGCGCAGATTTCTGCCGGCCGTGGCCACGACCCGAACCGCGAGAATCGGATTTGATATCAATGTCACCGCCCGCGAGTTCGGCGGCACGATTGTCTGGCGAGTGATTTTCGAGGACGGCTCCCGGCTGGACGGCGCGGTCTCGAGCGCCGATTGCGCGGAAGTCTGGCGTGGGGAGGTGGCAGGGTCATGGATTACGCGCCGCCGCTTCGAGTTGGCCGTGGATCTGCCGCCCGGCTACCACGAGTTGGAGGCGAAAATAGCCGGCGGCGCGGCCGAGCATTGCCTGCTGATGGTTTCCCCGCCGAAATGCTTCGAGCCGGCTGCGATCGCCGCCGGTCGGCGGCTCTGGGGAATCGCGGTGCAGCTCTATACGGTGCGCTCGCAGGTCAATTGGGGCATCGGTGATTTTCGCGACTTGGAAATGCTGATTCGTTGGATGGCCTCGAGCGGCGCCGGCTTTATCGGGGTGAATCCGCTGCACGCGCTGGCACCGGCGGATCCGGCGCGGGCGAGTCCGTACAGTGCCTCGAGCCGATACTTCCTCAATGTTTTGTACATATCCGTCCCGGCCGTGCCGGAATTTGCGGACTGCCTCGCCGCGCGTGCGCGCATGGCCGATCCGGAATTCGCGCGCCGCCTGCACGAGCTGCGCGCGCAACCGTTGGTCGACTATCGCGGCGTGGCGGATTTGAAATTTGAAATTCTCGCGCTGCTCCATCAAGAATTCCGCGACACGCACCTGGCGATGCGCAGCGAACGCGGCCGCGGCTTTCTGGAATTCGTCGCGCGGCGCGGGCTGCCGTTGCAATTGCATGCTCGGTTCGATGCGCTGGATTGCCACTTTCGCGGAGCGAACGGCTCTGCATCGGGATGGATGAGCTGGCCGCAGGAGTACCGCGATGTGAACGGCAGCGCGGCAGCACGCTTCGCGCTCGAACATGCCACGCAGGTCGAGTTCTATGCCTATTTGCAGTGGCTGGCTCACGAGCAGCTGGTGCAGGCGCAGGCGTTGGCGCGCGCGCTCGGCATGCCGATCGGACTGTATGGAGACTATGCGGTGGGCGCCAATCCGTCCGGTTCCGAGACCTGGATGGATCAAGCCAGCTATTGTCTCGGCGCCGAAATAGGCGCACCCCCGGACCCTTTGGCGCTAAAAGGCCAGGGGTGGGGAATTCCTCCGCCGGATCCAGCCGTCCTGCAGGCGCAACCTCTGCATGGATTCGTCCAACTGATCCGCGACAACATGCGTTATTACGGCGCGCTGCGGCTCGATCATGTCATGTCGCTTTGCCGGCTGTGGTGGGTTCCGGCGGGCTGCGCTGCGACGGGCGGCGCCTATGTCCACTATCCGCTGCATCAGCTGCTGACCGCGCTGAGCCTTGAGAGTGCGCGCAGCTCCTGCTTGGTCGTGGGCGAAGATCTTGGCGTGGTGCCGGAGGAGATGTGCCGGGCGATGCCCGAGTTCGGTCTCTACCACTACAAGGTGTTGCTCTTCGAGAAGATCTCTGGACGATTTCGCAGACCCGACGAATTCACGAGGCATGCTCTGGCAGCGGCCACGACGCACGATTTGCCGACGCTGCACAGTTACTGGGAGGGCCGCGACATCGAACTTCGCCGCCGGTTGAATCTGTATCCCTCTGAAAAGATCGAAAGCGATATCGTCCGCGAGCGTGAGCATGATCGCGAAATGCTGCTGTCGGCCCTGCGCGAACAAGGAATCAATCCGGCGCATCCCAGTACGGCGCAGGAGCCTTATACCGACGAGCTCGGCCACGCGCTGCATCTTTATTTGGCGCGCTCATCGACTGCCCTGGTCGCGCTGCAAATCGAGGACCTGCTGGGAATGATCGATCCGGTGAATGTGCCGGGAACCTTTGCCGAGTATCCGAATTGGCAGCGTAAGCTCAGCGCGTCGATCGAGGATATGGCGGGGCGGAGCGATCTTCAGGCGCGGCTCGCCGAGATCAATCGCGCGCGCCTCGACACGCCGGCATTGTGATTTTGACCGGTCTAGATCTCGCCTGGGAGGGTTAGAAGAATCAAGGCCCGAAAGCAAAGGACCTTGATTCTTCTAACCCTCCCAGGCGGGAACTCGGGCCGATCGATATCACGCCCTGCGCTCTTCCGGGCCTCGACGCTCCCTATCCCCCAGACCATCCGGGGGGCCGCTCAAACTCACAGTGCCGAAGCGTTAGTTCCCCGAGTCGACCGGCTTCGAAGCCCCCTGAGCGCGGGCGGCCCAGACCCAGACAAATCCGCCCACCAGCACAGCCACGGGCAGAATCTGCATGGCAGTCGCCAACGAGGACGCGTCGGAGATCGCGCCGACGATCAAGGGCGAGATCGCGTCGCCAAGCACATGAATTGCGAAGACGCTCAAGGCAATGGCGGTCGCCCGCTCGCTGGCGATGACGAGATTGACGATGGCGGCGTTGATAGGGCCGGTGGAAAGGAACAAACAGAGTTGCGCCGTCACCATGTATACGGTGTACAGCGTCGTCGAGGTCGTTGTAAGAGCCAACCAGACAAAGGGCGCCGCCGCGAGCGTGGCATACGCCGACAGCCACAAATAGGCTTGCCGCGAATTCTTGGCAAAGTAGTCGCCCAACCAGCCGCCGACAAAGGTGCCGACGAATCCGGTGACGACCACGATGGTGCCGAAGTTGACGGTGGCCTCGCTGCGCGGAATGCCGCGAGCCCGTTCCAGGAATGCCGGCATCCAGACACCCAGGCCGCCGATGGCGAATGTATAGGCCGCGTATCCCAACACGGTGATTGCATAGGGCTTGTTGCGAAGCAGCCGCCCGTAGGTCTGCCACGTCTCCCGGCTGAGACTCGATCTCGGCTTGGGCGCTGCGACCTTGGCCATACCGGCGGCTTGATCTTGAATGCCGCGCGGCGGATCGCGCAACAGCAGACACAACGCAGCGAGCAGCAAACCCGGAACGCCGGCGACGAAAAATGCCGCGCGCCAGCCGTAATGCTTATCCACCAGTCCGCCGACGACGTAGCCCAACGCGGAACCGACGGGAATGGCACAGAAGAAGATCGCCATGACGCGGCCGCGCTGGCGCACCGGAAAATAATCAGACAGCAAACTCGGCGCGATGGTGACGTAGGCGGCCTCGCCGACGCCTACCGCCGCGCGCGCCACGAACAGCGTGAGAAAGTTGACGGCAAATCCGGACAGCGCGGTCGCGAAACTCCAGCACGCTACGCCGATCGCGATCAGCCGCGGCCGCGAGCGGCGGTCTCCAAGCGCGCCAAACACGGGCGCGAGCAGCGTATAGACTATCAAGAAGCCGGTCATCAACGATCCTAGGTTGGTGTCGGACAGCCCCAGGTCGGAATGCTTGAGGCTTTCGAGCACGCCGGCGACGACGAAGCGGTCGAGGTAGCTGAATAAATTGATGAAGGCAAGGATGGCGAGGCCCGCATTTGCCGAGGCATGCCAGGACTTTTGTTTTTGTTCGACCACGCCGAAGTATAGTAGCGATCCTGGCAATTGCACGCAGAAGCAGTTGGGTTGCAGAATTTCACGTAACTTGTTGATTTATATAGTTTTAGGAGATTAATTTGGCCAAGCCGAACTACCGTCACGCGAAAAAGCAAAAGGAAGCCGCCAGAAAGGCTCGGCAGGATGCCAAACAGTCACGGCGCTCGGTGGTGCCGGACGTGCCTGCTGAACCGTTGCCCGTGAAACCCGGCGCTTGACTGCGCGGCTAATGCGACCTCGCGATTGATGTCTTGGGTCACTGCACTTTTGCATTTTGGCGCGCGTGCAGGCCGCGTGATCGCCGACTCGCGGCGGCGCATTTATAGCGGCGCCAACGACATCATGAAATATGAATTTTTCAAGCGCGCTTTCGCGTTCTTTTGCAGGGGGTTGTCGCAGCTTCGCGACGGAGTTCACGCATTAGACGACTTCACAGATCTTTTCCTCATTTGCGCTTCTCACAAAGCCGAAATCGCACAACAATAGCGCGCATGCGGCACGTCACTTCCAAGCTGTTCGCGGTACCGCTATTTCTGGCTCTGCTGACGATCGCGGCGTGCAGCGGCAGCACGGTGGTCACGCTGACCGCGACGCCCTCGTCGGATCCCTTTATTACATACCGGGTCGGGGTGGCGTCGATACAACTCCAAACCTCGAGTGGCAAGCCGAGCACGATGATCCTGCCGGCAGAGACGACTGTAGATTTTACAAAAGTCACTGACCTAAGCGAACTCCTCGGCGCGCCGACCGTGCCCAAGGGCACCTATAGCGGCGCGGAAATTACACTCGATTACAGCGCCGCGCAGATTATCTATGACGATGGCAGTCTTGACGGCGTGGCGCTCACGGCGGTCGATGCGAGCGGCAAAGCACTGGCACTGGCGCGCGTGACCGTGAGTGTGGATCCGTCTGATCCGCTGCGCAGCGCGGCCAAGCAGGCGAGCCGGCTATCCTTGAGCTTCAATCTGGCAGCCTCAAATCTCATCAACTTGAGCAATGACACCGTAACGGTCACGCCGCTGATCTCCGCGAGCATGCAACCTCTCGATGCCAAGCAAGTGCGCCTCAACGGTCCGCTGCTGAGCGCCAACGATTCCGTCCTGGCGACCGGCGTGATGCCCTTCGACAGCACCACGGCCGCGCTCGGGAGCATCTCGACTCAACCGAGCGATACGACGACCTACGAGATCAATGGTTTTGTGTTTACCGGTGCCGCAGGCCAGGTGCAAATCGCCGCACTCCCCGCCAACACGATGACGACGGTGTTCGGCACGCTCACGGCAACGAGTTCGGCGAGCATCCTCACCGACACGTCGACTTCGACCGACACTGTCACGACGCCTACGACTACGACGCCCACGACCACAACGCCCACGACCACGCCGCCGACGACGACGACCACCACCACGACCACCACGCCTACGACGACCACGACACCCATCGTCACGACGCCGACCAGCACGACCACATCCACCGTAACGTTCACCGCCTCGCAGGTCTTGGTCGATGGCACCGCTCAGAGCGAGGGATTTGCTCGCCTGTCCGGAACGGTGTCGGCGCGCAGCGGCAACACCTTGGGAATCGAAGATGCGACCCTGACCCAGAGTGGCGCCACCGCGACCCTGGAGCCGGGCACGACTCTCGTCAATGTGGGCCCCAGTACCTTGGTTACTTTCTTCGGCCAGGGAGTCGAGGCCGCCATCAGTACGCAGCAGATTTCAGTGGGATCGGTCATCGAGGCTTTCGGTACCGCCAGCAATACGAGCACCGGCCAAGTTCTTCTGGATGCCACCGCCGGCCGGGTGCGCCTCGACCAGACCTCGGCTTTAGGTGTAGTGACCGCGCAGGGCAGCAGTACACTGACCCTTGATCTGACCTCGATGGGCGGCCGCGCGATCAGCTCCTTCGACTTCACCGGCAGCGGCGCAGCGCCGACTCAATACGGAGTGGAATTCAACCCCGCGCCGGATCTGTCTAATTCGACCGTGGGGGCGCCGGTCATCGTCAGCGGCTTCACCAATTCGTTTGCAAGCGCCTCGCCTAATTTCAGCGCCTCCACGCTGCTCGATCCGACCACGATCAACGCGCAGTTGGTGGTCGATTGGAGCGGCGGCACGGCGGCGCCCTTTAGCTCCTTTGATACCTCTTCCATTGTCCTCGACCCTGCAAGCAGCAACTTCGGCCAGCGCCATGAGATCCTGATCGGATCACAGCTCGTCAACTTGGTGGGGCTCGCAACCAACCCGACGCTTACGCCCGGAACCAGCTCGGCCGGGGTATTTTCGATAGGACACGTGGTTTCCTCGACGGTGGAGAATTTCGAGACCTACTCCGCATTCATCACGCAGCTGCAAACGGAACTCAACGGCACCACGCTGGCGACAGGGATGACCGCAATCGGGCAATATACGACGTCGACCGCTGCTTTCTCTGCGACGAGCATTACGATCTTCTTGAATAACTGAACGCTAGAACCATTGCGCAATGGGATAAGGATTTTTTGAGATCTAGAATTACCCGGCGCGATTTGCTGCGTGCAGCACCACTGCTCGTGCCGACGGCTTGGCCCCGCCTGATGCAGGCGGCTGTACAGCCCGCCGCACCCCCTCCGCAAAACTTTCACTACGCCTACGTCGGCACGTACACGCCAAATGGCGGCGGCATTTATCTATTCCGGCTCGACCCGGCGACCGCGGCCTTGACCCAGCTGCAGGTCATCGATGACATTCGCAACCCGACCTGGCTGGCCGTGAATGCGGCGCAGACGCGGCTCTATGCCGTCAGCGAAATCGACAACTACCAGGGCATGCACAGCGGCGCGATCGTCTCGTACGCCATTGATAATGACAGCCTGCAGATCAAGCGAATCGGTGCGGTGAGCTCCGGCGGCTCGACGCCGACGTATGTCAGCGTGCATCCGTCTGGAAAGTTCGTGTTCGCCGCCAATTATGGGGGCGGCAGCGCCGCCGTCTTCCCGGTGGGGTCCGATGGGGCGTTGGGCGAAGCAACAGACGTGCGGCCGAGCGTGGGTCCGCGCCATCATGTGCGCGGGACAAATGATCCGCCGGGGCAATTCGCGCAAAGCGATCACGACAGTCCTCATCTGCACATGGTGGCCGCCGATCCCAGCGGACAATTTGTCATCGCCAATGACGCGGGGCTCGATCTCACGCTGATCTGGCGCCTCGATACGGCCACCGGAAAACTGCTGCCGGCCCAAGTGCCGGTGGTACCGGCACCGCCGGGTTCCGCGCCGCGACATTTTGTCTTTCATCCGAATGGGCGCGTGTTCTACAACCTCTACGAGCATGACGCCAAGGTGGCGGTATACGACTACGACGCATCGCGGGGCAGCATGAAGTTCAAGCAAATGGTGCCGAGCTTGCCGCCGAAGTTTGCGGGCAGCAATCTTGCTTCCGAAATCATCATGACCGCCGATGGCAGATTTTTGTACGTGGCCAATCGCCTCCACAACGCGGTCGCGATATTTGGCGTCGCTGCGGACGGCCAATTGCGCGCAGTCGCGGAGACCTGGGTGCACGCCGACTCACCGCGCAGCTTGAGCATTGACCCGAGCGGGGCATTTCTCTACTCCTGCAATCAGCGCGGCGATTCGATCACCTCGTTTCATCTGAATCCCTTGACCGGCGGCCTGACATTCACCGGCCGATTCGATGCCGTGGGCAGTCCTGCGGTGATGACCATCCTCAAACGCCCCTAATCCGAGATATACTCAACGGTGATGCGTTCGCGCGAACACGGTTGAAGAATCATGGAAATTGCAATGATCGGTCTCGGTCGCATGGGCGCGAATATGGCGCAGCGGCTGATGCGTGGCGGCCATAAAGTCGTGGGCTACGATCCAGCGGAAGCGGCGCGCGCGCTGCTGGAGAAAAATGGCGCGCAGACTGCTGCCTCGCTGGAGCAGATGGTCGCAAAACTCAAGGCGCCGCGCGCGGTTTGGCTCATGGTGCCGGCGGGCGAAATTACCGACAGCACCATAACGAACCTCGTGCCATTGCTTGCCGCGGGCGACACCATCATTGACGGCGGCAATTCGAATTACCGCGATACTCAGCGGCGCGCCGCCATGGTCGCGCAGCGCAAGATTCAGTATGTCGATTCCGGTACCAGCGGGGGCGTGTGGGGCCTGGCGGAAGGCTATAGCCTGATGATCGGCGGCGATGAGGCCGTGGTGGAGCGGTTGCGTCCGATTTTCGAGACGCTGGCGCCGGCCAAAGATCAAGGCTGGGGACGTGTCGGACCGGTGGGCTCCGGCCACTACACCAAGATGGTGCACAACGGGATCGAATACGGATTGATGCAGGCCTACGCGGAGGGCTTCTCGATCCTGCAGCATAAAAATGAATTCAAGCTCGACCTGCACCAGGTCGCCGAGATTTGGCGCTACGGCAGCGTGGTGCGATCCTGGCTGCTCGATCTGACGGCCATCGCGCTGGACAAAAATCCCACGCTGGCAGGCATTGCGCCCTGGGTGGCCGACTCGGGCGAGGGTCGCTGGACCGTCGCCGACGCCATCGAATTGGGCGTCTCCGCTCCCGTCATTACGCTCTCGCTGCTCGAGCGCTTGCGCTCCCGCGATAACGATTCGTTTACCGACAAGCTGTTGGCGGCGATGCGCAATCAATTCGGCGGTCACGAAATCAAAAAAGAGTGAAGATTCTCGTTGTCGGCGCGGGCGCCATAGGCGGCTATTTTGGCGCTCGCTTGGCAGCGGCGGGCCGCGATGTCACTTTTCTGGTCAGAGAGCGCCGCGCGGAACAACTCCGCCGGGGTGGTCTGGCGGTCACCAGCCCCTTGGGCAACGTCGACTTGCCGACTCCGGCGCTGGTGAGCGCAAAAGATCTCAAACCGATCTACGGGCTGATCATTGTCAGCAGCAAATCCTACGACTTGGACAGCGCCATCGGGGATTTCGCCAACGGCATGGGTCCAAACTCGCGCGTTCTTCCGCTGCTGAATGGTATGCGCCATCTTGATGTGCTTGATGCGCGCTTCGGCGCAAGCCGGGTGTTGGGCGGACTGGCGCGCATTTCCTCGACCCTCGATGCGGATGGACGCATTCATCAATTGGGCCCGTTTAATGCCCTGGCATTCGGTTCCCGCGATGAAACTCCAATCGACGATGTCGCCGAAGTCCTGCGTGTGCCGGGATTCGATGCGCTGTTGAGCCGCGACATACTGCATGAGATGTGGGAGAAGTGGGTGTTCATCGCCGCCGCCGCCTCGACAACCTGCCTCATGCGCGCAACCGTCGGCGATATCGTGGCCGCCGATGCGCAGGATATTCCGGTGCG
>Ga0209006_10001141_pt1 | contig 24203 bp, 24 predicted proteins | sample JacPin_JW_Ref_O2_FD_188567 | JGI IMG/M metagenome (GOLD analysis project Ga0209006, IMG submission 188567) | Forest soil microbial communities from Algoma, Ontario, Canada - Jack Pine, Ontario site 1_JW_Ref_O2 (SPAdes) (version 2) | ecosystem: Environmental > Terrestrial > Soil > Boreal... | reverse complement strand
GGCGCTTCAGCGTCCAGTGCGCCCGGCCAGTATGCGATCGACGGCGGCGGCCTCACGGCGACGAACTATGTGTTTGTCGAGGCCACGGGCAATGCCACCGCGTTGACGGTTCAGGCCGCCATCTCGCCCGTCATTCCACCCGTCACTGTGCCCCCTCCGCCGGTCACTGTGCCTCCACCAGTCACAGTGCCCCCGATTCCTCAATCATCCGGTCCGGACGCGGCGTTGCTGGCTCTGGCCCAGACTGCAGCCGGCACGCTCGAAGCGGATCTGCCTGCCTCACAGACAACCAGCACGCTGGCACTGCTGGACCAGGCGCCGGATATTTCCCTGGAACAAGAGTCCGGCTCCAGCCCGGAGGTCGCCACTGCGGTTGTTTCCACCGACGGAGTTGCAATGGACAAAAGAGTCGTCCCCGATGCAGTGATTCCCTCGTTGCGGATTGTCCGCGGCGGGGTAAGGCTGCCGGACAATCTGGTCGACGTGAATGCACGCTAGCAGGCCGTCCGTGAAATGGCCGTTGCTAGCGGCCATAGCGATATCATCTCTGCCGCTGATCGCCCATGCTGCAGAGCCGGCGGTGCCGGGCGCGGGATCCATTCTGCAACAGAACCAGCAGCTGTCACCGCCCGCGCCATCGCCGGGGGCTACAGGACTGGCCATTGAGCAGCCGGGCGGCGCAACACTGCCGGCGAGCGCGCCGTTTGTGGTCAAGGTCATCGAGATCTCGGGTAACACCGCTTTCGATACGCCGACGCTGCACGCGCTGGTGGCGCCGGAAGAGGGCACGAGCGTCACGCTGCCGCAACTGGGTCAGGTCGTCGCCCGTATCACCGATTACTACCGCGCTCATGGCTACCCGCTGGCGCGCGCCGTCATCCCGGCGCAAACTATCCAGGACGGCATCGTTCGCATCGTGATCATCGAGGCGCGCTACGGCCAGATCGAGCTCGATAATCACAGCCGCGTCGTCGATTCGCTGCTGCGCTCGACGCTCTCGCCGCTGCAGAGCGCTCAGGTAATCAGCGCCGCGCCACTCGATCGCGCACTGCTGCTGCTGGCCGACATACCGGGGGTGGCGGTCGTCGCAACCTTGAAGCCGGGCGAGGCCGTAGGCTCCTCGGACCTGCAGGTGGACACCAGTGCAACGGCGCCCGTGACGGGCAATGTAGCATTGGACAATGACGGTAACCGCTACACCGGCCGGGCGCGCGCGGGCGGCACCGTCAGCTTCATCGACCCGGCGCAGCATGGCGACGCACTGAGCCTGACGGGACTGACGTCGGGCGACATGAACTACGGCAGCGTCAGTTACGAATCACTGCTCAACGGGCAGGGCACTCGTTTGGGTGGCTCTTACTCGGCGTTGCATTACGTCCTGGGCGATCCGCTCGCGGCTCTGGATGGCCACGGCACAGCGGAAATCGAAAGCGTCTGGGCCAGGCAGCCGTTCGTGCGCACGGCAAATTTCAATCTCTACGCTCAGCTGCAATACGATCACAAGCAACTCGATGATGCGATCGGTGCCAGTGATCTGCACACGGATCGCCATCTGGACAACGGCACGCTGAGCGTATCCGGGGATCTGCGCGACACGCTGCTGTCGGGCGGCATCAACAGCTGGAGCCTGGGCTTGACCCAGGGGCGCGTCGGCTTTGACAGCGACGGCGCCCGGCTGGCCGATCTGGCCACCGCCGACACCCAGGGAAGGTTCTCGCAGGGCAATGTCAGCTTTTCACGGCTGCAACGGCTGGACGCCAGCGACTCATTAAATCTCTCGATCGCCGCTCAGTGGAGCGATGCCAACTTAGACCCGGCGCAGAAGATGGTCGCCGGTGGCGCTTACACGGTACGCGCCTATGACATGGGCGTGCTGTCCGGCGACACCGGCATCCTCGTCAGCGCCGAATGGCGACACGAGTTGGGCGTTGTCTGCTACGGACCGCTGCAGCTCATCGGCTTCGCCGATACCGAACATGTGACCATCAACCACAGTACCTGGGCGGCCGGACCCAACGGTGCGACCTTAAGCGGCGCCGGTCTGGGACTGAACTGGAACTGGCCCGGACGATGGAACGCCAAGATCTATGTCGCCGCGCCCCTGGGCCCCACGCCGGAGCTGATCGACCACAACGACTCGGCGCGCGTGTGGCTTGCGCTCAGCAAGGGGTTCTAGGTTTTCTTCGGGTAATACAGCTGATAATACCAGCCGCAGGCGGTCTCGATCTGCGCCTGAATACGCGGCGGAATGTCGTGCCGAACCGGCTTTACGATCCGCCCGCTCTGCCGGTGCGGATACTTCATATGGTAGTGGCTGTCGCTCTCCTGGGCGCCGACGCTGATCTTGTCGACATCAATCGCCGAGGCGGCTACCCCCAGCCACGCATACAGATGAGACATGCACACGGCTGGTTGATCCATCAGATCCTCGAACCGCAGGAAATACAGATGCTCCTGAACCGCCTTCGGCAGGTCCGGCACCGCGTGCAGTGAAATCAGCGGCGAGCCGATGGCTTTGTCCTTCGCAAACAGCATGTCGGCGCGGCCAAATCGATCGTAGTCGGCCAGATGATCGATGAAGTCCACCAGGATCGTGCGCTGGTGCTGCGCTTCAATCGAACCGTAGATCTGTCCCAGCTCCCGCAGGCAGACGATCAGCCTCGCGTCAGGTTCCAGTTGCAGCAGCAGCTCCACCGCATGCAGCCACGCGCGGTTCTTGTCGACCACGACCTTCTTGTTGATATCACCGTACCACCCACGGCAGAACCCGCGCATCGCGGTAGTCAAATGCGAGTAGCTGGTCTCGAATGAGTGATCAAGCTGCGACAGGAAGAAAGTATCGTCGCTTACCATCCGCCGAATGCCCAGTAGCGTGTTACACAGCGGTGAGCTGTGGCCTTCACAGTGAATCTCCGGATGCTGCGCCAGCAATTGGCACAGCAGTGTGGAGCCGGCTCTTGGCAGCCCGGTCACACCGACGAACTTTGCAGTCATACCGCTCTAGCCAGCAGCGCAGATATCAGCTCGCAGCATACTCTGTCATCTGCAGCGCGATGGCAGCTGTGCAACTATTTCAAGCGCCGCGCTAGAACAGGAAACCCGCTGAGATGACCAGGGTCTGCGGGCCGAAGCTGATTTCCGAGGTCCGGACGACACCCCCGGTGTCGGCACTCAGCCGGGAGCGCACCCGGGCCGCCGAATAGGAGGCATTCACGGTGAAGTTGTGCGGCAAGTGGTAGGTGAGGCCGACAGTGCCGGCCGGTCCGAAGGAGGATGGCAGCGAGATGCTGGTCGGGCCGCCCGCGGCCGCGTTGCCGGCCGCAGTGGAGTTGCGGTCGTAGAAATTCACGTAGTTGACGCCGGCCCCTATGAAGGGCCGCAGCCGGTAGCTGTCGTCGAGGAACACATATTCAATGAATGCGGTCGGAGCAAACCAGCGCGCGCTCGATATTTCCTGGGCGTTGTACGGTATCGAACCCAGCGTCGCCGGACCTTTGCCATAGGTCTTGGTGAGCGGCGGAATTCCAAACGAGACCTCGACCGTGAAGTGAGTCGACAGCCGCCGCAGATAGGCCGCGTACAGCGTCTGTACGTTCTTGACCGTGAGATTGAGTCCGGGCGGGACGTAGGGTCCCGAAAGATCATCCGCGTGCACGTGATAAAACACCCAGTACGAACCGATGCGAACCTCATTGCTGGGTATCTGGTCGGCGCGGGCGATCGAGGCGGTCAGCCCCAGCAGTAGCACCGGCAGCGCGCGAAGAGCGAATTTAGTCATGGCCGATTCCTTTTAGAATTGGCTGATCAGAACTGGGTGAAGAAACCGCGCACCGCGAGCGAGCAGAATGGCGGCACAGCACTTCCGTGATAGCTCTCCACCAGCTGCAGCTGGGCTTGCGCCGGCGTCAGACTGCCGCCGGCGGGCGTCTGCAGAAACGCGAACTGCTGCGCCTGTGAAGTCTGAAAGGCGGCCTGGATCGGGGCAAATGGGCCGGAAGGCCCCGCGGACGGGTCTATGTCGAGCACGGTGATCAGCCCGGTGGGCAAGCCGCTCCAGAACGCCGCCATCGTTTCCGTGTCGACGCTGAAGAACACGGTCGGATCGTTTTCACCGCCGCACAGGAACGTCGGCGACTTGGGCGCCCAGTCGCCGCTGCGCAAATCATTCTTATATAGAGCCAGGCGCAGCGGGTAGGTCGGGGCCACGGCTGCGAGCGAAGCGGAACCCACGGCGGTGCCATCGGGATTGGCTGCGGCGTCCAGCGTATAGCTGACCCGCACGCTGTTATTAATCAGATAGGGAGTGCCGAAGCCGGCGGCGAACAGCGGTGTGAGCGGATTGCCCGGATTGCTGGGTACCGCGAGCAAGGCGGTAAGTTCGGCCGACAGAGTCGGATCCCCGGGAACCGTGACCACCGGCGTGGTGCTGTCGAACAGGGCGCTCTTGGGCAACAGGCCCTGCGTGAACAGGTCGCTGTAGGGCGTCACCGTGGTGGGCATCAGCGTGTCGATGCCGGAGGCGTAGGTGGCGGAATAGAAATCGCTGGTGGCGCTATAGATGTTGCCGTAGGCACGCTGATAGCTGGTAGTCACCAGTGGCGAGAACAGGGTCGAACCGACATTGACGTTGCCGGTAATGACCGCGTCGAATAGCGCCTCCAGCGCATAAGGTCCGGACATCGGCGCCGCGGCGGTGACGGTCTGGCCGGCGGCCTCGAGCGCCCGCTGCGTCGCCATCGCGACGAAACCGCCCTCGGAATAGCCGCTGAGAAACAGCTTGCCGCTGTCGCTGGTGGAAGCGGCGAATGTTGAGGGCAGCGCCGTGCGCGCGGCCGTCAACGCATCGATCATCTCGCCCGACTGCTGCGTCGCGTTCAGAAACGGGTGATAGCCCAGCGTGGAGGTATCGTAGCCGGCGTAATTCGGCGCCACCACGATGTAGCCCTGGGCCGCAAACATCGCCGCGATGAGTGCGCCTTCGGTATTGCTGCTGTCGGTGATGTTGGCAATGTTGAATGCCTTCTCAAACTGCGTGCCGTGGGCGTACAGCAGGATCGGCCGCGGTCCGGAGCAGGCGGGCGCGGCGCCGGTGGGCACCATCAGGGCGCCGGAGGATTCGGTCGCCTCGTTCACTGCGCCCACGGTCCAGAACCTGAGGTAATAAAAATCCACACCGCAGGTCGGCGGCCCGGTGAGCGCCAGCAGTTGCGCGCCTGAGGCGGTGGCGCCGATCTGCGCCTGAAACGTGGCGGCGTCGGCGGACGCGATGCGCAGCGGCGGGCTGATCGCCAGCGTGCCATGCGCGGTGGCTGCGGACGGCGTTGCCGTCGGACTATCGGAGCCGCACGCTGCCAGCACCGTCGCGGCAAATGCCACGCTTATATGACCGCGAAATCGGTACATGCCTGCCTCCACCCCGTCGGCAAAACGCGAATCGGAATACACCCCGCGCCTCGGGTCATGTTGTTTTACGGCGGGCGCACAGCCGCGTAGCTGGCTAGTCTACTCCATTGCGCTGAGGCGGTAGTCCAAGGTAACGCATCGCCGCGCGGCCGGGCGCGATCTTTGCCTCAGGCTGCGTTATTCTTGAGCGCTCAAGTCGGCAGGCACTCCTGCGACGCGGCAGTATGTATGAAATACAAAGACTATTACGCCATCCTCGGGCTGGCGCGCGGCGCCAGCGAGGACGAGATCAAAAAAGCCTATCGCCGGCTCGCGCGCAAGTATCATCCGGACGTCTCGAAAGAGGCCGGCGCGGAGGAAAAATTCAAGGAAGTCTCCGAGGCGTACCAGACGCTCAAGGATTCCGACAAGCGCGCGGCCTACGACCAACTCGGGGCGCAGAGAGTGGGAGAGGAAATTCATCCGCCGCCGGAGTGGCAGCAGCAGTGGCAGCCATCCTCCGAAGAACCATTCTCCGCCGAGGGGCTGGATCTGTCGGATCTGCTCGAGCGTCTGCGCGGTGGCCGCGGCCGTGGCCGCGGCGGCGCTCCGATATCGATGCCGGGCCAGGACTATGAAATCTCGGTACCCATCACGATCGCGGACGCGTATCACGGTGCGGAGATCGATCTCGATCTGAACCTGCCCGAGTACGATGCGCAGGGACAGGTGCGGCGCACGCCGCACGCCTTCAAGGCACGCATACCCAAAGGCGCAAGCGATGGCCAAAGGCTGCGAGTGCCGGGCAAGGGCGGCAAGGGCTTCAACGGCGGGCGCAGCGGCGATCTGTATTTGAATATCAGCCTGCGGCCCCATGCGCTGTATCGTGCCAATGGGCATGACTTATATCTGGATCTGCCGCTGGCGCCGTGGGAAGCGGTACTTGGTACGTCGGTGGAGGTGCCAACCCCCGGCGGTGCGGTGCGGCTGAAGGTGCCGCCGGCCACTCAAGCCGGCCGCCATCTGCGTCTGCCGCGGCGCGGCCTGCCAAAGCCCAAGGGCGGGCAGGGCGACCTGTATGCCGTGGTGCTGATCGTCGTGCCCAGCGTGATCAGTGAAAAGGAGACGGCACTTTACCGCCAGCTGGCGGAGGCCTCAGCGTTTGACCCGCGTGCTCACTTCTCGGAGGAGAGCAGCTATGCGAATTGAACTGACCGAAATGCTCTGGCTCGATGAACAGGCGGTATCGTTGCACGAGCTCGCGGACCTGACCGGTCTGTCGGTGGGGGTGCTCGAGGAACTGATCAGCACCGGGGCGATCGAGCCGATCGATCCTGCGAGCGCGGAGCCGCGCTTCGGCGCCGCCGCGTTGAGCGCTGCACGCCATGTGCGGCGGCTGCAGGCGGACTTCGAGCTTGACACCCAGGCGCTGCCGCTGGTGCTCGGCCTGTTCGAGCGCATCGATGCGCTGGAGCTGCAACTGCGCGCGCTGCGGGCAAGATTTCCCGGGCGGGTCCGCTAGGCTTTCGCATTTCGCGCCACGGCGCGGAGCCGGCGCATCATAAGGAGTAGCTCTTGAGCGAGCATTTTCATGCAGTCGTCTGGATCGATCATCACGAGGCGCGGGTGTTCCACTTCAATGCCGATGACGTCGAGCGTGCCGTGGTTCATCCGTTGCGGCCGACGCGTCACATCCACCACAAGGCCAATTCGATCGGCAGTGGCCACAGCGCCGAAGATCAGGCTTTCTTCCAGGCGGTAGTGCACGAGCTTGGAGCCGCGGGCGCGATTCTGCTGGGCGGCCCGGCCAATGCCAAGCACGAGCTGTTCAAGCACATCCAGCGGCACGCACCGCAGTTGCTGGCGCGCATTGCGGGCGTGGAGACTCTGGATCATCCGACGGATGGGGAACTCGTGGCGCATGCGCGCCAATTCTTTCGAGGCGCCGATCGCATGGCGCCGCAGCGCACCTGAGCGGGCGCACCGCGGCAGCGGCGGCGGCGTTTCCGGGGTATGGAGGGCAGATTTTTCGGTGCGACGGGCGTCTCGCCCCTGCGCAGGCATCCCAGAGGCGTCGACGGACAAAAGCGCCGGCTGGCGCTTAGCAGGATTCGATCAGTTGCCGGATTTCATCACTCCCAGGGTCAAGGCTGTATCCACCTCCGCTTCAGCGCTCAGCCAGTCTTCCAGATCGTGCCCCGGCTCGAAACCACGGCGCTCGGAACGATAGTAGGCAACCTCGGCGATCAACGCACGGCGATGTTCGGGATCAATCACTGCGGCGACCACGTCCGCGCGCAAAGGGCGCATCGTGGATTTTGGGGCCGGGCGCCGAGGGCTGCGTGTAGCGGGGGAAGTCGTAGCTGCCATAGATACCTCACACGTTAAAGTCACTATCCGACCGGCTTTAATCTTCTCTCTAATTGAGTAGAAAGAGCAATGGTCTTTGATCGGCGACAGACCGTCGTTGAAGCATGCCGGCGCGTAACCATGATGTCAGTCACGTGAAATTTCTGCGGCTCAGCTCACAGTTTCGAAACTGTCGCGCGCGCTTGAAGCAGTCGCGCTCTGCTGCCGCTACGTGCGAGAGCGCAATGCCAACGCTCCGGTTTAACTATATGTGCCGATCGGCTGCATTATGGAGAAGCCAATGCGACAACCCCTGCTGGTGATCAATGCCGGCTCCTCGAGCATCAAGTTCGCGCTGTTCAAGAGCGCAGCCGACGGCTCGCTGTCGGCCGGTGTGCAGGGTCAGGTCGAGGGCATCGGGAATTCGCCGCGTCTCGAGGTGCGTGATGCCCAGGGGGGCGCGCTTGCTGACCAGACGGTGACCGGAGCCGGCCATGACGGCGCCATTGCCGCCATGCAGGAATGGTTCGCCGGCCATATCGGCAGCGAATCCGGATTCGACGGCGTCGGGCACCGCGTCGTGCACGGCGGCCTGAAATATTCCCAGCCGGCGCTGGTGGACAGCACTCTGCTCTCCGACCTGCAGCAGCTGGTGCCGCTGGCACCGCTGCATGAGCCGCACCAGATCGCGGCCATCCGTGCGGTCAGCGCCGCCGCACCCAAGCTGCGCCAGGTGGTGTGTTTCGACACCGCGTTTCACCACGGCCAGCGCTCGCTGGCGCAGGAATTTGCGCTGCCGCGTGAGCTCACGGCCAGGGGTATTCGCCGCTACGGCTTCCATGGGCTGTCATATGAATACATCGTCTCCGTGCTGCCGCGGATCGCACCCGACTGCGCCGGCGGCAAGCTCGTGGTCGCGCATCTGGGCAACGGCGCGAGCATGTGCGCGATCGATCGGGGCCGCAGCGTCGCCAGCACCATGGGGCTGACCCCGGTCGACGGCTTACCGATGGGCACGCGCACCGGCGCACTCGACCCGGGCGTCGTGCTCTACCTGATGCAGCATGAAGGTATGGATGCGGCCGCGATCGAACAACTGATCTACCAGCGCTCCGGACTGCTGGGCGTATCCGGGCTGTCGAGCGATATGCGCACGCTGCTGGCCAGCGACCTGCCGGCTGCCAAAGAGGCGATCGATCTGTTCGTCTATCGGATCGGGCGGGAACTGGGCTCCCTGGTGGCCGCACTGGGCGGCCTCGACGCCCTGGTCTTCACCGGCGGCATCGGCGAGCACGCCTGGCAGATACGCTCGCGCGTTTGTCAGGACGCACGCTGGCTCGGCATCACGCTTGATGAGGCGGCCAATGTCAGCGGCGGCCCGCGCATCTCGCGCCCCGGATCGGTGCCCGCCGCGTGGGTGATACCGACCGACGAGAATCTTATGGTTGCCCGCCATACGCGCGCGTTGCTCGGCGGTTGAGGCGGCGGCGTGATCGCAGCGGCGGCGCCGATTGCGATACTCTGGTCACGGAGGCAACGAACATGAGTACCGACAGCCGTGGATTGTGGATGTGGTCGCAGGCCTGCGAGGTGCTGGAGGCAGCCGAGCGGCGTCACCGCCGCTTCTTCGAACTGCTGAGCGTCCCCGCGCGGGCGCCGGTGTGGGAGCCGCCGGTCGATGTTTTTCTGCTCGAGGGCGAACTGCACATCGTGGTCGCGTTGCCGGGCGTGCGCCCGGGCAGCGCCACGGTGGAACTGTCCGCCAGTGGGCTGTGGGTGCGGGCCGAGTCCGCGCTTCCGGACCAGATCGGCCGGGCGCGGATCCTGCGGCTGGAGATTGCCTACGGCCGCATCGAGCGGCGCATCGACCTGCCCGCGGGACGCTATCAGTTGCTCGGCCATGAATTTCGCGATGGCTGCCTGCATATCCGGGTCAGCGGAGAGCCGCTGTGAATGAGACAGTGCAGGCCCGCGCCGCGGACCGCCCGGCCGCCGAGCCCGCCGCGGTCACCGAAGACGTTTTGATCATCCTGCCGGTGCGCAACACCGTGCTGTTCCCCCAGGTCGTGCTGCCGATCGCCATCAAGCGCGAGCGCTCGGTGGCCGCCGCGCAGGAGGCGGTCAAGGCCGGCCGCAAGGTCGGGCTGCTGCTGCAACGCGACCCGGAGCAGGACGATCCACCGGCGGACGCACTGCATACGATCGGGACCATTGCCAGCATCGTGCGCTATGTCACGGCCGCGGATGGCACGCATCACCTGATCTGCCAGGGCGAGCAGCGCTTCAGCGTGCTGGATTTCGTCAGCCGCGACCCGTTCATGGTCGCGCGCATCACGGCGCATCCGGAATCGACCGAGCTCAATCCCGAGATCGAGGCCCGCGCGCTGCGGCTGCGTGAACTGGCGATCGAGGCGCTGCAACTGCTGCCGCAGGCGCCAGCGGAACTCGTCAATGCCATCCAGAGCATCGAGTCGATATCGGCGGTGGTGGACCTGATTGCCAGCTTTCTCGACCTCAAGCCGATCGAAAAACAGCAGGTGCTCGAGAGCTTCGAGCTGCAGCCGCGACTGGATCTGGTGTTAAGCCATCTGCGTCAGCGGGTCGAGGTGCTGCGCATCTCGCGCCAGATTGACGAGCGGGCCAAGGAGGCATTTGACGACCGGCAGAAGGAGGCGGTGTTGCGCGAGCGGCTGCGGCAGATCCGCAAGGAGCTGGGCGAAGATGAAGAAGAGGCCGCCGAGGTGGTCGAACTGAAGGAAGCACTCGCCAAGGCCGGCATGCCGGCCGAGGTGGAGGAGCACGTGCGTAACCAGATTGCGCGGCTGGAGCGCATGGGTGAAGCGAGCGCCGAGTACTCCATGACACGCACCTATCTGGAATGGCTGCTGTCATTGCCGTGGTCGAAACTCGACAAGGAGGAGATCGACATCGACAAGGCGCGTCGCATCCTCGATGAGGATCACTTCGGACTCGAGACCATCAAACGCCGCATCATCGAGTTTCTTGCGGTTCGCAAGCTCAATCCCGAGGGTCACAGCCCGATTCTGTGCTTCGTCGGTCCGCCGGGTGTCGGCAAGACCTCGCTCGGCCAGTCGATCGCGCGCGCCATGGGGCTGAAGTTCGTACGCGTGGCTCTGGGCGGTGTGCACGATGAAGCCGAGATCCGCGGACATCGGCGCACCTACGTCGGCGCGCTGCCCGGCAACATCATCCAGGCGCTGCGTAAAGCCGGCACGCGCAATCCGGTCATGATGCTCGATGAGGTCGACAAGCTCTCGGCCAGCATCCAGGGCGACCCGTTCTCGGCCTTGCTGGAAGTGCTCGATCCGGAGCAGAACCACACTTTCCGCGACAACTACGTCGGGCTGCCGTTCGATCTGAGCAAGGTGCTGTTCATCGGCACGGCGAATATGCTCGATTCGATGCCGCCGCCGTTGCGCGACCGCATGGAGATCATCCAGCTTAGCGGCTATACCGAGGAAGAGAAGCTCGAGATCGCGAAGCGCTTTCTGCTGCGCCGGCAGCTGGCCGCCAACGGCCTGACGGCGGACCAGGTGCAGCTGCAGGATTCCGCGCTGCGCCGCATGATCAGCGACTACACGCGTGAGGCGGGTGTGAGAGGCCTGGAGCGGCAGATCGGTGCGGTGCTGCGCTACAGTGCGGTGACGATCGCCTCCGGGCAGCCCGGACCGATTGCCATCGATGCCGACGGCCTGCCGCGCATCCTCGGAGCGCCGCGCTTCGAGAATGAAATCGCGATGCGCACCAGTGTGCCGGGCGTGGCGACCGGCCTTGCCTGGACGCCGGTCGGCGGGGATATCCTGTTCGTCGAATGCAGTCGGGTCGGCGGTTCGGGCAAGCTCATCCTCACCGGGCAGCTCGGCGACGTCATGAAGGAGAGTGCGCAGGCCGCCGTGACCCTGGTCAAAGGCCAGGCGGAACGGCTCGGGGTCGATCCGCTCGTTTTCGAGAAGTCCGATCTGCACATTCACGTGCCTGCCGGGGCGGTGCCGAAGGATGGACCGAGCGCCGGCGTTGCCATCTTCGTCTCGCTGGTATCGCTGTTAACGCAACGCACCGTACGACACGATGTGGCCATGACCGGCGAGATCAGTCTTCGCGGCCTGGTGCTGCCGGTCGGAGGCATCAAGGAGAAGACCGTGGCGGCGGCTCGTTCCGGCATCAAGTGCGTGATTCTGCCGGCGCGCAACCGCCGCGATCTGGAGGATATTCCTGCCAGCGTGCGCGAGACCCTGCAATTCGTGTGGGCGGAGCGGGTGGAGGACGCCGTTGCCGCGGCTTTTGACGGCGGCCTGGCACCGCGGCGCGAATTGAGCGCCGCGCTCGGCAGCTAGTGAGCGCGCACTCAGGCCTTGCCGAGCAGCTGCACCAGGTGTTCCATTGCCAGTCGGTAGCCGTCGATCCCCAGACCCGTAATGACTCCGGTGGTCGCGGCCGCCAGGATCGAGCGGCTGCGCCAGTCTTCACGGCGGTAGATGTTGCTGATATGCACTTCCACGATCGGACACTCGCACATCTTCAGCGCATCCAGGATCGCGACCGAGTGGTAGCAGAACGCGGCCGGATTGATGACGATGCCGCCGGCATGCCGCGCCTCATGCAGCCAGCCGAGCATCTCGTGCTCGGCATCGGTCTGGTGCGCGACCAGCTCCAAGCGGTGCCGATCGGTCACTGCCCGGCATAGCGCTTCGACGTCGGCGAGGCTGTGAGGCCCATAGAGCGCGGGTTCGCGCTCACCCAACAGATTCAGATTCGGCCCGTTCAGCAGGTAGATCTGCGTCGTCATGTGCGAACGACCGCTCAGCCTGGTGTTGCGGGTACTTCCGGAATATCGGTGGCGGCGGCACGCGGCGCGGCCCGCCGCTGCTGCTCGGCGCGGACCTGCGCGATGCTAAGGCCGGTATTGGCGGCGATCAGGGCCACCAAGCGATGCGCCGCATCACGCGGCAGCTCGATGGCGTGCAGCTGCTCCCAGATATTGATGCGCGCCTGCGCAGAATTGAGCGGCGAGGCCTGCTCGGTCAGCGCCTGCTGACGTCGCTCGGCCGCTTCCGCCTGCTGTCTTGCCAGTCGTTCGCGAAAGTCCGCGGTCGGCTCCCCGGCCAGGGGCAATGCGCTGCGCCATGAGTTCATGGTGTGCCCAACGCGACGATGCGGTAGTTGAGTTCGATGGGGCAACCGGTACCGCTGGCGCGATCGCGCGCGCGCGTGCCGGCGCAATGCACCTTGGCGGCGACTGTACGGCTGCCGCGTCCGGTGGTGGCGGCCAGTTGTGCGACGTTGGTGCTCAGATCAAATTCTCCATCGCAATCGGCACACGGGCAACGAAAGCGAAAAAAGGCCTGTGCCGGCGGATAAAAAGCATGCGACTGCGAGGACGGAACGACTTCCTTGGGGGCGGCGCCGGTCCGATCGCCAAACGACAGTTCGATGTTCAACTGCAGCAGCTGCGGAAATGCACTGCGCAGCGCCGGCGAGCGGTCACGGTCATATTGACGCCGGTAGCGGCGTTGCTCATCCAGCGAGGAATTTTTGCGGGCGGCAATTTTCATGACTTCGACTCGTTCGCCGAGGCCTCAGGCACGGCGGTCTGCAGCTCGGCGCCATTGGGTGCGGCTGCATCTTCGCGCTCGAGGCGTTTCTTGAGCTTTTCGGCGTGACGCGTTTTGCGCGCCAACTCCTTTTGTTTCTTCTCGTGGCGATAGTTCGGCTTGGCCAAGCTCATCTCCGGCCGTCGTTCTAAAGTGCTACCGAGCGCAGGTGGGCCGCGCTTGACGGGCCGCACCGCGGCCTGCTGCACCGGGAAATCAGACAGCCACTTTACCACATCAGGACCCCCGGAGTTCGCCCTTTGTAGCGGCCCGATGCGCTCCAGTGCGGCCTGAAATTACGCGCGTTATGTGCCGCGTTCGCTGCCCGCGGCCAGAGCCTCGAGTTCGCTCCAGCGCGCATAGCCTCCTTCCAGCTCCGTGTTGAGCGCCTGCAGGCGCTGCAGCCGCTCGTGCAGTGCCTGCTGGCTGCCGTAGAGCTGGCGATCGGCGAGCTGCGATTCGATGCGGCCCTTTTCGGCCTCCAGGTCCTGCAGCCGTTGCGGCAGCGCGGTCAGTTCCCGCCGATCCTGGTACGACAACTTGCGTGTCTTCGCGCCGCCGGATGCCGTGCCGCTGCCGCGCGCCGAAGTCGTGTTGCGTCGTTCGCGCTGTTGCGACTGCCGCTGTGGCGACTGCTGCTGCCGGTAGCGCACCCAGTCGTGATAGCCGCCGACGAATTCGCGCACCACACCATCGCCTTCGAACACCAGCAGGCTGCTCACCACGTGATCGAGAAAGGTGCGGTCATGGCTCACCAGCAACAGCGTGCCGGGAAATTCGGCGACATACTCCTCCATCAGCTCGAGCGTATCGATGTCCAGATCGTTGGTCGGTTCATCCATCACCAGCACGTTGGCCGGTTGCGCGAACAGGCGCGCCAGCAGCAGGCGATTACGTTCGCCGCCCGAGAGCGCTCTCGCCGGTGTATGCAGCTGCTCGGGGCGGAACAGGAAATCCTGCAGGTAACCCGATACATGCCGGCTGTTGCCGTTGACGATCACCTGGTCGTTGCGGCCGCTGACGTTCTGCATTACCGACTCATCGAGGTTGAGCTGGGCGCGTTCCTGGTCGTAGTAGGCAACCTCGAGCCTGGTGCCGCGCTGAACCCGGCCGTGCTGGACGGGGATTTCGCCGAGCAGCGCTTTGATCAGCGTGCTCTTGCCGGCGCCGTTCGGCCCCACCAGGCCGATACGATCGCCGCGCATGATGCGGCCGGTGTAGTCGCGGATGATCGTGCGGCCGTCGTACTCCACGCCCAGGTGCTCGGCCTCGAACACCGCTGCCCCGGACTCCGCGGCGCTGTGCTGCTCGAGTTCAATGTTGCCGGTGCGTTCGCGCCGTGCGCGCCGCTGCGCGCGAAGCTCGTACAAGGCGCGCACCCGACCCTCGTTGCGGGTACGCCGCGCCTCGACCCCCTTGCGGATCCAGACCTCCTCTTGTGCAAGTTTCTTGTCGAACAGTGCCTGCTGCTGTGCTTCGGCGGCGAGTTGCTGGGCCTTGATACGGGCGTAGTCGTCGTAATTGCCGCGCGTGGAGCGAAGACTGCCGCGGTCCAGTTCGACGATGCCGGTAGCCAGACGGTTGATAAACGTGCGGTCGTGACTGACGAACAGCAGTGCACCCGGAAACTCGAGCAGAAACTGCTCCAGCCATTCGATCGCAGCGATGTCAAGATGATTGGTCGGCTCGTCGAGCAGCAGCAGGTCGGGCTCGGATACCAGCGCCCTGGCGAGCAGGGCGCGGCGGCGCCAGCCGCCGGAGAGCTGATCGAAACGGGCGCTGGGTTGCAGCTGCAGCCTCGACAATACGCTGGCGACCCGGCGCTCCAGCTGCCAGCCGTCGGCCGCATCGAGCACCTGGTGCAGTTCCTCGAGCCGCCGCCGCTGCGCGGCAGTGTCCACACCCTGCGCCGTCAGGGTTTCGTATTCGGCCAGCGCCGCGCCCTGCTGCGGCAAGCCGCCGGTCACGATCTGGGCGACGGTCTCATCGGTCTCAAGATCGATGTCCTGCGCCAGATGCGCAACCCGGGCGCCCGGTCGCAGCCACACGCTGCCGGCGTCGGGCTCGGCCTGATGACGCAGCAGCCGCAACAGCGACGACTTGCCCTCGCCATTGCGTCCGACCAGGCCGACGCGCTCGCCCTCGTCGAGCTGCATTGACGCCTGATCGAGCAGCGGCCGCGAGCCATAGGCCAGCGAGACCTTATCTAGACGAAACAGCACGGATTCACCAATAATGCGTGGCAACGCAAAGGCCAGCTCGCCGGCATTGTACCGGCGGCGGCGGGGGAGGCAGCATGGCATCGAACGAAGTCTGGAGCCCGACGCAGCGCCACATCGTGCTTGCGAGTTTCCTGGGGTGGATGCTCGATGCGTTCGACTTCTTCCTGGTCGTGTTCGTGCTCAAGCGCCTCGCCGACGATTTCGGCACCGACGTCAAGAACGTCACCTACGCGATCTTCCTGACGCTGGCGATGCGGCCGGTGGGGGCGTTTCTGTTCGGGCGCCTGGCCGATCATTTCGGGCGCCGGCCGGCGCTGATGGCCAGCGTGCTGGCTTATTCGGCGATGGAGTTCGCCTCGGCGTTCGCGCCGTCACTGCAGGTGTTCCTGGTGCTGCGCGCGCTGTATGGCATCGCGATGGGCGGGGAGTGGGGCGTCGGTGCGTCACTGGCATTCGAGAGCGTGCCGGTCAGATCGCGCGGGCTGGTGTCGGGCATGCTGCAGGCGGGATATCCGTGCGGCTACCTGGTGGCCTCGGTGGTGTTCGGCCTGCTGATCGAGCATATCGGTTGGCGCGGAATGTTCATGGTGGGCGCGGCACCGGCACTGCTGGTGCTCTACATACGCAGCAAGGTGCCTGAGTCCGCTGCCTGGACCGAAAGCCGCTCCGCGCCGGTCGCCCGCAGCCTGTGGAGCGCACTGTCCGGTCATTGGCTGCTGGCGCTGTATGCCATCGCGCTGATGACGTGCTTTAACTTCTTCAGCCACGGCACGCAGGATCTGTATCCGCATTTCCTGGAGGTGCAGCGCGGCTTCCCCACCGGCACCCGATCGATCATCGCCGTGATCTATAACATCGGCGCGATCTGCGGTGGCATTACCTTCGGCACGCTGTCGAGCCGCATCGGCCGGCGCAAGGCGATCGCGCTTGCCGCCGGACTATCGCTGCTGGTGTTGCCGTTCTGGGCCTATTGCCTGACGCCTGTAGCCCTGGCGGCGGCCGCCTTCGTGATGCAGTTCATGGTGCAGGGGGCCTGGGGCGTCGTTCCGGTGCATCTCAACGAGCTCTCGCCCGAGGGCATACGCGCGACCTTTCCCGGCTTTGTCTATCAACTCGGCAATCTGCTGGCCTCATACAATGCGACGCTGCAGGCAACGCTTGCGGAAAATCACACCAGCGCTGCAAATCCCGACTTTTCCTTTGCCTTCGTGGTGGTCGTCGGCACGGTTGCCGCGCTGCTGGTGGTGTTGTCGCTGCTGGGCCCGGAACGGCGCGATGTGCGCTTCGGCGTGCAATGAGATAGACTGCAGCCTGGAGTTTGTCGAATGCGCGGTTCGGTCCGCGCGCCGAGGTTCTTCAGCGTCCCCTTAAACGGCCATCACGGCCCACTCCCGGGACCTATCGCCCCTCCTGCAAGCCCATCGTAGTCCTCGTCCCAAGGCGAGGCCGATTCCATTCATGTTTGACGCGCCATACCGATGGGCTGCCCTTTAAGGGCGGCGAGGCCGTTGCGGAGTATTGATTTGTTCAAGGATTTCTCATTGAGTCCGCCGCTGTTGAAGGCGGTGGAAGCGCTCGGCTATAGCGAACCGACCCCGATCCAGCAGCGCGCCATACCGGTGGTGCTCGAAGGTCGCGACCTGATGGCCGCGGCGCAAACCGGCACCGGCAAGACCGCCGCGTTCGCCCTGCCGCTGCTGGAGCGGCTGTTGCAAAACCCGGTGCGCCAGCGCAGTCCCCGGGCGCTGATTCTGGTGCCAACGCGCGAGCTGGCTGCGCAGGTCAGCGACGCCTGTCGCGTGCTGGCGCGAAATCTGCCGATACGCGGCACGCTGATCTACGGCGGCGTAAGCGCGCGGCCGCAGCTCGATGCGCTGTCGGGCGGGGTGGATCTGATCATTGCCACACCGGGCCGGCTGCTCGATCACCTGCAGTCCAAAGCGGTCGATCTGTCGAAGATCGAGATACTGGTACTCGATGAAGCCGATCGGATGCTCGACATGGGTTTTATCCGTGCCATTCGCCGCATCATCGCCGCGCTGCCAGCCCAGCGGCAGAGCCTGATGTTCTCCGCGACTTTTTCCGAGGAGATCCGCACGCTGGCCAAGACCTTGCTGCGTAATCCAGTCGTTATCGATGTCTCGCCGCGCAACGCGCCGCCGGAGCTGGTTGATCATCGCGTCTACCACGTCGACACCGCCGCCAAGCACCCGTTGCTGACGCGCCTGATCGTCGACGGCGGGGTGCGCCAGACGCTGGTGTTCACCCGCACCAAGCACGGCGCCAACCGCCTGGCCGAGCGGCTGGTGCGCGACGGCCTCGCCTGCGCCGCGATCCATGGCAACAAATCGCAGGGGGCGCGCACGCGCGCACTGGATGATTTCAAGCAGGGCCGGATTCGCGTGCTGGTCGCAACCGACATCGCGGCCCGCGGACTGGACATCACCGAGCTGCCGCACGTGGTGAATTTTGAGCTGCCGCATGTGCCGGAAGACTATGTGCACCGCATCGGCCGCACCGGCCGGGCGGGTCTGCGCGGGCAGGCGGTGTCGCTGGTCAGCCGCGACGAGCGCGAGCAGCTGCGTGCGATCGAGAAGCTGCTCGGCCGCCCGATACCGGTCGCCGCCTGATCGGGGCGCCCTTAGAATAGCGGCTCCGGGCCGCGGACCTCAGGCGATGATCGATCACATCGGTGTCAGCGTGCGCGACTTTGCCGCCAGCAAGGCGTTCTATTCCAGGGCGCTGCAGCCGCTCGGCTATGAACTGCTGCTCGAGGTGTCGGCCGCACAGAGCGGCTCGCGTGAGTTCGCGGGATTTGGCGTGCCGCCCAAGGCGGATTTCTGGATCGGCGGCGGCACACCCAATGTGCCTGCGGTTCATGTGGCGTTTCGGGCCGCAAGCAGGGCACAGGTGGACGCGTTCCATCGCGTCGCGCTCGCGGCCGGTGGCCGCGACAATGGCGCACCCGGTCCGCGGCCGCACTATCACGCCGATTACTACGGCGCATTCGTGCTGGATCCGGATGGCCACAATATCGAGGCGGCTTGCCACGACCCGGCCTGAAGGAGTCGAAGCTGCCGCCGCCGCGCGGCGGTGCGACTTTGGCGTTTCCAGCCGCAGGTGCTATACATAACGCATGTCTATCGCGGCCCTCCCGCTCGAAGCCGGGTTCACTACCGCGCGGCTGATGGAATACTCGGAGCAGTTTCTGTTGCGCGCCGCGCAATCGGAACTGCCACAGAAATCGCAGCTGGCCGCGCGGCTGCTGCGGGATCGGCCACTGCATCGGCGTTGGGAGCACGAGCACAGCCGCCTGATGCACGCGGTCGCGGCACCCTCGCGGCCGGCCGCCAGGGCGACGGAACTCAGAAAGGTGACCTTTCTGACACTGCATCGCAAGGCGCCGTTCGAATACATGCGCGATCGCCACGTGACCGGTGCGGCGCGCCGCAACCTGATCAGGGCGCTGTTCGGGACCCAGGACTACGCCCAGTGCCTGGTGCGCGAGCATCAGGCCTATCTGAGTTCGGCCGGCAGTTTCATCTGTGCCGACTCGCTGTGCGGCCAGGTTCTGGGGGAAGCGGCCTTCTGCGAGGCGCTGGCGCACTACCAGGACGCTTACAGTGAATACTTCCGTGCCTATGGCGACTCGCTGATGGCGGAATACAGCGGCGAGACCACGCCGGTGCGCTCGCTGCTACCCTATCTGCGCTATCAGCTCAAGATCATCCGCGAGCACATGCTGTCGGGCAAACCGGAGCCGAGCGACTTCACCACGCTGCAGGCGTTGTACCAGGCGACCGGCGATACACACGTACTGCGGGTCATCCGCCAGCCCTAAACCGCCGCAGCGGCGCAGCGCCGCAGTGCGGCAAGGGCCCCCGCTTTTTGCAAAAATTTCACGGCAATTAATCCCGAGTTCCCGGCAAATCATTCACGGTTTCCAAAACGGCGCCGCTAAAACCCTGATTGGCATGCCCCTGTGCGTGGCATAGCGATTGCAGACTCATGGGTGTCCAGGAGGACCGATCGGCAGGACGCCAATGACTGCGATATAGGCGCAAGGAGAACCACATGCCGGACAACCATTTCTTTGAAGACAGCAATCAAGATGACGGCAATCAGGACATCGTGCGCAAACCCGCGCCGGTGAGAACTTCGCGCCGTGGATTCGCGGCCATGGACGAGCAGACCCAACGCGAGATCGCCCGCAAAGGCGGCCACAGCCAGGGCAAGGAAAACAACCGCGGCAACTTCTGGCACGATCGTGAGCGCGCGCGTATTGCCGGCCGCAAGGGCGGCGAGGCACACGGCAGGCATCGGCAGACGGCAGATAACGCCGACAACACTCAGTGAACCGGCGGGCGCCCGGCATCGCGCCGGGCGCCTTTAGCCAGCGGGTGATGTTCCCAGCAGCTCGCGGCTGATGATCAGCTTGCGCACTTCGGTGGTGCCTGCGCCGATCTCGAGCATCTTGATCGCACGATACAGCCGGTTGACCTCCGACTCCCAGATGTAACCGCTGCCGCCGTGGATCTGCAGCGCATCGGCCACGACCTTGGCCATCGTCTCGGCGGCGTACATCACTGATGCGGCGCTGAGCGCGTGCAATTCGCCTCGACCGCCGCGCTCGGCGCCGATGCGATCGGCGGCCGCGAGCACGCGGTAGACGAAGCAGCGCATGGTCTCGACCCAGACATACATGTCTGCGATCTTGGCCTGGATCATTTCGAACTCCGCGATCGGCCGGCCGAACTGCCGTCGCGTCTTCGCATACTCAATCGACAGCTGCAGCGCACGCTCGGCGATGCCAAGGCAGATCGGTGCGATCGTGGCGCGCTCCAGGTCCAGGCCGGTCATGACCACGCCGAGGCCGCCGTTTTCAGCGCCAAGCCGGTTGTCCACCGGCACGCGGCAGTTCTCGAACACCAGCTCACCGGTCTGACTGCCGCGAAAGCCCATCTTGGTCAGCTTCTGCGCCACACTGAAGCCGGGAAAGTTCTTCTCCACGATGAATGCCGAGATGCCGTGCGTGCCCAGTTCCGGCGCGGTCTTGGCATAGGTCACCAGCACGTCGGCGACCGGACCATTGGTGATGAAGATCTTGGTGCCGTTGAGCACATAGTCATCGCCGTCGCGCCGCGCGCTCATGCGCATCGAGCCGAGCGCATCGGAGCCGGCGCCGGGTTCGGTCAGCGCCAATGCGCCGAGCAGCTCGCCGCTGCACAGGCCCGGCAGATAGCGCCGGCGCTGCGCCTCGGTGCCGTGGCGATAAAGATTGTTGCAACACAGATTATCGTGTGCGATCCAGGACAACCCGAGCGCATGGTTCCAGCGCGAAAAGGCCTGGGCCACCAGGCCGGTGCTCACCAGGTCCAGTCCGGAGCCGCCATAGGCCGCGGGGATGGTGATGCCCAGATAGCCCTGCTGTCCCAGGCGCGCAAAGGCTTCGGCCGGCCAGGATTCTTCATCGTCCATGCCCCTGGCGAGCGGATAGAGCTCCTCGCGCGCGTAGCGGTCCGCAGCGTCGAGCACTTCGCGCTGCTCCGCGCTCAGATCAAAGGCCGCGGCGGAGGGCGGGGCGGATTCGATGGCGGCGGCTCGCTCGGGCATGGCGGGACCTCGGCGGTACTTTGGCGACTAATGAACCGGACTCAGTTATTATATCAAGCGGCGCCCCTGAGGTGTTCACAATAGCAAGGTCGCGTGGTTCTGCAATGCAGCACAAGCTTCGAGATCGGGCCAAAAGCGCCACGGTGGCGCGTCCGCTGGTCGATCTGTGAGCTGATGAGCGACACTCATTAATGGCCAAAAAACGACGTTTACGGCTGCCGCGTGAGCAGCGCATGCGGGAGATCATCCAGGTGGCGGAACAGGTGTTCCGCGACAAGGGCTACAGCGAGGCGCTGACAGCGCAGATCGCGGCACGCGCCGGCGTGGTCGAAGGCACCATCTACCGCTACTTTCCCGGCAAGCGCGAACTGCTGATCCGCGTGGTCGAGCAGTGGTACGAACGCATCCTGGCCGACTACGACCAGCAGCTCAAAGGGCTGCAGGGGACGCGCACGCGGCTGCGATTCCTGATCTGGCGCCATCTGACCGTGATTCACAACGAACCCGGCATGTGCCGCCTGATCTTCAATCAGCTGCGCGCGTGGCCGGAGTACCGCCGCACCACGGTGTTCGATCTGACCCGTGAGTACACGCGCCGCACGCTCGAAATCCTGCAGCAGGCGATCGATAGCGGCGAGTTTCGCGCCGATCTGCCGCTGCGCATCGTGCGCGACATGATCTACGGCGGCGTCGAGCACCACACCTGGGTGTATCTGCGCGGCGAAGGAGATTTCTCGCCCGATGCCGCGGCCGACGCGATGACCGAAATGGTGTATCGCGGTCTGGCGCGCAGCGCGCCGGCACGGCCGGATCTGGCGGCGCTGCCGGCCGAAGCGGCCCTGCGGCGACTCGAGGCGGTAGCACACCGGCTGGAGCGAAGCACGAGCCGCCGTTCCGGCTCTGCTAAGGTTTAACCCGTGGCGGAGGTCGAAATTCATACCGGGCATGCGCCGAGTGCCGATGCATTCGGCCAGCGTGTCGGCATCATGGTCGGGGTGATCGGCATCCTGCTGTCGACCGTCACCATCCTCGGCCATCGCGAGCACACCGCCGCCGTGGTTCACAAGACCGAGGCGAACGATCAGTGGGCTTATTATCAGGCGAAGAAAATTCGACAGCACAACGCCGAAATCGGCGCCGGCCTGCTGAACGCGCTGGCGGCCGATCCGGCCAGGGCAGCCGCCTTCGGCGCCAAGCTGACGCAGGACAGCGAGCGCTATGGCAAAGAGGCCGAGGACATCAGCGCCATCGCGCAGCAGCGCGACGAGGAGTCCAAGCACGCCGAGCGGCGCGCGCTGCGTTTTGATATCGCCGAGGGCTTTCTCGAGCTCGGACTGGTGATGTCGTCGCTCTATTTCCTGTCGCGCAAGCGCTTCTTTGTGGCCTTCGGCGGCATCGGCGCGATCGTCGGGACGCTGCTCGGTATTGCGGGCTGGGTGAGTTAGGAGTCCATCTGAGTATTTCCCGTGAGCCGATCGAGCGCTTGTGGCGCGCGGCCGAAATCGACTGCGTGCCGCCGCTGATCGCTGCGCTGCAGGTCGGCGATGCGCAGCGCACGCAGACCGCGGCGCTCGCCCGCTCGCTGATCGAGGGCATGCGCCGGCACGAAAGCCGGCTTGGGGTCGAGGCGCTGACGCGTGCCTTTCCACTCAACAGCAGCGCCGGTCTGGCGCTGCTGTCGCTGGCCGAGTCGTTGCTGCGGGTGCCGGATGCGGCGAATGCCGATCGCTTGCTGCGCGATCGGCTGAGCAGGGTCGATTGGGCGGCGCAGCGCAGCGCCGGGGCGTTGGGCGGCGCGCTGAGACTAGCCGCCGCCTGCGTTTCCTCCGACGGCTGGCGCGCGTTCGCCACGCCGCTGGTGCGCGTCGCGATGCGGCTCGCGATCCGCACTGTCAGCAATCAGTTCGTGTTCGGCGAAACCATCGAATCCGCGCTCGCGCTCGCGCGCCATGCAACTCGCCGGGAATACCGCTACTCGTTCGACATGCTCGGCGAGGCGGCGCTGACCGCGGACGACGCGCAGCAATACTTCGTGGCGTACCAACGTGCCATCCACGCGGTGGGAGCGGCCTTTCGCGGGCAGGGGCCGGTCGCCGGCGGCAGCGTATCGGTGAAGCTGTCGGCGCTGCATCCGCGCTACGGCTACACGCAGCACGGCCGCATCATGCGCGAGCTGTTGCCGCGGCTGCGCGAGTTGGCGCGGCTGGCGCAGCGCTACGACATCGCGCTGGTGATCGATGCCGAAGAAGCCGATCGGCTCGAGCCCTCGCTCGACCTGATCGACTCGCTGATGACGGAAGGTGAGTTTGCCGACTGGGCCGGGCTCGGGGTTGCGGTGCAGGCCTATCAGAAGCGTGCGCCGGCGGTGATCGATCACCTGCTGGCGCTCGCGCTCAGACGTAACGCCAGGCTGATGCTGCGGCTGGTCAAGGGGGCGTACTGGGACGCAGAAATCAAACTCACACAGATGGACGGACTCGCCGGCTATCCGATCTACACCCGCAAGGCCTATACCGACGTTGCCTATCTGGCCTGCGCGCGGCGGCTGCTGGCCGCGGGCGCAGCAGTGCTGCCGCAGTTTGCGACCCACAACGCTCAGACCGTTGCAGCGGTCATCGAGATGGCCGCCGCCGCCGGCGCCACCGACTATGAGTTCCAGTGCCTGTACGGCATGGGGGCAGGATTGTACCGGCAGTTGCTGCAAACACCCGCGATCGCCCGGCCGGTTCGCATCTACGCACCGGTCGGCAGGCGCGCGACCCTGCTGGCCTATCTGATGCGCCGGCTGATCGAAAACGGGGCGGCGGGCTCGTTCGTGTACCGGGCCGCCGCACTCTGGCCGGTGGAGGAGCTGAGTGCCGATCCGCTCGAGGCTGCGGTCAGGCACGCCGGTGCGCCGCATCCCGGAATACCGCTGCCGTCGGATCTGTATGCCCCCGAGCGGCGCAATTCCGCCGGCGTGGACCTGGCCGATGCTGCACAGTGCGCGGCGCTGACCGCGGCGATCGATCGCAGCCGCGATCAG
>Ga0209006_10001140_pt1 | contig 24205 bp, 18 predicted proteins | sample JacPin_JW_Ref_O2_FD_188567 | JGI IMG/M metagenome (GOLD analysis project Ga0209006, IMG submission 188567) | Forest soil microbial communities from Algoma, Ontario, Canada - Jack Pine, Ontario site 1_JW_Ref_O2 (SPAdes) (version 2) | ecosystem: Environmental > Terrestrial > Soil > Boreal... | reverse complement strand
GCCGCAGGCGCGGTGGCAGGCGCTTGCGTCTGCGCCCACGCGGCGAATGGGGATAGCGGAATAATAATGAGCAAGAGCAATGCGAGAAGCGATCGTCGCATGGCCATCTGTTCCTCCTGCCGAGTTCACGTTTGCATCGTCTGCTCTCCCCCCGCAAGACATCCGTGCAACGAAAGGCTGAACGACTTCGGCCGACGGCATTTGATCTAGATCAAAACCGACGGGGAAGCTTCGCGGCTGTGTGCTTGCTGCGTTCCGGTTCCCGGCAGTGTCCTGTGGATTCGGAACCCTGATGCGTTGATCGAGCCAGAAACCGCGAGGAGAGCATGTTGCGTCAATTCGCGGTGGGCGGAGGCGTGAGTGTGGTGAACATCGCCATACACGCCTTGATGATGACCATGTTGGTGGAGGTCGCCCGGCGCGCGAGCATGCGGAGCGAATCCCATCCGTCCCTGTTTCTCATCGTCGTCATGATTCCGACCGTGACGGTACTGATGGCGACGCATGCGGTCGAAGTCATGGTCTGGTCGCTTGCGTACCTGATCGTCGGCGCCGCGCCCGCAGACGCCGATCGGGTGTATTTCGCCTTCGTCAACTACGCCACCCTGGGCTACGGCGACATCGTCCCCTTGCCGCGCTGGCGGCTGCTCGGTCCGATCACCGCGATGAACGGCGTGCTGCTGTTCGGCTGGTCGACGGCGGTCATCTTCGCCGTGCTCGAGCGCACGATGGCGCGCGTGCGCGGCTGATCCGCGAAGGAATTGGCGGTCGATTCAAATCACACCTGGCTTGACATCGGCTTGATATCGCCCTGCCCCGGCGTCGCTTGATAGCGCGCGACAGCCTGCTCGAGGTTGAAGAACATCCTGTCCCGGCCGAGCGCCTCGCCGAGCGGCGAGCGCTGCACCGTCGCGAGCACGCCCGGCGCGAGCCCGACCAGCCAGAGCGCCAATCCGCGCTGGCGATTGCGGGCCTCGGCCTCGGTCAACATCCGGAGCGCGGTATATTCGAGGTCCGTCACGGCGCTCAGATCGAGCGCAACCACGCTTGGCCTCGACTGCGCGATCAGCGGCCGCAGCTTCTCGCCGATCAGCTCGGCATTGGCGAAGAACACCCACCCCTCCAGCCGCAGCAACAGCAGGCCCGGAAACGCCTCGTCTCCGGGGTGCTCCGGCGTGCGCGGGCGAAACACATTGGTCCCCGGCTTGCGCCCGAGCACGTAGACGGGCGGGTTGGCGACCTGGGACGCGAGCGCGAACAGGGACACGACGACCGCGACCGCGATGCCCTTGAGCGTCCCGACTAGCACGACGCCCGCAAAGGCGACGATGATCCACACGAACTCGCCGCGGCGGACCTTGAGGATCGCCCCGAACTCGGCGAGGTTGATCAACCCGCTCGCATAGACCAGCACCACCGCCGCGAGCGTCGCCTGCGGCATCAACTCGACCACCGGGGCGAGGACGAGCATGGTCACGAGGGTCACGCCCGCAGTGACCAGCGCGGCGACCTGCGTGTGTGCGCCGGCAAGACGATTGACGGCGGTCTGCGACGTGCCGCCGCCGGCCGGCATGGCGCCGAGCAGCGCGCCGCCGATGTTGGCAAGGCCCGTGGCCAGCAATTCGCGGTTCGGCCGCGGCGGCGGCTCGTCACCGGCGACGAACGCCCGCCCCGCCGCGATGGTCTCGGTGAAGCTCATCAGGGCGATGCCGAGCGCCGCCGGCCAAAGAGAATCGAGTACGGCCCAATCCGGCAGCGTGAGCGCGGGAAAGCCCTCAGGAATGCGGCCGACCGTCTGGACGCCGTGCGAGCGCAGCGCGAGCAGGAACATCGCCCCGATCCCGACCGCGACGGCGATCAGGGGCGCGGGCCCGCGTGGCCGCAGCCGCTCGACCGATACGAGGATGGCGATCGTCGCCAGGCCGACGGCGAGCGTCGTCCATGACGTGTGCGGGATGCCTTGCACGACGGCAAGCACGTTGTGCAGGAAGGTCCCCTTCTGAACGTGAATGCCCAGGATCTTCGGAATCTGGTCGACCACGATGACGACGCCGACGCCGGCCTTGAACCCGACCAGCACGGGGTAGGAGATGAAGTTCGCCACGAAGCCGAAGCGCAATAGTGACGCGGCGAGAAGGATGGCGCCGACGGCCAGCGTCAGCATCGCAAGCGCGCCGAGCAGCAATGCCTGGTCTCCGCCGGCCGCCGTCTCGGTGAGCTGCATGCCGGTCAAAATCGCAATCGTCGACGTGGTGCTGACGCTCAACGGCCGCGAGCTGCCGAGCGCCGCATAGATCAACATCGGCACCAGCGACGTATAAAGGCCGATCTGCAACGGCAATCCGGCGACCGCCGCATAGGCCATCGCGGTCGGAATGACCACCGCGGCGGCCGTCAATCCGGCGATGACGTCGGATTTCAGCCACTCGGTCCGGTAATCGAGCAGCCAGCCAGGCGCGAAAAGGCCAGCAAGGCCCTTGTACCGGCTCGGTGCGACTGGGCTCGCGTTCGCCACGCTCTACTCCGCGGCCGGCCGCTGCTGCTCCACGGTTGGAACGCCGAGATGCAGGTCGGCGTCCGCCGCGCCGTCTCCGGTCGGCCGCTTTACCTGCGGCCGCGCGCCCTTGCGCAGCCTCTCGCGGATCGCCTGGAACATCACATAAAGCGGCGGGATGGCGAAGATGCCGATGAACGATGCGAGGATCATGCCGCCGAACACCGGCGTGCCGACGTCGCGCCGCGCGAGCTCGGAGGCACCTCGCGCGACGACCAGCGGGTAGAGCCCGAGGATGAACGCAAACGACGTCATCATCACCGGGCGGAAGCGCTGGCGCGCGCCTTCGGTCGCGGCCTCGAGCAGCGGGATGCCGGCCTCGCGCTTCTCCTTGGCGAATTCGACGATCAGGATGCCGTTCTTCGCCGCAAGGCCGATCAGGACCACCATGCCGATCTGCGCATAGAGATCGAGCGTGAGCTTGCCGATCACCATCGCGGCGAAGGAGCCGAGCACGCCGACCGTGACGGACAGGAGCACCGGCACCGGAATGGTCCAGCTCTCGTACAGCGCGACCAGAAACAGGTAGGCGAACAGCAGCGCGAAGCCGAGGATGATCGCGGTCTTGCCCTCGGCGCGCTTTTCCTGGAACGCGGTGTCGGTCCACTCGCCGGCATAGCCGGCCGGCAACGTCTTGGCCGCGACCGCCTCCATCGCCTGCAGCGCCTGGCCGGACGAGACGCCGGCCGCCGGCGAGCCCTGGACGGTCACGCCGCGCAGATTGTTGTAGCGGATCAGCGCCGGCGGCCCGATGACGAGGCGCACCTCGGCGAGGCTGCGCATCGGGATCATCTCGCCGGCGGCATTGCGCACATTGATGCGGTAGATGTCGTTGATGTTCGCGCGGTCGCTCGCCTCGGCCTGGACGTTGACCTGCCAGCGACGGCCGAACAGGTTGATGTCGTTCACGTAGTAGCCGCCGAGCGTCGCCTGCAGCGCCTGAAAGACGTCGCTCAGCTGCACGCCGAGGATCTGCGCCTTGTCGCGGTCGATATCGAGATAGATTGACGGGTTGGTGGCCGAGTAGGTGGTGAACACCCGGTCGAGCTTCGGGTCCTGGTTCGCCGCGACCACGAGGCCGCGCACCGCCTGGGCGAGCGCCTTGGGATCGCCGCCGCGCAGATCTTCGAGCACATAGGCAAAGCCGCCGCCGGTGCCGAGCCCGATGATCGGCGGCGGCCCGAACGCGACGACGGAGCCGCCGGTGATCGCGCGGAATTTGCCGCTGAGCCGCTGGATCACGGCAGATGCGCCAAGCGAGCGGTCCTTGCGCTCGTCGAACGGCTTGAGCGTTACGACGATGAAGCCCGCATTGGGCGCCGAATAGTTGTCGATGAAGTTGAGCCCGACGACCGACGTGTAGTCGGCGACGGCGTCCTCCTCCTTGAGGATCTTCTCGGTCTCCTGGATCACCGCCGAGGTGCGCGAGACCGACGCTCCGCCGGGCAGCTGGGCGACGACGAACAGCGCGCCCTGGTCGTCCTCGGGCAGGAAACCGGTCGGCGTGATCTTCGACAGGCCATAGATCCCGCCCATCGCCACCAGCACCATCACGATGCCGATGACCGAGAACTGCACCACGCGGCCGACCGCCGCGCCGTAGCGATCGCGCACGCGATCGATCGCGCGCATCACGTAGCCGATCAGGCCGCGGCGCGGGCCGTGATGCGGCCGCAGCAGCACGCCGCACAGGGCCGGCGACAGCGTCAGCGCGTTGATGGCGGAGAGGAACATCGACACCGCGACTGTGACGGCGAACTGGCGAAACAGCTCGCCCGAGATGCCCGGGATGAAGGCCACCGGCACGAACACCGAGAGCAGCACCAGCGTGATCGCGATGATCGGCGCCGTGATCTCGCGCATCGCCTGCTTGGTGGCCTCGGCAGGCGGCAGCTCGGGATGCTCTTCCATGACGCGCTCGACGTTCTCGACGACGACGATCGCGTCGTCGACCACTATGCCGATCGCCAACACGACCGCGAGCAGCGACACCGAGTTCGCCGAGTAGCCGACTGCCTTGAGCACGATGAACGCGCCGATCAGGCTCACCGGCACCGCCAAGGTCGGAATGAGGGTGGCGCGCACACTGCCGAGAAAGAGATAGACGACGATGACGACGAGGATGAACGCCTCGATCAGCGTCTTCTGCACCTCGTGGATGGTGTCGGTGACGAACACCGTCGGATCGTAGGTGACCTTCCAGGCGAGGTCGTCGGGAAACCGCTTCTGCAGCTCGGCGATCTTGGCCTTGACGGCCTTCAACGTCGCGATCGCGTTCGCGCCGGGGCTCTGGTACATCGCGATCGCCGCCGCCGGCCCGCCGTTGAAGCGGGTCTCGCGATCGAGGTTGGCGGCGCCGAGATCGGCCCGCGCGACGTCGCGCAACCGCAGCACCGATCCGTCCGGATTGGTGCGGATGATGATGTTCTCGAACTCGGCGACCGAGGTCAGCCGCCCCTTGGTCTGGATGTTGAGCTGGAGCTGCTGGTCGTTCGAGATCGGCCGGGCGCCGATGCGGCCCACCGCCGCCTGGATGTTCTGCGCCTTGATCGCGTTGATGACGTCGCTGATGGTGAGATTGAGCCCGGTCAGCCGGTCCGTCCGCACCCAGGCGCGCATCGAATAGTCCTGCGGCCCCCACAGCGCCGCGTCGCCGACGCCGGGCGTGCTCTTGATCGCGTCGAGCATGTTGATGGTGACGTAGTTCGACAGAAAGAGCTGGTCGTGCGTGTGCTTGGGCGCGTAGAGCGCGATGACGCCGAGCAGGGCCGACGACTTCTTCTTGACCGTGACGCCCTGGCGCTGCACGTCCTGCGGCAGGCTGGAGAGCGCGATCTGCACCCGGTTGTTGACGTTGACGGCGTTGATGTCCGGATCGGTGCCGAGCTCAAACGAGACGACGAGCGTGTAGCTGCCGTCGTCGCCGTTGATGCTCTTCATGTAGATCATCTTGTCGACGCCGACGACCTGCGCCTCGATCGGCTGCGCGACGGTCTGATCCACGATCGCCGAATTCGCGCCCGGATACATCGTCGTCACCGACACCTGCGGCGGCACGATGTCGGGATACTGCGCGATCGGAATCGTATAGAGCGCGAGGAACCCGGCAATCGTCGTCACGATGGCGATGACGATCGCGAGCCGCGGCCGGTCGACGAAGACGGCGGACAGCACCGCATCATCCTCCGGTGATCGTCGGCGCGACCGGCGACGCCAGCACGGCCGCGCCGGGATGCATGCTCTGCAGGTGGTCGACGATGACGAGCTCGCCGCCGGCGAGGCCCTGGTCGATCACGACGCCGGTGCCTTGCTCGGCGCCCGGCTTGACGCGCTTGACCACCGCCTTGCCGTCCTCGGCGATGAAGAGGTAGACGCCCTCCTGATCGGCGATCAGCGCCGACTGCGGGACGACGACCTGTTCCTGCGGCGCGCCGATGATGACCTCGACGGTCACCAGCTGGCCATCGATCAGCACGTTCTTCGCATTCGGCATGGTGGCGCGCACCAGCACCGTGTCGGTCGCCCGATCGACCGTGACGTTGACGAAGTTCACGGTCCCGAGCTGGTCATACGCCGATCCGTCGGAGAAGCGGATACGCACCTTGAAATCGCTGAGGTCGCCATGCCCGACCTGGCGTCCCGCCTCGCGGGCGCGCAGGAAGTCGCGGTCGCTGACAGGAAACGTCACGTACATCGGATCCTGACTGACGATGACGGTCAGCACGCCGCTTTGCGGGCCGACCACGTTGCCGATGGTGACGTTGGTCCTGCCGACTTCGCCCTCGATCGGCGAGGTGATGTCGGTGTAGCCGAGATTGATGCGCGCTGTCTTGAGGGCGGCGTCAGCTTCCAGCAGCGCACCGTTCGCCTGATCGTCGGCGGCCTTCGCCTGGTCGCGGGCGACGACCGTACCGGCCTGCTTGTCCATCAGGTCCTGCGCGCGCTCGAGCTGGATCTTGCTGAGCGAGCGCGAGGCCTTGTTGCGCTCCAGCGCGCCCTCGGCCTGCTCGACCGCCGCCTCGTAGATGCCGTGCTCGATGCGGTAGAGCGGCGCGTCCTTCTTGATGAGATCGCCCTCGCGAAACAGCACGCCCTCGAGATATCCGGTCACACGCGCCCGCACCTCGACGCGGTTGACCGCCTCGACACGCCCGACGAACGTCATGGTCTTGGTGACCGCCGTCCGCTCGGCCTTGACGACGCCGACGGGAATCGCCGCTGGCGCCCGCTGTTGCTGCGCCGGCGCGGACATGACCGCGGCCGCACCGGCAAGAAGCCCCGCGCCGATCGCGCATACGATACGTCGCTTCATGCGTCCGGACTCCGTCATGTCAGTGCCCACTGAAGACGAGCGTCTGGAATGGCAGGATAAGCGCCTGGATACGCAGAATCAACGCATGCACCAGCCCAAGCGCATCAACGGCGTGCAGCGCCGCCGCCTTGATGACACCGGTCCCCGGCGCCGCGATCGCGTCATGATTGCTGGAATAGGCGTTGGCGATGCAGCTGCTGCCGGGCGTCACGCCGTCCAGCCCGCCCTTGTAGAGCGGCTCGAGCAAGGTCAGCAGCGTGCCCTTCCGCGTCACCTGCTGCGCGTCGATCAGCTGCTCGCCGCCGCGGAACTGGCCCGCCGCGATGTAGTCCTGCACGTCCGTCACCACCATCGGGATGACGACGAAGGGTTTGGAGACGCACGTGACCTCGGCGATCATGCCGGGCTTCATGATCTGCGCCTCGATCTGGTCGAAACCGGCATAAAGGCCCACCATGCCGCCCTGCGGGATGAGCACCCCGGCCGGACGCATCAGCGGATTGACGACGTCGCCGACGCGCAGCGCGAACTGCTCGACCTGGCCGTCGACGCCGGCGCGAATGGTCGTCTTGTCGAGATCGACCTGCGCCTGCGCGAGGGCGGCTTCGGCGCTCGCGCGCTCCGCCGGCAGCAGCGTCTTGATGCGCTCCTCGACGCCCTCCTTCGCGGCCGTTGCGGTCGCGATGCCGGAGCGGCGGCCCTGCTCCGCCACCTGAAGCTTCTCGATCTCGCGCAGCGGCACGATGCCGGGGCTGCGCTCGTGCAGCTCCTGCTTGGTCTCGAGCTCGTCCAACGCCTGCTGATGCGCGCTCGTCGCCTCGGCGACCTGGCTCTCGGCCTTTGCAAGCTCGCTGCGCGCCACCGCCATCGCGGCATCGACCTCGGCGATCTTGCGTTTCGCTGTCTCGACCGCGGCCTCCTGCCTGGAGCTATCCAGCCGAAAGATCGGCTCGCCTTTTTTGATCGGACCGGTGATCCCCACATAGATCTGCGCGACCCGCCCGTTGATCTCGGGCAGGATCGGCACGGTCCGGAAATACATGGTGACGCTGGTGGTGGAAGGATGATTGTAGAAGATGGTCGTGATCAAGAGGACGGTGAGGATCAAGCAGGACGTGATCCCCCATCGCAGCTCGAACCAGACCGAGTAGAACGTGATTTCCCGGCCGATGCGTTTTCCCTGCACGTAGCGGCGGAAGAGATAATCGGGGAAGATCGTCAACAGCGAGCAGAGCATCATCTCAAGCATGGCTCAGCTCCTGCTCGGTCGCGGTCGCCGTCGCGATGACAGGTTTCGCGGGTGCGGCGGCCGGGCGTTGCGGCGGCGCGGCCGCTGGCTCGTGCGGCCGCGTGTCATGAGCAACAACCGTTGGCGCTTGCCCCGTTGTCGCGCCCTCACCCGGCGCCACGCCGGCTATCTTTTCCACCGAACCGGCGATCCGCCGCAGCGGATGCCCGAAATCGGGCAGCTCGACGAACGCGAGGATCAGGCCCGCGATCCAGAAAATATGCATATGCGTGAAGAGCGCGATCAGGCATAGGACGGAGACGAGCTCCATCTGCGCCTTCTGCGTTCCATGCGCGATGTGCTCGGGCAGCGCGTGCAATCGCAGGAACAGAACCCCGAACCCGACGACAGCGCCCAACAGGATGACGGCCGTCACGACCATCAGCACGTCCGTCTCGCCCGGAGGCGTGATGAACGAGGGTAGATGATGGGTGGCCTGCGGGTGAAGCAACTCGGCCATGTCGCGCTCCGCCGTTCGCGCTCCACCCGTTGCCCGGGCGGGGCATCTCCACAGTCTCGCTCTCACGCGGCACGCCGCACCGCATTCGCACGGACGCTAGAAGCACTCGGATCGCCTAGTTTGATCTGGATCAAAATTTAAAAATCGTTCCCGAATCATGATTCCGAGCCGCGCGTCCAACGCCGCACTGCATTGCAGTACCTTGTGACGACAACTTTTCCGATAGTTCCGAGACCACTAATTATGCTATATTTTTGAGATCGGCGCGCTTGCGAAGCCGAGCACTCTCGGCCCGCGAACGATAGCGTCGCGACGCATGGGTGGGGTTAAACGAGGATGTCAGTCGTCTGCGTAATCGACGACGATCTGGATGTGCGAGAAAGTCTGAGCGACCTTTTGCGGTCGGTCGGGCTTGAGGTGGCGGCGTTTGCCTCGGCGGCTGAATTTCTCGATAAAAGACCCGCCCTGGCCGCCGCCTGCCTGGTTGTCGATATCCGCTTGCCCGGACTGAGCGGTCTTGATTTCCAAGCCGAATTGGCGCGCAGGAATTTGCACTTCCCGATCATCTTCATCACCGGCCACGGCGACATTCCGATGACCGTGAAGGCGATGAAGGCCGGCGCCGTCGAGTTCCTGACCAAACCCTTCCGCGAGCAGGATCTTCTGGATGCCGTCCGGGCGGCTGTCGGCTCCGAGAGCGACTACAACAGGCTCTCGGATCTGCATTCACGTCTCGAATCCCTGAGCCCGCGTGAACGAGAGGTCGTCGCCCTGGTCTCCCTGGGACGGATGAACAAGCAGGTCGCCGCCGAGATCGGCATCAGCGAAATGACCGTCAAAGTGCATCGTCACAGAGCGATGAAGAAGTTGGGGGCGAGGTCGATCGCCGACCTGGTCCGGATCGCGGACCTGCTGGACATTCGCACCGCAGGCGTGATCGGTTAAATCGCGGCACCGACTTCCGTTTTTGTCATAAATCTGCCATACGTCGCCCTGACGGATGGCGCGCCGAGCGTGTCATCGTCGAAATAGCTTTTGAGGGAATCCGTGATTTCCATCGTCGACGACGATGTCTGGGTCCGCGAGGCAACGGCCGACTATCTGCGCTCGCGCGGCTATCCGGTCGCGGCGTTTGCGTCTGCCGAGGATTTTCTCCAGTCGGATGACCTCGATCGCACGACCTGCGTGGTGATCGACATCCAGCTGCCTGGGTTGAGCGGCATTGATCTGCAGCGCCAGTTGCGCGCCTCCGGCCGTACCATGCCGGTCATCTTCATCACCGCGCTCGCGGACGACGATGTTCGGACCCGAGCCATGGGGGCCGGGGCGGTCGCATTCTTGCGCAAGCCGTTCGAGGCTGCCGCTTTCGATCGATGCCTGGCCCGCGCCCTCCGCGGCTGACCGGCGCTGATCGCGAAACCTTGTTGCCAAGCCTGTCATCCATCAGGCAACCAAACCTTAACCTAAAGCTCGCCGGACGAGCCCTTTGGAGGGGACCGACAGACCCTAAAGCCAATCGATCCGACTCCCGCTTCAACCTAACCTGATGATCGAGGCGCGATCTCGCCGCCGACGAACGCATTCGTCGGCTTGTGAGAGCCAGCGTGGGCGTCAGCACGGGGAGAAGCATAATGGCCGGCCATACACGTGAGCCAATGGACTTGGTGTCGCGAATCCCGGAATTGCGCGCATTCGCGATGTCATTGTGCCGCAGCACAGACCAATCCGATGACCTAGTCCAGGATACGCTGCTCAGCGCGTGGGCGCACCTCGACGCTTTCGAGGAGGGCACCAATCTGGGCGCCTGGTTGACCACGATCCTGCGGAATCAGTTCATGAATATCTGCCGCAAACAACGTCTCCGGCGCCAGGTCATGGGCACCGGCGACATCGAATGGGCCGCAACCGTGCCAAACCAAGACGGATGGGCGATCTCTACGGACCTTGGGAATGCCCTGGCGCAGCTTCCTGTTCATCAGCGCCAGGCGGTCCTTCTGGTCGGCGCCGACGGATTGACTCTTGCGCAGGCCGCGGTGGTTTGCAAATGCGAGATCGGCACGGTCAAGAGTCGGGTCAGCAGGGCGCGCGCGCATCTTTCGACGCTCCTCGATGCCCCCGCGGAACCGCGCCGGCTGCGTCGGCGATCGAACCGCCAGACGTGGGTCATCCCGCACAACTCGAATCGCGCGCAACCTGCTCGCGGAGGGGCTCGTTCGCGCCGCCTGCCCGCAGCGTCGGGAGCACAAAGCTGAAGATCATTCCAAACGGCTCGGCCCGATGCGCTTTCAGCGTGCCGCCGTGCGCCTCGATCAGGGAGCGCGAAATCGGAAGTCCCATGCCCATGCCCTTCGGTTTGGTCGTGTAAAAGGGCGCGAACAGGCGATCGATGTCGTCCAATGCAACTCCCGACCCGGAATCCTGCACGTCGATCCGCACCCATCCGTTATCTTCGCGCCGCGACGTCACCTGCAGGTGACGCTCCCGGTCCGTCACGGAATCCATCGCATCGGCGGCGTTCACCACGAGGTTCAGGATTACTTGCTGCAGTTGCACGCGGTCCCCGCGGATCAACGGGAGCGGTTCCGTCAGCGCGAGCACGATCACGACCTTGCGCCGTCGCAAGTCGGTGTCGACCAGCAACAGGACGTCGCGGACCAGACCATTGACATCGACCGATTCAAGACTCGGAGCCTCCTTCTTGAAGAAGGCCCGGATCCGCTCGATGACCTCGGCTGCGCGATGTCCGGCGCGGGCGATCTGCTCGAATCTCGCCCGCGCCGCCGCGATATCGGGGGTCGGGCCCGACAGCCAATTCCGGCCCGCTTCCGCGTACGTGACAATCCCCGCCAGCGGCTGGTTTATCTCATGCGCGATCGATGCCGACAATTCGCCGGCGGTGGCAAGGCGGTTCATGTGCGCGATCTCCGCGAATTCGCTGCGCGCCAGCGCCTCCGCGTCGCGCCGGCGCCGGTGCTCGTACAGCAGGCCGGCGATCAGAGCCGATTGCAGCACCGTGAGGATCGCGACGGCAAAGATTTCCCATCGGTACCGGCCCCAGATGTCCGGCTCGCGAAAGCGGATTTCGCTGCCTTTCGGGAGCTGGGTCTCGCTGATGTTCCATCGCCGCAACGCGCGCCAATCGAAAATCGGGCGCATCGTGTCACCGATCGTCACCGGTATGTGCGAGGCCTCTTCCCCCTGAAGGATCCGCAGCGCGAGCGCTCCCGCGTCGCGCCCGACCCGGTCGGGGCTCAGGATGAGGCCGCCCACCGCGCCCGAACCGAGGTATGTCTCCGCTTCGATCACGATTGGCCGACTTGCGACGCTGGTGATCAGCGGCAGCGCCTCGGCGCCGGAAGCGAACACCCGTTTCGGATCCGAATTGATCCCGAGATAGAGAATGACGCTGTCGTCCGGCAAGGCCGCGACGCGGCGTCGCACCTGGTCGACCGGAAGCCCCATGAGATCGATGTACCGGTATTTAACGGTGTATTCCGGCAGCTCATCGGCAAAGTTGCGATAATATAATTGCTCACCCAGGCGGTTGCCGACGATCGCAAAGGCCTTGAGATCTGGAACGATTGCTCGTGCCGCCCCGATCATGTTTGCGAGCGTCATCTTGAAGGTATGACCGGTGACGCGTGCCGGAAGCGGCTGAGTAATGCTTCCCTGATCGATGGCGGCAAACACGATGGGCACCTGCGGCCACAGCGCATTGCGCAGCTTGAGCATCACCTCCAATGCGCCCGGCCCGATCGTGATGATCACGTCCGGCGGCCTGTGCCGGTATTTTTCGCCGAAGTGCGCCTGCAGGCTTTGTCGATACTCCGGACCATCGAAGCTGTAGAGATCGAGATGCTCCACGTAGAACGATATGGTGCCAAGCGGATGGACGCGCATGCTCGCCTGAATGCCGGCGATGACCTCGGTCGGCCATGGGCGCGGCGAGGTCGATTGGTTGACGATCAAGACGGAGCGAGGTTGTGGCTGGGCGGCTCTGGACTCATTTCCGATCGGCAGCAGGCCAGCAGCCGCGATCAAACACGCCGCGATCAGACAGAAGGAATGTACCTTTCGGCGAAGCCGAACCGCCGCGATCCGTGGCACCGACACGCCCGCAATGCTGCCGCCCATGCGCCGCCCCGTGCGATGGTCTTCGGTACGGAATCCCGATCTGACGCTATAACTACCCATCGAAGATCAAAATAACGTATTCGGGCGGCGCTAAATTTAGCGAAAGACTCGCACCTTTTCCAGAGATGTGAACCCAGCCCGCCCACGAATTGACGCCCCGGGCTGGCATCAAATTTCCAAGTCAAAATCTCCAGGTCACCCGGATCGATAGACTTTTATCGATGTCTTCTGCGGTCCTTTGATCTAGATCAAAAAAGCGACGGCCACCTGGATTACCCCTGCCCAATCCTCGGACGCGGCGCTCGTCCGAGCCAAGCGTCCCGAGATGAGAAGCGTCTCCCGACGGGCCGAGCCAGCAGTGACCGACGCGCTCCTGACCCTCTTTTTCTTCACGCTGGGCATCGCCGTCCTGATGAGCGGCTATCGGGCCGTGAGCGCACTCCTGCCAAATCCGGTCTACGCCATCCCCAACCGTGTCGCGGCCTATCTCATCATCCTGCTCTGGGCCTTGGCCACGCTCAGTTTCGTTGCGTGGTACCTGACTGACCTCAAAATTGCGCCGGCGTCTTAACGCTTCCGGCGAGGTGATGCGCATCATGCCGGTCGGATCGCCCATTGCCCACGACGACTCGACGCACGCCGGGTGGCGTGCGCGCCATGGATTCGTTCGCTTCGATCGCGATGAGCTCACCGGCACCCTGGTCGAGCTGGCGATCCGCGTCGGGATGCTGGCGCTGCTGCTCTATTGGGCCCTGGCGCTGTTGCGTCCGTTCGTGTCGATCGTCGTGTGGAGCGTCATCATAGCGGTTGCGCTCCATCCGGCATTCAGCTGGATTGCGCGTCGCCTCGGCAACCGGCGTCGCCTCGCGGCGGCTCTGGTCGCCGTCCTCGGCCTCCTCATCGTGATCGGACCGGCCACGTGGCTGGCGATCGGATTGATCGACAGCATCAGCGTCATCTCCGAGCGGCTCGAGCCGGCGCGCCTTTCGCTGCCGCCGCCCTTTCCGTCACTGAAGACCTGGCCCCTGGTCGGCGATCAGCTTTACGATTTCTGGATGCTCGCATCGACCAACCTGAAGGCGGCCGCCGCGAAGATCGCGCCGCAGCTCAAGCCGCTCGGCAGCAGCCTGCTGCACACGGTGGCGGGCACCGGCACCGCGACCGTCAAATTCCTGATCGCCATCGTGATCGCCGGTTTTCTTCTTCCCCCCGCGCCGGCCCTCGTTACCGCAACCAAGCGCGTCGCGCGCAAGCTCATCCCGCAGCGCGGCGACGAGCTCGTCGATCTTGCCGGCGCAACCATCCGCACGGTGGCGCGCGGCGTGATCGGCATATCGGCGCTGCAGGCGCTCCTCGCCGGCGTCGGCCTGCTGGCCGCCGGCGTTCCCGGCGCGACCCTGATCACCTCCGCGGCGCTCATTCTCGGCATCATCCAGATCGGCGCCGGCCTCGTCCTGCTGCCGGTCGTGATCTGGGCGTGGACCGCCATGACGCCGGCGCATGCGCTTCTGTTCACGGTCTACATGCTGCCGGTCATGCTGCTCGACAACGTGCTGCGGCCGATCGTGATGGGTCGGGGCCTGAGCGTTCCGATGCCCGTGATTCTCGTCGGCGTGATCGGCGGAACGTTCGCTTATGGCATTACCGGGCTCTTTCTCGGACCGATCGTGCTGTCGGTGATGTGGGAGCTCGCCGCCGCGTGGGTCAAAGCGCGCGAGGAGACGTGACCCGAGCCCTCCCGGTTACCGAGGCGGCGCATGCGCTCGCGCTACTTGCCGCGGGATGCCGCTCCGGAGTGGGTCGCTCGTCCGCTTGTCACCTGATCGCTGGCGACTGCCGCCGTGGTGACAGTGGTAAAGCACTCCCTGGTAAGGGCGAGGTCGAGAGTTCAATCCTGTCCGTCAATACCAGCCACGCGATGAATTCGGGACTATCCGGCCGCCGCGCCTTCCACAGGAATCGGCGGCCGGAGATGACATGTGCCCTGCTCAGCGTCGCTCGTTCCCGCAGGATCGCGCGACGCGCCTAGCAGTAGTACACACCCGCTGCGCAGCGCCGCGCAGTCCGCCGGGCAACGCCGGCGACGCTCACCGGCGTTAGCGGGCGCCCGGCCCTTGCTTGCGCGGTCGACATGAACGCGTCGGCGCCGTTGTTCAGGGAACGCTCGTTGAGCGCGAGGCAGGCGGCTCCGATGAGCCCGGCCAGCGCCAGAATTCCAATACGCTTGAGCATGTCAGTTCTCCAATTTGGCCTTGAAGATGCCGCCCAATTCATCGAAGTCGGGCAGATCGGCCGGGTTCATTTGCTTGGCGTTCGCCGGGATCGCCACGCTGAAGCTGTCGGACGCGACCTCCGCGCCCGCTTTCCAGTCCGTCACGTCGATGGTGTATTGCGGCGATCCCGCCACCTTCGAGCTGGTGATGACATAGCGGACCGGATAGGGACGGCTGCCCTGGGCGATCCAGATCTGCCAATCGAAGTCGTTGGTCCTGAATGCCAGGTGATCGCATTCGACGCCGTGGATCACGCCGCTGCCGAGGTCCTTTGCATCGACGACATCGGGCATGAGCTGATCATAGGGATTTGCCATCAGCAGGTCGGCCGCTGGGAGAGGTCGGTGGTATTTGTCGCGCAGCTGATCGACCAGCTGATCGATCGTGCCGGTGGCGCTGACCTTCGCGTACGCGTTGGCGTTTCTCCCGAGCAGGGTCATCGTATTCCCGTCGAAGGTAAATTCGACGTCGGCAAAACCGCCCGTGCGGGTAGCGTGGATCTTGTCGGGACGATTGATCGTTACCGCGCCGGAACTGGCAAGCCCCAGCTTCTGCTGCTCGGTGGTGACGACATCGAGGTTCGAGTCGAACTTGAACGATATCGCCTTCTGGCCCGACACGTAATCGGACATGGCCTTGAACATCGCCTTGGCCTGCGCGTCGTCGGCCTTGGCTGCCGACATGCCCGCCATTGCGGCGACCGACGCTGCGGCAAGCAAAGCCGTCCAGATTCTTGCACGTCTCCCGATTCCGGATAAAGGCTGCATCGTTTTCTCCGTGATCACAGCCCTCCCTCCGTGCGCGTGGTTCCTAGCGCGAACAAGCAATCGGTTTTTGATCGGGATCAAAAAAAATTGCGGACCGTCGGCGGGAGAGTTCCAGAGTCCGCGGACAACAACGCATCTTGCACCCGCATGGCTGGCCGGAGTCGCAAACACCACCAACCCGCTGCATGCCCGAACCGCATGCCAAGTCAGGAACTTTGGTTGCTTGGTAATTCGGAGCCACGGTCACGGTCATCCGCAACGTGTCGCAATATCGGCAGGGCGGCGTTAACCAAGAGTCGCTGCTGCGCCGCGATAGGTCCATTGCCGCGACAGGTCCGTGATCGAGGCAACAGCGGACGGGTCGACCGACGTGGCAGGGAGGGCGGCCCTTGACCCATGGCGCGGGCGCTGGTCGAGGCCAGCACGCTCGGCGCCAAAGCCCGGCCGCGACGCGGCGTAAGCTCCGTTACCAGCGACGCCAGCGCGCGTGACGGCGATAGCGCCAGTCAGCGGCCCAATAGGTGGGCGGATAGTAGGGCGCGTAGCCGGCGCAGCCGGGGCAGTAGCGGTGCGCGTAACCGCGCACATAGGGAAAGGTCACGCGCGGCGCATAGGGATCAGCGAATGGCGCGATGCTCGGCACCCAAGGGTTGGTGTAGGTATAAAGGCCGGATCCTGACAGGACCGGGCCCTGGTTCACGACGTAGATCTGCGTGACCCGGTCGGCCGGCGGCGGGAACACATAGCCGCCGACGGCGACCGGGAAGCTGCCGCAGCAGCCGCCCGCGAGCGCGGGGCTGGCGAGAAGCGTCACCGCGGCGGCCACGAGATACGCAACGCGCATATGATCTCTCCTTTGCTTCTCTCGCCTGCGCACGGCGTCAACTGTCACGGCGCGTGGGGCGGACGCGGTGGCGGGAGCGGCGGCGCTGGCCTTGGGGCTACGGGCCGCGTGTGCACCATGCGCGGCGCCACGACCACAGTCGGCGGATCGAACGGCACCTGCAGCGTGGCCGGTCCCTCGTCGGAGTGGCTGTTCCACTCGCGGAAAAACGGCTGCGCCCGCGGCGGCAGCCGCCGGTTCGGCGGCGGAATGATCTCGAGCCGGCCATAGGGCGGCCTGTGACCGGTGGCCGGGAAATACGCGCCGGCCGGGCCGTAATAGCGGGGTGGCCAGTACGGCATAATGACGGTTGGCGTCACCACGCCGGGGCGATTGAGGCCCCATTCGCCTTCGATCACCGCCCCCGACACATCGACGCCGTTCATCATCACGGGCACGCCGGGCCGGCCCGGCACCACGATCACCGGCTCGTTGTCGGCGAGCGCCGGCCACGGCGCGACGAGCGCAGCAGCCAGCACTCCGGCGATGACGCCGGCGAGGGGTGCGAGCTGCATATTGCGGTGCACGCGCATGACCGTCTTCCGACCCATCAGGACAACGGAGTTTAAGGCCGAAAGGGTAACGACGGGTGCAGCGCCGCAGAGAAATCGCCTAACAGGATTAATCGCATTTTATTGGGCGTTGATCCGACAATCGCAGCGATAGGCCAGCGGCCGATCCGGCTTTTGCTGCGACGCAATACTTTTCATCCGAATTCCAGCGCTTTTGGTGCGCCGCCCCGGCGTGCGACTTTAGACTTACGACCAGTTTCGCAAGCCTCCGGCCTCATCAGCGCTTTACGCGCGCGCCCACTCGCCCCTAGGATCGGCTATTACGGTCGCCGCCGTGCGGAGGCGAGCGACCCTCGCCGAATACGCAGGCGACGCACGGGGGAGAAACGCCATGGCTACGATGTCGACAACAATGACGCCCGGTACACAGTCGGGCGGCATGACGAGCGAGCAACGCCTCGTCATCTTCGCATCATCGCTCGGCACGGTGTTCGAGTGGTACGACTTCTACATTTTCGGCACGCTCTACGCGATCCTGGCCGGGAAATTCCTGTCCGGCGTCAACCCGTCGATCTCTTTCATCCTGCTCCTGCTGATCTTCGCCGCGGGCTTCGCGGTGCGCCCGTTCGGAGCGCTGATCTTCGGCCGGCTCGGCGATCTGACGGGACGCAAGTACACCTTCATCATCACCATGACGCTGATGGGTGCAGGCACGTTCTTCATCGGCGTCCTGCCGACCTATGCGTCATGGGGCGTCGCGGCGCCGATCGTGCTGATCGCGCTGCGCCTCGTGCAGGGCCTCGCACTCGGCGGCGAATATGGCGGTGCGGCGATCTACGTCGCCGAGCACGCGCCGCCCGGCAAGCGCGGCTACTACACGTCGTGGATCCAGACGACCGCGACGCTCGGCCTGCTGATGGCGCTTCTGCTGATCCTCGCGATCCGCACGACCATGGGCGAGAAGGACTTCGCCGATTGGGGCTGGCGCATTCCGTTCCTGGCCTCCGCGATCCTGCTCGTGGTCTCGATCTGGATCCGGCTCAAGCTCAACGAGTCGCCGCTGTTCCAGCGCATGAAGGAGGCAGGCAAAGGCTCCAAGCGCCCGCTCGGCGAAGCGTTCGGCGAATGGGCGAACGCGAAGATCGCGATCCTCGCCCTGCTCGGCGCGACGGCCGGCGAGGCGGTCGTGTGGTACGGCGGGCAGTTCTATGCCCTGTTCTTCCTCACCCAGACCCTCAAGGTGCCGGGCATCACGGCGCAAATCCTGATCGCTCTCGCGCTCGCGATCGGCACGCCGTTCTTCATCCTGTTCGGTGCGCTCTCGGACCGGATCGGCCGCAAGCCGATCATGCTCGCAGGCTTCGCGCTCGCCGCCGTCACCTACATGTACATATTCGGCGGATTGACCCACTTCGCCAATCCGAAGCTGGAGAATGCGCTCGCGAACGCGCCCGTGACGCTGACGACGGACCCGGGGGAATGCTCGTTCCAGTTCAAGGCGACGGGCACCGAGAAGTTCACCACCGGCTGCGACGTCATCAAGGCCGCGCTGGTCGGTCTCTCGGTCAACTACAACGTGGTCTCGGCGCCCGCCGGCACCAAGGCGAGCGTGAAGATCGGCGACCAGACGATCGCGGCCGACACGCCCGGCGTCGCGGCCGCGATCGCCGCAGCGGTGAAGGCGCACGGCTACCCGCCGGGCGCCGATCCGAAGGACATCAACTACCCGATGACGCTGCTGATGCTCGTGATCCTGGTGCTCTACGTCACCATGGTGTACGGCCCGATCGCGGCCTGGCTGGTCGAGCTCTTCCCGACCCGCATCCGCTACAGCGGCGTGTCGCTGCCCTACCACATCGGCAACGGCTGGTTCGGCGGCTTCCTCCCCGCGACCGTGTTCGCGATCGTGGCGGCGACAGGCAACATCTATTCGGGCCTGTGGTATCCGATCGTCGTCGCCGGCATGAGCTTCTTCATCGGCCTCATCTTCCTGCCGGAGACGAAGGACAGGGCGATCGACACGATGTAAGGCACGGCGCGCGGATCGATGCCTTCGACCTCGGGAGCCCCGCTTCGGCGGGGCTTCTTTTTTTGCGGCGTCGCCGCACGCGCCGCCGATAGCTGACGTCGACGGCGGCGGCGCGGGGCCCAAGCTAAAGCGCAAAAGCGCTCGCGCGGAGGGGGCGATCGACTTGTCCTGCCTCGGCCCTGCTGCTAGCTCTGCGGGCGGGCCGGCTTAGCTCAGCTGGTAGAGCACGTGATTTGTAATCACGGGGTCAGGGGTTCGAATCCCTTAGCCGGCACCGGTGCCCTGCGCGCCGATCGCGCGTTCCGCGCATCGAGGGTGGGCGCGACACACAGGCTTCAACGGGAGCAAGGCATGCCTGGAAAGCGCGTGCAGTTCGACGACGAAACCTGGCAGGCGCTCGATCTCCTGGGGCGCGATACGATGCGCGACTTCCAGGAGCTCGCCGACGAAGCCTTCCGCGATCTCTTGCGCAAGCACGGCCGCCCGACCGACCTCAAGAGCGCACTGCGGCGCAGCGCCGGCGCATCCGCCGAGATCGTGCCGCATCCGCGCAAGGGCGCGTCGCGTCCACGCTCGAAAGGTTCGTGACATGGGATCGGTCAAATTTTGATCGCAAATTGATCCGCCTGCCAGCCCCGCCGGCCCATCGCCGGGATTTCGCGGCACTGTGACTTAACGCACACCCGGCAGCCCTCGACGGCCTTAGACTGCACCGACCCCTGAGCACGCGCGGGTGCTGCGATGCTGAGAGCCCAACTCCGTCCTCGATCTCTGAACAATCGATTATCGCCGGTACGCCGATATGTTGCCAGCCATGCGCTTGGTGTGAATGCGCCACGATATCGGAGTAGCGCACGGGACAGAGACGTCCTAGCATACAATCAGATATATTACTACGACAAAATTCCTACTTTCGCGTGCTCGCGGGCGAGTTCAGGTCCCGGCGGGGTGGTCTGCCCAGGGCCTCCCAAGCCGGAGCTCGTGCCGGCGAAAAAAATAATTGCTCAAAAAAAGACGAAGACACGAGAAAACCTGCGATCCCGCAACGAGATTTCGCCGTACCTGAGTCAACGACAGTCATTCGTCGGCCTACAGGCCTTGTCTTCCGATCTCCTGACTCAGCTGCACGAATTGCCGAAACGAAACGCAATCGTGAGGACTTAAGCGATGCCTGAAAGCACAGGCTCCGCTGCCCCCAACGCCGCTGGTGAACAGGCTGCGGATTTCAAAGCACCCACCATCAGTCTGCCGCAGGGCGGCGGGGCCATCCGCGGCATCGACGAGAAATTCGCCGCCAACCCGGTCACGGGCGCCGGCGCCTTGACCGTTCCCATCGCGACCAGCAAAGCCAGGTCGGGATTCGGTCCTCAACTCAGTCTTTCCTACGATTCGAGCGCCAGCAACGGACCCTTCGGTTACGGCTGGAGCTTCCACCTGCCCTCGATCACACGCAGAACCGATAAACGCCTGCCGCGCTACGCAGACTACGAAGAGTCGGACATATTCATCTTGTCGGGCTCGGAGGATTTGGTTCCGGTGCTCGTGCGCGACGAACGTGGGCGGTGGATCAACGAGCCGATCCCGCCACGCGAAGGGTATGCGATCAAAGCCTATCGTCCGCGCACCGAGGGACTGTTCGCCCGTATCGAGCGCTGGACCCGGCTCGACGACGACACGACGCACTGGCGCTCGATCTCCAAGGACAACGTTCTGACCGTCTACGGCTTCGATGCCAATTCGCGGATTGCCGATCCGCGCAACCCGAAACATGTATTCAGCTGGCTGATCTGCCGCAGCTTCGACGACAAGGGCAACGCCATCGTCTACGACTATGCGGAGGAAAACGGCGAGGGCGTCGACCTCGATCTCGCCAATGAACGTCATCGCGAACGGACTGCGAACCGGTATTTGCGGCGGGTCCGCTACGGCAATCGTGTTCCGCTCCTGTCCGATCCGGCAAAGCCCGATCTGCGCAAGCCCCACCTCGCGCAGCATGATGTCGATGCCGCGCAATGGATGTTCAGCCTGGTCTTCGATTACGGCGAAGGCCGCTGCAGGGAAGAAGAACCGGACCGCGACGGTCGGATCTTCGCGCGAGCGTCCTACGATGCCCAGGGCCCTTGGCCCGTCCGCCGCGATCCGTTCTCCTCCTTCCGCTCCTGTTTCGAGGTGCGAACCTACCGATTGTGCCGGCACGCCCTGATGTTTCATCATTTCCCGGAGGAGCTCGGCGCGGAAAATTACCTGGTCCGCTCCACCTCGTTCGAATATCGCGAAAAGCCGATCGGCTCTTTTCTCGAGCAGGTCAAGCAATCCGGCCACACGCTGGCAGAAGACGGCCGTTATCTGACGCGCTCCCTGCCGACGCTGGATCTCTCTTATACGTCGAGCCCGCTGGAGGATCCGGATCAAGAAGACTTCAAGATCCGCGACGTCGATGAAGAGAGCCTGCGCAATCTCCCCAATGGAATCGACGGCGGCCGCTATCGCTTCCTGGATCTGGACGGCGTCGGCATCTCCGGCGTCCTGACCGAACAGGATCAATCATGGTTCTATAAGCGCAATCTCGGCGAAGGTCGGTTTGGCGCGACCGAGGCGGTGAGCGTCCGGCCTGCGCTCGCGACCTTGAGCGAGCGGTCGCATCGTCTGATGGACCTCGACGGCGGCGGCAACCTCGATCTCGTCGATTTCTCCTCGTCCTCGCCCGGCTTCTACGAGCGCAACATCGACGGCGGGTGGGGAAGCTTCCGCGCGTTCCGTTCGCTTCCCGTCCTGAACTGGAGCGATCCCAATCTGCGTTTCGTCGACGTGACCGGCGACGGCATCGCCGACGTCCTGATTACCGAGGACGACACCTTCAAATGGCATCCGTCCTTGTTGAATGAAGGCTTCGGCGCGGCGGTGCGCGTGCGCGTCCCGCTCGACGAAGAGGAGTCCGGTCCGCGGGCGCTGTTCGCCGACGGCACGCAGTCGATTTACCTCGCCAACATGACCGGCGACGGCTTGTCCGACATCGTGCGCATCCGCAACGGCGAGGTCTGCTACTGGCCGAACCTCGGCTATGGACGCTTCGGCGCGAAGGTCACCATGGATCGCTCTCCCTGGTTCGACACGGCCGATCTGTTCGACCAGCGCCGCATCCGCCTGGCGGATACCGACGGCTCCGGCACCTCCGACATTCTGTACCTCGGCCACCACCGGGTAGACGTGTTTCTCAACGAGACGGGCAACGCCTGGAGCTCCGCCCGACGCGTCGATCCGTTCCCGGCCGTCGATAATCTCGCAACGGTCGATGTCATGGATTTTCTCGGCCGCGGCACGGCGTGCTTGACGTGGTCGTCGCCCCTGCCGGGCGACCAGGGACGGCAGCTTCGCTATATCGACCTGATGTGCGGCCGCAAGCCCCACTTGCTCGACCGCATCGTGAACCATGCGGGCGCGGACACGCGCATCGAATATGCCTCGTCGACGGAATTCTATCTGGCCGATCGAGCGGCGGGTACGCCTTGGGTCACACGACTGCCGTTTCCGGTCCACGTCGTGAAGCGCGTCGAGACCTACGATGAGGTCAGCCGCAACCGCTTCGTCAGCCGCTACACCTATCATCACGGATTTTATGACGGGCTCGAACGCGAATTCCGCGGCTTCGGCCGCGTCGACCAGCTCGATACCGAGGACATCGCCAGCCTGACGGCTCCGGGGGCGTTCCCCACCGGCGACAACATCGACGCGGCGTCGAGCGTGCCGCCGGTGCTCACCAAGACGTGGACTCACACAGGGGTCTTTCTCGCCAGCGGAAAGATTTCGCGTCATTTGGAGCACGAGTATTTCCCCGACGACGTGAATCTCGATGATACGATTCTGCCTGAGGGCCTGACGCCCTTCGAAACACGCGAGGCCTGCCGCGCCCTCAAGGGCTCCACGCTGCGCCAGGAAACGTACGCGCTGGACGGCACGGCCAAAGAGCGGGTCCCTTATACGGTCGCGGAGAGCAATTTCACGATCCGCCCGCTCCAGCCGCTCGCGACGAACCGCTATGCCGTCTTCTTCACCCATCCACGCGAAACCATCACGTTTCACTACGAGCGCGATTCGGACGATCCGCGCATCGGCCACACGCTGACGCTTGCGGTCGACGATTACGGCAACGTTCTGACGTCCGCCTCGATCGCATACGCCCGGCGCAAGCCGGCGCTGGCGGAACAGGGCCAGGTCTTGGCGACGCTGTCGGAAAACCAGTACACGAATGCGATCCTCCAGCCCGATGCGTATCGCACGCCGATCCCCTCGCAGGTGAGCACGTACGAGCTCACCGCGCCTGCGTTGCGCGGCGCGCAGCCGCTGGCATTCGATGCCGTCGAGACCCTGGCGGCATCCGCGCACGCGATTCCCTATGATGCCAAGGCCGCGGCGGGACGGATCGAGAAGCGGCTGATCGAGCGGCAGCGCTCGCTCTACCGGAAAAACGATCTGGAACGGCTGCTGCCGCTGGGCCGCGTCGAGTCGATGGCCCTGCCCGGCGAGAGCTACAAGCTCGCGTTGACGTCCGGGTTGCTCGACGTCTTTCGCGCCAAGGCCGCGCCGGAAGAGATGCGGTCGATCCTCGCCGCCGCCGAATATCGCGACCTCGATGGCGATGGTCCCTTCTGGATTCCGTCCGGCCAAGCCTTCTACTCGCCGGACGCGGACGATCCTGCGGCGCGGGAGCTCGCCTACGCGCACGCGCATTTCTTCTTGCCGCACCGGTTCCGCGATCCCTTCGGCAACACGACCATCGTCGGCTACGATGAAAAATACAATCTGTCGCTCGTCTACTCGCGCGACGCCGCCGGCAACGAGACGACCGCCGAGCCCGATTACCGCGTGCTCCAGCCACGCAAGGTGACCGATCCGAACGACAATCGTGCGGAGGCTCGTTACGACGCGTTGGGAATGCTGGCGGGCACGGCGCTGCTCGGCAAGGCAACCGGACCCGTCGAGGGCGATTCGTTCG
>Ga0209006_10001139_pt1 | contig 24211 bp, 12 predicted proteins | sample JacPin_JW_Ref_O2_FD_188567 | JGI IMG/M metagenome (GOLD analysis project Ga0209006, IMG submission 188567) | Forest soil microbial communities from Algoma, Ontario, Canada - Jack Pine, Ontario site 1_JW_Ref_O2 (SPAdes) (version 2) | ecosystem: Environmental > Terrestrial > Soil > Boreal... | reverse complement strand
CCGAGCATGGCGTCCGCCACTTGCTGCTGGCCAGCCGGAGCGGACCGGACGCCGATGGCGCCCGCCAGCTGTGTGACGACCTGGCCGGGCTGGGGGCCCAGGTCACCGTCGCCGCCTGCGACGTTGGCGACCGCGACGCCCTGGCCGGGCTGCTCGCCGCGATCCCGGAGCAGCATCCGCTGACGGCCGTGGTACACGCCGCGGGAGCCCTCGACGACGGCGTGCTCGAGTCTTTGACCCCCGAACGGCTGCGCACGGTGTTGCGTCCTAAGGCCGACGCGGCCTGGCACCTGCACGAGCTGACCCGGCGCCTGGATCTGGCCGACTTCGTCCTGTTCTCGGCGGCGGCGGGCGTGTTCGGCAGCCCCGGCCAGGCCGGTTACGCTGCGGCCAACACGTTCCTCGACGCCCTGGCCCGGCACCGCCGACTCCAGGGACTGCCCGCGACCTCCCTGGCGTGGGGCCTGTGGGCCCAGGCCAGCGCCCTGACCGGTCACCTGGACGACGCCTACGTGGCTAGGGCGCAGCGGTCCGGAGTCCTGGCGCTCTCCACGGCAGACGGCCTGGCGTTGTTCGATGCCGGGCTCGCGGCCCGCCGGGACCAGCTGGTGCCCGTCCGGCTGGACGCCAAGCTGCTGCGCCACCGCGACCCGGACGAGATCTCGCCGCTATTGCAGGCACTGTACCGCGGGCCTGCCCGGCGGGTGATCGATCAGGCAGAGGCCAGCGGGCTGCAAGAGCTGCGGCAGCGCCTCCTCCGGCTGCCCGCCGCCGAGCGCCGAGCGCTGCTGCTCGACTCCATCTGCACCAGCGCCGCCGCCGTGCTGGGGCACGACAGCACCGAGCCGCTGCACGCCGACCGTGCCTTCCGTGACCTGGGCTTCGATTCGCTCACCGCCGTCGAGCTGCGCAACCGGCTGAGCGCCGCCACCGGGCTCCGGCTGCCCGCCACGCTGGTCTTCGACCACCCGACCCCCGCCGACCTGGCCGCTTACCTCGGCGCTGAGCTCTCTGGCGAGACCGCCGGGCGGGGTTCCGCGGCGGTGGAGCTGACCAGGACCGGCGAGATGATCGCGATCATCGGGATGGCGTGCCGTTTCCCCGGCAGCGTCCGGTCACCAGAGGACCTGTGGCAGCTGCTGGCCTCCGGGACCGACGCTATGGCTGGTTTCCCCGCGGACCGTGGCTGGAATCTGGACGGGCTGTACGACCGGCTCCCGAACGAGCCGGGCGTTTCCCGTGCCCGCGAGGGCGGGTTCCTCTACGACATGGCCGACTTCGATGCCGACTTCTTCGGGCTCGGCCCACGCGAGGCCACGGCCATGGACCCGCAGCAGCGGCTGCTGCTGGAGACGTCGTGGGAAGTGTTCGAGCAGGCCGGGATCGATCCGCAGTCGGCGCGCGGCAGCCAGACCGGAGTGTTCGCCGGCCTGTCGGTGAACGACTACCTGCTGCGGGCCGAGGACGGTCCTGAGGAACTCGCGGCCTATCTCACCAACGGCAACGCGGTGAGCTTGGTATCTGGCCGAGTGGCCTACACACTCGGGCTGGAAGGCCCCGCGGTAACGGTGGATACGGCCTGCTCCTCGTCGCTGGTCGCCCTGCACATGGCGGCCCAGTCGCTGCGGACGGGGGAGTGCTCGCTGGCTCTGGCCGGCGGCGTGACGGTGATGTCGTCGCCCATGCTCTTCGTCGACTTCGCCCGGCAGCGCGGGCTCGCGGAAGACGGCAGGTGCAAGCCGTTCGCCGCCGCCGCGGACGGGACCGGGTTCTCCGAGGGCGTGGGACTGCTGCTGCTCGAGCGGCTGTCGGATGCCCGGCGCAACGGCCACCAGGTGCTGGCGGTCGTCCGCGGCTCGGCGATCAACTCCGACGGCGCCTCCAATGGCCTGACGGCGCCCAACGGCCTGTCGCAGCAGCGGGTAATCCGGCAGGCGCTGGCCAACGCGGGGATTAGCGCGAGCGAGGTCGATGCGGTCGAGGCGCACGGCACCGGCACCAGGCTCGGGGACCCGATCGAGGCGCAGGCGGTGCTGGCCACCTACGGCCAGGACCGGGCCGCGGAGAATCCGCTGTGGCTCGGGTCCATCAAGTCCAACATCGGCCACACCCAGGCCGCCGCCGGTGTCGCGGGTGTGATGAAGATGGTGCTGGCGATGCAGCACGAGACATTGCCGGCAAGCCTGCACATCGACGAGCCCACCCCGTACGTTGACTGGTCCGCCGGCGCGGTCCGGCTGCTCGGCGAGGCTGCGCCCTGGCCAGAGACGGGCCGCCCACGCCGAGCCGGGATTTCCTCGTTCGGCATCAGCGGCACCAATGCCCACATCGTCCTCGAACAGCCGCCGGCCAGCGGGGACGGGCCGGCGGCCGTTTCCGCCGAACCTGCCCGGGACGTCGTGGTGCCCTGGGTCCTGTCGGCCCGGACCGAACTGGGACTGCGCGGCCAGGCCGGTGCGCTGCTGGCGCACCTGGCGGACGGGCCTGCCCCCGCACCGGTCGACACCGCGTTCTCGCTCGTCACCCGGCGCTCGATGCTGGAGCGGCGAGCGGTGGTCATCGGCGCGAGCGACGACGACCTGCGGGCCGGGCTGCGGGCACTGGCCGCCGGGACCCCGGCCGCCGGGCTGGTCCAGGGCCGTTTCGTCGCCCGCCGGGACCGCAAAGTTGTCCTGGTCTTCCCAGGACAAGGCTCGCAATGGGTCGGGATGGGCGCCGAACTGCTGACCAGCTCACCGGCGTTCGCCGCCCGCATCGCCGAGTGCGAACGGGCGCTGGCGCCGCACGTCGGCTGGTCCCTGGGCGCGGTGCTGCGCGGCGAGCCCGGTGCGCCCGCCCTGGACCGCGTCGAGGTGGCCCAGTGCGCGCTGTGGGCGGTCATGGTCTCGCTGGCCGAGGTATGGCGCAGCTACGGGCTGGAGCCCGCCGCGGTGCTAGGACACTCCCAGGGCGAGATCGCGGCGGCCTGTGTCGCTGGCGCGCTCTCCCTGGACGACGGGGCGACGGTGGTCGCGGTGCGCAGCCTGGCCATCAGCGAACGGCTGTCCGGGTGCGGCGGCATGGTATCGGTGACGGCGCCGCACGACCGTGTCGCTGCGCTTGTCGAATCCTGGGGCGAGCGGCTTGCTGTGGCCGCGATCAACGGGCCAACCACGCAGGTCGTCTCCGGGGAGCCGGCCGCCCTCGAAGAGTTCCTCGCGCGCTGCGCGCAGGCCGGGATCCGGGCCAAGAAGATCCCCGTGGACTACGCCTCGCACTCGGCCGACGTCAAGCGCATCAAGGACGTGCTCCTTTCCGGCCTGGCTGGCCTCGTCCCGCAGGAGAGCCGCATCCCGTTCTTCTCGACCGTAACCGGCGACTGGATCGCGCCCGCCGACCTGGACGCGCAGTACTGGTACCGGAACCTGCGCCACACGGTGCGGCTCGAGGAGTCGGTACGGGCGCTGCTCGCGCTGGGTCATGACGTCTTCGTCGAGTGCAGCCCACACCCGGTGCTGACCGTGGGGATCGAAGACACCATCGCCGACGCCGGGAGCCAGGCGGTGGTCATGGGGTCACTGCGCCGCGGCGACGGCGGGCCGGCGCGGGTGCTGACCTCGCTGGCCGAGGCTCATGTGCACGGTGTGGCCATCGACTGGCGGGCCACCGTAGCCGGCGGCCGGCCGGTCACGCTGCCTACGTACGCCTTCCAGCGGGAGCGGTACTGGCTCGAGCCGGCGACGGAGCGAGCGGACCCGGCTGGACTGGCCACGACGCTGACCCTGGCGGCCGAGGGTGGTGCCGTGCTGACCGGCCGGATGGGGGTGCGCTCGCACCCGTGGCTGGCCGAGCACACCATGCTGGGTTCGGTAGTTGTCCCGGGAACCGTGGTGCTCGAATGGGCCCTGCGCGCGGGCGAGGAGACCGGTTGCACCGTGGTCGGCGAGCTCACCGAGCACGTACCGCTGGTCCTGCCGGAGGGAGAGTCGGCCGAGATCCAGGTGTCTGTCGGCCCCGCTGCTGGCGGGAGCGGGCGCCCGGTCACCGTCCACTCCCGCGCGGAGACCGGCATGCCCTGGACCTGCCACGCTACCGGGACTCTGGCCGTGCCCGCCGTGAGCAGCCCGGCGGGCGAGGCCATGCCGGCGTCCTGGCCGCCAGAGGGCGCAAGCTCGGTGGATCTCGATGCGCTCCGCGAGACACTCCAGCAGAGCGGATACGACCCCGGGCCGGCGTTCCGGACGGTCCGGGCGATGTGGCGGCGCGGCGGCGAGACATTCGCCGAGGTAGCGCTGGCTGACGACGCCCAGCCGAGCGTAGCGGGGTTCCGGGTCCATCCCGCCTTGCTGCAGGAGTTCCTCACCCTGGGGGCGGCCGCGGTCGCGCCCGGGCCTCCCTCGGCCTGGCGTGGGGTCTCGGTGCTCGCCACCGGCGCGACCCGGCTCCGGGTGCGGCTCGTCTTGGCCGCGGACGGTACCGCGTCGGTAACGGCGGTGGACGACGCGGGCGCACCGGTGATGGTGATCGACGCGGTGATGACGAGTCCCGTTCCCGCGCACCAGCTCCAGGCGGCCGAGCCCGCCCACCAGAACGCGTTTTTCCAGCTCGAATGGACCGAGCTTGCGCAGAGCGGTGCCAGCGAGCCGTCGGCGACGTGGACCGTGCCCGTCCTGCCGTCGCTTGACGACCTCCCGGCCCCGGCGCCCGGCGTCGTCATGCTGCGACTGGACGCCGCGGACAGGGACAGGGTGTCCGCCGCGGCCGCGCACGAGTCAGCGCGCGAAGTGCTGGGGTTCCTCCAGTCATGGCTGCAGGACTCGCGCTTCGCCGATTCTCGCCTGGTCCTGGTGACCCGCGGGGTCGTCGCCTCCGGCGCGCACGACGACGTCAGCGCGCCCGCCGACGCCGTGGTATGGGGCCTGGTGTGCTCCGCGCAGTCCGAGCACCCCGGCCGCCTCGTGCTGGCCGACCTGGACGACGACGAAGCTTCCGAAGCGGCTCTCCCGGCGGCGACGGCGGCTGCCCTGGCCGCCGGTGAGCCCCGGCTGGCCATCCGGGACGGAATCGTCACCGTTCCACGGCTGGCCCGGGCCCAGGCGACGGACTCCGCCGCCTGGCAATGGGACACCACCGGCGCGGGCACCGTCCTGGTCACCGGCGGTACCGGAACCCTCGGCGCTCTGGTCGCCCGTCATCTCGTCGCCCGGCACGGTATCGGCCACCTGGTGCTGCTGAGCCGGCGGGGCCTGGCCGCCCCCGGCGCGCCCGGGCTCTGGGACGAGCTGACGGCCATGGGCGCCGAGGTAAACGTGGTCGCCTGCGACGCCGCTGACCGGGCCGCCCTGGCCACGGTACTGGCCGCCATCCCCGCCGAGCACCCGCTCACCTCGGTGGTACACGCGGCAGGAATGTTGGACGACGCGTTGCTGGAGGGCCTGTCGTCCGACCAGCTGGCCCGGGTGCTGAAACCCAAGGCCGACGCCGCGTGGAACCTGCACGAGCTGACCCAGCACCTGGACCTGTCGGCCTTCGTGTTGTTCTCCTCGTACGCCGCGCTCGCGGGCGGGATCGGGCAGGCCAACTACGGTGCGGCGAACGCGTACCTGGATGCGCTGGCCCACTACCGCCGCGCGCGCGGGCTGCCCGGCGTCTCTCTGGCCTGGGGGTTCTGGGCGGAGCGCAGCGAGCTGACCGGCGGCCTGGACCCCGCCGATCTCGCCCGCTTCGCCCGGTATGGGCTGCTGCCGATGCCGACCGAGCAGGCGCTCGGCCTGCTTGACGCGGCTTCGCGGGCCGACCGCCCGCTGCTCGTCCCGGCCGAGCTGGACCTCCGCCTGGCCGAGGTTCCGCCCGTACTGCGCGGACTCGTCCGGACGCCACTGCGGCAGGCGGCTAACAGCGCCAGGCCTTGGGGTGACCGGCTATCCGGGTTGCGCGCCGCCGAACAAGAGACACTGCTCCTGGACCTGATCTGCGGCCACCTCGCCACCCTGCTCGGCCACCGGTCGCCTACGGCGGTCGAGGCGGAGCGCGGGTTCCTGGATCTCGGGATGTCGTCGCTGACCGGGGTGGAGCTGCGTAACCGGCTCAACGCCGAGACAGGCCTCCGCCTTCCCACGACACTGATCTTCGACCACCCGACTCCGATCAGCCTGGCTCGGCACATATGCGCGATGCTGAGCCCGGACGGGGCAAAGGCGGCCCTGCCACCTGTGTTCGCCGAGCTCGGCGACCTCGAGACGGCAGTGTCCGAGTCCGCGCTGGACGCGGACGCCAGGGCACAGCTTGTCAGCCGGCTCGAGAGGTTGCAGTGGAAGCTCGACGCCGGGGAGCGGCCAGCGCGCGATAACGATCTCGTGGCCTCCACCGACGACGAAATCTTCGAGGTCATTAACAAAGAGCTAGGCCTGAGCTGACCACGTGTAGGGGTTTCCAGGCACCGGGTTCGGTTGACTGGTCGTGTCGCAGAGCACGTTCTGTTCCGCTGAATTGGTCACGATCCGTTTGGGGAACTCATGACTTTCACGTATCAGGAAAAGCCGACCCGCTTTCCAACGGTGACTAATGACTGACCGGCTTTATCACAGTAGCCGGGGCAGGCGGGTGCCCGGGATCGCTCCTCTTGCCGGGCTGGCGGGCCAAACGTCCGGCGAGGCCGTGGCGGTCGCGTGGCGCCGCAAGGGCCGGGCGGCCAGGCAGGCCCAGGCCGAAGAGCGCTACGCGGAGCGGCTGGGCCGGTCGATGGGCGTCGCCATGAAGGCCGGGCAGATGCTCTGGTTGGTCACCGTGGGCTCGATGATGCCCGCCGTACACGGCGGCACCCTTCGGCAGGCGCTGGCCGAGCTCTGCGAGGACGGTCCGTCGATGCCGCCTGGACTGGTGGAGAAGACGGTCGAGGCCGAGCTGGGCGGCTCACCTGAGCAGGTGTTCGCCGAGTTCGACCCGGTGCCGCTCGCGGCGACGTCGATCAGCCAGGTGCATTCGGCCGTGCTGCACGGCGGTCGCCGTGTCGCGGTGAAGGTGCAGTACCCGGGGGCCGGGAGCGCGATGCGGGCCGCCCTGAACGACACCGAGTTGCTCACGGCCTTCTTCCAGCTCATACGGACCGTAGCCGCCGACATGACGATCATTGACGTGCGCGCCATCGCCGGCGCGCTTTCCGAAGGGATCGAAGAGGAGATCGGCTTCCGGGCCGAGGCCGCCCACCAGCATGAGTTCGCTGACGCCTACCGGGGGCATCCCTTCATCCGCATCCCGGGCGCCATCCCTGAGCTGTGCACTGCGCGGGTACTCACCACGGACCTAGCCGACGGGCTCAGCTGGGCCGAGGCTCTGCAGGCCAGGGGCGCTCTCAAGAACATGTGGAGTGAGGCGATCTACCGGTTCACCGCCGGCAGCGTGCGCACGCTGCGGCTCTTCAACGCCGCTTCGCATCCCCGGAACTATCACTTCCATGAGGACGGCGGCGTGACCTTTCTCGACTTCGGCGCGGTCAAGCGATTCCAGCCGGAGCAGATCGCAGCCCTGCAGCGTCACATCCAGGCCGTCGTGGACCACGACGCGAAAGAACTGCCCCGCATTTATGCGGAGGAATGCGCCTGGCACCGCGAAATACTGAGACCGCTTACCAGCCCGCAGCCATTCACCTGCACGCCGGAATGGGCAGCAGCCGTAGTCCAGGGCGGCTTGTGCGCCGGCCGGCCGTGTAGCCGTGTAGCACCGAAGCCGCTGGTGGAATCCGGCTGCCTGTTCCTGACCCACACCGACATGGGGATGGCATCCCTGCTCGGAGCTCTCCGCGCCACGGCGAAATGGAACGCCATCCGCGAGGAATGGGACTGCGGCGGTCCACCCGCAACACCCTTGGGGGAGCTGGATTTCACGTGGCGGACGACTAGAACGGAGAAAACCAATGCGATCTGAGATGCGGACAGCGCTAGAGCCGGTCTCCTGGAGCGACGAACACCATGTGTACGTCATCAACGGGTTCGAGGAGGCCGCGAAGGTGCTGCGTGGCGGCGCTGGCTGGAGCAACAACCCGTCCTCCGGAGGAGTAAACGGGATGCCGCCCGGCCTACCGCGCGCCCTGGTATTGATGGACCCGCCGGACCATACCCGGGTGCGTTCGGTGCTCGGGCCGGCCTTCTCGGCGCGGGCCATCGAGCGGCTCCGGCCTCGGGTGATCGCCATCGTGAACACCGTGCTGGACGGGCTCGAGGATGAGGACGAAGCCGACATCGTCGCCGACGTCAGCCGCGTCGTACTGGTCTCGGTCATGGCCGAGCTATTCGATGTCGGGGTGGAAGACGCGGAGTTTATCGTGGGCCAGATCGGACCGCTGTTGCGGTGGCTGGAAGTGGACGCGACACGGGAGGAATACCAGGTGAGCGCGGAGGCGGCGACCAAGCTGACGCGGTTCCTGACGTCGCTCATGGACAAACGCAGGCTCGAGCCGGGCAGCGACTTCATTAGCGCCCTGCTCGCGATGGAAGACGAACTCAGCATCGAAGATATCCATGGGACCTGCATCCTGGTGCTCGCCCCCGTCCTCGATGCCCTCGTCAACATCATCTCCAACTCGACGCTGGCGATTCTGCGTGACCCGACTCAGATCCCCCATCTGCTGGCCGATCCGGGACGGGCCGTGGAGGAGTTGCTGCGGATGGAAGGGACCAGCAAGCAACTCATCCGCGCCGCGGTCACCGATCACGACCTCGGGGGTCACCGGATCACCAAGGGGCAGGTCGTCTTCGTCCGGGTGCAGGACGCTAACCGGGACCCTTCCCGCGCGCCCGACGCGCACCGGATGGACCTGTCGAGACCGCCGCTCGTTCACCTGACGTTCGGGAACGGCCCCCACTACTGCCTCGGCGCCGGCCTCACCCGGCTGGTGATGGCCGAGACGCTGGTGCGGCTGTTCACCCGCTTCCCAGGCCTCACCCTGACCAGCCGCGAGCCGGTCTGGCGTTCGTCAACGAGCTTCCACGGGCTGCTAGAACTCCCTGTCCGGCTGCGCGGATAACGCCTGACTACCACCCGCCCGAGCAGATCCGGCGACAGTGCGGGCCTGCACCGTCTTCAGCCGTATGCGACATCGGCATAACGGCTGGTACCTGGTCAGGTCCGCACCTCCCTCAGCTCCGCCGGCGTAGTACACCGGGTCGGTACAGACCCCGGACGCCTCCAAACAGGAGACTGACACACGCGCACGCAGCAGCAGCGGGGTTACCCGGCCAGGGGCCCTGGCGAGTTATCGCCGGGTCATTTCGAGCGGACGGCGGAAGAGCAGGACTGCGGCGAAAGTGCCTGCGGCCCCGATGACCAGGCTGATCAGGATTGCGGGCCCGATTGCCCCGGTGCCGCCTGGGGTGTGGAGCAAAATGGTGCGTGTCGCATTGATCGCGTAGGTGAGCGGATTGCCGGTAGCGACCACTCTCAGCACCGTTGGAAGATCACGCACCGGGACGTAGGCGCTCGACGCGAACGTCAGGATGAAAAGCATCATGAAGCTCAGATTCTGCACCGTATCGGTCCGGCGGATCCACGCGCTTACCGCGAGAAACACCCAACCCAGGCTCCATCCGATCAGCAGCGTCAGCCCCAAAGACACGGTCAGTCCGGCCAGTCCCCCCCGAGACAAATTTCCGTGCGTCAGCTGAGCGAGCGCTATCATGATAAGCGATTGGACCGCCGTGCGTAGCAGGCCGGCAATGCTACGCGCGGTCAACAGCGAGCTCGGCAGGACCGGCAGCGAGCGGAGCCGCGGGACGATGCCGTTCCTGAGTTCTTCGATCAGCCCGGTCCCCGTCTGCTGGGACGCCTGCAGCGCGTTGTTCACCAGCACGGCCGGCAGCACATAGTCAAAGTATGAGACCCCGGGCGGGAAGCCCGGCGGCCGGCCGAACTTGCTGAACAGGCTCGTCAGCAGGAACAGCCAGATCACCGGCTGCACCAAGCCGGTCACGACCTGTCGCGGATCGCTCAGATAATCAAGCACCGCCCGCCGGGTGAGCACCGTTACCTGGGTGAGCACCGAGCTGCCGTGCCATGTCTGCGCCGGGGCGGCGCCGTTGAAGGCGGCCCGCGGGTTGAGGACCTCCTGGCTGTGACGCCCGTTCATGAGCTCCTCCTTGCCGCCGGACACCCGGAGGAACGGCCGATCCTCCGTTCACGTGTGCGGCCTGGCCTGTAGGTTGCGCGGCTATTGCCAGATAGACGTCGTCGAGGCTCGGATGACCGAAGGTCAGCTCATGAACCTCGATTCCGGCCCGGTCGAGCAGCGTGACGACGGATGCGACCTTCTCGGTCGCCCTTATGGGCATGACAATGGCGTTCCTCTTCCGGTCCAGTTCCGGCTCCAGCCCGGCGTGCGCCAGCACTACCATGGCCGCGCTGGTCTGTTCGATCGTGGTGAGCGTGACCGTGACCGTGCGCTGTCCAGCCCTGGCTTTCAGCTCGGCGGGTGTACCGCTGGCCACCACCACGCCAGCGGAGAGCACCGCGATAGAGTCGGCCAGCCGGTCTGCCTCGTCAAGGATCTGGGTGGTAAGCAGGACGGTTGTCCCTTCGGCGACCAGGCTTTGCACGAGCTTCCACAGCTCGATCCTGCTCGCCGGGTCCAGGCCCGCGGTCGGCTCGTCGAGGAAGATCACCTCGGGGTGACCAACGAGCGACATGGCGAGATCCAGCCGCCTGCGCAGGCCGCCGGAGTAGGTGGCCGCGCGACGCGGCGCGACATCTTGGAGGCCGAACAACTCCAGGAGCGTGTCGGCTCTGTCCCGGGCTGCGCGGCGGTCGGCGCCGAGCAGCCGAGCGATCAAGATAAGGTTGCTGCGCCCGGTGAGCTGACCGTCAACCGACGCGAACTGGCCGGTGAGGCCGATGCGCTTGCGGACCTCGCGTGGCTGCTTGCTGACATTGAAGCCAGCGATTCTGGCCTGCCCGGAGCTGGGCGGCAGAGCGGTGGTGAGAATATTGACCAGGGTGGTCTTGCCGGAGCCGTTGTGCCCGAGCAGGGCGAGCACGGTCCCCTTCGGCACGGCGATGCTTACTGACTTCAGGGCCCGCACCGTACCGAAGTCCTTACTGATCTGATCGGCCTCGATCATGATCTCCGCCGAGCGCCCGCCATACCCGGTCAGCGGGCCCTTCCCGTCGCGGACCCGCACATGCCCTCCCGGAATTCAGACAACCATGACCACCTGAGCCCATCAAAAGGCCGGAACTAGCGGCAGACCTGTACCAGCCACGTTAGGGGTCGTACTCCTGGGAAATCCCTACAAGAGACCGGACCGCCCGCGGACCATCGCGAGCATCAGCCGGATGACCAGGCGGCAGAACACCGCCAGTTCGCTCGCCGATGCCTGCTTTCAGCCCGCTGCTTAAATACGCTCCATGGGGATCTCGTCATATTCCTTACGGAGCGTATCCAAGATCGCGTGATTGTCAGTTAGCCGCACATTATTCACTGCGCTGATTGCCTGCACGCCAATCGACGTGTTGGTGGCGAATGCGGCTTGCATATCGGCAACATCCCTGATACTCACCGGTGCGCTGATTGAGTGCTCGTGGACCTGCTGGAGCAGCTTCATGGTTATCCCGGGCAATACCGTGGCGTTCGGCCAGATCACACGGTCGCCATCGAAAAAGCCTACATTCCAGGTGGGTCCTTCCGAAACAAATGATGCGCCGTCGATGAACAGGGCGTCATCGTAACCGTAGCGCTGGGTATTCCTACGCGCCCAGAGGACGCCGAAGAGGCCTACGTGCTTAACCTCGGGCAACTCCCGGCAATAGCTGACGGCTTGCACTCGCATGGCGGACGGCGGCCACGCTATAGCCGAACGCGTGGTTATCAGTACGCTTGGTTCGGCAGTAGCGCCAGGATGACTCAGCGGGAGCTTAGGGTCGAAGACCGTGACCCGGACAATAAACGAGCCGTGGCGGCCCGTGGCCGCATGCCGGATGAGTTCTCGGACGCGTTCCCTGTCCAAGTCGGCGTCAAATAGGACTGCACAGTCTCGGACGAGCCGGTCTAGATGCTGCGACAATCCACGAACGTGCTCGTTGTCAACCCGCATAGACGTAAAATGCCCGTAGTTGACCAGTCCGAGCGCTTGAAGCGCCTCGGCGCTAACCGGTGAGCCGTTGAGTTCCGCCATATGCCTTCCCGGTCTGGCCATTCGAGCGCACGTCGGTATCTGGAATTCGCCGGACCGCCTCCGAAGACCGCATCGATCCCGCAAGCACGGTCGGCCGGTAGGCCCGCAGCGACGTCGAGGCCTTGAGCAGCATCTCCTCGTACTCGCCCTGGGGGGAGGAATCGAGCACGATCGCGCCCCCGGCGCCGATGCTCAACGTGTCGCCCTGCCGCACCGCCGTCCTGATCACGATGCTCAGGTCAGCGCCCCCGGACAGGCCGAAGTAACCGAGCGTGCCCGAGTAAACGCCGCGGGCCTCGGTTTCCAGCCGGTCGATGATCTCCATGGTGCGAAGCTTCGGCGCGCCGGTCATCGAACCGCCGGGGAAGCAGCGCCGTACGCATTCCACCGTGCTGACCGTCGGCTTGAGCTGCCCGCTGATGGTGGAGACGAGTTGGTGGACAGTGGCGTAGGACTCCACGGCCATGAGACGCTCGACCCTGACGCTGCCGATCTCACACATCCGCCCCAGGTCGTTGCGCAGCAGATCCACGATCATCAGGTTTTCTGCCCGGGTCTTCGCGCTGGTGGCTAGCTCCTCGGCCATGCGGGCGTCCTGCGCGGGGTCGGGATGCCTCGGGGCCGTGCCCTTGATCGGTTTGGTCTCCGCCCGCCCGTCACGATCGATCCGCAGGAAGCGCTCGGGCGACGAGCTGAACACAGTGATGCCCGCCCCGCGCAGCAGGGCCGCGTAGGGCGCCGGGTTGGCCCGTCGCAGCCGGAGGTAAAAGGCCAGATCGTCGTCGTCGAACGGCAGGTGCAACCGGGTGGTCAGGCAGATCTCATAGCTTTCACCCAGGTTCAGCTGGCGCTGGCATTCCCGCACGTCGGCCTCGTAACCGTCCTGATCGCGGACCAGCCGGCCCGCGGGGATCCAGGACTCGTAGCCGCCGTTCCGGTCCGCGAGGACCGCGGGCGCGTGGCCGTTGCCGGGCCCGACGGCCCGACGGCTAGCCATCGCCGTCAGCCGACGGGAGGTCTGGTCGACCCACTCACGCGCGGCAGCGTGCACCGCGTCGCTGCCGTCATGGCAGGCAAGCAGGTACGTGATACCGGTCTCGTGGTCCACCGCGATCAGGCGATCGGCGAAAATCCACATGGCGTCGGGCGTCGGCGGGCGGTGGACCGCGTCCGCGCCGCAGTCCGCCTTCATCTCGTAGCCGAAATAGCCCACGTAGCCTGCTGTGAAGTCGAACGGAAGTCCCGGGTCCGTCAGCAGCTTGAGCTTGCTCAGCCGACGCTCCAGAACATCGAAGCCGCTGCCCTCCGCTATCCACGTTCCGTCGGCGCCCTGGATGACCACGCCGCCATCCCCGACGCGGTAGGTGAGCGTCTCACTGAGCGGGCCCGACCCGTCCCCCAGGAAGGAGAACCGCGACAGGCCGTTCGCTACGAGGCTGCTGTCCAGCCAGAAGCAGGTAGGCGAGGACTCGAACAGTCCGGCGAACATCGTTTCGGTATCCACGGGGGTTGGCACCGTCTCGGTAATAAGGTGCAGGCCCGCACGCTGTTCGCGGCCGGGGGCGGGATGCTGCGCGCGACTCGGGTTGGCATTCCGATGGCGCGCATCGCCTGGCCCGACGCGACGCCGGGCTTGACCCGTGAGGTCCGGTGGCGCCTGGCCGCTCAGGTCGCGCCTGGCTCGTGCGGTGAGGTCGCCGAAGTTCGCCAGGATCTCCCGGCCGTAGTGGGTCGCGATCGATTCGGGGTGGAACTGGACCCCCCACCGCGGCAACTCGCGGTGGCGCACGGCCATGATCACGCCGTCTTCCGCCCACGCGGTCGCCGTCAGGGCCTCGGGCAGCGGTTCCTGGACGCACAGCGAGTGGTACCGGACCGCGGTGAACTCCGCTGGGATGCCGGCGAACAAGTCATCACCGCGATGCGTTATCTGGCTGAGGTGACCGTGCCTGGGCTGCGGGGCTGACCCGACCTGGGCGCCTGCCTGGTAGGCGATGGCCTGATGGCCCAGGCACACCCCGAGCACCGGCAACTCGGTACGGCGCAGTAGGTCTGCGACGAACCCGATGTCACGCGAGCACTGCGGACGTCCGGGCCCGGGTGAGATCACGACGTTGTCGAACGCGCCCACGCCGAGCTCAGCTAGCAACGGATCGTCGTTCATCACCACGACCGGCTCCCTGCCGTTCACTTCCGCGATCAGCTGGAACAGGTTGAAGGTATAGGAGTCGTGGTTGTCGACAAGCAGGGTCCGCAGTCTCATCTTCTGACGCTTCCGGGATCGTCAGTCCGCCCCCAAACGGGCGCACCTCGGGTTATCGAGGATCTCGACGACGGCTGACTTGTGCCTTATGCCGAACGATATGGCGGTCCCGCCGAAAAAGCTGTCACGCATGCGCATGGGAACACTCCTTCGTCGCAATCCTCCGGCCACACCGCGTATCGTGGCCGACCGTTTCAGCGAATCAATGCATCCGAGGCACGCAGGCAGATGATAGTACGGGGCGCCAGCCGCCTGCGGTCATCGGGTGCATCCGGCCGTCGCGGTCGGCTCGTTACGGGTGTCAAACTATGCGATGAAATACCAGCAAACACTTAGTCCTGCCCGAGCGATCGGACCGCCCGGGCCGTGACAACTAGGTGTTTGCCGGGTTCTGCCTAGCCTCGCTTGACATCCGGAACATGCGCCTGCGCGAATGGCACGGGTGGACCGGCCGCGAAATGCCCGGCCGATGTCAACTGGGGAGCGAATATGACCACGATCGCAGGAATCAAGACGTACGCGTCACAGTGGATCGGCGGAGACTGGTCCCCCTCCGATGCGGAAGCCGGAATCGACGTCATCGACCCCAGCAACGAAACCACGCTGGCGGTGGTCCCGGCCGGAACCCCTACCGATGCCCGGCGCGCGGTGGCCGCCGCGAGCTCGGCCGCGCGATCCTGGTCCCGCACCCCGCTCACGGAACGGATCCGCTTCCTTGAGCGTCTAGCTGACCGCCTCACCGCACGCGCCGGCGAACTCGCCGACACGATCACGGCCGAGGTGGGAGCACCCGCGCAAATGGCGCGCGGAGCGCAGGTCGGCATCGCCATCGGCATCGCGCGTTCCTTCCTTGATATCAGCAAGGCTTTCGAATTTGAACGAAAAGCTGGTAACTCCGTCGTCATCAGGGAGCCAGCCGGGGTCGTGGCGGCTATCACGCCATGGAACGTACCGCTGATACTGGCCATCCAGAAGATCGTGCCCGCGTTGGCCGCTGGTTGCACGATCGTGCACAAGCCAAGCGAGCTGACACCCCTGCACGCCTACCTGCTAGCCGAGATCACCGCCGAGTGTGACCTGCCCCCGGGCGTATTCAACGTGGTGGTGGGCGAAGGGCCGGTCACCGGTGCCGCCCTGGTGACAGAGCCGGGGGTCGACCTGGTCTCCTTTACCGGCTCGGTGCGCGCCGGGCGCCAGGTCGGCATGCTCGGCGCGGACCACATCAAGCGGGTTCACCTGGAGTTGGGCGGCAAGAGCGCGAGCCTCGTGCTTGACGACGCCGATCTGGCCGTCGCCGTTCGCGCCACGGTCGACCAGGCGTGCTTCAATAGCGGGCAGACCTGTCTGCAGTGGAGCAGGCTTCTGGTGCCCGCACAGCGCCACGAGGAAGCGCTCGGCCTGGCTGAACAATTCGCGCGCCAGTATCGCGTCGGACCGCCGCGCGACCCGTCCACCGATCTCGGCCCCCTCGTTTCCGCGGCCGCCCTGCAGCGCGTGCGCGGCTACATCCGCAGCGGCATCGAAGAAGGTGCCCAGCTCGTGACCGGCGGCCCGCAGCCGGTGGATGGCCTCACCACCGGTTACTACATTCAGCCAACGGTGTTCGGCGGTGTCCGTGAATCGATGACGATCGCCCGTGAGGAGATCTTCGGCCCGGTGCTGTCGATCATGCCGTATGAAGGTGAGCCGGAGGCGATCAGGATCGCTAACGCCACGCCGTATGGCCTGCACGGTGCGGTCTGGTCCGGCGACCTGGATCACGCGACCGGGGTGGCCCGGCAGATCCGCACCGGCCAGGTAGACATCAACGGAGGCCCGTTCAACATCGTGGCGCCCTTTGGCGGCATGAAGCAGTCAGGCATCGGCCGCGAATGCGGCGTGGAGGGACTCGACGGTTTCTGCGAGATCAAGGCGATGCAGCTTCCGGACAGCTCGGCGCAGCTAACCGGCCCTCGGCTGCACGATGAAAGGCAGGCCGCTGATGGACAACTTGATCGCTGATGTTATCGGTGACGTGGCGCTGGTCCTGGTCTTTTCGTCATTGCTCGGCGCGGTCGCCAGGAAGTGCGGGCAACCGGCCGTCGTCGGCCAGATCATCGCGGGAATCTGCTTCGGCCCGAGCGTGCTGGGCCGCTTGCCAGGACACCTCACCAGCCGCCTGTTCCCGCACGCGGTGCTGCCCTACTTGTCGGTGATCTCGCAGGTCGCCGTCGCCATCTTTATGTTCGTGGTCGGGTATGAGCTCAACCGGAAGTCATTCCGGCATGGTTACCGGCCCGCGCTACTGGTCGCCGTGGCGGCGTTGCTGGTGCCGATGCTCTTGGGTTCCGGCTCCTCGGTCCTGTTCAAGTCCACCTTCGTCAGCCTGGGTGAATCTCACTTCGGCCACTCTTTTATCTTGTTCATGGCGGTCGCCACATCCATTACAGCGCTGCCGGTTCTCGCCGCCATCATGCGCGAGCGTGGCATTTCCGGAACGGTGGCCGGGGTCACGGCCACGACAGCCGCGGGGATCATGGACGTGGCCGCCTGGATCGTACTGGCCGCCGCGCTGGTCGGCACCGCGGACAAGGCGAGCAAGCCATGGCCGCTGACTCTCGCTCTCATCGTCGCCTTCGCCGCCTTCATGCTGCTAGGCGTCCGGCGGGGCCTGACCTGGTGGATCAGCCAGCCGCGGGCCGTCTTGACCAACCAGCTTCCGGTAGCGCTGGCGCTCACGCTGGGCAGCGCCTGGGTCACGGCGTCGCTGGGCCTGCATCCTGTGTTCGGCGGGCTGCTGGCGGGCTTGACCATGCCGGGCAACAAGGACGGAACACCCGACCCGGATGTGCTGCGCCCCATGGAGGACGTCAGCGGTGTGCTGCTGCCGCTGTTCTTCGTGGTCACCGGATTGTCGGTGAACATCGGGGCGTTCGGCCGCTCCGCCTTCCTGGTGCTCGCGCTGCTGTTCGTGATCGCCACCGTGGGCAAGATCGGTCCGGGATATGTCGCGGCTCGCACCGGCGGACTCGACCGCAAGGACGCGGCTACCGTGGCGGCGCTGGTCAATACCAGAGGCCTTACCGAGCTGATCGCACTGAACATCGGGCTCAGCTCCGGTTTGCTCGGCGCGCGCTTGTTCAGCGTCCTGGTCGTGATGGCCGTCCTGACCACGCTGATGACCGCACCATTGCTCAGCCTGATCCGCCCGCGCACCGCGGTTCCGCAAGCGGATCGAGCGAGCGTCGCATCGGCACCCGGCGGAACCTGACCCTCGGAAGGATTCCCAACATGGCCGACCTCGATCACACCACCGTGCAGGCCCCGTACCTCCGCCTCACCGATACGCACCCCACGCCGAACGGGGACGTCATCGCGCTGTGGGACTTCCGCATCACGCAACCCAACCGGACCCGCGTTGACCCGCACGTCATGCACTCGACCGAGCACGCGCTGATCTACGCTCTGCGCCTGTTCCACCCTCGCGCCTTCCTGGCCGCGCCGATGGGCTGCGGCACCGGCCTGTACATCACCGCCATCAACATCACCGACTACGACGAGATGGAGACGAACGTCGCACACGCCCTGACCTGGCTCGGCCAGCAGAAGGCCGTTCCCTGGGCGGACGAGGTTCACTGCGGGATGTACCGCGATCACGATCTCGACGGCGCGCAGAAACTCGCGGCGGGCCTGCTCTCCCGGCGCGACGAGTGGCGCGACCCCGGCCCGAACGCCCGCGAGGTCACCACGGACATCACCGCCGAGCCGGTCACGCCCGACGACGCGGCGTGACCGACCCGCCAAACCAAGAATCTTGGGCAGGTCGACAAGGTAGCGCCACCCGGCTCGGCTACTGGTCCGGTGCGGCGCAAGATCCGGGCGTGGCGGGTACGGCCGAACGGACCCGGCCGATGTCAATGAGGAAACCCTGAACTGTCTCGTGAAATCCCTAGAGTATTTAAGCCCTGGCGCAGCCGGAACTAGGTGTTTACGGGTTCTTTGTGCCTTAACTTGACACTAGAAACAGGTGGCGCGAGGGTCAGGGCATTCCGGTAATCGAGCGGAACCTAACCGTCCGAAGTACCTGAAGAAGCACATGTTTGACCCAGCTCCGATTTCGCCAGCGAGCCCGCTGCGCGCCGCTCGCACTCTCTAGGAGGCGCGGTTTGCGCACATCGAATATTTTCCTGAGTGGCTTGGGAGTCTTCCTGCCAGAAACCGTGAGCGTCGAGTCGGCCGTTGAAGGTACTGGTTACTCGGCCAGCGATGTCGAGTTGCACGGGTGGACCGGTTTCGCGGTGGCCGGTGACATTCCGGCGCCGGAAATGGCGCTCCGGGCGACCCGTGCGGCACTGCAACGGTGCGCCCAAGATCCCGGCGGCATCGGCCTGCTGCTCTACACCGACTGCTGGCATCAGGGCCCCGACGGCTGGCCCCCGCAGTCCTACCTGCAGCATTACCTGCTCGGCGGCGACCTCCTGGCCGTGGAGGTGCGGAACGGCTGCAACGCCGCCCTCAGCGCCCTCGAGCTCGCGTCGACCTACCTGAACGCCGATTCCGAGCGCCGGGCCGGGCTGATCGTGGCCAGTGACAACTTCGGCACGCCACTGGTGGATCGCTGGCACCCGGGCCCCTCATTCATCGCCGGCGACGCCGCGGCCGCCATGGTCGTCACCACGGAACCAGGTTTCGCCCAGGTCCTATCGGCCCACTCGACCAGCATTTCCGAAGCCGAGGAGCTCCACCGGTGCGGGGAGCCCATGTTCCCGCCGACCGTCACTATCGGGCGCGGCTTTGACCCCACGGCCCGGTTTGAAGCTTTCCATAAACAATTGCGCGGGGCGCCTAACTGGGACCTGGCGGCCTTGTTCCAGCAGAAGCCGGAAGAGTGCGTCCGGCAAACGCTATCGGAAGCGGGCATCGAGCTAAAAGACGTCGCCCGGGTGGTTATCACCCATTGCTCGAAGGATGAAGCCGAGGCGCAGTTCATGGGAGTGCTCCGGCTTCCGCTGTCCAGCTCGACATGGGAATACGGCAGCACGGTCGGCCACCTGGGTGCCGCCGACCATCTGGTTTCGCTGGACCACCTGCTCAGCAGCGGACAGGTTGGTCCCGGTGACTACCTGCTCCTGATCGGCCTGGCGCCCGGAGTCACGTACTCCTGCGCCGTTATCAAGATCCTCGCCACGCCGCCGTGGCTGTCGGACGGGGAGCGAGGCTCCGATGACTGAGCCCATCCGCACCGCTGCCCGGCAGCACAGCGGCATCGACCTGCCGGTTGACCTGGCCGCCGGCCCGGAGGCACAGCGGCCACGCCACATCGCGGCGGAGGTGCTGGACCGGGCCGGGACCGGGCGCTCCCTGCCCTGGTGGACCGCCCTGTTCGCCGCGTTCCTGCACCGCTGCACCACGACGGAGCGCATTGACCTGGCCGGGGAACCGCTGGCCGACGGCACCGTCACCCTGCACCGCTTCGCCGTGGCGGGCACCGACACCATAGGCGGCCTCACGGCTCGCATCAAGGCTGGCCCGCCCGAGGCCGCCGGGACGGTCCGTCTCGCCGCGGAACCCTCCCCGGCGGCGCCGAACGCGAACTGGTCCACCCGCGTGCTGGCCGGGCTGCCCGTACTACGGCCAGTGGCCGGGGACGTGGCCGATATCCGCCTGGTGCTGTCCGATGACCGGGTGGTCCTGCTGGCCAACGAGGCCCGGTGGACCCGGCCGAGCGTGGAGCGGATGGCCGGCCACATCGCGACGATGGCCGCCTGCGCCGCCGACGGCACGCCCATCGCCAAGCTGCCCATGCTCACGCCGGCCGAGCGGAGCCAGATGCTGGTCGGCTGGAACGGCACCACCCGGGACTGGCCGCCGGGCAGCTACGTCGAACTCCTTCGGAACCAGGCACTCCGCCAGCCAGGATCGCCCGCCCTCGTGCACGCCGGCCGCACCGTGACCTTCGCCGAGCTGGAGGCGGACAGCAACCGGATCGCGCGGCGGCTGGCCGGCCTGGGGGCCAAGCCGGGGGAGCGGGTCGGGCTGCTGTGCCCCCGCAGCGCCGAGTACGTCGTCGCGGTGATCGGCATACTCAAGACCGGCGCCGCGGCGGTCCCCCTCGACCCGGTGAACCCGGACTCCCGGCTCGCCCAGATGATCGCCGACTCCGCGCCGCTGGCCGTGCTCGGCACGGACGCGCTGCGCGACCGGATGCCCGGCGGGATACCCAGCCTGATCATCGACGGGGATGACCGGGCCGGGGAGTCGTCCGAACCCCTGGCCGTCGCGCTGACCGCGGACACGATCAGCCATCTCATCTACACCTCTGGCTCCACCGGTGAGCCCAAGGCGGTGCTCGAGCGGCACGGCGCGATCGTCAACCTGGTCCACTGGATCGAGGGCGCCTACGGCGTGCGAGCCGGTGACCGCGCCTCCTGGGTGTCCACGCCTGGATTCGCGCTCCAGATCATGGAGTGGATGCCCTACCTGGCCCTGGGCGTGGCCATCCACATCGCCGACGCCGACGTCGTTAACGACGCGCCGGAGCGGCTGCGCGACTGGCTCATCGCCGAGGGCATCACGCACACCCTGCTGGTCGTGGCGCTGGCCGAACGGGTCTGGGCGGTCGGTTGGCCCGCGGCGCCGCCGCTGCGGGTGATGACGACCACCGCGGAGCGCGTCCACAGCTGGCCGCCCGCCGACCTGCCCTTTGCCATGGTGGTGACGTATGGGTCCACGGAGACCACCAACGTCTTGACGTGCCTGGACCTGGCGGCGGGTTTCGACTTCACCGCCGCCGCGACGCCGCCGGAGGTACGGGCCGTGCGCCCGGTGCCTTCGGGACGGCCGATCGCGAACGTCCGGGTCTACCTCCTCGACCCGGCTGGCGAGCCCGTTCCGGTCGGTGTCGTGGGACGCCTGCACGTGGCCGGCGCCGGGCTCGCCGCGGGCTATCACCGGCGCCCTGAGCTGACCGTCGGCAAGTTCGTGGCCAGCACGCTCGCTGAGGAGCCGGGCACCGTGCTGTACGACACCGGTGACCTGGCCCGCTTCCGTCCCGACGGCGCCCTCGAGCTGATCGGCCGCGCCGATTCCCAGGTCAAGGTGCGCGGCTTCCGGGTCGAGCTTGGCGAAGTCGAACGCGCGGTGTGCGCCGCGCCCGGCGTCCGGGAGGGCGTCGTGCTCACGCACGAGCCCTTCCCCGGTGACGTGCGCCTCATCGCGTACGTCGCCGCTCCGGACAAGCCCGCTCCCGCGGACGTGCGTTCGCACGTCGCCGAGCGGCTGCCGCACTACATGGTCCCGGCCGTCATCGTGGCCCTGGAGAAGCTGCCCCGGCTGCCCAGCGGCAAGGTTGACCGGCAATCGCTCCCGCCACCGGACCGGTTCGCCCGCGACGGGCTCAGCACCGAATTCGTCGCGCCCGTGGATCCGGTGGAAAAGGAGATCGCCCGCATCTGGGGCGAGCATCTCCAGCTGGGCGAGGTCGGCTCCATGGACAACTTCTTCGAGCTCGGCGGCCATTCGGTCCTCGCGGTCCGCATGATGAGAGCGGTCAGCGAGGAGTTCGGGGTGGAAATCCGGCTGCCGGACCTGCGTAACCACCCGACAGTCGCCAGCCTGGCCCATCTGGTCGCCACCACACGGTTGGCCGCGGACAATGACGAAATCCCCACCAGCGCCAGCTAGGGCAGCCGCCTCGCGCCGGGCGGAGGTGACGCCCGCCGAATTCCGGGCCCTCATGGCCTCCTTCCCCAGCGGGGTAACGATCGTGACGGCCGCCGGCGGGGACGGCCGACCCTACGGGATGACCTGCTCATCGTTGTGCAGCGTGGCCATGACCCCGCCGACCCTGCTCGTCTGCCTGCGCGACGGTAGCCCGACCCTGGACGCCGTCCTGGCCCGGGCCGCCTTCACCATCAACCTCTTGCACGACCGGGCGCGGCCCGCCGCCGACCTGTTCGCGTCCGGGAAACCGGACCGCTTCGACCGGATCGCGTGGCGCCACGACGACGCCGCGGCCGGTCCGCACCTGATCGAGCACGCCCACCTGATCGCGGACTGCGACGTCAGCGGGACCGCTCTGGTCGGTGATCACGTCGTCGTATTCGGCACGGTGGTCAGGGTCTCGCGCGGGCTGAACGCTGAGCCCATACCTCTGTTGTACGGGCTGCGGCAGTACTCCTCGTGGGCTGCCGCGGCCACTGTGACCGGTCCCGATGCCGCCGCGCGGCGGGGCGGCCGGCTAGCGCTGGGAGAGGACATGACATCATCCGCTGAGGCCCAATCGCATGCCGGGTCGGGGATCGGCCGCCTGGCCGACGCGGTGTCAAAATGGGCCGCGCGCAGCCCGGCCCAGACCGCGGTCTGGGCCGCCGACGGGTCGCTCACGTTCGCCGAGCTAGCCGAGCGGACGCGGGCGATCGCCGGTGAACTGGCCGCCGCCGGAGTCGGTCCGCGGACGCCGGTCGCCCTGTTCTCCGGCCGGTCCCGGCTCGCGCTGCCGAGCCTGCTGGCGGTCTGGTGGCTGGGCGCGACCGCGGTGCTCGTCGACGAACGGCACCCGGCCGAGCGGCTCCTTTCTGTGCTTCAGGACGCGGGCGCGCGGACGCTCGTGGCGGGCGCGGGCGCGATCCCGGCCGGCGCGCAGCCGCCAGGAGCCCGCACGATCAACCCAGACGTCCTCCCGGGCGCGGTGGGCGCCGCGGCCCCCGTCCCGGCCGCCGCGGGTGCCGACGACTGCGCCTACATCGTCTTCACCTCGGGCACGACCGGGCAGCCCAAGGGCGTCGAGGTGACGTACCGCAACCTGGAGACGTTCCTCGACGCGCTCGCCACCTTGCACCTCACGCCGGGCGGGATGGGGATCAACGCGGTATCGCCCGCGTTCGACGGCTGGCTGAGCTGTGCCCTGCTCTACCTGCTGTACGGCCAGGGTATGGCCATAATCGACCTGGCGGCCCGGGACAACACCGCGGGCCTGTCCGAGCTGGTCGAGGCGCATTCGCCGCGCACCATGTGCCTGACGCCGACGCTGCTGTCGGCCCTGGAGCGCATCCCCGACGCCGACCTGATCGTCGTCGCGGGCGAGCCGTGCCCTCCGGCGCTGGTGGCCCGGCTGGCCGGCACGCCCCGGGTACTGAACATCTACGGCCCCACTGAGACGACCATCGCCGCCACCTGGGCGGACAGCGCACGCGGCGATGACCCCATCACCATCGGCCGGGCGCTGCCCGGCTACCGCGTCTACATCCTGGATGAGGACCGCCAGCCGGCGGGGGCGGGCGCGATCGGCGAGCTGTACATCGGCGGCCCGGCCGTGGCGCGCGGCTACCGGAACCGCCCCGACCTCACCAGCGAGCGGTTTTCGCCGGATCCCTTCGCGCGCGACGGGAGCCGGATGTACCGCTCCGGTGACCTGGCCCGATCCCGGCCCGACGGGCAGATCGAGTACTGGGGCCGGGTCGATGAGCAGATCAAGGTGCGCGGGTTCCGGGTCGAGCTCGGCGAGATCGAGCAGGTCGCCATGACCGTCGACGCGGTCCAGGCCGCCGCGGCGTTCAAGGTGGCCAGCACCGAGGGCCTCGGCCTGGCCGTGACCACGGCGCCCGGTACGGACCGCAGTGCCTGCGTGGCCAGCATCAGGGACCGACTCGCGGCGCGCCTGCCCTACTTCATGGTGCCCGCGACGGTGGAGGTCGTTTCCGCGCTGCCCGCGCTGCCCACCGGCAAGGTGGACCGCGCCGCGCTTGCGCGGATCGCCGGCACGCCCGTGGTCGGGCGGCCGCCGAGCACCGAGCTCGAGCGGCTGGTCTGCGAGGCGTGGAGCACGGTG
>Ga0209006_10001138_pt1 | contig 24245 bp, 21 predicted proteins | sample JacPin_JW_Ref_O2_FD_188567 | JGI IMG/M metagenome (GOLD analysis project Ga0209006, IMG submission 188567) | Forest soil microbial communities from Algoma, Ontario, Canada - Jack Pine, Ontario site 1_JW_Ref_O2 (SPAdes) (version 2) | ecosystem: Environmental > Terrestrial > Soil > Boreal... | reverse complement strand
CCGACGATGAGAATCCAACACAGCATGGCGAATGCTTTCTTCTAACATGCTTCTGCCAATTCTCATCCCGCTAATCGACGTGACTTTTTCAACACCCACGCGATATTACGACAATCAGGCAAATTGCGGTCGCAACCCCTCACCACAGTAACTTGGCTGACGCCGGTTCCTTGAAACTATTTTAAGGACTGTTGGTTCCGTCTTTCCATTCACGGCGGGCGTGTAATGGGATTTGCAACGACTGCCCAAATTCGACGGAATCGGCCCGCACTCACATATTTTCGGTTCGGCGCCCGCTGAGAAGTCGGCGGAACGCCAGTCCGAGTCCCAGACCGACCGCTGTAACCATAAAACTGAAGACCCCGAGCTTCAGAATCGACGCATAAGTGTTCGGGTGAATTGTGTCCGGCAGACGCATCAAGTGCTTCAGCAGGTGCGCCATTGGCAACCAGACCCAAGCGATTGCAGTTGCCACTGCTGCGTGAACTCCCCAGATCATTCCGGCAGCAGCGCTGAAAACCAGAAGCATTCCTACGATCACGATTGGACTGACCTCTCCCCCGAACGCGAAGTTATCTACGGCAACGATTCCAGCACCCACAACAACTCCGATTCCTGCTCGTATCGAAATACCACACGGTGTTTTCATGCGAACTACTTTGCACTACAAAGTACTCCTGTGTCAAGCACTGTCGCACGCTCAACTTGTTTGTCGCCTCTATCATTCTCTCCCAGCTCACACTTCTCAACTGTTGTGAACAGGCGTGGCTTTTGAAAAACTCCCTTCGTCCCAAACAGCCAAATTGGAGGGATAGAAAATGTCTAGGAAAGCTGAGAACGTCGTTTGTAGGGCTTCCTAATGCAAAGTGTTTTCGGCCATTGTTCTGGCGAGTGAGTTTTTCAACAGCCACAGTCGATTGCACTCGTCGACCAGATTGCGACTGTAATCCGGCCATTTCGCCAACCATTCGAATACTTCAAGCACTTGCAGCGTCACTCTGCCGCCGTTGTTGGGCGTTCCTGCGAGGCGCGGCCGGAGGATTCCGCCTCATCTCGGGCGATCTTGCCGGGTGCAGTCTCGGCGGGATAGTTGAAGAAGAGCTGATTGCCGTCGGGATCATCGACTACCAGGAGCCGGTAGCCCCACGAACCCTCCTTGACCGGAACGCTTTTGGCCTCGAGTTCCGCACGCAGCGCGTCCACCGCGGCGGCGGCAGCCTCGCCCGACGCAGGTTCGACGTTAAGGGAAATGAACATCAGCCCGTTGCCAATCTTCTCCGGCCACGTTTGGGCCAGGATGAGCGCGCAGCCCTGCCGGTCGACCTGGGCGACGTACGCTCTGCCGTTCTCGTCGAAGCGCCAGGGACACGTGAAGCCGAGCCGGTCAACGTAAAAGCGGAGCGAGGCCTCAACGTCGCTCACGTGTAAGACGGGGCGCGCGAACCAGTCTGTCATCGGTATGTGCCCTCGAACCTAACAGCGGGAAATCTACGCCTGATTCTGTCATTCCTCAAGGCCGCAGCCAGAGAAACGGCCCCGCCAAAATACTGCTACCATTTCGATGGGAACTAACTGATTCGTGGATACGAACGAAATACTGCCCGCAACACTGCCGGAAAAGCCCGCGCGTAGGAGACCATCCCAGGTCCTTGGCCGGGTCTTCAAAGCATTCCAGTATCGCGATTTCCGCCTGATGTGGATTGGCGCCTGCACCTCCAGCATCGGCACCTGGATGCAAATCGTCGCCCAGGGATGGCTCATCTACCGACTGAGCCACTCGGCGTTTCTGTTGGCGCTGGATCAATTTCTCGGCGGCATCCCCATCTTTCTATTCTCTCTGATCGGCGGTGTGGTCGCCGATCGCCTGGAGCGCAGAAAAATCCTGCTCGGCTCGCAATATGTTCAGATGGCGACGGCCGCCATCCTGACCGTTCTGGTCGCGACGGGCCACGTACACGTCTGGCACATTCTTTGCCTTTCATTCGTTTCCGGTTTTGCGCAGGCGTTCGGAGGGCCTGCCTACCAGGCGCTGATCCCAACCCTGGTCGAAAAGGACGACATGCCCAACGCCATCGCCCTGAATTCCATTCAATTCAACGTGGCGATCATGGTGGGTCCGGCGCTGGCGGGGCAGGCCTTAGGCAAGCTGGGAGAGAAATGGTGCTTCGGCCTGAATGCGCTTTCCTTTCTTGCGCCGATCATTTCGCTGACGCTCATCACCACCCGCTTCTTGCCGATAAAAACCGCGGAGTCCATGTTCACTAGTCTGAAGCAGGGCATCCGGTTCGCCCGCAAACAGAACTCCATGGAAGCCCTAATAATTCTGGCGTTCTGCATGACCGCACTGAGCATGCCCATGCGCACCTACATTCCCGTCTTCGTGAAGGACATTTTCCATCGCGGCCCGGAAACCTACGGCAATCTCCTCGCGCTCATGGGACTCGGTTCGATCTGCGGCTCGCTGACCATCGCCAGCGCGGGCAATTTCAAAAGAAAAGGACGCGTCGCTCTCGCCGCTCTCGCCTGCCTCGGCGCAGGCATCTTCGGCTTCGGCCTTTCTAAATCTCTGCCGCTGAGCGAGTCCCTGCTGGTTCTGGTAGGCGCTTCAATGATGGCCGTTTTCGCCACCGTGAATTCGCTGGTGCAGCTGATCACCACCAACGAAATGCGCGGCCGCGTCATGAGCGTCTACAACTTCGCCTTCCGCGGCGGCATGCCCATGGGCAATCTGCTCTCCGGATGGCTCGTCCCCCTGTTCACCGCCCCGGTCGTGCTCAGCGTGAACGGAGTCCTGCTAATTCTGGTGGCCCTCTACTTCCTGCTATTCCAGCGGAGAATGGCGGCGCTTTGAAACGCCGCGCGAAAGTCGTTGACGTCCAAAATCGTCCGCGCCCACTCAAGTGCTCAGAAGTCTGGTTTACCCTGTGATCCCCTGTGTCCCCTGTGGTGAACAATCGAGGACGCCACCGAACATAGTCCCAGCAGCGCCCGCGCCCCCCTTTAGGTATATTTGATCTAGGGCGCCTTAGCGCCCGGTTTCGCAGCATCCTAGATAATTGGTTTCGTGCATCCTGAATTTCGTGCATCCTAGATCAAGATAAAGATAAACGGAGAACGCCCGACAATGACCCGTTTCGCAGCCGCAGCACTGGCTCTGATGATTTTTTTCGCTTCTTCCGCACTTGCGCAAAACTCAACGCAAAACTCAGCCCCTCTTCCGCAAAACGCGAGAATCCAGGTGTTCGGCGGCTATTCTCTGGTGCACGCCGACACCGGCGGACTAACCAGCTCCGTCCTCAACAAGGCTCTGGACCAGCCCTCCAACATCTTCAGCGTGGCCCATAACTTTAGCGGCTGGAATTCCGAAGTGCAGTACAACTGGAAGCCCCGGCTGGGCTTTGTCGCCGACTTCGCCGGCCACTACGGCAATCCTTTCTCCAGTTCGAACCAGGCACTCGTCCAACTCCCGGACGCCAACGAGTACTCCCTCATGGGTGGCGCGGTGTACACCTTCAAAGCCAAGTCGAAATTCACGCCCTTCGCCCACGCCCTAGTCGGCGGTGAGCGCTATCACCTGGACGCAGGCTCCATCCCGGGCCTCTTCGGCTCCTCCCAATTCGTCACCGACTGGGCCCTTGCCGCAGCCGTCGGCGCCGGCGTCGACTACAAGGTCTACCCCCGCTTCTCCGTCCGCCTGGCACAGTTCGACTACTACTACACCGGCCACGACCTGAACGCCATCTACGCCAACGCCTTCGGTCCCAACGTACTCCCCCGCCTGAGCAGCCACGAAAACAACCTCCGCTTCTCCGCCGGAATCGTGGTTAAGTTCTGAGAGACCGAATGGCATGGATGGGTGTCCTAACGCCGTGTTGGGACACTACCTTCCTCCCATTTTCACATCCCCGTAACATTCCCCGCGTATAGTCCCTCCTTTCGCAGCAATTTTCACTCGACCCCGCTCGACGAGGAGCCTATGGCCACCGCCACCGTACTTGAAACCAAGCCCCAGTCCGCACTCGACGCAAAATTCTCGCGCTCTCCCGGCAAACTCGGCATGATCATTTTCGGTCTCGTGCTGATCGTGGGCGTGCTCTATTCCGGAACCGCCCTGCTCCGCGATCTTTCCGTCTCTCCCTCCGAATCGCTTCTGCCTTACGTTCTTCTCGGCATTGCGCTGCTGGTCGCACTGGGTTTCGAGTTCGTCAACGGATTCCACGACACCGCCAATGCCGTGGCCACGGTCATCTACACCCATTCTCTCGAGCCGCACATCGCGGTGGTGTGGTCCGGCTTCTGGAATTTCCTGGGAGTGCTCGCCTCCAGCGGCCTGGTCGCTTTCGCCATCATCTCTCTGCTTCCCGTGGAACTGATTCTGCAAGTCGGCAGCAAAGCCGGATTCGCCATGGTCTTCGCCCTGCTGGTCGCGGCCATCATCTGGAACCTCGGTACCTGGTGGTTTGGTTTGCCCGCCTCCAGTTCGCACACGCTGATCGGCTCCGTCATCGGAGTCGGCATCGCCAACCAGCTCATCTCTGGCCGCTCCGGCACCAGCGGCGTGGATTGGGGCCAGGCCACAAACATCGGCTATTCGCTGTTGCTCTCACCGATCGTGGGCTTCGCCTGCGCCGGCCTCCTGCTCCTGCTCGCCAAAGCGCTGATCAAAGACCCAAAACTTTATGCGGCTCCCGAAGGCACCGAGCCTCCGCCACTCTACATTCGCGCCCTGCTGATCCTCACCTGCACCGGAGTCAGTTTCTTCCACGGCTCCAATGACGGGCAAAAAGGTATGGGCTTGATCATGCTGATCCTCATCGGCACCGTGCCCACCGCCTACGCCCTCAACCACGCCGTCACGTTCCAGCAGTCACAGGATTTCATCGCCGTCAGCCAGCAGGCCGCTGAAACCGTCAGCCACTACGTGAGCCCAGACGCCGTGATCGGCGACGCTCGCGACGACCTCACCGACTACATCCGCACCAAACAGTTCACTCCCAACACCATGCTGGCGCTGCGCAACCTGATCAACGACATCGGCAACGAGACCAGCCTCTACAAGGAATTGAAAAACGTTCCCAACGACCGCGTCCGCAACTTCCGCAATGACATGTATCTGGTAAGCGAAGCCCTGCGTCTGATGAAGAAGAGCGGCAAGCCCACGATTTCCGATGCCGACAACGCCGTGCTGGTCAACTACAAAAAGCACGTGGACTATTCCACCCGCTTCATTCCCCTGTGGGTAAAAGTCGCAGTCGCCATGGCTCTGGGCCTGGGCACCATGGTGGGATGGAAGCGCATCGTAATCACCGTCGGCGAAAAAATCGGCAAGAGCCACTTAACCTACGCCCAGGGCGCAGTCGCCGAAATCACCGCCATGGCCACCATCGGCGCCGCCGACGGCTTCGGCCTCCCCGTGAGTACAACGCACGTTCTCTCTTCCGGCATCGCCGGCACCATGGCGGCCAACCACTCCGGCATCCAGTGGTCCACGGTCCGCAACCTGGCCCTGGCCTGGGTCCTGACCTTGCCAGTGGCCATGATGCTGTCGGGTTCGTTGTTCTGGCTCTTTAGGAGAGTGTTCTAGAGGAAGATCGATTCGACGATGTCCCGCTTCAGCAGGGTGTGGCAAGGCGTACGGCGTGGGAACGGGCACTCTTGCCCGTTCATCGAGCGCAGCTCGATCTCTTTTGCCGGCAGCTCTCCCGCACCCCGCCGAGCCCCGGATCGGAAAAGACACGGCTCTAGCCGTGCCGTAAACAGCCACCAAACGCGCGGGCTTTAGCCCCTGAGGGATTGGTTCACGGCAGCCCGAACGCATACACCGCGCTGCCTGCCGCAATGGCCACATATTCTTTTCCGTCGACCGCAAAGGCCATCGGCGCCGCGTAGACCGCGCCGCCCATCTGGAAATGCCACAGGGGCTTGCCCGCGGCCGCGTCCATCGCGATGAAGTTTCCCTCGGCGTCGCCGGTGAACACAAGGCCTCCAGCCGTCGACAGCACTCCCGACCACGTCGGCGAAGTATGCTCAAACTTCCACTTCACCTGCCCCGTCGCCGGGTCGATGGCCTTCAGAAATCCGCGATAGGGCTTGGCTTCTTCCGAAGGAAAATACGCGCTGCCGTAATATGCGTGCCCCGCCTCGTACGGTTGCGGAGCGGTGCTGAAGATGTCGCACTGGTCGCGGGCCGTCACATAAAACAGTCCAGTCTGCGGATCGTAGGTCGGCGCCATAAAGTTGGTCGTGCCCAGCGCGCCCGGACAAACCGTGTGACCCTCAAGCGTTGGCGAAGCATTCTGGTTCGCGACCGGACGCCCTTCGGCGTCCTTCGCATCGCTCCACGTGGTCTTGCCGTAGGCGTTCGCCGAGAGTAGCTTGCCGGTGGTGCGATCGATCACATAGAAAAACCCGTTGCGGTTGGCCTGCGCGATCAGATGCTTGCCGCCTGCCGTGTCGATGATCACCGGCACCTGGGTCGCGTCCCAGTCGTGCTCGTCGTGCTTGGTGAACTGGAAATACCAGTTCAGCTTGCCCGTGTCGGTATTGAGCGCCAGCAGCGTGTTGCTGTAAAGATTGTCGCCCGCCCGTCCTTCGCCGCGATTGGAGGGCGCAGGATTCCCCGTCGGCCAGAAAATCTGGTTGGTCACAACATCGTAAGTCCCCGTGTTCCACGCGGGTGCGCCCCCAACCTTCCACGAATCGCCTTCCCATGTTTCATTCCCCGGCTCGCCCCGCCCCGGTACCGTGTAGAAACGCCACCGGCGTTTGCCGGTCGCAGCGTCGTAGGCGTCGATGAATCCGCGCACGCCATATTCGCCGCCAGATACTCCGATCACCACGAGATCCTTCACCGCTAGCGGCGCCACGGTGAAGCTGTGCCCTGTTCGATAGTCAGCCGCGACTACATCCCACACAACGTTGCCAGTCTTAGAATCGAGCGCGATCACATGGGCGTCGAGCGTGCCGAGAAAAACTTTGTCGCCAACAATGGCAAGCCCGCGATTCACCCGCCCGCAGCAGGGACGAATATCACCCGGCAGCGGATGCTGATACATCCAGATGGGCCGACCTGTGCGTGCATCGAGCGCAAACGCGCGGTCGTCCTGCGCGGTCGCGTAGAGAATGCCGTCCACCACCAGCGGCGACGTCTCGAGCTTGCCAGTAGCCGCGGTCTGGTACACCCACTTCGCGGTCAGCGCACGAACGTTCGTGGTGTTGACCTGGTCGAGCGCGCTGAAGCGCCGGCCCAGGTAGTCGCCGGAGTATGTCATCCAGTTCTGCGGTTCTTTGGCGGAGTTGAGCAGTCGATCGAACGTGACCTGGGCGTGAGCGCTGCCCGCCAGGAGTCCCACGGTTAGCCAGATCGCTATTCTTGTCACACCCTCGCCAGGACCGTGGAAAAGCGGCCCTATCAGGGCCGCGTTGAGCAACGCGGAGGCCCAGGCCTTCAGGCCCCGGGCTGCGCTGGGGATAAAGCCCGGGTACACGGGGGCGCCTTCACGCGGCGCTGAAGCGCCGCTCTTCCACGGTTGCGCTGACGTCTCGGAATATTCGCCACGAGTTCGCGTCGCAGTCTCACGCCCGTCCCGTCCCTTCATTTCGCCCCCACGCTGATCAGGTAAGCCACAATGTCATCGAGCTCCTTGTCGCTCAGAAGGTCCGCGTTGTATTTCGGCATGGTCGATTCCCGGCTCTTCTGAAACGAGCGCAGCTTGTCTTTCTCCAGCAGATAGATTTGCTCGTTCCTATCCATGATCTGCACGCTGAAGCTATCTTCGTTGAGCGTCACTCCGTTGATTTCCTTTCCGTCGGCGGTGACTACCTTGACGCTCTCGTACTCTTGTGGAAATTCTTTGGTCGCTTCGGTCAGCCCCCAGGCCAGGCGCCGGCTGGGATTGCGCACCGAATCAATGATCGCCTCCCGCGTACGCGATCCCCCTACGGATGTGAGTTCGGGCCCGAGGCGTCCGCCTTTGCCCGCGACCATGTGGCACAGAGAGCAGTTGCCGTCGCCGTAGAACAACTCTTTGCCGTGCCCCGCATCGCCCAGCGGCTGGGACGCCACCTTCACTTCCTGACTCCGAATGTAGGCAATGATCTGCCAGATCTCTTCGTCGGTCATGCCAACACCCTGACCGTTAGTGCCGTTCGCAGGCATGGCTGTGCCCGCGATGCCGTTGCTGATCACCTGAAACATATCCGCGTCAGAGTGCGTGTGTTTCTTCTGCGCGCGCGTCAGGTCGGGACCTCGCCCACCGCCGCGCGCGCCCAATCCGTGGCACAGTGCGCAGTTGATGCGGAACTGATACTCGCCCGCCTGGGCCGCTTTAGGATCGCCAGCCAGGGGATTCTGATCGTCGGCGGCATGGGATGAGGTTGGGGCCGCGATCAGCACGAGCCCGAACGCGAAGGCGATGATGACCTGCCGCAGATTGCGCAGCGCTGACAGCCTGACGTTTTCCTTCGGCCGACGACTCCCAGACGACATCGCGTCACCCTCAGTGGAATTTGCCGCATTCTACGCCAAGCGGGCAGCGGCGTCGCTTTGGAAATCTCGGTTCGATTTCGGAGCGCGAAACGCAAACCACACTGGCGGACATGTCCGGCGGATATCTGCCGTATGTACTTCCGGCTCTCTAGACTGAAATCGTCGCCGGATTCTGCCGGTGAGAGAGCGGTCAGCCCTTCCAGCGGAAGGCACCGGGCTGGGGCAGGCCCACGTGGGCCAGCACTCGGCAAGCAAACTCGCGGGCCATGGCATCGAGCGAAGCGGGCAAGTTGTAGAACGCGGGAATCAGCGGGAAGACGGTGGCGCCCGCGTCGGCGGCCCGGTACATGTTGCGGATGTGGATTTTGTTAAGCGGCGTCTCGCGCACGCAAAGCACCAGCGGCCGCTTCTCTTTGAGGCAAACATCGGCGGCGCGTTCGATCAGGTGCGAAGCGACGCCGTTGGCAATGCGGGCCAAAGTGCCCACGCTGCACGGGATCACGATCATGGCGTCGGTGGGATAGGAGCCGCTGGCCACGTTGGCTCCGATATCGGCGTTGGCTTGAACCTGAATTTTGCTGGAAGAACGGCCGCCGGGGAATCCGAGAATTTGGCCCACGAGATTGGAGCGGCCCTTCAGCCCCAGCTCCTCGGCCAGAACACGCAGGCCGCTGTCAGAGGCGATGAAGTTTACGGTTCGCACGCGCTGGTCGCGGCCCACGGCAAGCAAAAAGTGCCGGAGAAAGATGGCCCCGCTGGCACCGGAGGTCGCGATGGTCAGGTTCTGCGGCGGCTGATTGGACAATGCGACTCCGAGCGTGCGGACGCGAGGGACGGGCTAAAGCATAGGGACGCGGCGCCGCCGAAGTCAAGAGCAGGGGTCAGGGGTCAGGGGTCAGTATTCAGGCGCACGCGGTCAGGCGCTAGAGGCTGAAGTCATTGCTGGTGGGCGAAATGGAAAAACGAGGACCACAAAGGGCGCGAAGGGTCACGAAGGCTGCATCGGCAAGGGTTAGCTGGAAGCTAAGAGCTAGAAGCTGAACTTATGGCATCTGCCACCAACTTGCGATCCCGGCGCAACGCAGTGCAGTTGCACGCGCTGGCGGGGGTGGAGCGCGAGATCCGTGCTCAGGATACGCACAACCGGCGCAAGTATCTTCGCGAATATGGCGATGCCTTCCGCACCTACGATTCTCTTTTGGATTCGCCACAGATTCAAGATGCGATGCAGGCTGCCGACGTAGTGTTGATCGGCGATTACCACGCTCTGCCTGCGGCCCAGCGCTATGCGGCGTCTGTGGTGGAGCAGCGAGCGCTGGCCGGGGGGCGCCCGTTGGTGCTGGGCGTGGAAACCATTTTCGCGCGCGACCAGCACATTCTCGACGAATGGTGGCGACGCGAAATTGACGAGAGCGAACTTCGCCAGCGCATCCGCTTCGATCTCGACTGGGGCTATGACTGGACGCCGTTTTACGAATTGCTGGCGACCGCCCGCGATCATACCGAAGGCATTTACGGCCTCGACTGCATGCCGCGCGAAGACTTGCGCAAAATAGGAGCGCGCGACCGCCACGCTGCCGCCAAAATCGCGGAGATTCGGCAGCGCCATCCGAACGCCACGATTTTTGTTCTGTTCGGCGAATCGCATCTCGCTCCCGGCCATTTGCCGCGGGTACTGCATGAGGAAATGCCCGGCACCAGAGTTCTGACGGTGTTGCAAAATGTGGACGCGCTCTACTGGCGTGCGGCTGGGGAACGGGCCGACAAAGTGGAGGCGGTGCGAGTTCGCGAGGATGTGCTGTGCGTTTTCAATGCGACGCCCCTGGAGAAATATGAGAGCTACCGGCTGCTGCTCGACCAGTGGAGCCGGTGCGAAGGCAGCCCTGATTTCGCGCCCACGCTCTACAACCTGATCGATAGCCTGGTGCAGTTCCTGGAGATCGACCGCTACTCTTCGCACAACGGCACGCAGCCCAAATTTCTGGTTGACATGATGCCGGAAGTTTACGGCCGTACATCAGACGCGATGCTGCGCCGCCTGCTGTCGCGAAAAGGCGTGGGCGAGCCGGAGATGGAAACGATGCTGGCTCGGGTAGAACAACGCGGCAGCATTTACCTGCCGCAGGTGAACGCGTTTTATGTGCGTGAATTTCAGATGATGCATGCTGCCGAAGATGCTGCGCGTTTTCTGCATCAAGCCTGCCAAGGTCTGCCGCGACGCCGGAACGCGGACGGCTCCGAGCAAAACCGGAGCGCAGAAAATTGCGCACGAGCTGCGAACCTGGACGGGTTCTACGCGCGAATCATCGAGCACGCCGCAGCCTATTTTGGGTCGAGAGTGCTCTGCCCCTCGCGGCCGGCGCCCGACGGTGAAGATTCTGGCTTGCTGTCCCGCGCGGCGTGTGAGAAAGCGGCTCTGTCCGTGGTTCGCGGGGATGCGGAGAGATTCGAGGCGACGACACAAGAGTGGGGTTATCGCATCGGAGGGCAAATCTACAATGCTTACCTCGTCGGGAAGGTGAAACCGAGCGGACTCCGCCGCATGTTTCTGGCGCATCTCGATGAGCCCGGCTTGGCTCGCAAAGTTTTCGCGACCATGATTGCCAAGACTCGCGCGCTCTCCCGCGCGTCCCACGCCTAGCGACTGAACCGGTTCGGAGATGCTACTCTGGACTTCGTACGGCGGAGTGCTGACTGCCGACTGTCCTCGTGAACGCCGAATCCATCCGCAAACTGTTCGAGCAGGTTCGCCGCGGCAAACTTTCGCCTGACGACGCGGTGCAGCGTCTGCGCCACCTGCCATTCGAAGATCTTGGCTTCGCAAAAGTTGACCACCACCGCGCGCTGCGCGCCGGAATGCCGGAAGTGATCCTCGGTGAACGTAAGACTCCGGCGAACGTAGCGCAGATTTTCGCGCGACTTGCCGAGCAGGACGGCAACATTCTGGCGACTCGCGCCGACGAAAAACAGTTTGCCGCGGTGAAAAAGAAAGTTCGCGGAGCGGAGTATCGCAGGCTGGCGCGAGCCATCGTCTTGCAGCGCGACGCCAAGACCTACGGAAAAGGAACCATCGCGGTTGTCTCGGCCGGAACCAGCGACATTCCGGTTGCAGAGGAGGCCGTGGTCACCGCCGAAGTGATGGGGAACGAAGTCGAACATTTCTACGACGTAGGCGTCGCCGGCATTCACCGCCTGCTGGCGAATCGCGAGGCGCTGATGAAGGCTCGTGTGGTGATCGTCTGCGCCGGCATGGAAGGCGCGCTGCCCAGCGTGGTTGGAGGGCTTGTCGGCGTCCCGGTGATCGCCGTGCCTACCAGCGTGGGTTACGGCGCATCCTTCAAGGGGGTGACAGCGCTGCTCGGCATGCTGAATTCCTGCGCGTCCAATGTTAGCGTGGTAAATATCGACAACGGCTTCGGTGCGGGATATGTGGCTTCGCTGATCAACCGGTTGCCTTGAGTCAACGAGTTTGATCTGAGCGAACTCCTAAACTTAGATGATGAGGAGGAATTCATGAGCATCACTCTCTCTCCAGAAATCAAACAACTCGTCGACAGGCCTAACTTTGCGCATCTAGCCACGCTCATGTCTGACGGTTCTCCGCAGTCCGTGCCCGTCTGGATTGGGCGTGAAAGCGAACATCTCGTGATCTGCACCGGAGAGGGTTCGCTCAAGGCAACGAACACACGGCGCGATCCGCGGATCGCATTGTCGATTGTGAATCTTGATAATCCCTACGAAGAAGTGCAGATTCGCGGACGCGTCGTTGAGCGGCGTCCGGATCAGGGGTTTAAAATTCTGGACTCGATTTCACATAAATACATTGGCAAACCATTTCCGATGAGGAGTCCCGAGGGGCGCGTGGCCTTGATCATTGAAGTCGAGAAGGCGCGCTACACGAAGCTCCCGTTCGAGCACACGCCGAAATAAAAGGCGCGGCCTTCGCCGCGCCTTTTCACCCAGCGCACACCAGCCTTTCACGACCCTCGCCCACGTCAGGTTACATGCCTGACGATCCCGAGTTCCCTTCCACGACCAGGTTGTTCTGCACGCTGAAGGCACCGGGAAGCTGGTTGGCTCGAATGCCGGCGACTTCCTTGTCCATCTTGGTTTCTACGAAACCGTAGAGTGTGATGTGTCCGTTGTCCACGATGATGCGAATCGGCCGCGCCGGATCTATCGCGTATTTGCTCAACACCGGATCGCGATAGAGCACGCGCTCGGCACGAATGCGCAAGCCATCATCGAACATCGACACCGGCTCGAGTGAGATGTTGTCGACCACATCCTTCACTCCGGGCATGTTTGCGGCATCGGCTAAAGCTTCGTCGCGGCCAACGCCGGTGCGATCCTGACCCTCGATGACCACCACGCCGTCCTTCACGGCCAGCGCAAAATAATCGAACGTGCTGTCATAGCCGGAACGCACGTAGCGCATCTTCTCCGACAGTTTCTTGTCGAGTTGCTGGTCGGGCACATTCGCTCCGGCGACCGTAATGAGATCGCGCACACCCTGCGCTTTCGCCGTTTTGCGAGCCAGTTTGGCCGCGTCCAGTTTGCGCTGGTAGAGATCGACCGTGCCCGTGAGGGTTACGATGCCGTCTTGCACGCTCGACTTGACGTCGCGGAACTGGCTTTTCGATGTCAGCTTCTGCGCGACGGCAACTTGAATTTGTTCGTCGTAGCGGGCTGCAGCCGCGCTTTGAGCGGTCGTAGCTTGAGCAGTTGTAGTTTGCGCAAACAGTGTTGCATTCAGCACTCCTGCCGCCAGCAGAGAACCCACCGCTTTCAGCAAGCCCATCTTCTTTGTGATTGTCACAGGTCACCTCCGACCCAATTGACGAAACTTTACGAATTAACTACCTGGTTAATTACTTCGATGCGGTGGCTGGTGCGGAAGATGCACGCTCGTGCGTGTGAGTTTTAGAGTTTAGGGCAACGAACGGAGACGAAGGCCGCGAAACTTTTTGCGCGAGGCGGGGTTTCGATAAGCATGGAGTTGTGTTTCCGGACTTTGATTCTGCAGTTCGCTTTTCTGCGCGCGATTGGCTCTCCCACTGGCCGCTAGCGGCGGGGATTGCGCGAAGGCACGGGCGTCTTCCCGGGCGCTGAATTCTTCTTCCGCTTGTTCTCCTTGATTTTCGTTCCGAAAACGCGGGCGAAGACTTTATCCACGTTCTTTAACTGACGCTTGAGATCGAAAGCGTATTCGATCTGTTTCCGCGGGACACGGCTGGTAATTTCTTTGTCGGCTAAGACTAACTGGTGAAAGTCCAGTCCTTCTTTCCAGGCGTGCATGGCGTGAGCTTGCACCAGGCGGTAGGCATCCTCACGCGAGACGCCGTGTTCGACCAAGTCAAGCAATAGTTGCCCGCTGAAGATCAGGCCACGCGTGCTCTCCAAGTTCGCCAGCATGCGGCCGGGGTAGACGAACATGGTTTCGATCAGGTTGGTGGTTTTGTTCAAGAGATAGTCGACCAACGTTGTCGAGTCGGGGAGAATCACGCGCTCCACAGAAGAATGTGAGATGTCGCGCTCGTGCCACAACGCGACGTTTTCAAAGCCCGCCTGCGCGTTGCTGCGCACCACGCGCGCCAAGCCACTGATTTGTTCGGCCGTGATCGGGTTACGCTTGTGTGGCATCGCCGACGAGCCTTTTTGCTTCTCGCTGAAAAATTCCTCGGCCTCGCGCACTTCGGTGCGCTGCAGGTGACGAATCTCGGTGGCGATCTTGTCGAGCGTGGACGCGATGACCGCCAGCGTCGCGAGATAGTAGGCGTGGCGGTCTCGCTGAATCACCTGCGACGATACGGCCGCAGCTTTCAATCCCAGGCGGGCGCACATTTTCTCCTCAAGTTCGGGAGTGAGGTGCGCGAAAATGCCGACCGCTCCGGAAAACTTTCCGACCCGCATGTCTTCGGCGGCGGCCGCGAATCGCGCGATATTGCGCTGGGTCTCGGAAAACCAGTTTGCCAGCTTGAAACCAAAGGTGATGGGCTCGGCGTGGATGCCGTGCGTGCGGCCCACCATCGGCGTGTCTTTGAATTCCCACGCCCGGCGTTCCAAGGCATCGGCCAGATTCTGCAGATCCTGGGCGATGACTTGAGACGCCTGCTTGATCAACAGGGCCTGAGCGGTATCCACGACATCGTTCGAGGTGAGGCCGTAGTGGAACCAGCGCGCGTGCGGGCCGACAATCTCGGCGACGGCGGTGGTGAAGGCGATGACGTCGTGGCGGATCTCGGCTTCGATTTCCTGAATGCGTTCCACGCTGAAGTCGGCCCGTTCGCGGATGGCTTTGGCCGCGTCTTTCGGGACCATGCCGGCTTCAGCCAGAGTTTCGGTGGCGGCGACTTCCACGGCCAGCCAGGTGCGGAAGCGATTTTCGTCGCTCCAGATGCGGGCCATGTCGGGGCGGGTGTAGCGCGGGATCAAGGCGGGAACACCTCCTCAGAGTGGGATCAAGAACTGTGGGACTAAGGATTCTAAACGCAGAAGGGCAAACACACCAGCGCAGGCTGGTTCGATTGGTTCGTAGCGCGCTAACTTCGTCAACCACAGAGAGCCCAGGGGAGCACGGGGTAAATCGGGATCCTCACCGAGGAGCGCACTTTTCTTGTTATATCGTCTTACGATATACTAATGTTGAACTAGATCGCTCCACGATACAATCGTCGACATGAAGAAGCTGATGCTTTCGGACTACCAGGCGCTGGCGGAGTTCCGCTATCAGATTCGCAGGTTCCTTCATTTCAGCGAGCAAGCGCTCAAGCAAGCTGGATTGGAGCGGGGGCAGTACCAACTCATGTTGGCCATCAAGGGCATGCCGGCGGAAGTCCGGCCGCGCATTCGCGAACTCGCTACCCGCATGCAAATCCGCCATCACAGCGCCGTGGAACTGATCAACCGGCTGGAATCCCGCGGCTGGGTGCACCGCGAGCGGGCCCAGGACGACCGTCGCGAAGTCCTGCTGGCGCTCACTCCCAAGGGCGAGCGGATTCTCGCTGAGCTGGCGCTGCATCACCGCGACGAGCTGCGTACCGCCGCCCCTGCGCTCGTGGCCGCTCTGCGGCGAGTGATGCGGGAAGAGGGCACGACTCAGCGGAAGCGCGCGGCGGCACTTCAGAATCAGAAAAAACACGTAACCATTTCGGCATGACCACAAATGGCACCCTATCCGCACGGCCGGACGAACCTTCCCACCCCAGCCGCAACCGCTCCGCCCGACCCCATCATACTTTTCGCATGGTTCTGGTCTCGTTTCTCTCGGCCGGCATTGGCATTGTGGCGGGACTCGTGGCCTACGCGCTCTACAAACTCATCGGCCTGTTTACCAATCTTTTCTTTTTTCATCGCTGGTCTACCGATTTCACGAGCGTCGGGCATCATCATCTTGGGGCCTGGGTGATTCTGATTCCGGTCATCGGCGGCCTCATCGTCGGACTGATGGCCAAGTACGGAACGCCTAAGATCAAAGGCCACGGCATCCCGGAAGCCATGGAAGCGGTGCTGATCAACCGGAGCCGCATTGCTCCGCGGGTCGCGATTCTCAAGCCGATCTCGGCGGCCATCGCCATCGGCACCGGCGGACCGTTTGGGGCGGAAGGTCCCATTATTCAAACCGGCGGAGCCATCGGATCGTTGGTTGGCCAGGTGCTGCATACCACGGCCTCCGAGCGCAAAGTGTTGCTGGCTTGCGGAGCTGCGGCTGGAATGTCGGCCACGTTCAACACGCCCATTGCCGGCGTGATTCTCGCGATTGAGTTGCTGCTGTTTGAGTTCAAGTCGCGCTCCTTCATTCCGCTGGTGATTGCGAGCACATTGGCGACCGCGGTGCACATGCAACTCCTGGGACCGGGGCCCATGTTCCAGGTGGCGGCGATGGATTTCGCTATCCCGCGCGCGCTGCCTTTCTATCTGGCGCTGGGCCTTATCTGCGGACTGGCGGCAGCAGGATTCAGCAAGCTGCTGTATTGGGTAGAAGATCAGTTCGAGAAACTTCCGTTCGACGAAATGTGGTGGCCTGCCATTGGGGCTCTTGGCCTGGGAGTGATTGGCTTCTTCGTGCCGCGGGTGTTCGGCGTGGGATATGACACGATCGGTGACATTCTGAACGGCCAATTGGTATGGAAACTTCTGCTGATCGTCATGATCGCCAAGGCCGCGGCGCTGGTGATCTCGCTGGGCAGTGGAACGTCGGGCGGCTTGCTCGCACCGACCTTCATGTGGAGCGCCGCCATGGGAGGCATCTTTGCTCTGGGCGCGAATCACTTTTTCCCCGCAGAACATTTGTCCGCAGGTGCATTCGCTCTGGTGGCGATGGGAGCGGTGTTCGGAGCAGCGTCGCGGGCTACATTTTCCTTCATCATTTTCGCTTTTGAAATCACGCGCGACTATAACTCTGTGTTGCCGCTGATGCTGGTCAGCGTGATCGCCGACGGGATGGCCATGCTCCTCATGCCGAACAGTTCGATCATGACGGAGAAACTGGTGCGCCGCGGGCTGCGAGTGCATCAGGACTATGAGGCTGACGCGCTCACGCAGGTCACGGTCGGCGACACTATGGAAACTGAGCTTCCGCTGGTTGAGACGAGCGCGAAAGTTTTTGAGGTTGCGGAGGGCATCGCACGGCGCGATCCTGCATTAACGCGCCACCAGGCGTTGCTGATTGTGGATGGTGATGGCAAGCTCGCCGGAATTATCACTCGCGGCGACATTTTGCGGGCGCTCGATAAGGATCCCTCTGGACCCATGACCGTGCAGGAAGCCGGCAAGACACATCTTGTGGTCACCTATCCTGATGAGCTTATTTCGGAAGCTGCCGCCAAGATGCTCCGCTTTGATGTCGGACGCCTGCCGGTGGTTGACCGTTCGGATGATCGCAAGCCGGTGGGATATTTGGGGCGCTCGGGGATTCTGGCTGCTCGTTTACGGCGACTGCGTGACGAGCATGAGCGGGAACCGGGCTGGCTCAAGGGCTTCTCGCGGCGGGCGGCTGAGACTGACGAAAGCTGAGGTTGCGCCAAGGAACCGGCCGAAGTGGCGCAAAATTTGCATCACGGAGCTTTCCAGCAGAACCGGGATTTCTCGCTGATCCGGCACTTCAAGCTCTCGGAGCGGCAGGATTTGCGCTTCACCGCGGACTTCTTCAACCCGTGGAATCATGCAGATTTTGGCAGCCCCCACGTCACCGACTATGAGCAGTAACTGCTGCGGGCGGGCAGGCCGAGGACGAGTCCAAACCCGTTCGGCGAGATCGTTAACACCACGGGGACACCGCGGCGGATTCAGTTCTCTCCGTACTGGGCATTCTGATCAGGGCTGAGACAAGGCAGCCGCGAAGCTAATGCTCCGCGGCGGGAAGTTTTGCGCGACTTGTAAAACCCTCCAACCCCACTGTCAGCGCGGTTTCTGCGCCGCTTCGAGCAGGGGACGCAGAGACGAGACGGCCACGCCCAGCGTCCCGCCGGAGAATCCGTCCATGTAGGCGGAGTTCACTCCGATCACTTCGCCTCTCGAATTGAATACTGGACCACCGCTGCCGCCGTGAGCCGTGGGCGCGTCGTAGATGAGCTTGTCGCCCACCACGTCGCCCAGGTGGCCGCAGGTTGCGGATGGCCGGATCAGCGAGAGCGCCGCCAATTCGCTGGCAGCCGTGATGTCGCCGTGGCGATACGCCAGGCGTTCGTAAACTCCAGCCGGAGACTTCGCCACCATGCCGGCGATTCCCATGGGGTAGCCAATTACGGTGACCAGTTCTCCCGGAGACGCGGCCGACTTGGCCAGGGGCAGCGCAGGCAGCCCGTGCAGCGCAGGCGAACTTTCCGTGCGCAAAATGGCAAGATCAGAAGTAGTGGAGACTGGGCCCATCGCCAAGTTCACTGGAGTCGGTGAGCCGGGAAAAAACACGACGAGACTTTCGAGCGAAGCGCTGGCGCCGCGATGCATTAGAGTTTCGGCTTCGGAGTCGCCATACCAGGGTTCGGCCACGTGACGGTTGGTGGCGATCAGCCCGTCGCCTACAAGAAAACCGGTTCCCGAAACTCGCGCCCGCACTGCGGGACGGTGGTCGGGAAAGCCCACTTGATACACGCCGTAAATGTAGCCGATAGAGTTGCGATAGCGGTTCAGGACCACGGCAGGCATGGCCTGTTCCTGTTCGAGTTCCGCGACCTGCGCGGTGAGTTGGTGTACCTGTTGCTGCAGGTCACTCGCCGGTGCGCCCTGGGCCGCCAGCGGCGCGTAGTAATGAAACATGGCGAGAGCGCCCAGAATCAGCGTCACGGCCAATACTCCCTGCACCATCTGCTGCCAGCTCTCCAAAACGTGATGCGATTCCTGAGAAGCATGCAGGTCGGGAACTGGGGCTTCGGAAGCTCGATCTTCGGGAAACCGGGGTTCGGAATTCTGCGATTCAGGCATGGGGTATTGCAGCCACCTCGGTCGAACTTGGTTTCCAGGATTCAGTTGTTTTCCGTCTGCAACCTGAAACCATTGGCGCAGGCCGAAAACCTGGAGCAGCTATCTTCCCCCGCCCGGCACGGAGTTACCACGGTACGGAAGGCGATGTACGGGCGATAGCGGGCAGTCGGCTGGGTCGGGAAATCGGACTTTTGTGTGCAGGGCAGAAACTCTAGCGGCGCGGAGCGGCGGGACAGTGGCTAGCGAATCTGATCGTTTATTGTCTTCGTCGATTGGCGATTCTGGAGCGACGGTAGTGGCTTGAGTTTGTGGCGGCTTGATCGGATGCGAACGTTCCGCCTTGCTTCGCTTCGGCGGGACGGGCGAGGCGCCCGTCACCTCACGATTGGTGGCGCTGCCGTCTTTGGCGCATGAGGCCGTGTTACGACTCCCGATCTGCAATCGCTGGTGACGGGCTTTAGGCGCGGGCCTTAGACACGGGCTCTAGACACGATCCTTGACACGCTGTACAAACTTCAGTCCTGACCAGATTTCGGTGACGGCGCAGACTTTTACATCTACCAATCCGGCGGCCAGTCCGATTTCGCGGACGCGATTGTCATCCAGATCGGAGGCCACTCCCGAACTTTTCTTCGGCCAGCTCACCCAGAGCATTCCGGCAGGCTGCAGCAGCTTCGCTAAATGGCGAAATTCCCGCTTCAACTCGGCTTCCGACCTGGTGAAGACCATGGCGAAGTCCAGTGGGTCGCTATCTTTGCCACTGGCGTTGCTTTTACCTTTGCCGTCGCGCCTCGTCGCGCAGGCGGCCAATGCTTCGCGTAACTCCGTCTGCACTTCTGCCGGTGCGGAGACGAGATGCACGCGGAATCCGGGCTTGATGCCAAGCTTTTTCGGAAGTGGAGTACCGGAATATCCGGGCATGAATGGGACCTCCTTCGGAAGACTGAATCAGACGACGGGAAGCCGGATGCCGAGTGCGAGTTTTTACTGCGTTGGGGCGTAGTATCCGCGGCGGGATCGCACGCGAAGATTTTTGCGATCGTTGGCCACAATTTCGATGGTGCGATAGTGGCCGTCCGCTTTGAAGTCGCCCGGCTTGTAGGAGACTGCGTACTGGCTGCGCAGCTCGTTCTGGATTTCGGCAAAATCGGCGGCCACGTCGCGAATCTGGAAGGGAAAAAATGCCCGCCCTCCGGTGGCGTCGGCAATACGCTCGAGCACTTTGTCGCCCTGGCCTTTCACTCCGCTGATGTTGGTGCTGATGGTGTAGACGATGGCCTCGGCGCGCTGCGCCATTTCGATTGCGTCCTCGCGGGTCACGTGGCTCAAATTGTCTTCGCCATCGCTCAGGAGAATAATGGCGCGCCGCGAGGGCGTGGACCGCGGCGTTTTGAGAAGCTTGTCGCGGCAGGCAAAATAAATGGCGTCGAACATGGCGGTGCCGCCGCCGGGGCGCAGTTCGCGTACTCCGTGAGCCAGCGCTTCGGTGTTGTCGGTAAAGTCTTGCGTCACTTCGGGAGTGGCGTCAAAACCTACGACGAAGGCGTGGTCGTAGCGCAGCCGTATCGCCTGGTTGAGAAACTCAACCGCCGATTCCTGTTCGAACTTGAAACGGTCGCGCACCGAATTGCTGGCATCGATCAGCAGGCCCACTTGTAATGGCAAATTGGTTTCGGCGCGAAAACTGCGAACCTGCTCCACCGGCCGGTTGTCATCCAGGACCTGGAAGTCGCCCTGCTTCAAGTCCGTGATCTGCTTCCCGTGCTTGTCGGTTACCGTGAACACTACGTTCACTTCGTTGGAACCGATTTTGAACCTGGTAATTTCGTCTTCGACCGGCGTGTCGAGGGGCGGGTCAACCTTCTGAGGCTCGGTGGTCTGAGCCGGGGCCGGCGGTGACGTCGCGGGCGCCTGATCCGAGGGCGAGTGGTTCGCTGACGCTGGCGATTGGGCTGACGGGGCCGTGGTGGCCGGGCGCGAGGCTGGAGTTGGAGGCTGCGGTTGCGGACTTTCGGGCGGAGACGACTGCGCCACGGCGCAAGCCCCACAGAGCGTCAGAAGCAGAAATCCGGCGATTCGTTTGTGTGGAACTAATCTGAGCAATCCCATTTGCTTGTCATTATATCTGGCGTTGGAAAGCGCCGCTTAATCTGCCCGGGTTTCGGGGGCGTACCCGGCTGCCGGCGGTGAATAAGAAACCGGTCGGGCTGTGCTCGACTGAACAGTCGAGGGCGGCAGTCCCCACATAGGCATCTCCCTAAGCTAGGATTCTAGCGTGGTCAAGAACTGCCGCAGTTCTGGCGGCAATTCACTCTTGAGGGAGATTTTTTCTCCGCTGCGCGGGTGCTGCAATTCCAGTTCGGCGGCGTGCAGAAAATTGCGCTTGAGGCCAAGTCCGACCGCCGCGTCTGCTCCCTTGCCGCGCTTTGCAGCGGACTGACGCGTGATGCGGGGCGCGCCGTAAAGCGTATCCCCCACCACGGGATGCCCGAGCGACTTCATGTGCACGCGGATCTGGTGGGTGCGTCCGGTATCGATCTTCACTTCCAGCAGCGTGAACTTCCCGAAGACCGTCTCCAGCCGGCGCGTGACGTGGTAGTGGGTGATCGCCTCGCGGCCACCTGGGTGCCGGGTCGTCATGCGCGTGCGGTGAACACGGTCGCGGCTGATACTTTGGGCGATTGTTCCCTGATCTTGCTTCATCAAACCGTGCACCAGCGCGAGGTATTTCTTTTTCACTTCGCGGGCCGCAAACTGCGCTGACAATTTGCGATGGGCTTCATCGTTCTTGGCGACGACGATCAATCCGCTGGTTTCTTTGTCGAGGCGGTGCACGATTCCGGGACGAAGTTCGCCGCCTACTCCGGACAAACTTGCGAAATGATGCAGCAGAGCATTCACCAGCGTGCCGCGATTGTGATCGCTTTCGGTTGGGCCCGCGCCGGCGTGGACCATCATTCCGGCAGACTTGTTGATTATGGCGAGATCGTTATCTTCGTAGCGGATGTCGAGAGGGATATCTTCGGCTATCGCGCGCAGCGGCGGACGCTCTCCGCGACCGAGCACGCTGACGCTCTCACCTCCGCGCAATTTGAAAGAAGCCTTGGCGGGCGCCTGATCGACCAGCACTTTTTCCGCGGCGATCAATTCCTGCACTCGCGCGCGACTTACGCCTTCGAGCCGCGAGACCATGAATTGGTCAAGGCGTTTGCCGGCATCGTCAGCGGAGACCAAAACGGTGATGGGGAGCTGTTCGAACATACTCGCCAATGAAAGGATATCGCGGAGGAACCGTAACCGCAGAGGAAACGGCATTGGGATGCGGTTTTGCCGCCCGCACCGCCCAGAAGTAACCTAGCCCTCGGGCGCAACTGCCATAGGATGAATCAGATGCGGTGTGTCTTATGCGAAATATTTGGCTATCGGTCGTAGTTGTGGTTACGTGTTCTCGGTTCGGCTGGGCGATCTACGGGCCCTCGCTGACACGCGCGGATAATGCGGTGGCAACGCGCGCGTGTCAGGAGGCGAGCTTTGTTCGTGGCGCCGAGATCGTGAACGCGATGCGGGGTGGCCACGCTGCTGAAATCGAACGGATTCTTGGTAATGCGTTAAAGGAATGGAAGGCCACGCCCGAGACTTCGGCTTTCTACGCCGCAAGAGCGTTTTGCATCCATGAGCTGGTGCCGAACCGTCTTCCTGCTGGGAGTCAAAACTTGGCGACCGAGCGGGTGCCCACCCTGGATGTGGCCCGATTTCGGGATCGTGGGCTCGAGTATTTTTATTACGGCCCCGACGGTGAATGGACCCTCCGCGAAGATCCTGTGGACCTCAACGAACTGGCGGCAAAACACCTGGACTCTCGCTGGGGGCGGCATGCCTTCCTGATGATGACGTTGATGGGTTGGAGTGAGGGTGCCTGCCAGGAAGGACCGGATCAATTCCGGGAAGTTATCAAACATGGCGAAAGGTTTCTTAAGAAGTACCCAGGATCGGAAGTATCGAATCGCGTCCGCCTGGAGTTGGCCAACGCCTACGCGACCTGGTGGAATGTGTCACAAATGGAGCCGGACGAGTATTCCAATCCGGCAAACTACAAAGCGGGTGCGCCACAGGCGAAACGACGGGCGATCGAACTCTACCAGGAGTACATCAAGGCGCAGAAGACTCCCGGAGTGGAGGTGCGAAAGCGGCTGAAGGCCTTGCAGAAAAATCCCAAGGGATCAAACGAGCTCGATTATTTTTGCGAGGACTACGAGGATTAGAGACTGACGGCCCGTAAAATCCGAGCCCCGCGCTACCGCGTGGCTTCCGCCGGCTGCGCCTGAAACGCCTTCGCTCCTGGCCGCAGCCACCAGATCAGCCCGCCTCCGAGGACGAGGCCAATGGCGATCAACTGCGTGCCGGACATGGCTCCGCCGAACACCGAACCTCGGCCGGGGTCGCCGCGCAGGAATTCGAGGAAGAATCGCGCCACGCCGTAGATGAACAGGAACGCGCCAAACACCTGGCCATCGAACTTGCGGCGCTTCAGCAGCCACATGAGAATGATAAGATTTGCCACTTCCACGGCTGACTCAAACAGCTGTGTCGGCTCGAGCGGCACGTGCAGCGGGGTTCCTGTGATCTCATTCGCCAGGTGATTGGTAAACGTGACGCCCCACCAGTGGTGGGTCTCCTTGCCATAGCAACATCCGGCGGCGAAGCAACCCAGGCGCCCAATGGCATGGCCCAGCGCCAGGCCGGGAGCGAAGGCGTCGCAAATCCTCAGCGCGGGCAAGTGATGGCGGCGGATATACCACGCCGCCGCCAGGAACGACCCGATCAGGCCGCCCGAAAAAACCCCGCCGGCCTGCAAGGTGGCGACGCTGAAAATTTCTCCGGGATGGGCCGAGTAATAGCTCCAATCGTTGATGACATAGAGAATCTTCGCGCCGAGGATTCCGCAGAGCACCACCAGGATTCCGAAGTTCCAGACTTTTTCGCCGTCCATGCCAAGGCGTTCGGAGTTGCGGACGCTTAGCCACAGGCCCGCGAGGACTCCGAGTGAGACCAGGAATCCGTAGGTCGGCAGGAAGAACTTTCCGTAATGCAGGAGTTGTGGATACACAGATAATTTAGATGCAGAACTCGTTGGATTCGCTACTCGATCAGTCTAGCAGGAATGGGCGGGGGTGCTAGATGCCCCTAATTGTTGTGGATAGAGTCGGCGGGCAAGAGTGCCCGCCCCACACGATCGACGTCAAAACAACAAAGCCGACCCACTGTGCCGTGTGACGGGCCGAGAATGAACCCGTCGGTAGACGTTGGGAACCCGCCGAGACCCTTTAGGCATCTC
>Ga0209006_10001137_pt1 | contig 24250 bp, 21 predicted proteins | sample JacPin_JW_Ref_O2_FD_188567 | JGI IMG/M metagenome (GOLD analysis project Ga0209006, IMG submission 188567) | Forest soil microbial communities from Algoma, Ontario, Canada - Jack Pine, Ontario site 1_JW_Ref_O2 (SPAdes) (version 2) | ecosystem: Environmental > Terrestrial > Soil > Boreal... | reverse complement strand
CCCGATCATCTCATCGATCCAGCACTTCCGCGACGAGTACATCGCCCACGTCACCCAGCAGGGCTGCCCGTTCGACCCGCGCGACTCCATGCTCGTGGCTCCGGAGGGGGCAACGGTATGACGGCGATACAAACCGAGATGGTGACGCTGACGATCGACGACGTCGAACTGTCGGTGCCCAAGGGCACGTTGGTGATTCGGGCGGCGGAGTTGATCGGTGTTCAGATTCCGCGGTTTTGCGATCATCCGTTGTTGGATCCGGTGGGTGCGTGTCGGCAGTGTCTGGTGGAAGTGGAGGGTCAGCGCAAGCCGATGGCGTCGTGCACGATCGTGGCCACCGAGGGGATGGTGGTGCGCACCCAACTCACCTCGGCGGCCGCCGACAAGGCGCAGCACGGCGTGATGGAGTTGTTGTTGATCAACCATCCGCTGGACTGTCCGGTGTGCGACAAGGGTGGGGAGTGCCCGCTGCAGAACCAGGCGATGTCCAACGGGCGCGTCGATTCGCGGTTCGAGGATGTCAAGCGCACCTTCCCCAAGCCGATCCACATCAGCTCGCAGGTGCTGTTGGACCGCGAGCGTTGTGTGTTGTGCGCACGCTGCACCCGGTTTTCCAATCAGATCGCCGGGGACCCGTTCATCGAATTGTTGGAGCGCGGCGCGCTGCAGCAGGTCGGTATCTACACCAAGGAGCCGTTCGACTCCTATTTTTCGGGCAACACCGTCCAGATCTGCCCGGTCGGGGCGCTGACCGGGGCGGCGTACCGGTTCCGGGCGCGCCCGTTCGACCTGGTGTCCAGCCCCAGCGTGTGTGAGCACTGCGCGAGCGGGTGTGCGCAGCGCACCGACCACCGCCGCGGGGTGGTGCTGCGCCGGCTGGCCGGTGATGACCCCGACGTGAACGAGGAGTGGAACTGCGACAAGGGCCGCTGGGCGTTCACCTACGCCACCCAAGGCGACCGGATCACCACTCCGCTGATTCGAGGCGAGGACGGCGAGCTGGCGCCGGCGTCGTGGTCCGAGGCGCTGACCGTGGCGGCCAAGGGGCTGTCGGCGGCCTACGGCAACGCCGGGGTGCTTGTCGGTGGGCGCGCCACCGTCGAGGACGCCTACGCCTACGCCAAGTTCGCACGGGTCGTGCTGGGCTCCAACGACATCGACTTCCGCGCCCGCGCGCACTCAGCCGAGGAGGCCGACTTCCTGACCGCCGCCGTGGCCGGACAGCAGATGACCGTCACGTATGCGGATCTGCAGGCCGCGCCGGTGGTGCTGCTGGTGGGGCTGGAGCCCGAAGAGGAATCCCCGATCATCTACCTGCGGCTGCGCAAGGCCGCCCGCACACACCACACCCAGGTGTACGCGCTGGCCCCGTTCGCCACCCGGGGGCTGACCAACATGGCCGGCACCCTGCTGCCCACGGCGCCCGGCGCCGAGGCGACCCGCCTCGACGAACTGGCCACCGGCGCGATCGGCGAACAGCTGCACCAGCCCGGCGCGGTGATCATGGTCGGCGAACGGCTGGCCACCAGCCCCGGGGCGCTGTCGGCGGCCGCCCGGTTGGCCGACGCCACCGGCGCGAAACTGGCGTGGGTGCCGCGGCGCGCCGGGGAACGCGGCGCCCTGGACGCCGGCGCCCTGTACAACCTGCTGCCCGGCGGGCGACCCGTCGCCGACCCAACCGCGCGCGCACAACTGTGCACGGCATGGAACATCACCGCACTACCCACCGCAGCCGGTCGCGGCACCGACCAGATCCTCGCCGGCGCCGACCACATAGGGGCGCTCCTGATCGGCGGGGTGGAACTAGCCGACCTGCCCGACCCGGCCGCCGCGGCCGCCGCCCTCGACGCCGCCCCGTTCGTGGTCAGCCTGGAAATCCGGCGCAGCACGGTCACCGACCGCGCCGACGTGGTGTTCCCGGTCTCCCCGGTCGTCGAAAAGGCCGGTACCTATCGGAATTGGGAAGGCCGACCCCGCCCGTTTGAGCCCGCACTGCCCAACAGCGGCGCCGTCCCCGATATGCGGGTGCTGCACATGATCGCCGACGAAATGGGCGTGGAATTCGGCCTGCCCCACCCCACCGCCGCCCGCGACGAACTCGCCCAGCTAGCAACCTGGGATGGCCCACGACCCGATGCCCCCACCGAACCACCCGGCGAGCCACCCGCACCCGGCCCCGGCCAAGCGATCCTGGCCAGCTGGCGCATGCTGCTCGACGCCGGCCGCCTCCAAGACGGCGAACCCCACCTGGCCGGCACCGCCCGCCAACCCGTCGCCCGGCTATCAGCGGCCACCGCCACCGAAATCGGCGCCACCCACGACCACCCCGTCACCATCAGCACCGAGCACGGGTCGATCACCCTGCCCCTACAGATCACCGACATGCCCGATCGCGTCGTCTGGCTACCCATGAACTCACCCGGCTCCGCCATCCACCAACAACTACGAACCACCGAGGGCGCCACCGTCACAATCGAGGCCACCGGATGAACGCATTCGGGCACGACCCCTGGTGGCTGGTCGTGATCAAGGCGGTCGCGATCTTCGTGTTCCTGCTCCTCACCGTCCTGGTGGCCATCCTGGTCGAGCGAAAGCTGCTGGGCCGCATGCAGATGCGGTTCGGCCCGAACCGTGTCGGCCCCTTCGGCATCCTGCAGAGCCTCGTCGACGGCGTCAAGCTGGGGCTCAAGGAAGGCCTCATTCCTGCCGGCGTCGACAAACCGATATATCTTCTGGCGCCGATCATTTCGGTGGTCCCGGCGATCACGGCGTTCGCGGTGATTCCCTTAGGACCGGAAGTGTCGATCTTCGGCCACCGAACCCCGCTGCAGCTCACCGACTTACCGGTCGCCGTCCTGTACGTGTTGGCCGTGACGTCCGTCGGCGTGTACGGCATCGTGTTGGCCGGCTGGGCGTCGGGCTCGACCTATCCCCTGCTCGGCGGTCTGCGGTCGTCGGCACAAGTGATCTCCTATGAGATCGCGATGTCGCTCACGTTTGCGGCGGTGTTCCTCTACGCGGGCACGATGTCGACGTCTGGCATCGTGGCTGCCCAGAACCGCGTCTGGTACGTGTTTTTGCTGCTGCCGTCGTTCCTGATCTATGTCACCTCGATGGTCGGCGAAACCAACCGCGCCCCGTTCGACCTGCCCGAGGCCGAGGGTGAGCTGGTCGGCGGGTTCCACACCGAGTACTCGTCGTTGAAGTTCGCGATGTTCATGCTGGCCGAATACGTCAACATGACAACGGTTTCGGCGCTGGCGATCACGATGTTCCTCGGCGGCTGGCACGCGCCGTGGCCATTCAACATGATCGCGGGCGCCAACAGCGGGTGGTGGCCGTTGATCTGGTTCGTCGCCAAGGTGTGGGGCTTCCTGTTCCTGTACTTCTGGCTGCGCGCCACCCTGCCGCGACTTCGTTACGACCAGTTCATGGCGCTGGGCTGGAAGATTCTGATCCCGGTCTCGCTGGTGTGGGTGATGATCGTCGCGACCGTCCGTACGTTGCGCACCGTGGGTTACCACTCGTGGGCGGTGGCGCTGATCGCCGCGAGCACAGTGGCCGGTTTCGCGCTGCTGTTGCTGTTCCGGAACCTGGTGCGGGCCAGGTTCAGTACCGTCGAGGCCGACACCGCGACGTACAGCGAATTCCCCGTCCCGCCGCTGCCCGACCAGAAGGAGGGCGCCGATGCCTAAGTTCCTCGAGTCGATCGCCGGATTCGGCGTCACGCTGAAGACGATGTTCAAAAGGCCGATAACAGAACAATATCCCGAAGAGCCGGGCCCGGTGGCACCGCGCTACCACGGCCGTCACCAGCTCAACCGCTATCCCGACGGTCTGGAGAAGTGCATCGGCTGCGAGTTGTGCGCCTGGGCGTGCCCGGCCGACGCGATCTACGTCGAGGGGGCCGATAACACCGAGGAGCAACGCTTTTCGCCCGGCGAGCGCTACGGACGGGTGTACCAAATCAACTACCTGCGCTGCATCGGCTGCGGGCTCTGCATCGAGGCGTGCCCGACGCGCGCATTGACGATGACCAACGACTACGAGATGGCCGACGACAACCGCGCCGACTTGATCTACGGCAAGGACAAGCTGCTGGCCCCCTTCGAGCCCGGGATGATCGCGCCGCCGCATCCGATGGCGCCAGGAGCCACCGACGAGGACTACTACCGCGGTAATATCGACGGACCGCTTGAGCGTGGAGCAACCAATACAGGCCCGCCGACATGACAACGCTGCTGGCCGACGCGATGACCCACACCTCCACCGGGGAGGCGGTGCTGTTCTGGGTTCTCGCCGTGGTCGCGGTGATCGGCGCGCTGGGGATGGTGACGGCGTCCAAAGCTGTGTACTCGGCGATCTTCTTGGCGATGACGATGATCGTGCTCGCGGTGTTCTACATCGCCCAGGACGCGTTGTTCCTCGGCGTGGTGCAGATTGTGGTCTACACCGGCGCGGTGATGATGCTCTTCTTGTTCGTCGTGATGCTCATCGGGGTGGACACCTCTGAGTCGCTGGTGGAAACTCTGCACGGACAACGCTTTGCCGCAGTGCTGGCCGGCCTCGGGTTCGGGGTGCTGTTGATCGCCGGCATCGGCACCGCGTCGACGTCGTTCGTCGGGTTGGGGCAGGCGAACGCGGGCGGCAACGTTCAGGGTTTGGCGCTGCTGATCTTCACCCGCTACCTGTGGGCCTTCGAGGTCACCAGCGCACTGCTGATCACCGCCGCGATCGGCGCGATGGTGCTCGCGCACCGGGAACGCTTCGAACGCCGCAAGACCCAGCGAGAGCAGGCCCGTGAGCGGTTCGCACCCAGCGGCCGGGCCACCCCGCTGCCGGGTCCCGGGGTGTACGCGCGGCACAACGCGGTCGACATTCCGGCGCTGCTGCCCGACGGCTCGTACGCCGACTCGTCGGTGTCCCCGACGCTCACGCCGCGCACGGTCGATCTGGCAAATACCCCGGCACCCGAAGGGAACGGCCGGTGAATCCGCTGAACTACCTGTACCTTTCCGCGTTGTTGTTCACGATCGGTGCCGCCGGTGTCCTGTTGCGGCGCAACGCGATCGTGATGTTCATGTGTGTCGAGCTGATGCTCAATGCCGCGAATCTGGCGTTCGTCACGTTCGCCCGGATGCACGGTCAGCTCGACGGTCAGGTGGTTGCCTTCTTCACGATGGTGGTCGCCGCATGCGAGGTCGTGGTCGGCCTGGCGATCATCATGACGATCTTCCGTGCCCGCCGGTCGGCCTCGGTCGACGATGCCAGTCTGCTGAAGCACTGATGGCACAACTGGTGTGGCTGCTGTTGGCCCTGCCGCTGTTTGGTGCCGCGGTGCTGCTGTTGGCCGGGCGGCGCAGCGACCGCTGGGGGCATCTGCTCGGGTGCGCCACCGTGCTCGGCGCGTTCGCGGTCGGTGTGGTGCTGTTCACCGACATGTTGAGCCGCCACAGCGAGCAGCGCGCACTGCACGTAGCCGGGTTCTCCTGGGTCCCGGTGGGCGGTCTGCAGGTGAACTTCGGCGCGCTGCTCGACCCGCTGTCGATGTGCTTCGTGCTGTTGATCACCGGCGTCGGCTCGCTCATTCACATCTACTCCGTGGGGTATATGGCCGAAGACTCCGACCGGCGAAGGTTTTTCGGCTACCTGAACCTGTTCGTCGCCGCGATGCTGCTGCTGGTGCTGGCCGACAACTACCTCGGGCTCTACGTCGGCTGGGAAGGCGTCGGCCTGGCGTCGTATCTGCTGATCGGATTCTGGTACCACAAACCGTCGGCGGCAACAGCGGCCAAGAAGGCGTTCGTGGTCAACCGCGTCGGCGACGTCGGGCTGGCGCTGGCCATGTTCGTGATGTTCGCGACGTTCGGATCGATCTCGTTCGCCGGCGTATTCGCCGCGTCGCCGGCCGCGAGCGAGGGCGTGCTCACCGCGATCGGACTGCTGCTGTTGCTGGCGGCGTGCGGCAAATCCGCACAGGTACCGCTGCAGTCCTGGCTCGGCGACGCGATGGAAGGCCCCACTCCGGTGTCGGCGCTGATCCACGCCGCCACGATGGTCACCGCCGGTGTGTACCTGATCGTGCGGTCAAATCCGATCTACAACCTGGCGCCCGGCGCGCAGGCCGGTGTCGTGGCCGTCGGCGCGGTCACGCTGCTGTTCGGCGCGATCGTCGGCTGCGCCAAGGACGACATCAAAAAGGCGCTGGCGGCGTCGACGATGAGCCAGATCGGCTACATGGTGCTGGCGGCCGGGCTCGGGCCCGCCGGCTACGCGTTCGCGATCCTGCACCTGCTCACCCACGGCTTCTTCAAGGCCGGCCTCTTCTTGGGTGCGGGGTCGGTGATGCACGCCATGGGCGACGAGGTGAACATGCGCCGGTATGGCGGGCTGCGCACCGTGCTGCCCATCACCTACGTGACGTTCGGGTTGGGCTATCTGGCGATCATCGGGGTGCCGCCGCTGTCCGGTTTCTTCTCCAAGGACCCGATCATCGAAACCGCGCTCGCCGCAGGCGGATTCAGAGGCTTCATCCTCGGCGGCGCGGCGCTGCTGGGCGCCGGTATCACCGCGTTCTACATGAGCCGGGTGATGCTGATGACCTTCTTCGGCCAAAAGCGTTGGGCCCCAGACCTGCATCCGCACGAGTCGCCGCGGGTGATGACCTGGCCGATGATCGTGCTCGCTGTCGGTTCGGTATTTTGCGGCGGCCTGCTCGCCTTCGGTGGCATGCTGCAACACTGGCTGGAGCCGGTGGTCGGCGCCCACGAGGAGGCGGCGAACGCGATCCCGGTGTGGGTGACCATCGGCGGTGTGCAGTTCGGCCCGGTCACCGCAGTCACCTTGGCGGTGGTCGCCGTGGGCATCGCCGTCGCCTACCGGATGTATGGCGCCCGTCCGGTGCCGGCCGAAGCCCCCGCCGGGTCGGTCCTGACGGTGGCTGCCCGAAGGGATCTTTACGGCGATGCGTTCAACGAGGCAGTCTTCATGCGGCCCGGCGCGTTGCTCACCCGCGATCTGGTGGAAGTTGACGATAAGGGCATCGACGGCTCGGTGACAGGGCTGGCACGCGCGATAGGCCGACTGTCCGGCGCGCTGCGCCTCACCGAGACCGGGTATGCCCGCTCCTACGCGTTATCGATGCTCGCCGGCGCCGCTCTGGTCACCGCCGCGATGATCCTGGCGGTGAGGCTGTGGTGAACAACGTCCCGTGGTTGAGCATTCTGTGGTTGCTGCCGGTCGCCGGAGTGGTGCTGATCATGCTGCTCCCCCCGGCACAGCGGGCCCTGGCGAAATGGGTCGGGCTGGTCGTGTCGCTCGCGGTGCTGGGCGTAGCGGTGGTGCTGGCGGTGAGCTTCGACACCGGCGGTGCGCGGTACCAGTTCGTCGAATCACGCCGGTGGATACCGGCTTTCGGCACCGGCTACACGCTGGGGCTGGACGGTATCGCGCTGGTGCTCGTGCTGCTGACCGCGGTGCTGCTGCCGCTGCTGTTGGTGGCGGGGTGGAATGACGCTGGCCGCCGCCGGCGGGCGGTCCACACGTACGTCGCGCTGATGCTGGCCGTCGAGGCGATGGTGCTGATTTCGCTTGTCGCGCTGGACGTGCTGCTGTTCTACGTGTTCTTCGAGGCCATGCTGATCCCGATGTACTTCCTGATCGGCGGCTTTGGCGGCGAGCAGCGATCGAAGGCCGCGATGAAGTTCTTGCTGTACAACCTGTTCGGCGGACTGATCATGCTGGCCGCGGTCATCGGGTTGTACATCGTGACCGCACGCAACGGTGCGGGCACCTTCGACGTTCGTGAAATCGTCGCGATGGCCTCGGCCGGCCGGCTCGGCGTCGACCCCGCGCTGCTCAATGCCCTGTTCCTGGGCTTCATGTTCGCGTTCGCGGTCAAGGCGCCGCTGTGGCCGTTCCATGCCTGGCTGCCCGATGCAGCCGTCCAGTCCACGCCGGCCACCGCGGTGCTGATGATGGCCGTCGTCGACAAGGTCGGCACCTTCGGCATGCTGCGCTACTGCCTGCAGCTGTTCCCGGATGCGTCTAAAACGTTTGCGCCGCTGATCATCACGCTCGCCGTGGTCGGGGTCGTGTACGGCGCGGTCCTGGCGATCGGACAGACCGACGTGATGCGGCTGATCGCGTACACGTCGATCAGCCACTTCGGTTTCATCATCCTGGGCATCTTCGTGATGACGAGCCAGGGCCAGGCCGGGTCCACGCTGTACATGATCAACCACGGCATCTCGACCGCGGCGCTGTTCCTGATCGCCGGTTTCCTGACGTCGCGGCGCGGCAGCCGCGCGATCAAGTCCTTCGGTGGAGTGCAGAAGGTTGCTCCGGTGCTGGCCGGCACATTCCTGATCGCCGGGTTGGCCACGCTGTCACTGCCCGGCTTGGCGCCGTTCATCAGCGAATTCCTGGTTCTGCTTGGCACGTTCACCCGGTACCAGACGGCTGCGGTAGTCGCGGCGAGCGCGCTGGTGCTGTCGGCTGTCTACATCCTGTGGATGTATCAGCGGATGATGACCGGGCCGGTCACCGAGGGCAACGAGCGCCTGCGGGACCTGCTGCCCCGCGAGGTCGTGGTCGTCGCGCCGCTGATCGCACTGCTGCTGGTGTTGGGCATCTATCCGAAAATTGCACTGGACGTGATCAATCCCGCCGTGAGCCATACCCTCACCACCATCGGCCAGCACGACCCGCCTCCGTCGATAACACCGTCGAGAACCGCGGAGGGACCGCACAAATGAGCGTTCCCGCACCAAGCGTCGAATACGCCCAGCTGTCGCCCATGCTGATCGTGTTCGGCGCCGCAGTGGCCGGCGTGCTCGTCGAAGCGTTCGTGCCGCGCCGGATGCGCTATCGGCTGCAGCTCGTGCTGAGCCTCGGCGCGTCGGTCGCCGCGCTGGTCGCGGTCGTCGTCATCGCCCGTCATCTGCGACTGCCCGGCCAGCTCACCGTGTCGGGTGCCGTCGCGATCGACGGTCCGACACTGCTGCTGCAGGGCACTCTGCTGGTCGTCGGAATCCTTGCGCTGATGTTGATTGCCGAGCGCCGGCTGGGCACTGAAAAGGTTGCGGCCGCTGCCCTTTCGCATGCTTATGCCGGCGCCTTCGATACGTTCACGCCCCAGGCGGCGGCAATCCCGGGCAGTGCAGGCGAGCGTGCGGCCGAACGCGCGGGAGTCAGTCAGACGGAAGTGTTCCCGCTGACGATGTTCGCGCTTGCGGGCATGCTGCTGTTCCCGGCCTCCAACGATTTGCTCACGATGTTCGTCGCGCTGGAAGTGCTGTCGCTGCCGCTCTATCTGCTCTGCGGGCTCGCACGACGCCGCCGGCTGCTCTCTCAAGAGGCGGCGCTCAAATACTTTCTGCTGGGGGCGTTTTCGTCGGCTTTCTTTCTGTTCGGCGTCGCGCTTCTCTACGGCTACGCTGGCAGCCTGACGCTGTCGGGCATCAGTGCCGCGATCAGCGCACCAGGCGGCGACAAGTCCCTGGCGCTCGTCGGTGTTGCGCTGCTGACGGTCGGGCTGCTGTTCAAGGTTGGCGCTGTACCGTTCCACTCATGGATCCCTGACGTGTATCAGGGTGCGCCAACGCCGATCACGGGCTTCATGGCCTCCGCCACCAAGATTGCGGCGTTCGGCGCGACATTGCGGATCTTCTACGTCGCACTCCCGGGTTTCCAACACCAATGGCGCCCGGTGATGTGGGCGATCGCGATCCTGACGTTGGCCGTCGGGACGATCAGCGCTGTCACCCAGTCCGACGTGAAGCGGATGCTGGCGTATTCGTCGATTGCGCACGCCGGATTCATCCTCATCGGCGTGATTGCCGGAAACCAGGCCGGGTTGTCCTCGACGATGTTCTATCTGGTGGCGTACGGGTTCAGCACGCTGGGCGCATTCGCCGTGGTGTCGCTGGTGCGCAACGCGGACGGTGACGAGGACACCGACTTGTCACGTTGGGCCGGCCTGGGCCGCGAGCAGCCGTTGGTCGGTGCGATGTTCTCGGGGTATCTGCTCGCATTCGCCGGCATTCCGTTGACGAGTGGCTTCGTCGCCAAGTTCGCGGTGTTCAAGGCCGCCGAACAGGGTGGCGCGGTCCCGCTGGTGATCGTCGGCGTGGTGGCCAGCGCCGTCGCGGCCTACTTCTACGTGCGGGTGATCGTGCTGATGTTCTTCACGGACCGGGCCGCCGACCCGCCCCACGTGGTGGTGCCGGGCGCGTTGAGCAAGTTCGCGATCGCGGTCACGGCCGCAGCCACCATCGTGCTCGGCATTTTCCCGCAGCCGCTGCTCGACCTGTGTGACAGCGCAGCTCAGTTCGTGCGCTGATTCAGCCGATCCCGTGGACGATGAGCGCGGTCGTTTGTTCCACCCATTCGTCGCTGAGGTCATCCCCTGGCCGCAGCAGCAGGCGCAGCATCGTCGCACCGCCGATCACCTCGACGAGTCGGTCCGGATCGATGCTCGGCCGAGCCTCTCCGTTATCGACAGCTCGCGTCACGCGATCGCGGACCGCTGCGAACAAGCCCGCAAAGCGTTGCATCACACGGGCGTTCAGCTCCGGATCACCGGCCATGTCGGCGACCAGACCCGGCAGGGCCGCTCGGACCACCGGCGTGGTGAACACGTCGCGAGTGGCGTCAACCATCGCGCGCACATCTTCGGCGAAGCTGCTCGATCCAGCGACAAGCGCGGTCGGGGTGGCCGGAAACGCGGCCTCGTGGACGAGCTCCGCCTTGCTCGACCACCGGCGATACAGCGCTGTCTTGGTGGTGCCCGCGCGCTCCGCAACCGCGGCCATCGTCACATTCGAATAGCCGATCTCGACGAGTAGCTCGGCCGCGGCACGCAGGATCGACGCGTCGATGCGGGGGTCGCGTGGACGCCCGGCCGCGGGAGACTTGTCAACGGTGGACGAGTCTGCTTTCATATCGCTACCAACGGTATCGTAATTACGACGAAAAGGGCGAGAGAAAAGGGCGAATTGTGGCAGGAGAACCGACTCTCGGCGAGGTGAGCCGGTTACAGCACTCGAGTCGGGACACCAGCACATTGCCCCAGGTCATGGCCCGATGGCTGTCGACCGTGCTCCCCGACGACGTCACGCCCGTGGTCACCGTGGAAAGCGGCGTCGACACCAACGGGATGTCGTCGGAAACGATCATCCTCACCGCGCGCTGGACCCAGAACGGCAAGCCGACCGAGCAGCGGTTCGTCACGCGGGTCGCGCCCACTGCGGCCGACGTCCCGGTGTTTCCGTCCTACCGGCTTGATCACCAGTTCGACGTGATCCGCCTGGTCGCCGAACTGACCGACGTGCCGGTCCCCCGGGTGCGCTGGCTCGAGCCGACGGGTGGGGTGTTGGGCGCTCCGTTCTTCCTGATGGACTATGTCGAGGGCATCGTGCCGCCCGACGTGATGCCGTACACGTTCGGCGGCAACTGGTTCTACGACGCTGCACCGCAGTCACAACGCCGCCTGCAGGATTCGACCATCGAGGTGCTCGCGAAGCTGCACGGCATACCGGACGCCACGTCGACGTTCGGATTTCTTTCCGGAGCCGCCGGGCCGGCGACATCAGAAACCGGCAGTGAGAACGCGTTGGAGCGCCACTTCGCGTGGGTGCGATCCTGGTACGAGTTTGCGGTGCCGGATATCGGTCGGTCGCCTCTGCTGGAACGCACATTCGAATGGCTGCAGGCGAATTGGCCAGCCGACGTTGCCGCCGCCGAGCCGGTGTTGCTGTGGGGTGACGCGCGCGTGGGCAACGTGTTGTATTCGGATTTCCTTCCGGTGGCGGTGCTCGACTGGGAGATGACCGCACTCGGGCCGCGCGAGCTGGATGTCGCCTGGCTGATCTTCGCGCACCTGGTGTTTCAGGAACTCGCCGGGCTGGCCACACTGCCGGGACTCCCCGACGTGTTGCGCGAGGACGACGTCCGCGAGACCTACCGTCGACTGACCGGCGTTGACCTCGGCGACCTGCGATGGTTCTACGCCTACTCCGGTGTGATGTGGGCGTGCGTGTTCATGCGGACCGGTGCCCGGCGGGTGCATTTCGGGGAGATCGAGAAGCCCGATGACGTCGAGTCGCTGTTCTATCACGGCGGATTGATGAAACGGCTTATCGGGGAAGGTGAATGATGCTCGGACCCGCCGACGAATACCCCGTACACCAGGTGCCGCAACCCATCGCATGGGCCGGCTCCAGTGACCGCAACTTCTACGACCGTTCGTATTTCAACGCACACGACCGCACCGGAAACATCTTCCTGATCAGTGGAATCGGCTACTACCCGAACCTCGGCGTGAAGGATGCGTTCATCCTCGTCCGGCGTGGCGACGTGCAGACCGCTGTGCATCTGTGCGATGCGATCGATCAGGACCGGCTGCACCAGCACGTCAATGGTTATCGGGTCGAGGTTGTCGAACCGCTGCACACGCTGCGCGTCGTCATGGCGGAGACCGAAGGCATCGCCGTCGACCTCACCTGGGACGGATTGTTCGACGTGGTGCAGGAACAGCGGCACATGCTGCGCAGCGGAAATCGAATCACGTTGGACGCCCAGCGATTCGCCCAGCTGGGTTCGTGGAGCGGCCGCATCGTCATCGACGGCCAGGAGATTCCCGTCGACCCGTCGACCTGGATCGGCTCCCGCGACCGGTCGTGGGGCATCCGCCCGATCGGCGAGCCCGAGCCGGCCGGACGACCGGCCGATCCCCCGTTCGAGGGCATGTGGTGGCTCTACGTGCCGATGGCATTCGACGACTTCGGGATCGTGCTGATCATTCAGGAAGAAGCCAACGGATTCCGGAGCCTGAACGATTGCACCCGCATCTGGCGCGACGGCCGCGTCGAACAACTCGGCTGGCCCCGGGTGAAGATCCACTACCGCTCCGGCACGCGGATCCCGACCGGAGCGACGATCGACGCGACATCCGCCGACGGCACGCCGGTGCGATTCGACGTGGAGTCAAAGCTGCCGGTGCCGATTCATGTCGGCGGCGGCTACGGCGGCGACTCCGACTGGCTGCACGGAATGTGGAAGGGCGAGAAGTTCACCGAGCGGCTCACGTACGACATGACCGACCCGGCGATCATCGGCCGTTCGGGGTTCGGCGTGATCGACCATGTCGGCCGGGCGCTGTGTCGCGACGGCGACGGCGACCCTGTTCAGGGCTGGGGGCTGTTCGAGCACGGCGCGTTGGGCCGTCACGATCCTTCCGGATTCTCCGACTGGCTTTCCGTCGCGCCGTAGCTGGGTTCGCCGACCTTGACCACCGTCTTGCCGATGTTGGCCCCGGTGAACAGCCCGTTGAGGGCGTCCACGCACGACTCGACGCCCTCGAAGACGTGCGAGCGGTGCACGAGCCGGCCGTCGGCCACCCATTGGCGGATCGCGGCGAATGCCTCGTCGAATCGGCCCCACTGATCGAGGGTGTTGAATCCCTGCATCAGCGCGCTCTTGGCCAGCAGGTTCACGTAGTTGGCCGGGCCCGGGTGCTCGCCGGTCACGTAGCTCGAGATGACGCCGCAGAGCACAACGCGCGCCTTGTGGGCCAGCCGGCCCAGCACCGCGTCGAGGATCGGCCCTCCGACGCTGTCGAAGTAGACATCAACCCGGCGGCAATGCTCCTTGAGCGCCGCCGCCAGATCGCCCGCCCGGTAGTCGATGCACGCGTCGAACCCGAAGTCCTCGACCACGACTCGGCACTTTTCCGGCCCGCCCGCGATGCCCACCACCCGGGCGCCGGCGATCTTGGCCATCTGCCCGGCCAGCGACCCGGTGGCGCCCGCCGCGGCCGACACCACCACCGTCTCCCCCGGCTGCGGCCGGCCGATGTCCATCATCCCGAAGTACGCGGTGGCGCCGGTCGAGCCGTACACCGACATCATCGCCAGCTGGTCGACCACGCCGGGGATGACCGTGGAGAACACATCGTCGCGGACGATCACGTATTCCTGGAAGCCCGACAGCGTGGTGACCACGTCGCCGACCGCGTACGCGCCGCAGCGCGACGCCACCACCTCGCCGACCCCCGCGGCCCGGATGACCTCGCCCAGCTGCAACGGCGGAAGGTAGCCCGGCTGGCCGTCGAGCCAGGTGCGGACGGCGGCGTCGATCCCCAGGTAGGTGTTGCGCAGCAGCGCTTCACCCTCGGCGGGCTCGGGCGCCGGCGATGTGACCAGCTCGGTGTCACCGGGCTCGACCAGCCCGGTCGGGCGGCGACGCAGCAGGATCTGGCGGTTCGTCAGGTCGGGCACAAAGCCGAAACTACCCAACCCGCTGGGCGGTTAAGCGGATTGCGCGCCGTCTTCGGGCGCGCGGCCGAACACCATCGACTCCTCGATCCGGTCGAAGCGGTGGTCGATCGAGTCCAGAAGGTAGTTGTGGCGCACGTTCCACGGCCGGTGGATGCTCGATTTCGGCAGCACATTCAGCGCGCGCATCACGTATCCGGACTGCAGGTCGAACGTCGGCTTCTCCGGCAGTTCCTTGTCGCCAAGGTGCGGGTACGCCTGCGTGTAGCCGTGAGATTGCATGTACAACAACAGCTTCGCCACCGCCTCAGCGTTCATGTCCGCCCGCAGGGTCCACGACGCATTGGTGTAACCGATGCACCAGGCCAGGTTCGGCACATCGTCGAGCATGTAGCCCTTGAACACGAAGCGGTCATGCGCGTTGACTTTCTCCCCGTCGATGCTGACCGTGATGCCGCCCAGCGCCTGCAGCTGCAGACCGGTCGCGGTCACGACGATGTCGGCGTCCACGTGCCGGCCGGACGCCAGCTCGATCCCGCCCGCGTCGAAGTGGTCGATGTGGTCGGTGACGACCTCCGCGCAGCCGCCGGCGATGGTCTTGTAGAGGTCTGCGTCGAGGATCAGGCACAGCCGTTGGTCCCACGGGTTGTAGTGCGGCTTGAAGTGGGTGTCGATGTCGTAACCCTCGGGCAGGTTGTCTTTCGCGGTGCGCCGCAGGACCCGCTTCATCAGGGTCGGCGCCTTCTTGGCGAACTGATATGTCAGCACGTAGAACAACGCGTAGCGCCAACGGATCAGCCAGTGGGCGAGCTTGGTCGGCAACAGCTTTCGCAACAGCGTAGCCAGCGGATCCACCTGTGGCGATGAGAACAGATAGCTCGGTGACCGCTGCAGCATCGTGACATGGCCCGCCTTCTCCGCAAGCGCCGGGATGAGGCTGATCGCGGTCGCCCCGCTGCCGATCACCACAACCCGCTTCCCCGCATAGTCGAGCGACTCCGGCCAGTGCTGTGGATGCACCACCTGCCCGGAGAAGTCCTCGATCCCGCGGAAGTCAGGCGTGTACGGGTGGTCGTAGTCGTAGTAGCCGGTTGCGCAGTACAAGAACCTGCACCGGTAGGTTTGGTCCGCCCCGTCCTGTTCAGCGCGGACCGTCCACGTGTCGGTGGCCGAGTCCCAGTCGGCGGACCGGACGTGGGTGTTGAACCGGATATGTTCGGCGATGTGGTGCTTGTCGGCGGTGTCCACCAGGTACTGCCAGATTTGCTCGCCGCCGGCGATGGCTTCCTCGTGGGACCACGGCTCGAACGGGAAGCTCAGCGTGAAGATGTCGCTGTCGGAGCGAACACCCGGGTAGCGGAACAGATCCCACGTCCCGCCCAGACGGTCCCGCCGTTCCAGCATCGCGTAGCGCAGGTGCGGGTTCTGCTCGTTGATACGGTACGCGGCGTCGATGCCCGAGATCCCGGCGCCGATGATCAACACGTCGAAGTACTCGGCAGCGGGCCCATGCGCTTCGCGCGAGCCCTCGTCGGAAGCGGTCATGTCTCACACGATAGGCATGCAACCTCGGACGGAACAGGAGTTGACTGGAGCCGTGACTGAGACGAAGACGGACGCGGTGATCGTCGGGGCTGGATTTGCCGGTTTGGCGGCGGCACGAGAGCTGGTCCAGCTCGGCCACACCGTGCTGGTCCTCGAGGGCAGGGATCGTGTCGGCGGCCGGTCGTGCACGACCAGCATCGCCGGGGTGCCCGTGGACCTCGGCGCCACCTTCGTCGGTCCCACCCAGGACGGGGTGCTCAAGCTGGCCGCGGACCTGGGCTGCCAGACGGTCCCGACCTACGACGACGGCGAGAACCTGATCAGGTGGCGTGGCCGCGTTCGCTCGTATCGGGGCACGATTCCCCGGCTTTCTATCCGCGAGCTGCTCGACGTCGCGCGCATCCGCTGGCACCTCGCGCGGCTGAGTCGTCGGGTGTCGCTTCAGGAGCCGTGGACCGCGGACCCGTCGCTGGACGCCCTGTCGCTCGAGGAGTGGCTGAGGTCCATTCGCGCCTCGGCGACGGCCCGCGGGCTCATGGCGATCGCCAGCCGTGTGACGTGGGGATGTGAGCCCGACAAGGTGTCGATGCTGCATGCCGTGCGCTACCTCAAGGCCGCGGGCGGGATGGACCGGATGCTTGACACCGGCGGTGGCGCCCAGCAGGACCGGTTTCCGGGCGGGACGCAGCAGATCGCGATCCGGATCGCCGACGAGCTTGGCTCTCGGCTGCTGCTGAACGCGCCGGTCCGTCGGATGGAATGGCGCGACGACGAGGGCGTCACCGCGACGTTCGACGGTGGCCAGGTGAAGGCCAGCTGCGCGATCGTCGCCATTCCTCCCGAGCATCGCGCGGCGATCGAGTTCGCGCCCGAGCTACCGCAGGAGCACCGCGAACTCGTCGGGAATTGGCCCCAAGGAAACCTCAGCAAGGCCTACGCAGCGTACGACACACCGTTCTGGCGCGCGAAAGGACAATCGGGTCAAGCGCTTTCGGATGAGGGACCGGTGTTCATCACGTTCGACGTCAGCCCGTCTGAATCGGGGCCCGGAGTTCTGTTGGGCTTCACCGACTCTCGCACGTTCGACCCGCTGCCCGAGCCGCGCCGACGCGAGGCGGCGCTCGGCTGCTTCGCCGACATCTTCGGCGACGCGGCGCTTGATCCGGTCGACTATCTGGACCACTGCTGGAGCCTGGAGCCGTTCGCGCCCGGCGGGCCGACCGCTGCGGTACCGCCCGGGTCGTGGACCCGTTTCGGGCGGTGGTTGCGTCAGCCCGTGGGCCCTATTTTCTGGGCGGGCACCGAGACCGCAGACGAATGGACCGGCTTCATGGACGGCGCGGTCCGCTCGGGCCGCCGTGCGGCCGCAGAAGTTGCTGACCGACTGGCGGGTTAGGAGGTCGCCCTGCGGTCTTGCGCGACGGAGTCCACCAACTCACGCAGTAGGTGGTTGACCTCGTTCGGCCTTTCGAGGATCGCGCAGTGGCCGCCGGACAGCTCGACGAAGCCCCAAAGATTCGGCACGGCGTCGGCGATCTTGCGGGACTGAGCGATGGGCAACAGACGGTCTCGCTTGCTGCCGATCACCAGCGCGGGCACGGTCAGCCCGTCCAGTGGAAGGTATTGCGGCCCAAGGGCGTCGGCGAGCATCCGCGCGCTGCCGCCGCGCGCCACCGGTGGGGTGCCCATGAACAACTCGTAGACGAAGTCGGCGATCGCGGGATCGGCGTCGGCACCGACGGCCATCGCCGCGACGAATCTGCGACTGGTCCAGTTCGCGCCACTCGGAACCTTGAGGGAGCCAATGGCCCGAATCACCTGCTCCGCAATGCGAACCCGAGTGGCCGCGAGCGCGCCCGGCACGTTCACAAGTCGGAGCTCCCGTAGCAGGTCGCCGGTGGTGGTGTTGATCAGGGCGACGGCGTCGACGCGGTGCGGCACGGTGTCGCGATATCCGTCCGACCACGCGCTGATGGCGATGCCGCCCATCGAATGCCCGACGATGACGGCGCGTTCGCCGGGTCGCAATGTCGCATCGAGCACCGCGTTCAGGTCGCCCGCCAGGTGGTCCAGGGTGTAGCCGTGCCGACCGGGAACCTCGCTGCGGCCATGACCGCGGTGGTCGAACGCGATCACCCGGTGGTCGACAGCCAGGTCGGCGATCTGGTTGAACCAGACGCGCAGCGCGCACGTGATGCCGTGGCTCAACACGATCGGATAGCCGTCGTCGGGGCCGAAGATTTCGGTGTGCAGCCGGGTGCCGTCGCTCGCGCGCACCATGAGCGGGCGGCCGGCGGGCAACTCAGCAATCCCGTTCCCGGATCTGGCGATGCGACCGCGTTGCGTCTGTTGTGCCATGACCGCTCCGATCGAGGCGGCGCCGTTGCCGCGCCGGCAAAGCATACAGGTTTACTGGGGCGAGAAACCGCAGCTCGGAGAGAGTCGGAGTGCCGGCTTAAAGCCTCCGCGGCCAGATCAGAGCAAGGTTCTCGTCGTCGACGGGTTCCCCGGCAGCCGTGGCGAGTGTGTCCAACGCCTCGGCGAGTCGTTCGCGCTGATGTGCATCTATGTTGCGCAGGACGCGTTCGATCGCGCCGCGTCGATGCTGGGTGACCGTGTCGAATATCGCTTGCCCACGGTCGGTGACGGTCAGCGTGACATTGCGTCGATCGGTGAGATCCTCGCGGCGGTCAAGCAGTCCCGCCCTCATCAGTCGGTCGCAGATCCGACTGGCATTCGACGCACTGACCTCCAGGCCGGCCGCCACGGCGGCGAGATTCAACGGGCCCCGGGTTGACACCATCACCAGGACACGAAGTTGCGGCAGCGTCACCGCGTCGTCAACCTCGGCAATCGACGCGGCGGCGATACCGACGAGTGCTCGCGAGGCTCGCATCACCGCGTCGATTTGCGCGGCCGGGACCCGTGTTGTCTCCGAGCGTCGCGGCGCAGGACTCATTGTTGGATCATGCGCGGGGTAATTGCGCCATGCAACCATTGCATGCCGGCCGTCGTCGACGGCTTCACCCCGCTGCCATCTCCCTAGTCGCGGCCGCGCGCGTATCCGTCATAGAGGGGACCGTAGGGCCCAACCTGAATAGCGTCGGGCGAGTCGTTGATCGAGACGTTGCCGGGCGACTGGCACACCCCCGAGGCGAGTTGGCATGACTGCACATCTGCCGCGGCAGCGGTCGGTGCGGCGCTGATCGCTGCTGCGGCAGCGCCCGCCGCCAACAGTGGGGCGAGGTAGCTCAGTGTGATTCTCATCGGTACTCCTTTGAAGTCGGGGCATAATCTGCGTTGCCTGAATCTGGACTACTTCCAGAATCGACCTCAAGGGCAGCCGCGTCGTCCCCGCGGACACCCGTTCATGTCACCCGCCACCTGCAGTCTTCTGCTACCCACTGGCAGCCAGCGGGGGTCGGTCGCGGCGTACGACCGACACACAGGCGACACGATGACCGCGTTACATCTCCGCCCGATCACACCGCCACTGGAGACCAACACCCGCTAAGGGCGCAGAGGGGCCGTTGGGTCAACACCACTAGTCACATTGACACCAATAACCGCAACAGCCCCGTAGATCTCAATATTAACTCGACCACCGTAAATCACTGGCAGCAACAAAAGACCCACAGACCACAATAGACTCAATAGTCCTATGAGTGATTATTTACACCATAAATCCCAGAAACATCAACAACCTCAAAGATACCAGAAACGGCATTTAAATCGCCATTGACCTGTAGGAACGCAATAGCCTCGTGAATATTTGGATCGAATCACAGGCCTCAAAAAGCTCACGAACCTTAAATAATCTCAGAGAACTGGTCTTAACTCTTTAGCAACGCTGATTAACTCCCACCCCGTCTGTAATGTTCGTATCACGGGCGAGCTCGGGAAGGCCCTCTCACCCGTGGCCGTGTTTGGTGTGCGCTCCGCGAAAGGATCGATATGAGTGTGCGCAAAGTACTCGGCGTGATCGCGATTACTGGTCCGATCGTCGCGACCCAAGTGATCCTGTCCGCTCCGTCTGCCAGCGCCGACCCCAACTGGGACGCGATGGCCCAATGCGAATCGGGCGGGAACTGGTCCGCCGACACCGGTAACGGCCACTATGGCGGCCTGCAGTTCAGCCCGAGCACCTGGGCGGCCAACGGCGGCGTCGGATCGCCGGCCGCCGCGAGTCGTGACGAGCAGATCGCGGTGGCGCGGAATGTTTTGCGCACCCAGGGACTGGGAGCCTGGCCGGCCTGTGGCGGCCCCATGGGGTGGGCGTCGAGCGGGTGCCGCGTGTTGGCCTCCTTCTCTCCCATCGCGAGCCTGCCGGAGCTGTGCACAACGCTGCTCAGCCCCTTCGCGTGACCGCCGCCCTGCTCTTGCTTAGCGCGCTGCGTGGCGGCTGGCCTGGGGCTGGGCGCCGGGCGTGACGTCCGAATGCTTCCCGAGCGGCGTGGCAAGCGCCTCTGTTGGACCATGTGCAGCCGCCCCGCTGACTGAGCTGCCGCCGCAGCGGTCTCGTGAGAGCCGAGTCGTCCGCAGGCGACGCTGTCATGGCTGCTGGGTTTGCATCCCAGGGGAATTTCCGCGATCGGGGTGGCTTGCAAGGCCGTGGGCTGGCAGGTGCCGGAGGTCATCTGTGTGCCGGTGCACACCACTCCGCCCTCCTGGCCCTTGGCGGCTGCCAGCGCGGCGAAGCTGATCGCCGCAGTCATCAGGGCGGCGATGAGAAGGCCCGCCATCAACGCTCGAGCGCCGGTCTGCTTCATGGTCGCCGCCACTGATGTGAAGGTCTTTGGGGTCCGTAAGCGCTGCTCATGTTCGGCTCCTTCACCACATTGGCTCGATACCTGTTCGAACAGGTATCGAGCCGCGTAATATTCCAAAGCCGCCGACGAGCTGGTACTTGCTATTAAGCTGGCCGAACAGGATCATGGTGGGTGAGGACGCAAATGGCCAACCACAGCACGCCGAAGGATCAGAGCGGACCCGTGAGCATTCCCGTACCGGCGGCCGCACTTGGTGGGCCGATCAGTCACGCGATCTTCCGAGTTGCGCGTCTGCACAAGATGATGGCCGGCAATCTGCTGCGTGGCGTCGGTCTGCACCCGGGTCAGGAACTGGTGATGATGTACCTGTGGGAACTCGGTCCCCAGCGCCAGACCGACCTCATCCGCCTGGTCGACTCCGACGCAGCCACCATGACCAGAACGATCCGGCGCCTCGAGCAGGCCGGGTTCGTCCGGCGCTCCCCCGTCGCCGGTGACAAGCGCGCATTCCTCATCGAACCCACCGCTGCCAGTCGAGCCCTGCGCCCCCAAGTCGAGCAGATCTGGTCCCAGCTCGAACAGATCGCCGTCGGCGGCGTCAGCGAGGGTGAGCAGCAGACAATCCTGAGCGTCCTGGAAGGGCTCGAGGCAAGACTCACCCATGCGGCCACCGAGTCGGGGCCCTGACGCAGGTCAGCGGTTGGTGTCGGTGAGCTATACGGCTCTAACGTTCACAAATCCGTTCACAAGCTGCATGAAACAGGCCCTCGGAGAAGTGTCTCCGAGGGCCTGTACAGATAGTCGGCGGCGCGTGCTTACGGGCAGAAGGTCACGAACCCCAGCGGACCGGTGACGCATGGATTCCACTCGGGCCCTGGACCCCAGTATCCCCGGTTGCCCCAATACCCACCGTTGCCCCAGTTGCCACCATCGCCGCCATGGCCCCAATGGCCATCGCGGTCTTGCTGCCAGGCTATCCCTGAAACGACGGATGCCGGTGGTTCGGCGTTCGCGATGCCCGCGCCTAGTCCAAGTGCGGTAATGCCCAGTGCGCCCGCCATCCCAGCTCCGGCCACAATTCTCTTCAGATTCATTATGAAACTCCCTTCCCCGACCCAGTCAGTTACAACGGGAACTAGCCTCAATTCATTTCCGCGGTTGGCGATTTGGTGCAATCCACCACAGGCCAACGGATAGCTCCGGGCACCCGCACACTGCCCGAACGGAATGATCCAGAGGCGGGTCGTTGCCCCACATCCAGCCATGAGTCGCCGACATCGGCTCGTCATCCCCCTGGGTGGCGCCTCCGCCACGCGTTAAGCATCTTCCAAGGTTTTGCCAAGCGCTCCCGGAAAGGGTTCTCCTCAACGCCCACCACCGCCTCGGTGGCCCGAGAAAAGCACGAGCAACCCAAGGGAGAAGAACGATGCGGATCGCCTCAATGCCCGACTCGCGAATGCCCGACTCGCGGGCGGTACGGAAAGTCGTGCCGTCGTCGCTGCGATCCCACACCGTCCGCGGCCACCGGCGCGCGGTCCACGTCGACTCGTTGGCGGCGCGGTGGATCGGCGCGCTGGCGGTGCTCAGCATGTTCTGCTGGCTGGTCCTGCTGCTGGCCCGGGACCACCACCACAGCTTGCAGGCCGCGGGCCGGCTGGCTTGGTTATGGACGATCCTCGCCGCGGTCGCGCTGATCGCTCGCGGCATCGTCCTGGGCAGGCCGGTGACCGCCGCGCACGCCAGCGCCGCTGGAGCGGTGTTGCTTGCTGGGCTGGGCGCCCACTTGTTGTCTTTGGATCTGCTTGGCAATCTGCTGATTGCTGGGGCGGGCCTCGTGCTGATGTGGCCGACGGCGTCACGGCCTCAGCCTGAGGCCCTGCCGCGCGTTTGCGAACTTATCAACGCGACGAGCAACGATCCGCTTGCGCCGTTCGCGATGCAGGCGCTAAAGAGCTATCACTTCAACGCCGACGGGACCGCCGCGATCGCCTACCGCACCCGCATGGGGTTCGCCGCAGTCAGCGGTGATCCGATCGGCGACGAGAGCCGGTTTGGAGAACTTGTCGCCGATTTTGCCGCGATGTGCCGCAGCAGGGGCTGGCGGATCATGGTGCTGGGCTGCAGCGAGCGGCGGCGTGAGCTTTGGAGTGACCCGGCAATGATCGGCCATTCTTTGCGCCCGGTGCCGATCGGCCGTGACGTGGTTGTCGATGTGGCCGGGTTCGACATGGTCGGACGCAAATTCCGCAACCTGCGCCAGGCGGTGCAGCGCACGCGTAACGGCGGCGTCACCACCGAGGTCGTCGACGAACAGGGAATCGACGACAAGCTGGTGGCCGAACTGGCCGAGGTGATGAATCTGTCGGGCCGCGGGGCCCGATTCGAGCGCGGCTTTTCGATGATCCTCGACGGCGCGCTCGAGGGCCGTTATCCGGGCATCCAGCTGATCGTCGCGCGCGACCGCTGGGGCCAGGTGCAGGGATTTCATCGGTACGCCGTGGCCGGCGGTGGCACCGACGTGTCGCTCGACGTGCCGTGGCGGCGGCCGGGAGCGCCGAACGGGATCGACGAGCGGCTGTCAGTTGACATGATCTCTGAGGCGAGAGCCTCTGGTGCACAGCGTCTTTCACTGGCGTTCGCGGCGTTTCCCGAGCTGTTCACCGACGCCGATCGCGGGCGTGTTCAAAGCGTCTTCTACGCCTTGGTCCATCTTCTGGATCCGCTCATCGCGCTGGAATCGCTGTCCCGTTACATGCGCAAATTCCACTCGCTTGGTGACCGTCGCTACGCGCTGGTGTCGATGCGCCACGTCCTGCCGGCGATATTCGTGCTGTTGCCACTGGAATTCATGCCACGACGGCGTCGTCGATCGCTCGAAAACGTCGAAAAATCCGAGCTCGCGCGTTGATTTTCAGGTACCTGCGACACCACAGGCAAGCCATCCTCGACACCGTGTGAGGGCCCGAATACGGCGATGGCTAATCGGATTCAATGGGGATGTCGACGAGCAGTAAGTTCGCATTCGTGATGCTAGCGTGGGTGCCCTCGAATAGCCGGCAGACCCGGTAGGAAACTAATTAAAAGGAGAATTAGATGGCGGGCCAGGTTCACCTCGGGCATAACTTTCACATCGCCGGCGCAGGCTGGCCGTGAGCGACGCCGCCACCGCGATCACGATCTTCCACCGCGCGGACGACCCGGAACAGTTCGACGCCTGGGCGAACGATTACGTCGCATGTGCCCGTCAATCCGAGGGATTCACCGGTTCTCGGGTGTCGGTGCACCGTGAAATCTTTGACAGCGGTGTGGAGGTCACGTTCCGCACCGCCGACCAACTCGACGAATGGCTCGACGGATCGGCGCGCAGGGCGCTGCTGCGGGGGGCGAAGCGATCGGTCACTGGCGGCGCGCTGCTGACCTTGTGTTCACGGCCAACCATCTGCCAGACGGCGTGGCGATCTTCATGCACAGTGTGGCTCCCGGCAAGGAGGCCGAATTCGCCGCCATCCAAAACCATCTCGCCAGCCTCACCACACAATTCTCGGGAAACGAAGGCACCGTGTGGTTCCCGCCGGATTCCTCCGGCGAGTGGAAGTCGGTCCTGCGCTTTCGAACCGCCGACCAGTTGTTGACATGGCTGCGCTCACCAGAGCGCGTGGC
>Ga0209006_10001136_pt1 | contig 24275 bp, 21 predicted proteins | sample JacPin_JW_Ref_O2_FD_188567 | JGI IMG/M metagenome (GOLD analysis project Ga0209006, IMG submission 188567) | Forest soil microbial communities from Algoma, Ontario, Canada - Jack Pine, Ontario site 1_JW_Ref_O2 (SPAdes) (version 2) | ecosystem: Environmental > Terrestrial > Soil > Boreal... | reverse complement strand
CCTCCACTTCCTGGCCTACCCCAAAGCCGGCGTCCGGCATCTCTATCCGGGAATCGATGTTGCATTCTATGGTCGTCCGGAACAGCTGGAATACGATCTGGATCTCGCCCCAGGGGCCAAGCCGGACCGCATCCGAATCGACGTAAGCGGCGCGCGTCGCGTCCGGCTGGACCAGCACGGGAATCTCATCATCGATACCCGCTCCGGCGAGCTGCGGCAACTTGCGCCGCGCGTCTTCCAGGCCGATCACGGCATTCGACAGGAAATTCCTGCGCACTATGTTTTGCTCTCGACCAACCAGATCGGCTTCGAGCTCGGTAAACACGACCCAGGCATGCCGCTCACGATCGATCCGGTGATTGTCTACACCAAGTATTTCGGCGGCAGCGACTTCAATACCGGCGGCCCAGTAGCTACGGACGCACAGGGCAACGTTTACGTCACCGGCGGCACCAACTCTATCGATTTTCCGTCTACCAACGGAACCAAGGTGAGGCTCCAGCCGCCTCTCCTTGCATACTCTAACGCCGGCCAGACCGTGAAGCCGATACCGGTAGGGACCGCGACTTCCGTCACTGCCATTGCGGGAACTCCCGATGGCAAGGTCCTCTATGTGGCCACGCCCAACGGTATTTTCGTTAGCGGCAATGGTGGCGCTAGTTTCACCCAAGCGGTGCCATTGATAAATGCCTCCGGCAACGCCGTCCGGACGGTCCAAGCGATTTCCGTGGACGCCGTCGATCCCTCCCGCGCATTCATCGCCACCGCACAGGGCCTTTTTGTTATGACGGGCGCCGGCCAGAGCACAGGCGAGGACGACCCGGGTATGGCAACCACCGGCAACGGCACAGTCAACGCGACAGCTGTGCAGATTAGCTCCGTGAATCACCTCGTGATGTACGCCACGACGGCGACTCCCTCGAACTTCCTCTACACCAGCACCGACGCCGGCGCCTCGTGGCAGCAATTGTATCCCTCTTATCCAGGTGAAGCACCGGCAGGTCCGTATACCGGCAATTCCATCACCTTCACCTTGGCCCCGGGCGGCAGCGACCTTTACGTAATCGATGGCAATGGCGTCTTTTTCAAGAGCGCCGATGGCGGCATGACGTGGCAGAAATTATCGGGCCATTATCTTCTTGATCCCAAATCAATTACGATTGATCCAAACAATCTGTCCAATATTTATGTGGTCGACGGCGCCGGCATCGAGCGCAGTACCGACGGCGGCGTGACGTTCACCACCATTTCGCCGTCGCTGTCTCCAGGCGTGTATGTCCAATCCTTCGCGCTTGATTCCTCCACGGGCGATCTTTACCTGGCCACTTACTCTCAGATCGAAGTCAGCGTCGATCAAGGGGCAACCTGGAAGGCTCTGCCGCCGCGGCCGAATCCTCACGTGCTGCTTGGTTTGGGCAATCAAGTCTTCGCCGGAGTGGATTCGCCCACGGTTCCGTTCGTCGTGAAATGGAGTCCCGACGGTGCCCAGTTGCTGTACTCTACCTTCTTCGGCGGCAGTTTTTCGGACTCGATCACGGCCATCACCGTCGATGCGCAAGGAGAAGCGATCATCGCCGGCAACACGGCGTCATCGGACTTTCCAGTTACCCAGGCCATTTCCGCGGCTTCGCCCGCCGGAATAACCAGCGGCTTTGTGGCGAAGCTGAGCGCGGACGGCTCCCAAGCGATTTATTCAAGCATTATCGGAGCATCCCAAGGCGTAACGATCAATGGCTTGGCCATCGATGCCACTGGTGCGCCCTACATTACTGGTGCCACTCCTTCGCCCGATTTTCCTACTACCGCCGGCGTCCCGCAGCCTAAACTGCCCACCGCTATGTGCCAGCGCACCACCATGAATCCCTTCCTGCTCAATGGAGCTCTGGGGACTTATGCGTTCGTGAGCAAGCTGAGCGCGAATGCCAGCAGTTTGGTTTATTCCACTTTCCTTACGGGCGCCTGTGGGAGCATAGGGCAGGGCATCGCTGTCGACGCGGCAGACGAAGCAGTGGTGGTAGGCCTAACCACTTCGCCGGATTTTCCAGTTACCACGGGTGCCTATCAATCGACATTTCCCGGCGGGGCTGCGGCCAGCATTACATATCCCAATCCGATTAATTTCGGATTCGTCACCAAGTTGAACGCCGCTGGGAGCCAAGCCATCGCCAGCTCATTCATCGGCGGCGGCTTTCTGACGGAAGCATACGCGGTGGCGCTAGATGCGTCGGGCGATCCTTACATCACCGGATCTACCTGGGGCATCACTCCCGGAGCGACGCCCGGCGCATATCAAACTAAGGTGAAGACTGGTTGCCCGCCAGTGATCAACATTGGTCCGGGCCCCGAGTACCCTTCCGGTGGCTCGGATGCTTTCGTGTTGAAACTCAATCCCACACTTTCCAGCGCGCAATACCTGACTTACTTGGGTGGTGTTTGCGACGATTCCGGAAACAGCATCGTGTTAGATCCCACCGGGAATGTTTGGCTGGGCGGTTCGCCCGCGCAAGGTTTTCCCTTGGTGACGCCCTATGAATTAGGCGGGACGGGATCGAACTTTGTGAGTGAATTGAGCGCCGACTTCTCGCAGTTGCTTTTCTCCAGCTTCGCCGACGGCAGCAATCTGGCGATGGATCCCAGCGGCGCGATCTATGTGTCCGGCACCAGCGGGAGCAAGGCGTCTTTGGTAAAGATCGATCCGGCCGGCACTCCGCCGGTTATCATCAATTCCATCGAAATGAATTCCACCCTCCAAGCGCCTTCGCCATTTATCCCTTTTCAAATCGCGCCGGGTGAGTTGCTTAATATCGTGGGCCAGAATCTGGGGCCCAGCAATACCGTAATGGCGCAACTGGACGCGACGGGTCACCTCCCCTACCTGGTTGGCGCAACCAGCGTATCGTTCGGCGAATACTCAGCGCCCCTCATCTCGGTACAAGACAATCTCATTGTCTGTTTCTCGCCATTTGAGATTTTAGGTTCCACCCAGGTAACCGTCAAGGTCGATGGACAGAGCTCAAATTCAGCCCTGGTAAGTGTTGTAACAAGTGCACCGTACGTATTGGAGATCGTCAATCAGGATGGTTCCATCAATTCAGCGAACCATCCCGCGCCGCAAGGTTCGGTGGTGACGTTCTATGTCACCGGGCTGGGTCTCACTTCGCCTCTGAGCCAGGATGGCAGCGTGAGCGCGCCGCCCCTTCCCGTGCCGGTGGCGACGGTAAACGTTGATATCAACGGAACTCAGCTGCAGCCGCAGTTCGCCGGCGCGGCGGATGGAATGATAGCGGGGCTCACGCAGGTGAACGTGCAGATCCCGGTTGCCAGTTACTCGTCGAATCCAGTGAGCGTCTCCATCAACAACGCGCCTGCGCAAATCTACATCGGCCAGTAGCGGCGCTGCTATTCTGATCGTATGCAACTTGGCATGATCGGTTTGGGACGAATGGGCGCCAACATGGTGCTGCGGTTGATCAAGGGAGGCCACGAATGCGTGGTTTTCGACAGGAATCCGGAGAACGTCGCGGATCTTGGCAAGAAGGGCGCGGCCGGATCCAATTCGCTGGATGAATTTCTGAGCAAGTTGAAACCGCCGCGCGCCGTTTGGCTGATGGTTCCGGCCGCCGTGGTGGATCAGACGCTGGACCAACTCAGCTCTCGCATGCAAAGTGGCGACATCATCATCGACGGCGGCAACTCCTATTACATCGACGATATTCGCCGCGCCAAGGATCTGCAGTCGCGCGGTATTCATTACGCCGACGTAGGGACCAGCGGCGGCGTTTGGGGCCTGGAGCGCGGGTACTGTCTGATGATCGGCGGCGAACCGGACATCGTGAAACATCTGGATCCGATCTTTAAGACGCTGGCGCCCGGGCGCGGCAATATCGATCGCACGCCGGGCCGCGACAAAGTGGGCGGCACGGCCGAAGATGGCTACCTGCATTGCGGGCCCGTGGGCGGCGGACATTTCGTGAAGATGGTGCACAACGGAATCGAGTACGGGCTGATGGCGGCCTACGCCGAGGGCTTGAACATTTTGCATCACGCCAACGTCGGAAAGACCCAGCGGGAGTCCGATGCCGAGACCACTCCGTTGCGCAACCCGGAACATTATCAATACGATTTCAACCTGGCCGATGTCGCCGAAGTGTGGCGCCGTGGAAGCGTGGTGGCGTCCTGGCTGCTTGATCTCACCGCGATTTCGCTGCTGGATCAGAAATCGTTCGATAAATTCTCGGGCCGCGTTTCCGATTCGGGCGAAGGACGCTGGACCATTAACGCGGCCATCGATGAGGGCGCGCCGGCTCCCGTTCTGAGCGCGGCGCTCTACGAACGATTCACTTCGCGCGGCGAAAGCGAGTTCGCCAACAAGCTGCTCTCGGCGATGCGCTTCCAGTTTGGCGGCCATATCGAGCGGACTTCGGGCGACTAGGAAAATGTGTTCGCAGGAGTGCGAACACGGCACGCAAGAGTGCGTGCGCCACAACGGCCGGCATGTCAATTATTTGTCGGCGGCGAATTCGCCGCCGAATTTGACGGTGGAATCCACGCTGTAAATCTTAACGCCGGCAGCCACCGGGTGCAGCATTTGCAGGACCAGGGCGTCACCCAGTGTCTTAATGCCGAAGTGCGTGCTATCTTCGCGCTGCACCGGGAACTGGCGCGAGGCATAGGGCGGAATGAGCACCTCGAACTGCTTGGAACAGACCAAAGTCAGCTCTGGCGTGGGATGGGCGGCCGTCGGCACGGAGTACAGATTGCCGGCGGAGTAGCACAGCGAAGCCTGCGCGGCGCGCTCGGAAGTATTCACCACCGAAATCAGGTTGCCTTGCATCTCCTCCACATCTCCTGAAAACCACGGATTGCGCGTGGGGTACGAAAGCTGCCGGGGCGTGCTGCGCAACTGATTGTCCACCGTACATTCGCTCAAGCCCGACACCGCGATCACGGGCGAAAGCTGGGGGGAGGGAATCCGTTCCCGGACTTTGAGCCAGCCTATGCCGGCCTCGTCGGTTACTTCCAGGCGATGCGCGACGCGCTCGCCGGGATTCAAGTGCAGCACCATTTCGTCCAAGCCAGCCAGGCCAATCATTCCGCCGCCCGCGCGATGCGCCTCAATTTCCACCGTTACAATCCGATCGCCGAGATTCGCGAGCGTGACGCTGGACCAGCACGCAGTGCCATAGTCGAGCGACGGAAGAATGCTGGTGACGATCCGCTCCTGATCGGCGGCGTAAGCGGCGATTGCCGCCAGGAGCAGAGCGGCAAGGAGTTGGACAGAGCGGGACATCACTCAGGTTTTCGGCTGATTTGACCAGAAACTGCAGTCAGCGCGGCGCGGATCGCGGCCTGGGCCTGCTGCATGTGCTCTTCGCCGGGATGCGCCTGGCGAGGCCAGAAGAAGCCACGCAGCCCGTCTTTTTTACGGCGCGGCACAATGTGGACGTGCAGATGCGGAACGCTCTGGCTGACGCGATTGTTGATGGCGACAAACGATCCTTCGGCTTCCATGGCCTGTTGGACGGCGCGCGCCAGCAACTGCACGTTGGCGAAGAAAGGCCCGACCAATTCAGACGGCAAATCGGCGAGCGTTTCATAGTGCGCCTTGGGAATGAGCAGCGTGTGCCCGATAAAGAGCGGCCGATAATCCAGGAATGCGATCGAGAGCTGGTCTTCGAACACGACGTAATTGGCGTGCGCAGCGATCTGGCAGAAGCGGCAGCTGTCGTTGGCGGCCATCAGTTTTCGACGGGCCCTTCGCCGCGGCTCAGAGCGCTGATAATCCGCTCGCGGCGATCGACCGCGGCTTTCAGCGCCGACTGCAAGGAGTAAAAGTACACCAGCACGCCGACCACGCCGCCGAATAGCAACGTGCCGAAAAACGCCCACTCGGTATCGAAGGCGTAGCGCGCCAGGTAGGCCAGCGCTACCGGCACCAGAGTGAGCGGAAAGGCCAGCATCAACAGGGCCTGCGAGCGGCTCTGCGCGGCGGTCTTCATGGTTTTTACCGGATTGACGGCGCGTGGATTATAGAGCGAGCTCACGTTTCCGACGGCCAAAATGAAAAGAGTAATGACGCAGGTGACGGCGAACGCTTCCAGAATCTGAAGTCCGGTCAGCGGCAGCCGCAGCAGAGCGCACACCACCGCGATAGCGACGATCTCCATGAGAACCAGAAAGGCCGCCGCCAGATTCTTTCCGGCCAGGACGGTGGACATTTTCACCGGGACTAGAAAATAGACTTGGGCGGCGCTGCGATCGAATCCGAAGCAGTTCCAAAACAGCGCGTCGCTCAACAAGAGTAGCGCGTAAACGCTGACCATGGTCAGGTAATTGTCGCTGAGAAAGCTGCGCTGGGTGCTCAAGCGCCCGAATGCGATGGGCGCCCAGATGAGCAGCCCGAACGAGAACCCCATCAGGAAGACCAAACGGAAACGTGGCGCGCGGCTCAGGAATCGCAGCTCCTTTTCGATGAGGGCGGCCAAGGGGTCGCGTAGCACGGCGTTCGGCAATTGATACCACCATTCCAGCCGGCTGACTCGCCGGGTAGACGAAGAACCTCGCGCGGAAGCTTCGGCGGCGTCGAACTCCAGGCCCCGCTCAAACTGAATGCGTCCGAAGGCGTAGGCGGCCAGCGTCCAAGCCAGGATCACGCTCAAGCTCTTCCACGAGAATTGGCCGAGCGCCAGGCGCGCCGTCGCCGTCCATGGAAAGAGGGCGGAAGGTTCGCCGCCGAAAAATTGCCGCAGGCGGCCTTGGGAGCCGCGAAAGAATATGAGCTGCGGTAGCGCGGCGGCGATCACGAAAATGAAAACCACGATCTCGCGAGCGCGTTTGTGCGCCAGCAACCGGACCAGCAGATCGCGAATTCCGGTGGAGCAAAACAGGTTGAAGATTACGAATAGCGCGAGAAAGAACGGCGCCCAAACGGGAACATTGCGATTCAAAAAAAGGCCGACGGACGCGCCCGTCAGTATGAGCAGCATTTCCACGCCGGTGGAGACGCGCAGGATCACTTCAATCACGAAGAGCGCACGCTTCGGGATGGGATAGACCAGGAGTTTGCGCAGGTCGAGCGACGCGCCCATGGAGGTGAGGAGCACGGGAATCACCTGCCAATAGAGGAAGCAGAGCAGCAGGGCGGCCGGGAGGATTTTGTGGAACGCTGGCAGCTCGCCGGGGTCGGAAAGCAGAATTGCGGCCAGCACCGCCATGTAGGCGAAAGCGCCGTACCAGATGGCGGTCAACACGCCGGTGAAGAGCATTCCGCCCAGGTTGGCGTGGGGAAGGTGATTGCGCGTGCTGCGCCATTGAGCCCAGACGATGGCGCCGGCTTGGTTCCACATTCCTCTTTAGTCTGCTCTTGTGCGGGAGCGCTTGGCAATGGGCGGGGAAAAGGCTATTGGCCACAGATGAACACGATGAACACGGATAAGCGAAATCAAGTTCATTGTTTTCGATCGGCGTGGATTGCGTAAAAGGCCGGGTTTTTGAGGATCAGCTGTTGTGCGTGGCGCTCGACTTGTTCTTTTGAAAAAACGAAGCCAGCTTGTTCTGAAAAAAGCTCGGCGGGCTCCCAGGGAAGTCCTTTGTGCTGATGGCGCAGGAAGTGTTCGGCGGCTTCGGTGAGTTGGCGGCGTTCCAGCCGGCGGCGCTCGTCCTGGATTTCGCGGAGCTGATCGACGGCTTTTTGGAACTGGCGGGAGAGGCGCGAGCCGTGGAGCCCGAGCGTGGCGAGCATCGGGATTAGGGTTTGAGGGCTGGGGTTTTGGGAGAGCAGCTCGGCTTCGAGTAGTGGGATGCGATTGAGGCGCCAGGCGGTGTTGGCGATTTCGTGGACGAGTTGAGTCTCGGTGGCGGTGGCGGGTTGGTACTCGTCGAGAAATTGCTGGATGTGGCGCTGGTAGGTTGCGGGGTCCTCGTTGGGCAAGACGGCGGTTTGGGCGGTGAGACCATGGCGCAAGGCGTTGCGGGAGGAACGCTGCTTGCCCGGTTCGGTGCGAGGACCGGTGGAGTGTTGGGAGTTGGCGCGGTTGGTGGCGGCGCGCCGTTGTAGCCAGCGGTCGACGGGATCCGTTGTGGTGGGTGTTGCGGGAGCTTGGGCTGCTGTTGCCATTTGGGCACCTCGGCTAAGGGGATAGCACGGATGGGGAGGTGTTCGGGCGTCGGGTGGACGTAGTTTGTTGAAAGGGAGATGGAAAGGGCGAGGGGTCAGTTTGGTGATTGTAGGAGCGCAGATTTGTGATTGACCGAATTGCGATCTTGGGATGGTAGATCGGCCCATTTCGTGCCGCAGGCCGGTGAGGCGGGTTTAGTTCGATCGGGCCGAAGCTTAGTGCCTTTGGCGACCTCAGAATCCGGAGCAACACTTCGAGCCAGAAGCATCCGATGAAGGCAAGCAGTGCGGTAACCGTGAAAAAATCTCGTCAAGTGCGGGATCTTTGTGGAAGATATTTCCGCTTAGAAGCCACATCCGTGATAAAGTCACGAGTAGATGATCGTCTCCTTCTCGGTTGAGAACTTCCGCTCGTTTCACGCGGAAGCCACATTATCGCTGATTGCGAGCAATCGGCTCGCCGGAGAACATGTGAATCACGCCGTTGCTGTTTCGGGTACGTCGGCAAAGGTTCTTCGGACCGCAGTCATCTATGGAGCCAATGGGGCAGGCAAGTCCAACCTATTTAAGTCGCTTGATTATCTTAAATCCCTAGCTTTACCCTTTCATCGCCGAAATCGCAAGACTACAGGACGAGAGGCGTTTCGTTTCGGCGGGGCACCATTTGACCCTTCGAGCTTTGATCTTCAATTCGTTGCTAACGGCAAAATCTATAGGTACCTGATCAGAGTTAACGACCGACAGGTGCTTGAGGAGTGGCTTGGTGAAGAGGCCGAGAACAAACAGCGCGCTCTCTTCGAGCGCGGGCAGGAGCGAGATGTCGTTTTAGGGAGCCAACTCAGGGAGTACCCACGTGTGGCCGCTTTGGCAACTGTTGGCGCTCCTCCGACGCAGTCATTTCTTAGTGCCGTTGGAGCTGCCGCCCTCCCAGCCGGTGACATCGGTCCGGACCTCGCTTCCGCGATTGGATGGTTTCGAAACGTCCTCAACCTCGTTCCCCCGGGGATTTCGCAGATGTCACTGTGGCGTAAGTTGAACGATGATCCCACGCTCCTCGATTTTGCAAGTGATTTTCTCCGTGCTTCATCGACTGGCGTTGATCGCCTGGAGATTATGAAATCGGAGGTTTCGCCTGCGGAACTTCCCAGTTTTGTGGGTGAAGAGCGGGCAACTCAGCTTATGCAAGAGGCCGAATCGGGAAGGCGAAGGTTCGTACCAGCCTTTAGGGCTGATGGTGATTCGTGGATCGAGATCGGTTCGGGCCGTTTCCGGCTGGTTAGGTTCCAGTCGATGCATAAAACCCAAGATGGAAGCGCAGTCAATTTGGATCTAAATGATGAGTCAGATGGAACGAGGCGGCTACTTGATCTGCTGCCCGCACTCCATCAGATGCAGAAACAGGGCGGGGTCTATTTTGTCGATGAGATCGATCGCTCGATGCATCCCCTTCTCGTCTGGCGGCTGTTGGAGTTCTTCCTGAGTTCTTGCGGGGAGAACCCGGGCCAAATGATCCTTACTACCCACGAATCGAATCTCCTTGACCTTGACCTTCTCCGACGCGACGAAATATGGTTCGCTGAGAAGGACCACGAACAGGCGACGCGTCTTTACTCGCTGGCCGACTTCAAGGTTAGAAATGACTTGGAGATCCGCAAGCATTACTTACAGGGGCGATTCGGTGCGATACCATTTCTCGGTAGTCTAGACCGCCTCATGAAGGGGAGAGACGAAGCAGAGTGATCCTCACGCCGCGACCGCTGGTCCGAGAAACGGCGACATTCCGTGACGATCGGCTCTTTATCGTTGCTTGCGAAGATACATATGCGCCCAAGCAATACTTCGATCTTTTCGAAATCCCGCGAGTACAGATCTACGTTGCTCCGACAGAAGGCGGTCTGTCTTCACCACAACATGTGCTCGACCGACTTCTGTCTATCGAGCATGCGGAATACGATGAACGCTGGCTTCTTTTGGACGTCGACCATCGCAGCGCAGGCCCGCACGTCGCCAATCTCATACGGACACTTAGCGAAGCGCGACGTCAGGGAGTAAATGCTGCAATCTGTAATCCATGTTTTGAACTCTGGCTTCTTCTCCACCATAGGGCTGAAGATGAACTGGGCGAGTTCGTTGATTGCAGCGTCATGCAGGGCGTATTGCGCCAAGTTCTCGGTGGATATAACAAGCGGCGCCTAAATTCACAGCAGTTCACCCGGCAATCAGTAGCAGAAGCAACTGCCAGGGCGCGTCGCCTAGATCAGACGGCGCCTTGGTCAGTCCCAGAGGGCTACGCGGCCCAAGTGCACCGATTGTGGGAGGCAATCGTGGCGGAGGCTGCGCCGCATCAATTGCCCCCGGAGTTCCAAGCCATCTTGAGGAGACCGGGCGCGAACTGACGAAGTGAAGAATTAGCCTTGTGTCCATGGGAATCGCTCCCGATAAGTCGGCCGGTGGGAATCAAGGCAATATATGAAAGAGTCTGTGCAGGGCGTACGCGCCCTATAACCAATCCAGCGTCTCCGCTGGATGGTCCGCGCCTACCACGCGTACGAACACGTCCTCCAAGGTCTCGGAGCCGGTTCGCAGCTCGGCCATGGTGCCCAACTTCACTAGCTTTCCATCGTGGATGATGGCTACACGGTCGCACAGGCGCTCCACTACTTCCAGCACGTGCGAGGTCAGGAACATGGTGGCGCCGCGCCGGACTTGATCCAGCAGGATGTCCTTCATCAGCCTGGCGCCGACCGCGTCCACGCCTTCGAACGGCTCGTCCAGCAGGAACAGCTCGGGCCGATGGATCAGCGCGGCGGCCATGGCCACGCGTTTGCGCATGCCCTTGGAATAGTCGCCGATCAGCTTGCCTGGCTCGCCGTCCAGTTCGAATAGCGCCAGCAGCTCGCGGGATCGCTCGCGCGCGACGCCTCGTTCCAGACCGTACATTCGTCCGACGAATTCGGTGAACTCCAGGCCGGTGAGATGGTCGAAGAGCAAGGTCTCGTCGGGCACCAGTCCGATTTTGCCCTTGACCTCCAAGGCGTGCTCGGGCATGGGCAGGCCCAGCAGTTCGATGCTGCCGGACGTGGGCGGCGCCAGGCCCATCAGCATGCGAATGGTGGTAGTTTTGCCGGCCCCATTCGGCCCTAGAAAACCGAAGAAGCAGCCGCGCGGCACTTCCAGGTCAAGTCCGTCGACAGCCGCCTTGTTTCCATAGACCTTGCGGAGATTGTGGACCGCAATCGCGGCGCCGGCGCCCATCTGTTCCATGGTACAAAAAGCCCGGGAGTAAACCCTCCACCCTCAAGCTTTTCGTCTCAACTGACGATAATCCAAAGGTGACAGCTTCCGCCAGTACACCGACGGCGACCCCCACGGTTCGGGAGCGATCCCTGATCGCCTTGGGGCAACTTCCGCCCTTCTCGCCGATATTGAATCGTCTGATCGCCAGCCTGGCGAGTGAAGACGTGTCGTTCGCCAAGATTGCCGATCTTATCGAAAAAGATACGGTGCTGGCGGGCAACATACTGAAGCTGGTGAATTCGGCGCTGTATGGTTTGGCCGGCACCGTGAATTCGATTCGCCATGCGGTTTCGCTGCTCGGAATATCCAAGCTGCGCAACGCCGCACTCAGCATGTCGGTGGCGCGGATGTGGAGCCAGGTGAAGACTCCGGCCGGATGGTCGTCGGCGAATTTCAACCAGCACTCGGTGGGCGTTGGAATCCTGTCGGACCTGCTGGCGCAGCGCCTGAACGTGGCGTACGCCGAGGGCGCGTTTGCGGCTGGATTGTTCCACGATTTGGGACTGCTGCTGGTAGCTATCGGGATGCACGACGAATACAAGCAGCTCTCGCTGCTGTGCCAGCAGAGCAACAAATGGGAGCCGGAATACGAGATGCAGGTGCTCGGGATGACGCACGGCGAATTGTCGGCCGAAGCTCTTGCGAAGTGGAATTTGCCGGAGGAAATCCAGACCGCGGTGCGGTATCACGGAGCGCCCGAGACGGATCCCACGCCGGTAGAGGTCGGCCAGCTGACGCTGAGCCGGGTGTTGAATGCCGCCGATCGGTATGTGAAGGGCACGGGCGTGTTCGTCAGCCTGTTTGAAAGCCCTAGTGAGGACCCACAGGCGGTGCTGGAGCAACTCGGGCTGGGCGAACGGCTGCCGGCGATCCTGGGTGAGTTCGACAACGAGTTCACGGCGATTAAGGCGTATTTTTAGGGACGCTCCCTGACGGTCGCGGTTCAGAAGCGGGGCAAGGCGGCGCTCCCTTACGGTCGCGGTTCGGAACGGCGCTCCCTTACGGTCGCGGCTCGGAATAATAGAATTCGCCTGTTCCGATTATTTCCGCCGGGCCGGTCAAATAAACCGAATCATCCCAGCGCAGTTGCAATGACTCGCCGGCCGGAGTTTGGACCGTAAGCGGACTCGCCGCCACCTTTCGCAGGATCGCGGCTACGCCCGCGCCGGTGGATCCGGTACCGGAACTCAAAGTGACGCCCGCGCCGCGCTCGTAAAAACGGGTCTCGATGGTAAACGCGTCGATCACGCGAACGAACGACACGTTGGTTCGTTGCGGAAACTGGGGATGGCTCTCGATCTCGGCGCCCAGCGCCTCCCAATTGTGCGGAAAAGTTTCGACGAAAACCACGCACTGGGGATTGCCGACATTCAGGATGGTGACCTCTTGGGTGCCGCTCGGGAGCGCGATATTGCAGCGGATCTGGCGAGCGTCAACGACTGGCAAGCCCATGTTCATTTCGAACCAGAAGCGGTGACCCTCCCGGCGCAGCAGGCTCAGACGCTTCGGCCCGGCGCCGGTGAGGATGGTGACTTCGCGCTGATCGCCATCCATCAGCAACGCGGCCACGCAGCGCGTGCCGTTGCCTGAGATTTCCGGCTCGCTACCGTCGGCGTTAAACAGTCGAATGGCATTGCCGCGGATTAAAATCCAACCGTCGGCGCCGATGCCGGTGTGACGATGGCAGATGGCGCGCGCGGTGGACGGCAGATCGATGTCGGGAACCGCGTCCGCCGGTGTGAGCAGGAAATCGTTTCCGGCGCCGTGCGCTTTGGTGAATGGGATCGGCATCGCTATAGTCAGTCGCGCTTGTAAATTTCGATTACTGGAGCGCCTTTTACTTTAACTGTTTGTACCAAATGGTAGCGGGGGCCGGTTCTGAGCGACGCTTTCTGGATGGCGGTGGCCACCGTATCGCCCGCGACGGTGACGGCCCACTCCTCGTGCAGAAACAAATCGGGGCGCGTGGTGGCCGCCATCCATGCGGGCTCGTCGCCATCGTACAGGGCCTCACGCAAAGGGATGCCAGCTTCGCGCAGGATTCCCGTCAGATCGCCGAAGCTGGTCAGGATGCCTTCTCCAAAATGATAGGGGCCGGCGATCAACGGCGCAGCCGCTTTGGTCCAGGCGCGGCGTGTCCTGGAGTTGGTTTGCGATTCTTTCCAGGTGACCCAGTCGCTCGGCTTCGGCCGTATGAGCCAGGGCGCGACCGCGGCCATTACGATGGCTCCTGCGATCCATGGCCGCCAGCGCTGCGGGCCGAGCAGCACTAGGCTTCCACCGGCGATGGCGAGCAGCGGCAGCGCGGCGATGGCGTAGCGCGTGTTGTAGTAGGAAAAAGGCCAGAGGGTAGGAACAAAGATCGGAGTTCCACCGGAGTGCATGCTCCAGATATAAAAAAGCGGCGGAATTGCGGTGAGCAGCGCGGGCCAGAACAGACGGCGCAGGAAAACGCCCGCGAGCCCGGCGATCCCAATGGCCACCAGCACCCAACCGGCGCATAGCCGCACTGCGGTCAGATAGTAGAGAGCGGCGGCTGGCCAGTCATGATCGCCACGATAAGGCGCCATGTTTTGCGCCAGCGCGCGCCGGTAGATGCTCATGGCCGAATAGGGGCCGTTGTAAAATTCGAACGGATTGGAATAGATCCACCAATTGTGGCCCAGCCAGTAGAGCGGCGCGAGCGTTGCCAGGGCGGCGAACAGCAGCGCGGCTAAGAATCGGTGTTTCCGGCCCATAATCAAGAAATAAACCGCGACGAACGGGATTACGAACCAGCCTTCGTAGCGGGCGAGCGATGCCGCGATGCTGGCAACGCCCGCGCCCACTACTGCCGCGAAGGATTGGGTTTCGTAAAACAGGACGGTGAAGTAGAGCAGCGCCATCAAGGCCGCTAGAAACACCGTCTCCGTCATGGGAGTGGCTTGCAAGTACAAAAGATTCGGATTGACGGCCAGCAATCCTAACGACGCCAGCGCGACGGCGGACGAATGCGCCGCGCGCCGCATGGCAGCGTAGAGGAAGAGGCCCGCGATAACGAAGCACGTGGAAGAAACGATGGCGCCCGCCAGGCCGGTGCGCCATAACGCGTTGTTCCGCACCAGCGGGAGCATCAGCAGATGCGGAAGCGGCAGCCATACCGTCCCGATCTGATCGTAGCCGGGTTTTCGCGAATCGACGATGCGGCGCGCGATATCCAGATGCGCCTCCGCATCGCCGTAATACAAAGTCCAACCCGAATGATTTACGTAGGCTGTGGCCAGGGCGCCGATCGCGGCCAACAGCACGAAGACCAGCGCGGATTCGAGCCGGGTGTATTTCAAAACCCAGGTGTGCTTCAAAACTCCGTGAAGTCCCGGAACTCCTGGAAGCGCGCGTCGATGTCCTTACGCGTGAGTGTGCGGAAACGATCCACGCCGAACTTTTCGCAGCAGAAGCTGCCCATGACGGAGCCATAGATGACGGCGCGGCTGATCTCCTTGGCGCTGACATGACCGGCTTTGAGATCGACGCCCTTTTCGGCCAGATAGCCGATGAAGCCGCCCGCGAAGCAGTCGCCCGCGCCGGTTGGGTCGAAAACTTCTTCGAGCAGATACGCGGGAACCATGAAGTGCGAGCCGCCATGGAACAGGATGGCGCCGTATTCGCCGCGCTTGATCACCAGCGTCTTGGGGCCCATCTCCATAATTTTGGCGGCTGCGCGCCGCAGGTTATTTTCGCCCGAAAGCATGCGGGCTTCGCCGTCGTTGATCAGCAGAAAATCCCAATCATTGATGGTTTTGAGCAGTTCGCCGCGAAAATCCTGGATCCAATAATTCATGGTGTCGCCGCCGGCCAGGCGCAGACCGTTCATCTGCTCGCGCACGCTGCGCTGCAGAGTGGGCTGGATGTTGCCGAGCAGCAGGTACGGCGATTTCTTGTAGCTTTCGGGCAGCTTGGGATTGAAATCGGCGAACACGTTCAGATCGGTGCGCAGCGTGGTGCGATCGTTCATGTCGTTGGAATAGACGCCGGCCCAGAAGAAGGTCTTGCCTCCCTTCACGCGCTCCAAGCCTTCCAGATCGATTCCGCGATCGGAGAGCAGTTTCTCGTCTTCAGCAGCGAAGTCGTCGCCCACCACGGCGACTATCTTGGTCTTGGCAAAATAGCTGGCGGATAAACAGATGTAAGTGCACGCGCCACCCAGCATGCGGTCGACTTTGCCATGCGGAGTTTCAACTCCGTCATAGGCTACGGAACCTACTACAACAATGGACATATGTTTTGATTCTATCTGAAACAAAATCGTTCACACGAATGTGGCGCACGCACTCCTGCGTGCCGCGTTGGCACTCGTGCCGACGCCGAATCCCGGTTTCACAGTGTTCGCATGAGTGCGAACACGGCACGCAGGAGTGCGTGCGCCACACGGGCCACTAGTGGAGGTCGACGACGCTGGCGCCGGTGATGCGGTAGGTGTCGCGCTCCTGCACGAACACCACGGCACGCAGGTTTTCACGCTTCCATTCGCGAGGCAGGCGCAGCGTGGAAACCAGCTGGCCGCCGTTGGCCCCCTGCGGATTTACCCGTCCGATGACGCCGAAGCTGCGGACCACCGAAGAGTGCCGCAAAGTACGGCCGCTATTTTCGCCGCCCTGCACAAACGTGTTCAGGCCTTTTTCAGTTACCGCGAGATAAACGTTAGAGGCGTGCCATTTGGCGGTTTTGCCGTTGGTCACCTGAACGGTAAGATCCAGCAGATCGGGGTCGCGTGAATTCGGATTCGCACCCAGATCCACCTGCGTGGTTGTAGCCTGGGCCGCGGTTTCGATCTCGTGATACGCGCGATTCATGTCGCTGCCGACGAACGCAGTCTGCCCATTCACTACCATCTGCGGCGTAAAGATATCCTTGGCTTTAAAGGCTACGGCGTAATCGTTCTGGCGCGCTCGAAACTGCGGAGACGAGAATGGATCGGTCCAACCGAGCTGATTCCAGTAATCGACGTGCTCCTCAATGGCCACTACTTGAGCGCCGGCCACGGGCTGGGTCTGCTCCAAGCGCGAGAGCAAGCGGTCCGCGGCGGGACAGCTGGAACAACCTTCGCTGGTGAACAGCTCGACAATGACGGGGACCGGCCGGTCGGCAGCCAACGCCAGAGGCACACCAGTGGCGAAGGCAAGAAGGCACAAATACCGCATAACTCCTAGCATATTACGTAATTAAGCCGACGTACTGCACCTCTTCCTCGAGTTCCAGGCCGAACTGGTTGCGCACCCGCGATTTCAGTTCGCCAATCAACTCGCACACTTCGCGAGCCGTGCCGTTGTCGGCGTTGTAGATCAGGTTGGCGTGATAATCGGCGACCTGAATTCCGCCGCTTCGCATGCCCTTGGCGCCCACCTGTTCCAGGAAATACGCGGAGGGAGCTTTTCCTTCGCGGACCACTCGCTCGGGGATCTGGCGGCGCACCGCTTCCGGCAGCTCGGCCAGAATCAGGTTCTTGAAAATGCTGCCCGCGCACTTCATTGTCGCCGGATATTTCGCGAGGCGAATCTTGAAAATCTCATCGGCGGTCTGGCGCAATTCGGCGGCCGGCGCCGGCGTCATAGCCAGATCAACGCCTAAAATAATCCAGTCTTTATGGTTTTTGAAGATGCTTTCGCGATAGTGAAAGCGGCATTCGGCGGCAGTGAACGATCGTATCGCCGGGCCGTCCAGAAACCGCACCTGACTTACGCGCTCGTCGATGGAATGCCCATAGGCGCCGGCGTTCCCATAGACCGCTGCCCCCACCGAGCCTGGAATGCCGGTCATGGTTTCCAGGCCGCGCAGGCCGTGGTCGATACAATAATCGACCAGCGATTGCAATTCGGCTCCAGCCTGGGCGTGCACCGTAGCGCCATCGCGGCCGATGGCTTGGGCGGCCAGGCGCAGCACGATTCCATCGAAGCCTTGGTCGGAAACAATCAGGTTGGTGCCGTCGCCGATCACGCTGTAATTGGCGCCGCTGGCTTGCGACAATCGCAAAGCCTGAGCGAAAGCATCTTCGGACGCCGCCTGGACGAACACCTCGGCCGGGCCCCCGATTCCGAAGCGCGTATGACCGCTCAGCAGAGCTCCCTGGGAGACGGATACATTGGGAATACCGGCAAGCTGATCTATGGTTTCCTTCCGGACGGTCATCTTGTCAAATTATAGAGGAGTGTTTCGTGCGATCTGCTTTTGCTGGATTTCCGCCGGAGATGGTGAAGTTTTTTCATAGCTTGAAGCGCAACAACCGCCGCGAGTGGTTTCAGCCTCGCAAGCATCTTTTCGACCAGCACGTAAAGGCGCCGATGCTGGAGCTGGTGGGCGCGATCAATACCGATCTGGCGAAGTTCGCTCCCGAATATGTAGCCGAGCCGAAGATCTTCCGGATCTATCGCGATACCCGTTTTAGCGCGGACAAAACGCCCTACAAGACCCACGTGGCGGCGTCCTTCTCGCGGCGCGACAGCGAGCGGCTGGGAACCGGCGGGTTTTATTTCAGCGTCTCGCACGACGTGATTGAGGTGGCCGCCGGCATTTGGCACCCGGAGCGGGAAGTAATGCTGCTGGTTCGCAATCATATCGCGGAAACGCACGGAGAACTGAGCCGGATTCTGGCGGACAAGAAGTCGCGGAAGTTGGCCGGGGAATTAAAAGGGGACGCGTTGAGCCGATCGCCCAAGGGCTTCGACCCGGCGCACCCGGCGGCCGGATTCATCAAGATGAAAGATTGGATCCTGGACGTGACCATGGATGCCAACCTGGCGACCACGCCGCAGTTGCATAGCGCAGTGGTTGAGCGCTTTCGAGCGATGGCGCCGCTGCTCGCCTACCTGAACCGTCCACTGCTGGGGCGCAAGCCGGCCAGGGACTTACTAGCGGACAATTGGTAACCAAACAGATTAAGCGGGAGGGGTGTCTCCGTGCGGCTTGGTTTGTTGGGGAAAGGGTATGCCGCACGGAGACGTAGCTGCTTAATTGTCTTTCTAGACGGTCACTGATGACTGGAAGTTCCTGGATTCGTGCATCGTATTGTAATATAGATCTAATTACAAATAATTACATCGTATATTCGGCCAGCACGTTGTTTACTAATGAGCTTACCGTTACTAATAGGAGGTACCGCAACTTTAGTTCTATGACTCCTTGGGGAATGCGTCTGTTATTGTTGAACGCGAATTCGTCGCAGTTCACGGACCGCACGCCGGATTGCGAGGCTGCGGGACCACCAAACTCAAGGAGAATCAACATGAAGAAGCTCACCATATCGCTCTGGCTAGCACTCGCCGCCGCCGGAGTTTTCGCCGTCCACGCCATGCCGTCCGGGCACAACGTAGTGGCGGACGTGCCCATTCCAACTTGTCCTCCGGATTGCCCCCCTCACTAGACTGGCAGGATGCGGCAGGCGGGGCGTTTGAGCTACCCTGCCGCTTACTCGGTCGGTAACGGGTATGGCCTAAAGACGCTGAACCACAAAACAAAGCAGAGTGTGAGCGCAGAGGCCAAATAGCCATTCACAAAAACGGCGCGGCTCCAGCCCATGCCAACCAGGAGCATGGCAGTGGCATAGATGCAGAAATACGCGGCGAGCATTCCTTCATGCCGGAATATGCTGGTTTTCACTCCGTTGTGAACAACGATCAAGAACAAGGCAGCGGACAGAACCAGAAAAATCGCGAGCACACTCGAGACGTAGCGCGTCACGAGGAAACCAAAGTGCATGATCGCGATCAAGTGCGAAGCGCCAGCGCGCGCCAGTTCCGCCTTGACCGGAATGGCCGCTGAGACCAAAGCCGTCAAGAGAGCAACCAGAAGTAAAGGACGCGTTTGCCGCAACACGGCGTCGTGATCCTTCCAGAGCTTGGAATGCACTTCCAGTGCGACCGCGATCTGCAAGAGGAGCCAGAAGGGCTCCGTCCACAGCCAGAAGTGCGTGTACTTAAGCGGAAGAAAAGCTCCCACGGCGCCCCGCATGAAGTATATGGCCGCCAGGGATCGCAAAACTGAACACCCCAAGCAAAGCGTAAATACGGGGTAGCTTTTAGCCAGCTTGGCCCAGATCAAGTAAAGGCAGAACAAAAACTCCACAGCGATCGAGCTGTACCACAGCAGGTTGGTCGTGTCGAGCATGTTTGCGTTTGTCAGCGCTGCCCATACGAGGCCGTTCCGGGGACGCTCGTCTTGACCGCTAGCTAGTTAGTTGGCTTCTTCTTGGGTGCCGCGCCTTTCTTTGAATAATCGGTCTGGATGGTGGCGCCGATCATCTGCAGCATGCCCTTGGCTGCGTCGGCGTATTGGCCCATCGGTTCGAGCGAAAGATACTTTTCGAGAGCGTCCTTCATGCCGTCCGGAGCGATAATTTTACCGTCCGATCCGGTGGCCAGCCGCGCGGAGAGAGCAGTGGCATATTGGAACTGCGCATCGGCGTAGTCGGGATTCACCTCAATGGCCTTCTTGAAGGCCACTTCGGCAGCCGCCGCTTGCCCGTTGTTCACCAGCACCGCGCCCAGATTGTAGTAGTAGCGCCCGGCTTGGGGCGGATCCAATTGCGCCGCTTTGTTCAACTCCGTCTGCGCTTCGTCGAACTTCTTGGCTTTCGCCAGAGTGAGCGCGTAATTGTTGTGATAGGCGGCATTGTCGGGCTTCAGCGCGATGGCTTTGGAGTAGGCTTCGAGCGCCTTGTCGAGCGCGGCCTGCTGATCGGGACCGGTCTTGGCTCCGGCTTGTCCCACGTAGGCGTCCGCCAGGTTGGCCCAGATCACGTTCTGGTTGGGATCCATCTCGGTGCCTTTTTGGAAGGCGTCTACCGCGGCGTCATAATTCTTGGCAGTCAGCGCGTCCTTGCCGGCATTGAAGGTATCGTTCAGAGCTTTGTTCTTGGCGATGATGGCGGCGTTCTCTTTATTCTGCTTGTCGAGCGCCTCCTTCTGCTCCTTGCTCATGCCGCGTTGTTCTTCTTGGGGAGCAGGGGCACCGGGGGCTCCGGCCGCGCCCGCAGCTGGCGCCGCCGCCTTCTGCTGGTCTTTCAGATCGAACGATATGTTGACGGGATCGCCCAATTGGGTCTTCACGCCCTTCATTTCGTCGCGTTTCTGATCGTCAATGAAGACACTCACGGTGTAGGTACCGGGGAAAGGCAGGCCGTTGTAAATGTAGTGGCCTTTCTTATCGGTCTTGGCGCCCTTGTAGGTGCCCTTCATGTCTTGCCGTTCAATCAGAATCACGGCTCCTTTAACCAACTGGCCGTCGGGACCCTTGACATCTCCCTCAATCGCCGCAATCTGCGCCCACGCAGCGCCGGCGAAGAGCATGAAACAGAAACCGCCTAATATGTACCCGCGGGACTTAGCGAGCATATGTTTTTCCTCCCCAGGAGTTAAACTTTCACTTTCAGCATACTACGATCGATCCTGCGAATCCTTGTGGACACGCACTCTCAACAGTGTATCCAACTTCCTGCCTGGAGCATCCAAGAAATGAGCGGCGGGGACTTGGCCGTTATAATGGGGTTAATTCGGGGATTGATGAGCATGCGTGTTTTCATTTTGCTGGGGTTTGCGGTTTCGGGGCTGTTTGGCCAGATGGCCGGTGGAAACGATTCCCTGTCCAGAGCCGAAGATCTTTTTCGCCGTACCGATTACCAGGCTTCTCTGACGCTGGTTCGCAATAGCGGCCAGGCCGACGCCAGGGCCGAGTCCCTAATGGGCAGAGACTACTTCATGCTGGGCGATTACAAGCTGGCGGCTGAAGCGTTCGAACGGGCGGCGGCAATTGAGCCTGCCAACTCGGAGTACGCGCTCTGGCTGGGCCGCAGCTTTGGACGCCGCGCGGAGACCACGCCGTTCTTAGCTTCCAAATACGCCGCCAAGGCGCGCGCCTGTTTCGAGAAGGCCGTTACGCTGGATCCCGGGAACGGGGAGGCGCTGAACGATCTGTTCGACTATTATCTGGAGGCGCCCGGCTTTCTGGGGGGCGGCTACGACAAGGCGGAAGCCATTGCGAAACGGATCGCCGAGCGCAATCCGGCCGAAGGGCACTTCGCGGAAGCGCGATTGGCGGACAGGCGAAAGCAGTTCGACACCGCTGAAGAACAGCTTCGCTGGGCGATTACTATGGCGCCGCGGCAAGTGGGGCGCGTGTTGGATCTGGCGCGATATCTCGCCAGGCAGGAGCGCATTACTGAAAGTGAAGCGGCCTTCGATGAAGCCGAGCGGTTGGCGCCCAACTCGCCCAAGGTCCGTTTTAGTCGCGCGCAAACCTACGTCCAACAAAAACGCAACCTGGATCGAGCCAAGGCTTTACTGAACCAATACCTCCAAAGCAATCTGACGGCTGACGATCCTCCGCGCGAACAAGCCGAGAAGCTGCTTCAGGAAGCGTCCGGCGCCTGATGTATTTCGGGGAAGCGCTGCGCTTCAGCCTGCAGGCCCTGCGCGCCAATAAGTTCCGCAGCTTCCTGACGGCGCTGGGGCTGATCATCGGCAACGCGTCCGTCATTCTGGTGGTCACCATTTCGATCACCAGCCGCGACTATATTCTGGATCTGATCCGCGGCGTTGGCTCCAACCTGATCTACGCGCAATATTCGGCGGGCACCGCCAACTCCACGAAGGCGGATGCCGACTTCATCAAGGCGGCCGACGTGGAGGCTGTTCGCCAGCAATTTGGCTCGCGCATCGTGGCGGCCACCGGAATTATGTCAAATTCCGCGCGCCTGCTGATCAATGGCAAGGAACAGGACGTTTCGGTAATTGGGGCGGATGAACAGTATCCCGCGGTGCGGAACATGGTGCTGCTATCGGGGCGCTTCATAGACGGCGACGATGTCAACGTTCGCCAGCACGTGGTGCTGCTCACCGAAAAGCTTGCGGTGAAACTCTACGGAAACGTGCACGAGGCCGTGGGCCAGGTAATCAAGCTGTATGATTTGCAGTTCACGGTGGTGGGAACGTTCAAGGAGCGGACGGGGACTTTCGGATTCTCGGAGATAACCAACGAAACCGTGTGGATGCCCATCACCGTGATGAAGCTCTTTATCCCCGTTGAGCGGATCGACCCGATGTACGTGCAAGCGCGGCAGGCTTCAGACGTTCAACCTCTGACGGCGTCGATTAAACAAGTGTTGGAGAGCCGGCATCGCTCCGGCGCGCGCTACGACGTGGATAATCTGAGTGCCATTCTGGAGGCGGCGCAGCGCATCGCGCTGGTGATGACGATTGTGCTGATCCTGGTGTCCACGATTGCGCTGGTCATTTCGGGAATCGGCATTATGAACATCATGCTGGTGACGGTGACCGAGCGCACGCGCGAGATCGGGTTGCGTATGGCGGTGGGGGCATCGCGGCACGCGGTGCTGGAACAATTTCTCACTGAGTCGGTGGTCATCAGCGTGGGCGGTGGTTTGCTTGGGATCCTGGTGGGTATATCGATTCCGCTGGGGGTGCGGTTTTTCACGGATGCTATTAGCCGCGCTATTCCATCGGTGACGCCGTTGTCGCATGTTCCGATATCTGTGACGTCGGTGCTGGTGGCATTTGGTGTTTCGCTGGCGGTGGGCGTTATTTTTGGAATGCTGCCGGCTAGTCGCGCTTCGCAGCTGAATCCGACGGAGGCGCTGAGATATGAGTGAGTGCGTTTAATTTCAGCCGGGCGTCGGCATGAGTGCCGACGCGGCACGCATGAGTGCGTGCGCCACAAAGGCAAACAGGAATGTTGGGCCACACACGCTAGGGAGTGAGGTTCAGGCAGACAGGAATGTTGGGCCACACACTCTAGGGAGTGGGGTGGGTGGCGACGTGCATTTCGAAGCTGACCGGGGGATTGTAGTAGAGAATGCGGCCGCAGCTTTCGCAGAACATCATTTCGCCGCTGTTGCGTAAATCCTGGAAGAACTGGGGGCGCAGCAAGATCTGACAAGCGGAGCAGCGGCCTTCGATGACTTCGGCGACCGCGGACCCGCCGCGCCACTTTTTCCGAATGCGCTCGTAGGCGGAATAGGCGGGCCTTTTGAGAGTGGCCACCAGTTGCTGGCGTTCCGTTTTTAGCTCATCCAGCTGCTTTTGATCGATGGCGGTGCGGTCGCGGGCCTGCGCCTTTTCAGCGTCCACCTGCTGCTTTTCTTCCTTCAGCGCGGCTTCCGCCTTTTTCACGTTGGCGTCCAGCGGCTCGGATTCGGACATCAGATCCAGGGTGCGATCCTCGGCTTTGCGGATGGTGGCTTCGCAGAAGCTGATCTCGTGCTGGAAGGCGCGATACTGCTCGTTGGTTTTGGCGCCCAGCATCTGATCGCGCAGCTTGGAGATTTTTTGATTCTCCACCTTCACGTCGTCTTCCAGTTGCTTGCGTTCCTTTTGATTGGCGACCAGAGCGGCGCGGTCCGCCTCTAACCGGCGGAGGTGCGAATCCAGGGCCTTTTCAATTTGTGCGATGTGCTTTGGTAGGGTAGCGACCTCCCGCTCCAAGTCCGCAATCCTCAGATCCAGGGATTGCAAGCGGGTGACCTGCTCAATTTCAACGGTCATCTCTGGGGTCTATGGTAACATCTCGCGGAACTGGATGCGGTGCGTGGATGGGTCTGCTGGTGCAGCTATTGGCGGTTGGCTTGTTGGCGGAAGGCGCGGGCTGGCGTGGATTACAAATGCGGCGAGTAGTGTGACTGAATAATTCGCGTTTCCCGATGTGAGCGGTCCCAATGGCAGCGGAGAGGGGGCATGGGCGCAGAGGTACGCCAATCCAGAAGGGCAGCGTTCACAGGAGTGTGAACGCGGCACGCAGGAGTGCGTGCGCCACAATGGATTCACAAAAGTTAGCTGAGATCAGATGGATTCACAAAAGTTAGCTGAGGGTCAGATGG
>Ga0209006_10001135_pt1 | contig 24276 bp, 19 predicted proteins | sample JacPin_JW_Ref_O2_FD_188567 | JGI IMG/M metagenome (GOLD analysis project Ga0209006, IMG submission 188567) | Forest soil microbial communities from Algoma, Ontario, Canada - Jack Pine, Ontario site 1_JW_Ref_O2 (SPAdes) (version 2) | ecosystem: Environmental > Terrestrial > Soil > Boreal... | reverse complement strand
ACGCGCCGACAGCAGTTGACTACAGTCACGAAAGCAGCAAGACAGCCGCAATCAAAGTGGTCATCCCCTAGCTCTCAAAAGACATTCCAAGTTTAACCGTGGCATTGGCAATGAGAGGCTTTGCCCAGAGGCCGACACTGAGAACGCAGCCGAAAGTGAAATACAAGAAGGCGCTCCCGGATCGCAGTCCGAAATAGTCGCCAAGCTTGCCGATGATGACGGGGACAACCGCCCCGCCCATGATGCCCGTGCTCAGAATTCCAGAGAAGGGGCCGTGATGCTCAGAAACGGAATTCAATGCAAGTGAAACTAGAATTGGCCACATGACGGAGGCGAAAAGTCCTATGGCGGGGAACGCGACTAACGAAACCTTTGCGGGCCCGAAAAGGGCTGCAGTCAGGCAAAGCAGAGCTCCAATGCAGGTGCCCACCAAAACCTTTCGACTATCGAACAGCTTTAGTAACCCCATCCCGATGAAGCAGCCGACCGTCAGCAATCCCCAAAACCACGAGACCGCCGCTGCTCCCGTCGTGTGCGGATCATAGCCGTGATACACCGAAAGAAACTTTGAAATCCAATTCGCCGTGCCTTGCTCACATCCGACATATGCGAACACGGACAGAAAAAATGCCCACACCATTGGTCGCTGCAGCAGACTTTTGTAAGTCCGAAGCGAGCCGGCCGATTCGTCCGCAGCATGTTCCACCCTGGGAAAGCGCAGAAAGATCAATACGGCGATCATCAGCGCGGTCGAGGCTGCGAATATCCAGTAGATCGAAGCCCAGGGAAGCGCAGGCGGAGTTAATCGGGCGAGAACTCGAATCAACGGATTGTGTGGGGACCGGCTGATGTTCTCGACAAGGTAGGAATAAATTCGTGGGCTCAGAAATGAGGCGCTCCCGAATACCAACTGGGCGAAGGCAGAGTTATAGGCAAAATGTTCTTCACCTCCAGCCACACGCAAAAGAGGATTTAAGGCGACCTGCAGTGTTGCCATTCCAGAGCCGATCACGAAGAATGAAGGCAAGGCAACGGAATAAGCCGGATGCAGGGCAAAACTCAGCGCGCCAATGGTCGCAGCGAAAAATGCCACGATCATGACCGGTTTCTCAGTAAAGCGCTCGACCCAAAAACCCGCAGGGATCGACATCACTCCATAAGCAATAAAGAATGCAAAATTTAGAAAGGCCGCGGCCGCTAACGTGACGCTGTAACTAACGATGATGTCGGGGATGAGGGAGTTCAGAATATTTGTTACGAGCGACATCACGAAAAACGTGAGAAAAACCAGCGCAACCATGGTGCGGTTTCTTGCCATGCTCTTTTGTGGTTACTCCGTCGTCGTGATTTTGCTGGCCAACTCGAATTTTCCAGGCTCGCGCCTCATGAGAACTGCGAGAGCGAGCGTGATCATCTGAACCGGCAGGATTTCTAAGATAGGCCGAATGCTGCTCTGCTGCGTTTTCGAACAAAAGCATCCGAGCTCTGACTCCTCTCCCAATATTTCCGCCCTTCCGCCACCTTGTCGAATGTCAGCCAGCAAACGTGCATTCAGGTCCCGTGTCTTATGATTGCCAGAAAAGACGACGACGAACATCTCCTCGCTCAACATCTCGAGAGGACCATGCCGGAAGGCTGCACTGCTCATGCCTTCGGCGTGAAAGTGATCGGATTCTTTCACGATCAGCGCCCCCGTTCCGACGGCGGACAAAGAAGGCCCACGACCAACCAAAAAAAGTTGGCGGATGCCCCCCAACGACGCCACCAGGCTGATGACGTGCTCTCTCCAGTCGGCCAGATAGGCTGCAACCGCGGGCACAGCAGTCGCAAGCTCTCGCCGGCTCTGGCCCGCATCGCACTGACAAAGAATGTCCCCCAGCCATTTCAGTACGATAAGAGCACTCACGTACGTCTTGCACGACACGGAGAATTCCCGTCCTGCTCGCGTAAAGACGGTCGCGGTTGCCCGCTGGGCAAGCGTGCTTTCCGGAGTGTTCGTAACTGCAATAATTGCGGAACGCTTGCGATTCACCTCAGCCAAACGCACCATTTCGGCGCTTTCTCCGGACTGCGAGACGGCGATGAGCAGCGTCTTGGGATCGAAAAGACGAGTCTCATAGTGGATCAGTTCTGAGGTCTCGACCATGATCGCCGTGAATCCATAATCGATGAGTTGTAGATTCAAAGGATGGAGCGCATGGAAAGAAGATCCCATGCCGGTCAGGACAATGCGTTGAAAGAATCCGATCTGAAGTCGTTGGGCCAGATCCAAAATCGGCTGCGAGACATCCAGCGCGTCAAGCGTATCCTCGAGAGCTTCGGGCTGATCCAGCAAGTCTTGCAGGTACTCGCCTTCAATCACGCGGAGATCAATACGCACGTTGCACACCTTCTCGGGAAAATCGGTGATGCCATACCTGGGCTGCGCCGATCAGATTCGCATCTTCTCCGAGGGATGCGAGCCTAAGTTCAGTTTTTTCAAAGGGAACTAGCCGGCAACTTTGTTGAATGACTTTGCGGATGCCGTCGAGGAAAAGATGAGCGCTTTTCATCACGCTGCCGCCAAGCACGATCGCATCGGGCGTGAACATCGTGACCAGGTTTGCCAAGCCGAGACCGAGATAGTAAGCTTCCCGTTCCACGGCGCGCTGCGCCAATTGATCGCCCTCACCCGCCAGTTCGCAGATTCGCTTCGCACTGAGGTCGGCGCGGTGGGGATAGTTCTCGCCAGCTTCCCTCTGCATCCATGCACTCATTGCCGGACCGGCGGCTAGAGCTTCCCAACATCCGTGAAACCCGCAGTCGCAGGGCGGCCCTGACGGATCGAGAAGATGATGACCCATTTCGGGGTGAGAGTGCTCGACTCCACGATAGAGGTGCCCATCCGCGACGAAACCAGTTCCAATACCGGTTCCGATGGTGACATAAATCAGCTTCTTCGTATTCTTGCCTGCACCCAAAGCCGCTTCCGCTAGAGCGGCTGCGTCGCCGTCGTTTTCCATGGCAACGTTCACGTGAAAGATAGCGGCGAGGTCTTCAACTGGATTTTCACCTTCCCATTTCGGAAAGAAATTCACTTTGCCGAATCTTCCGGTTAGGGGATCGACGGGTCCCGTTGATCCGATGCCGATTCCTGAGATCTCCACTCCTGCTGTACGAGCCGTGGTCTCAAGCATGCTTCTGATATTTGCAAGAGCCCGAGAATAGCCGCCACCGGCGTCAGTCGGGCACTGGAGGTGTGCTCGTACCTTCCCGTCATCGTCAACGATGCCAGCGGCGATCTTCGTTCCCCCGATATCTAAAGCTCCAATCAATGCTGATAACCAAGCCTAAAACCGGGGCGTCTCGGGAACCTTATGACCACGACAGTCAAAAGCGCGCCTGGCGAGTCTTTCATGCTAACCGGTAATTTTCGGATCCAAAAGCGCGGACTCAAAAGAGGAGTTGCAGCGAGAATTGCAGATGCCGCCAACGTCCACTACCTGCGATCAATGGGTTTCCGAAAGAGGTATATGAACCTCATATGTATTTAAGGTGTCAAGGTAATTCTTCTCGACCCAAAATTTGGCAAGCGCATCGGATCCAGTTGCATGTGGTTTAACGTATTTATTCTTAACAAGTTGAATGGGACCTCTTGCTGCAGTTGTGGTTATTGGACCAAACATCGGAGAAGAGCTAGTAGCTACGTTGTATACTACGTCCGCGCCTAAACCTGGAGGGCGTCTCTTGGCACAATCGACAGGATCGGCCGCTTCCGTCAGCGTGGAGAGGCTCGGGCTCACCATCGACAGCAACAGTTTCGTTCCTTACTACGTGCAAATTGTCGATCACGTGCGTGAGTTGATCAAGAAAGACGAGTTAAGGCAGGGACAAACGTTTTGCTCCGAAGGCGAAATTGCGCGGGCTCTCAACATCAGCAAAATGCCTGTTCGCCAAGCTTTCCAGAAACTGCGTTCAGAGGGACTACTGGTGATCGCCAAGGGCAAGCGTCCCGTGGTCGGCTCCAGCCGAGTGCCTTGGAATTTTCAGCAGCTTCGGGGTTTCAGCGAAGAGATGCGCAGGCGAGGTCTTAATCCTTCCGCAAAGGTGCTCGGCATAGGTCTGGAGGAGCCTGATCTCGAGGTTGCGCAGGCTCTGAAGTTAACTCCTGGGGAACGCGTGTATCGGATTCGACGACTCCGATCGGTCAATGACGAGCCCGTGGCCGTGGTCACGAGTTACCTTCCCGCCCGCATTTTTGTCGGGATTGATAGAGAAGATCTGGAGAAACAATCGCTCTATTCCATCTTCGAGCGAACTTACAAACGCAAATTGCAATGGGCAGAAGAAATAATTGGAGCTATGGCTGCAGGAGAGGAAGAAGCAGAAATACTTCAAGCTTCCGTTGGGAGTGGACTTCTGATCATTCGAGAGACAACTTATGACTCTCAAAACGTTGCCATCGAATACAGTCTCTCCCTTTTGCGCGGTGATCGTTACACAGCTTCGGTAATTTCAGTTCGAAAAAATTGACGAGAGAGTCGCAAGAGGCAACCAGATAACGCGGTTGAAACTAACGAAACTCGCATATAGACTATGTATATCATGCTGATATGCGTGTTACACAAATGTTAAATTTCTTAGCATTTTGTCGCATTTCTCTGCCTCAGTGAACATTGGTTATCTCCCTGAAGATAAAAGAGTAATCGGCCCGGGACACCCCTCTTCGATACTTCAACACCAAACCCGTGCGGAAATATTTTGCTTGATCTCGTAACTACATCTGCGGTTTCTAGTGTCACCTGATTCGATCGACTGGGCCCTACGCACGAGAAATTAGGCCGGAGCGTCAAAGCGGTTATCCAGTTTGGACCTAATCCAACGCCATGCAGAAGAAGAGATTCCTTGCGGAGGAAATCATGGCCAGCCTCGGATCCGCACGTCAGCAAAAATTTACGACAATGCTTTTTGGCCGTCGGGGTGAGAATGTCCGCGAATATCTGGGAGGGCGTATGCGTCTAGTCAGAACCCAAAGTAGCCGTGTTTCGTTTCGTGTCTATTTCTTCCTAGCTCTGGCGTCCGTAAGCTTGTTCTTCGTCGACATGGCTTGGGCGGGGGTGACCGGCAGCGTCTCAGGCGTGATACGCGATTCCAGCGGGGCGGTAGTCCCCGGGGTCGAGGTATCCGCCCACAATACTGAGACCGGACTTCAGTGGACCACCTCGACAGATAGCAAGGGATTCTATTCGTTTCAGGCGCTGCCAGTCGGAACCTACGACGTCGAGGCCAATAAAACCGGGTTTAAGGGATATCGGCAATCCGGGATCGTCATAAACGTCAACTCCTCCATAGCTGTGGACGTAGCCTTGCAAACGGGGGCGGTCGTAGAAAGGGTCACTGTCGCCAGCGATGCAGTCCATGTGGAAGAGACTAGCACTCAGATGGGCGAGGTGATTGACAGCCAGAAGATAACAGAAGTGCCTTTGGTGGCTCGCAGTTTCACTGACCTGCTCGCGCTACAGCCAGGAGTTGTGCCCGTAGCTTCCGGACTATCCGGAGGCACGAGCGGAACATTCGTCTCGCTTGGGTTCGCAATCAACTTAGTTTCAGGCGATCTGAACGCTGGCAATCTTTCCGTCAACGGCATGCGGGAAGCTTCAAACGGCTTCCTGCTGAACGGAGCCGTCGTCGAGGAAACGGCCGTCCACGGCACGGCGGCGATTCCCAACCTCGACTCCATCGGTGAATTCCGCATTATCACAAACAATTTTGATCCCGAGTACGGTAGCTATGCCGGGGGGCAAATCAATGTGATCACCAAATCGGGGACGAATCGGTTTCACGGTAACGTTTTCGAATTTTTGCGCAATACGCGTTTGAATACGCGCAATTATTTCGCCCTGCCTGGAAGCAAACTCGCTGCTTTTCAGCAGAATCAGTTCGGCGGGACATTCGGGGGGCCGATCCTCCGTAATAAGCTGTTTTTCTTTGGAGACTACCAGGGAAACCGAAAAGTAATCGGACAATTCGGACAAGGCGGCGGCGACATAGCGGTTCCCAGTGACGCGGAACGTACCGGCGATTTTTCAGCTTTGAGTTCGCAAATGACGGGAACCGTTCAAGGCCCGTACTGGGCACAACAACTGGCGACTGCGCTGGGGTACCCGGTGACCCAAAACGAGCCCTATTTTTTTACTGGGTGCACCCAAGCGACTTGCGTGTTTCCCGGCGCCGTTATACCAAGCGCGGCATTTTCTTCACCATCAAAAAATGTTCTTCAATACATTCCAGAGCCGAATACTTCCATCAATGGTGTCCCAGAGTTCCAAACATCGAGCACAAACCTGTATTTGCGAGACAACAAGTTCAGCGTACGGGTGGACGGCAATACCCGCGTCGGGCTTCTTTCCGGGTACTACTTTTCCGACAAATATGTCTCCAGTGCTGGTAACCCTGTCACCCCTGCCTTCACCGGCGAAAATACAGGCCACGTGCAAGTAGCCAACTTCGGCGTCACCACGACGATCGGTAGCGCCGCGGTGAACGAGGCGCGTATCGCCTATATCCGCAACTTCACAGTGAATTTTTCCACCGGCGGCAACCGCGGCCTCAGCGTTCTAACCGGGTTGGGCTTTACCGGCATTGTCCCAGTGCAGCCGGCTTATGCTGGCGTACCCGGGATTAACTTCAATAACTTCAGTACTGGGAACTCGGGCGCTCCCGCACCCATCATCCAAAACACTTACCAAGCATTGGATAACTACAGCAAGGTGATGGGCCGACACACCATGAAATTTGGGGGTGACACTCGTTACACCTGGCAAATATGGAAGAACTTAGGGTCCAACGGGGCCTACGGTTTCAATGGGAACGAAACCGGAATTGACTTCGCTGATTACCTCATAGGCGCTCCGAACTACTATCAACAAGGCCAGGGGTATCCATCAAATGGCCGTAACTTCTACTTGGGTGGATATGGCCAGGACAGTTGGCGCGTGCGTCCTAACCTCACACTGAACTATGGTTTGCGTTATGAGATTGCCACTCCCTGGTGGGAGAAGCACAATGAAATTGAAACCTTAGTGCCGGGCTTGCAGTCGCAAGTCTTTCCGGGCTCACCTACCGGCTGGGTTTTCCCCGGTGATCCGGGCATCCCAAAGACGCTGGCGCCGATCCGCTACGATAATTTCGCCCCGCGTATCGGAATCGCCTATTCACCGAGTACTGACAGTGGATTCCTGCGCAAGCTGACCGGTGGACCGGGAAATACCAGCATCCGTGCCAGTTGGGGGAAATTCTATACTACCTTTGAAGGTGGAACCGATTACAACGAGATTGGCGATGCTCCCTTTGGCTTTTATTACGGTAGTCCGGTGCCCCCAGAGTTTGCCAATCCCTTCATTGACCGGGGTACTGGGTTTAACGAAGGCCAAAGATTTCCTGCCCCGCCCCCGCCTTTCAATGTTTCCGCCAAGAATCCTGACAATTCCGTAAATTGGGCGAATGAGGAGCCCATTGGTAGCTCGCCCGGATTTTATTACAAGAATGTTAATCCTTATGCTGAAGATTACGAGCTCGCCATTGATCGTCAATTTGGCCGCGCCACCCTTATGAAGATAGCTTATGTCGGAAGCCAAGCTCATCACCTTCTCTCGGCAGAGGAAGCAAATCCGGGGAGTCCAGCTTTATGCCTCACCGTGAGTCAGGCAAGCCAGGTTGCTCCAGGCACCGCGACTTGTGGACCCAACGGGGAGAATGGCGTTTATACGACCGCCGGAGGCACTGTCATCAATAGCACGCGTGCTCCGTTCGGACCCGCCTTTACCAGCGATGCTTATTTCAAGACGATTGGAATCTCCAACTATAACTCTCTGCAAGCTAGCTTGCGTCACGTAGTACAGGGCATGGAGTTTCTTGCTTCGTATACCTACAGCCGGTCCATGGACAATGCATCCGGTTACGGAGAGGGAATCAATTTCGAAAACCCGAATCAGAAGGCCCTTTCTTCTTTTGATGTCACCCATAACTTCGTGATCAGCTATGACTACACTCTGCCGTTTTACAGGCTGAAGTCGAACCGGTTGACGAACGGTTGGACGGTTAGCGGAGTCACTCACTTTTCCACTGGTCTGCCGGTGTTCATGCTGGAGAATGACGACCGTTCGCTATTGGGGACCTCCGGATCGGGCCCGATTCAACTTCCCCTCGACACACCCAATTACACCCCCGGTCCGCTGAACTTCACCAATCCCCGCTCCAGACAACCGTACTTCAACACTTCCTTGTTTACTCAGGAACCGCTCGGACAGCTGGGAAACGCCCCACGCTTCTTCTTCCATGGTCCTGGGCTTAACAACTGGGACATCAATTTGCAGAAAATTACTAACATCACCGAAAGCATGAACGTGGCATTCCGGGCGGAGTTTTTCAATGCCTTCAACCACGCGCAGTTCGGCCAACCCGATGGCAACTTCACGGATTCGACCTTCGGGCTGGTAACTTCGGCAAATCCAGGGCGCATCATACAGTTCGGGCTCAAATTCGCGTTCTAGAAAATCTTTGCTCCAAATCGTAGGGCGCCTGACTTACAGTTGCCGAAAGGCTCGCGCGAAGAGCACTTTTGCAGTATGACTTCTTTCTAGCGTTTTTTGCGAAGCTAGAAAGCAAACCCATGCGGCGTCGCCAATTCATAAAATCCCTTCTCGGCAGCACTTTGCTGTGGAAGCCTTCGTGGTTGCTTGCGGGGCAGGGCTCTTCCAGTGCGCCGCCGCCAGACTTCGCGGTGAAACGCGTCCTGGTGATGTTCAAGTGCCACTTCGATGCCGGCTTCGCGGAAACTCAGGCAACCATGGTTCGGCGCTACTTCACGGACTTTTTTCCGCAGGCCATGGATTTTGCCAGCCGTCTGCGTGACTCCGGCCGCTATCGCTATGTTTGGACGACCGGGTCATGGTTGCTCTACGAGTATTTGGAGCAGGCTAGTCCGGAACGACGCCGCCGCATGGAGCAAGCCATAGCAAGAGGCGACATCGCGTGGCACGCGCTGCCCTTCACCTGGCAGACCGAGATGCTCGGTCCATCGATGATCCAGGGGAGCATTGCACTGTCTCAGTCGCTAGATCGGAGATTTGGACGAACCACGACCGGTGCCAAGATGACCGACGTGCCGGGACACACGCGTGGTCTGATCGCCCCATTGGCTGAGCAGGGAGTGAAATTTATCGATATTGGCGTCAACGATGCCAGTAAAGTTCCGCAAGTGCCTCCAGTGTTTCTCTGGAAGGGGCCAAAAGGATCAACCCTGGCCGTGATGTATCACCCGGGGTACGGCGCAGTGGTGCGCGTGCCTCATTCGGACTTGGCAGTGGCGACTGTTGTGCGGGATGATGACTCCGGGCCACACACGATGCAGGAGGTACAGGAGACATACTCAAGCCTAAGCACTCGTTTCCCCAATGCTGAAATAGTTGCCACGAACTTGACCGAAATTGCTAACGCCATCGAGCCTCACCGCAACTCGCTGCCAGTGGTGGCCAGCGAAATTGGTGACACATGGATCCATGGCGTGGCGAGTGATCCTCTCAAACTCGCCCGCTACCGCGAAGTGGCACGGTTACGGCAAGGATGGTTGGACCAAGGCAAATTCACAATCGGCGATGCAACAGATATCGCCTTGCTGCGTCACTTGCTTCTGGAGGTGGAACACACCTGGGGCACAGACACTAAGACCTGGCTCGACTTCGATCACTACAGTCCGGCCGACTTGTCCCCCATGCTCGACACTAAGAATTACAAAGTCGTTGAGTTTAGTTGGCAGGAGAAACGTCAGGAACTTTTTAATGCTATCGACACTCTTCCGCCTAAGCTGAAAGAAGAAGCGCAACAAGCTGTTCAAAGCCTGCAGGCGAAGCAACCTCGCGTCTCGCATCCCATTCCACTTCCGCCGGGCAACGAGATCGAAACCGCGCATTTCGTCTTGGGAGTCGACTCAAAAACAGGAGCAATCTGCCGTCTTCGCAATAAGAAGTCAGGCCGTGAGTGGGCTTCGAACGAACGGTTATTAGGTCTATTTTCGTATCAGACGTTGTCCCAACAAGACTACACCCAGTTTTTCGCAAGCTATGTAATGAGTGAAGAGGATTGGGCCAAGAAGGATTTCGGCAAACCGAATATCGAACGGTTTGGAGCCAAGAGCCAGGAGTGGTTCCCCTCAGTTGTGAATGTCCAATGGGAAGAATCCGAAAAAGAGCATCGCCTGCTCGCGCAAATGGTAATCAATGACGCAAATGCGCTGCAAAGCGGCCGCGCAGCATTTCCGCGACAGATGTTCATGGAACTTCTTCTTCCAAGACGAGAGCCCGTGGTTCATTTGAATTTTTATTGGTTTCAAAAATCAGCTACGCGCTTGCCTGAAGCTCTTTGGCTGAGTTTCCAACCGATCACGCCGGATGCTCAAGGTTGGGAGCTGGAAAAATCAGGTGAACTCGTATCCCCGTACGACGTCGTGGTCTCGGGCAATCGCCACATGCATGCACTGTCAAAAGGGTTCAGCTACAAGGATGGAAACGGAGAGTTCGTGGTCGAAACCCTGGACGCGCCGCTGGTCGCTTTGGGCGTGAAATCACCCCTATATTTTTCGGACCAGCAGCCCGACCTGTCTAAAGGCGTTCATTGCAACCTCTTCAACAATGCATGGGGAACGAACTACATCATGTGGTTCGGAGAAGACATGCGATTTCGTTACTTGATTCGCGCTTGATGTCGCCATCCAAGCTCCAGATTAGCGACCTCTTTGCGGCCTGCTAACGCACAGCCCGAACCTGTACAACAGGAGCTGGAGGTATCGAATCTTGGCCGCGAATGGATTGCCATATCACGCGATTCAATTCGGCTTCCGGTGCTCGGTCGGGGTGAGTGAAGTCCCATCGCGCGGATTCCTTCGCCCCTGGTGCATCCGGACTATTCATCTCATGAAGAGAGATATCCGGCGTCAACGTTTTGTAAGGCTCGAGCACGGGTTGCGGATCAAAATCGGGAAGTAAGCTTGGTGCCCGGTCATCGAAATAAGTAAGGCTCGTCATGCCCAGGATTTGCTCCATCGTCTTGAGTGCGGAGGCCGTCTGAAAACGCGCGTGCTCGACTGCGCGGCGATGTGTAAACGAGGACACGACCATCAGGATCGAGCGATGCGCATCCACATGGTCAGGACCACTCTGAGCGTCATCTTCCAGAACGAAGATGACACTGTGTGCCCAGAACCGACTGTGGGAAATAGTCTCGACGATTCGCCCGAGCGCAAGATCATTGTCTGCAACCATCGCCCGCGGGGTCGGGTAACCCGGCCGGGTGCCGCTAGTATGGTCGTTGGGAAGATGAATAATACTTAGTTGGGGCAGTTTGCCATTGGTTTCGAAGGCGCGGAATTCCCGCTGCCACTCATCCACCCGTGCCTGATCAGTGACGTCTCCAATTTCGTCCCGGTAATACGGATCAAAATGATTTTTTAATCCCGCCAAGTACACCACGTCTTTGTTTTTGTCTTTCTTATCAGGAACGCCCCACTCGCCATAATCGCGATAAGTGATCCCCAGTTTCTCAGCCCGATCCCACAGAAAGCCTGATCCGGGAGCCGCAATCGGATGATCATGGTCTTCATCTCCGTCATATGGGGCATCGAATGCTGCTTCCGCGTGGCCTGAGTATGTGGTGGACCACAGCCGCGCCACATAGTCAGTTGCCGTTGCAGACATGGACCAGAGGTGTCCGTCAGCGCTCACATCTCCGTTCACAAAAAAATTGTCGAACAGAATAAAATCACGCGCTAAAGCATGATGGTTTGGAGTATTGGTCTCTCCAAACAGCACCAGGCCTGGATCGCCATTTCCCTGCGGGAGGTCGCCCAAAACCTGATCGTAGGTGCGATTCTCTTTCAAAATGTAGAAAACGTGCTGAATCGGGCTCGAAACCGCTGAAAACTGAGCGATACGCGCTTTTCCAATTTCCGTTTCTGCGGGCCTAGGTTCATAAACTTGCTGCCGGAGAGTCGTGGTTTTCATTTCCTGCCCGTCGGCTGAATAACCTTCAATGCCGCCGCCAATGATGGATCCAATCTTCGGATAGTCCGTCGCGGTGGCGCCCGGAGGCCCAGTAGGACCGGTCACGGCATTTCGTCCATTCGCGACGAATAACACATGGGATCGGGCTGAAAAGCACAGCGCCGTAGGATAGGCTCCGGCACTGAATAGTCGATTGTACGAGTACACAATCTGTTTCTCGAATTTGACTTGAAAAACCGCAACAGCATCCACAGCTGCGAGAGCGACATAGACTTTTCCGGTCTTTGAATCCGCCGCTAATGCAACCGGCTGCGCACCGCCCAACGGCACGTTTGGAATATCCAGATGAAAACGGCGCATCTCAACCTGTTTGACAAGATCAATCACAGAAACGTCGTCAGAATCGGAACATGCAACCAACAAATGTCGCGCCTTCGGCAAATAGAGCATTTCGTTGGGATGGCTGCCGACAGGTATGAGCGCGATGCGCTCGAGCGTACCGGCATTTACGAGTGCAACGGCGTGCTCTCCCCAGAGGCTGACCGCTAATCTTCCAGATGGAAGACTGACAATCGCGTATGGGAAAGCTCCGACCTTAGCGGTGCCCAAGATCTTGCCCGTCACGTAATCGACTCGCAACAGACTTTCGTTCTGGTTACAGGCAACCCAGGCCGTACCGTCCATTGCCAACGCTAAGCCGGCGGGCAAGGGGCAACCCTCCAAGCGAACTTCCCGCATATCGCTGAATGTTCCCGCGTTCAACGCGATCACATATAAGGAAGATTCCGCCGACGAAGCGATCACTAATTTCCGTTTTGCGTCGTAAGCCAGTCCGTACCATGCGGCAGGGAGCTCGATATGGCCTGAGACTTTGTGGTTTTGCTCATCGTAGCTCTGAAGATACGCATTGTGCCAACCTGAATTCGTGCTGATCAGCCATCTGCCGTCGACTTCCAACAGATTGAGTGGCATATCGCCGCCCGCAACGCGACTGGTTGCGACACTGGAGGGCGCCGCAAAGCTATGCGCGCTTTGGAATGCCCAGGCGAGTAGCAGCAAAGTAAGGATCGTTCTCGGACGCATGAAACTTTCAAACATGTACGGCTTAAAGAAACCGAGCATTGGCGAAACATAAACTCACGAAGCCTGACCGGCAATGGAACCTGCTCGACAATATACCAAGGGCCTTGAGTCATCTGCTGCGAGAAGTATCCTTTTAACATCGACAATCAGACTTGGGCCTCTTGAGGGGATCGGGGTATTCCGTGAACTGGCGCCTGATTCACCCTGGAAGCACTTCGATTCTCGCCTCTTCAGCCGTCAACTGACTGTCCACTCTGAAGCGGCCGATTCAATTTGGGGCGGTCCCAAGATAGTGCCAGGGAGGGGAGTTGAACCCCCGGCGCCAGCCTTTTCAGGGCTGCATTTTTTGCGCCTAAACCCTTTTTCAATCAACAACTTAATTCGTCAAGATGGCCATATTATTGTGACCGTTCTGTGACCAAGCGCCGATGTTCGCCTAAACGTCGGCCTGAAGCCCTATGTATAAGGATCGCGACAGCAAGTATTCATCTGGAAGCGAATATCTCGGCCTTGAACCGTTCTCATACTGAGCACAATTGTTCTCGGAATGAGTACACACAGTGGTGTGGCGGATCTTCTGTTCGGACGCACGCGAGGCGCGGTTCTGGCCCTGCTCTATGGCCGCGTCGATCAATCTTTCTACACGCGCCAGATCGCACGCGAAGTAGATGCCAGCGTCGGCGCGGTTCAACGGGAGCTTGAAAACCTCTCGAAAGTGGGTCTTATCGTTCGCAGCTCAGTCGGCAGTCAGGTTTTTTATCAGGCCAACCGAGAGGCTCCCGTTTTTTCGGAGATGCGCGCTCTGGTAAGCATGACAATTGGTATCTTCAGCGTTCTGCAGTCAGCGCTGCACCCTCTAGCAAAGCGAGTACTTGTGGCATTTGTGTATGGGTCGGTGGCACGGGAGGAAGAGACGGCGCAGAGCGACGTAGATCTTTTGGTTGTTGGGAAGGCCACGCTTGACGAGGTACTTTCGCGGCTCACTAGCGTCGAGAAGAACATCGGCCGCCCTATCAATCCAACCTTATATTCCGTCGCGGAATTCAAGTCCAAACTTGCGGACCGGAATCATTTCTTGAACGCCGTACTCAACGGACAAAAGGTATTCTTGGTGGGAGACGAGAATGAGCTTAGAAAAGTGGGTGGAGTACGGTTGGCTAAGGCGAGAGCCGACTAGTCCTCGTGAAATCAAAGATCTTCTGGGAATTGTGGAACGTAGCCTCGCGGATTCTAGGGTCGAAGCTGTATCGACCGATCTCCGATTTATCGCTGCTTTCAACGCGGCGCTCCAGCGTCGCAACTACTGCGCTCCGTCCCCTCAGGTCATCGCACCGTGACGCAAGCAGGCCACCACGTCAAAACAATCGAATCTCTGGAGCTCACCATAGGAGCCAACCCCAAGCTCATTCAGAGATTCAAGATATTCAACAACAACCGGAACAAATCGTTTTATGACGTGGCCGGTGCCGTATCAGACCAAGAACTGGAAGCAATCGTAAAGTTGGCGACTGAACTCAGAGACAGTACCCTTACGTGGCTGCGAAAAACCCATCCCGAGCTTTTAAAAACCTGACCGGAAAACCGAACCCTCGGATCTACACAGCGATGATTTCTAACACTTTGAGGCGCAAACGACTTTCGGCACATTTGTTGTTTCCAAAACCCTCATCGAACCCTTCAGGAGCTTCAGCAAGGATTCATTTAGTGACAGTCCTGATATCGCAGTGGAAGAACAAATACGATAAGGAAATACAACGAGTTGCAAGAGGCGGCCGGCCACCTAAGTCCTTGCTAGTCCGTACAAGCCAACACACTTACGTCCCGTAATCCGTACCGCGAACAAAGCCGCTATGTTGGATGCAGACCTACCGGGTACAACCGAATGCACTCGGGCGGATGGTCGTTAAAATCATCAGTTTTTTTGCGGCGGCGTGGGGGCACATCTCCTCAACCAAAAAATTCGAGCAATTCATTTATGACATCCTGAGGTCTCTCTTCTTGCAGAAAGTGACCGCAATCGAGAGGCTTTCCCGTCACCGGCGCGGCAGACTTCTCCCGCCAAGTGGCGAGCACGTCCCATAACGGGCCCACTGTGCCCTTCGCGCCCCACAGAGCGCGAAGTGGACATTGGATCTTTCTGCCGGCTTTATCGTCGGCTTGGTCCAATTCCAGGTCAATGTCCGCAGCGGCTCGGAAATCCTCACAGGTAGCGTGGATCGCTGCATCATTCGAAAAAGCGCGTATGTATTCGTTCATCTCGTCTGGCCCAATCGCCCCAGGCGTCTTGTTCAAAGCCTCGAAGACATGTTGCAAATAAAACTTCGGATCGAGTCCAATCATATGCTCAGGGAGCGGGTAAGCCTGAATTAAGAAGAACCACCACATATATTTTGTGGCAAACTCCTGGTTTGTTCCCCGATACATTGTGAGGGTGGGCGCAATGTCCATAAGGCAAACTTTCTCGACCCTCTCGGGATGATCGAGACACAGCCGGTGCGCTACACGTGCGCCGCGATCATGAGCCGCCACCAGGAAGCGCTCGTGACCGTAGTGCTGCATCACATCGACCTGGTCCTGCGCCATTGCGCGAAATGAATAGTTCTCATGCTGTTCTCCGCCTTGAGGTTTTCCGGAATCGCCGTAGCCCCGAAGATCGGGCACTACCACAGAGAATCGCTCCGCCAGTTCGGGCGCGACTTTGTGCCATGTCACATGCGTTTCGGGGTACCCGTGCAGCAGTAACAACGGACGGCCGGCACCCTCTCGTAAAACATGGATGGTAGTCCCGGTTGTCCGGACCATCTCAGCCGAGAAGCCTGGAAAGAACGCCTCCGGTTTAACTGCCGGCAGGCCCGGCGCATTGGATTGTGCTGATGCCGAGCGGACAAGCCCGAGCTTAGCGGCAGCAAGGCCGAAAAGCGCTATGCTGAGGAAGCGGCGTCGAGTTCCATCGATCTCTTCATCCATTCTGTTCATCAGTGCGTCTCCTTTGGCTCAGTCAAATCGGTGGTCTGGTTCACTTTTATCCTCACGTAACGGCAGCTCGGGGGAACAGTCGGAACAAACATGCGACAAGGGATCGTTGTTTTCTGGAAGTCCTGTTTCAGCGCCGTTGAATACATTTTGCTCATCGCCCAAGGTGCTACTGTTACCGGCGTCATTGGCTATCGGCATCAATCAGCGTAAGGTGGGACGTCGGATCGTATTTCTTCTGCAGCGGAACCGGGTCGACGGTGACAAAAACCTCAAGTGTCGGGGATACGATTGCCTCGATCAGGTGTCCGCCGTTCGCCGTTCCATCGCGACGGCCTACCACTATGTGCGTGTGCAACGTGGGCTTCCCTTGATACAAGGCGAAGTCACCGATCATCGTCGCCACTTCGACCTGCTCATCGATCGGATTCTCGCGATACATTTTCTTTTGCGGATCTAACCAGCCCAAAACCACACTGCTGAGCGCTCCGATGGCAGTGAAGTGTGCGCTGGTCACGTGATACTTTTCGGCAAAATCTAAAAGCCCGGAATAAGCTTCATCCCCGGCGCTGAAAATGACTGCATACTGCTTCGACCCTTCGCCGCCGCCAATCAACTTCACTTTCATGCCTGGAGCACCACTTCTTTTTTGCGCGGATTCGGCTGGCGACAGATAAGTGACTTTTGCCGGTGCAGTTTGTTGAGGGTCTGGGTTCCCCGGGGTCGACGATGGAACTGCTGACGGGCCGTCGTCGAGCGCGATGGTCGATGGATCCAACGGCGATTTTTCTGCGGGCTGCTCAATCCGTTTTTCCACGGCGGTCGGGTCTAGGTCGACCTGATGTGGTTGCTTGCTCGCTGCGGTCGCCGCTTGGCTCACCGATCCAGGAGTCCCGCTGGAATCGCCCATAGCCGATCGTTGACTCCGGAGTGGTAGCGTGAGTGCCAGGGCGGCTACCACGATTACGGCTGCCTGCTTGCCAGCTTCCACTGCAGATTTGTGCACATGGTTCCTAGAGTTCATAAGTATGAGTTCACTACGTCGCTTACCTTGGTTGAACTTCGCAAAATAGACGTCCATCGCTCGCGGCGAAGCGTTCTTGCAATCTCTCCTGTTGAAAGGCGTTAGACTCCGTCATAGCGCGAATATCCACGTTCCGCCCAATAGTCTCTTGGCTCTTCCGCGGCGTACGTAATCCTGGTAATCGCCTTCACATTCTTCAAACCAAGTTTCACGGGCACCAACAAACGGAGCGGTGCTCCATGCTCGACGGTGAGGGGCTGACCGTTGAAGTGTGTGGCGAGCAGCGTCTGCGGATGGCGGGCGGTCGCCAGGTCGATGGACATAAAGTAAGGGTCAGGATTCCCCGAGGCATCGAGATTGACCGAAGACTCCCCACGCGCCCATTTCGCTTGCGACATCGGTGGGTAGGCACGAAGCAGATCATGGAATCTGAGACCGGCCCACCACGCGATCGCACTCCAGCCTTCAACGCAAACCAGCCTCGTAATCTGTTCCTGCATCGAAAAGCGAGTCAGGAGATTCCGAATATCGAGAGAGATGCTCAGGCCAGAAGCGAGCCCATCCAGAGTCAATTTCCATCCGGGAATATAGCCAGGATCCGGAGTAGCTCCGTTGTAGTTGTTCTTGAGCGAGGTAATCTGCGATTTGGTGTAGGTGGGTACGCTACGATTCGCCGAGTACAGTGCTTCTGCAACGTCATCGTCGATACGTAGTGCTCTGTTTAGAAACCATTCCTTCCCTGGAGAGTCGAAGTTTCGATGTAGACCCATGCGACTGAGCGTATCTTCCGGCAGGAGAAATCCAGCGCCCGCTAGCGCTGCCAGCGCGCCAGCCCCGAACACCAGAAAGTCGCGCCGGCTTTGATGTCGCAGGAGCCGGGGAGCCATCTCAATTGCCGGGAGAGGTCGCTCTCCAAAGAAGCTTTGCGGCTTTTTCACGGAGACAGATTTCACTCTTGGTACCACACCCGTCGGAGGTATGTCTTTCCTTTGCAATGGATCGCCCTTTTTCTCATTGTTCATTTGCGAGGATCTCCGACCGCTCTACTCTTGTGGACCAACCTACGATCATGCTGCGCAGCGTATCCCACCCGTCGGCGAAAACCAGAATCACATGCGGCACGACGAAGAGGATGTAGATCCACATCAGCCAGAAATGCCAGACACGCGCTGCGTTGTACCCTCCAAACAACGCTGCCAGCCAATGGAGTTGCATGGGCTTGTGCATCGCCCATCCTGTAGCGACCGAAAGCAACCCGGCGACCGGAACGGAGAAATATGCCGCGCGCTGGAGCGCGTTGTACTTTGTGTTGAAACGGGGATGCAACCACTGGAGGCGCGCCAGCTTAGCGAAGGGAAAGCCGACGTAGTATCGAAACATCCTGAGCGCGTCAAGCAGATCGGACCGGCGAGGCAGCAATGAGCGCCAGCCTCCTCCCATCACCAGCCCCGCAACGTACACAATGCCATTCAGCATGAACAGATACACACACAACCAATGCAGGCGCAGGGCTAAGGCCAACATGCCCGGCCCAAGACTGATGTGGTTGTAAATCCAGTCGGGTGGACTGCTGTACTCATGCAGTCCAGGCACATGGGCGCATATCCAGATTCCAATATCCGCCTCGACATCGGTGTTTCCCGTATTCGGATCTGGCTTATGTTGATAGATCGGCGAAGCCCAGTAAATCGAGAGGCCACTCAGAATGAGACCGAGAAGGAGCGGCACATTCAACCAGTGACTCCAGCGCACCAGGAAATGGTGTTTCCTGACGACGAGCACGCTCGGCTGTTCCGGCAACGTGCTCGTAGAGTTCGGTTCACAATCAGGAAGTGTTGAATGGCTCATTGCCCAGAACCCTTACTGCTTGGCGTCACTAGACGCCGCTGGAATGAAGAGGAATATCTTGTCCGTCACAAGAGTTCCGTTTGGCAGCTTCTCAGTCGCCGCATAGACGACATCGCCGGCAGCGAATGTGACTTGTGCAGGTGAGACTTCGGTCACGGGGACATTTGCTGGCACGGAGAACGTCCTAGAGCCGTCCTGATACCGGACCACCAGGGTGGTGCCGCTGCCTTTCTGTACCGTGCCGTTCGTCATGCGTGAATGCGATACGGCAGGGCGAGAGACGGAGCCATTGGTCATTCTGCTGTGAGTAGTTGCGCCCGGCGGGTCTGTCAAGACACTACCTTCTGCAGCTCCACTCAGTTCCGCTGGAAATATGATGACCTGCTTCGCTACTTCTTTTCCATCCGCCTGCTCGGTCGACGGAACGCCGACATAAGACGCGGACGTGACATGACTCAAATCCGACGGTATCTGCCTATAGGTTGTGAGGGGCTGCTTGACATCAACGTGGACCACGCCTGCAGGTGTCTGAACGTCGAGTGCGCTGCCTGTAAAGGACTGCACTTTTCCAATGACTCCGGAGATTGGAGGGGCCGCTTGCCCTTGGGCCCAGACTGTACGTGGATTTGCCTGCGCGGCCAGCAAAGTGACGAATACGAGACGCAACAACGGATGCTTCATAAAAATGTCCTTCCACCTATCCGTGGTACGGACTTTGGCGGCGTACAACGAGTTTTTGAGGATCATGATGAGTTCTCCTTTGGGAGATTGTGCGTTGCGCGTTCCCGATTGATTCGGATGCGATGCACAGTTGCGATTAAGCCTGAAGCGGAGAGACAAATCTATTGGACGATGGTATCGATCGACACCTTGGTATCAATCGGCGCGACGAGCGCTTCCTCGCTCGAAAGGCTTGTCGCTATGTGAGACACGCTGGTGCTGATTTTGGCGATCCGATACGAAGGTCCAATTGCGCATTCGCTCGGAGTCGGCACATCCTGAGAGCGAGGCTGATCGCAAACTGAATCGACCATTAGTCGATTCGAGGTGACGACTCTACTAATCACAAACTTATCCATCGCAATAGAAAAGGAGAAAAGCAATGCCATACGTTACAGTCGGCAGAGAAAATTCAGGCAACATCGAGCTTTACTATGAAGACCATGGCTCGGGCCAACTGGTTGTTCTCATCCACGGATACCCATTGAGTGGTGCTTCCTGGGAGAAGCAAGTCCCCGTCCTCCTGAACGCCGGTCACAGAGTCATTACCTACGACCGCAGAGGCTTCGGAAAGTCTAGCCAGCCAACCTCGGGCTACAACTACGATACGTTCGCTGAAGATCTTCACAAGCTGGTCACCGAGCTTAAGCTGCATGATTTCACCTTAGTCGGCTTCTCCATGGGCGGAGGCGAAGTGGCACGCTACATCGGAAAATACGGTTCCAAGGGCGTGAGCAAAGCCGTGATTATTTCCGGTGTGCCACCGTATCTGCTCAAGACCGGCGAGAATCCGGAAGGCGTGGATGCCAGTGTATTTGCCGGGATCGAGAAAGCCGTGGCCGCAGACCGCTACGCGTTCTTCACTGGCTTCTTCCAGAATTTCTACAACACCGACCTGTTGCTGGGTAAGCGTGTCAGCGAACAAGCCGTCCAAGCTAGCTGGAACGTGGCGGCCATCGCCTCCGCCACTGCCAGCCTGGCGTGTGTCCCAACCTGGCACGAGGACTTCCGTGGGGATCTGGCCCGCATCGTTGTGCCCACGCTCGTGATGCACGGAGATGCGGACCGCATTCTTCCAATCACGGCTGCGGGACTTCGCACCGCCAAGCTCATCAAAGGGGCACGCCTGCTGGTCGTGAAAGACGGTCCGCATTGCATCCCGTGGACACACGCGGAAGAAGTCAACGCCGAATTGCTGAGCTTCCTGGGCGGGAAGGTCGGCAAGTCGCAGACTGAGGCTGCGTAGGCAGTCAGCGTTTAGGGTAGCGGTGATTCTATCAGGGAAGCTTTGGATGCCTGAGCGGGCGACCGTGTGTTTACGCGGACTGGGAACAAACCCAGTCCGCGAACGGGTGGCTTCGCAGGAGCCCTTGCGAGCGATTGGTGTTGGAGCGTGGCGGGGTTACGTCTTAATAACAAGGCAACTGCTCGTGTGAGAACTAGAGGCCCAGGTCACTCAATCCTGGATGGCCTTCGGGACGTCGCCCGAGTGCCCAATGATATTTGCGATCGGCATCCAAAATGGGGAGGTCGTTGATCGATGCAAGCCGTGACGCCATAAGCCCATCGTCATTGAACTCCCAGTTCTCATTGCCATAGGAGCGATACCAGTGACCCGAGTCATCGTGCCACTCGTAAGCGAAGCGCACGGCAATCCGGTTTCCCGTGAATGCCCACATTTCCTTGATGAGCCTGTAGTCCAGTTCTTTGGCCCACTTGCGAGAGAGAAAAGCAATAATTTCGCTTCGCCCGTTGATGAACTCGGAGCGGTTCCTCCATCGTGAATCGATGGCATACGCAAGAGCAACTTTTGCCGGATCGCGAGTGTTCCAGCCATCCTCAGCGAGACGCACCTTTTGAATCGCGGTCTCGCGGGTGAACGGAGGCAAAGGGGGACGGGTTGTCGTTTGAGTTGCCATTTTTCCTCCTTGCAGTGCTCAGAACTGGATGTTTCAAATCATTTCTGCGTCCTCATGAACTGACTTACCAGAGCCGCAATTTCATCAGCAGCCGTGTCCAGCGCGAAATGACCACCATCGATAATGTGGACTTCAGCATTGGGCACATCTCGCCGGTAGGATTCCGGCTCCGATGAGTCAAACGATGCCTCATACTTGCCCCAAATCACCAGCAGGCGCGGCTGCTTCTCACGCATCCAAGCTTGCCACTTGGGATAGTTTTCGACGTTGGTGCGGTAGTCGTAGAAGAGGTCGCTCTGAATCTCGGCCTGGCCGGGCTGATTGAGAAAAGCAAATTCATCCGTCCACAGATCGGGGTCATAGCGTTCCACGTTGGGATCGCCTCCGACATGTCGAGTCCGCGTCGTCTGCAACGATAGGAGGTTGGTACGCAGCGCGCTTTCGTTGGCGGCGCGATCCGCCCAAAACCCCCGTCGCGTCTTCCAGTTCGCCCCCAACCCTTCGTTGTGTGCCACAGCGTCCTGCACAATCAGGGTCTCGATCCGGTCCGGATGAGCCAACGCCATCCGAAAGCCGACAGGTCCGCCGTAATCCTGCATGTAAAGTGTGTAGCGCGAGAGCCCAAGCGCTTCGGTGAAGTGATTCATGGTTTCGGCGATGTGATCGAACGTGTATGCGAATTTTTTCGGATCTGGCCAGTCACTATGTCCGAAGCCGGGGTAGTCGGGCGCGACCAGGTGATAGCGATCGGAAAGCCGAGAGAACAGGGGCTCGAACATCCGGGATGAGGAAGGAAGCCCGTGCAGCAGAAAGAGAGTGGGCGAGTCTTTCGGCCCGGCCTCTCTGTAAAAGATGGAGAGTCCATCTACCTGTATCGTGCGATAAAAAGTCGGGTGTTTCACGGGACGTTCCTTTCCCTGGGTGTGGGCCGGCAGCTGAAATATTGTGAGCATCATAGAAAACACGAGCGCCATTCGAGAAATCTGAGAGAATCCGGGCCAACGGGACTCGTAGAAAGGGTGCATAGTTTGCCTCCGCGTTAGAAGTCGTGGGCCGTGGGCCGGACAAGGACCTCGTCGATCTCCGTGATATTTGACATGTCTATTCTCTCTTTCTCCTTATTTAAGAATTTGCTTTTCTAAGAGTTTGGTTTTCACGGCGGGCCGCGCTCCACTGAATGACGGGCCCAGCGATTTCAGAAACTCCCTCGACCAATGACGTCAAGAATGCCGATACGTCGGTGCAGGTCGAAAGATTGGCGCTTTGCCCGGCCCACATAGGCACAAGATCTGCCCGGCCCGCAGCCTCTGCTGCGATTGCGAGATTTCTGACCAGTTCTCGCTGCAGCGGATACGGCAAGATCTCGGTTCCGTTTCGGTTCAAGTCCTCCATCACGCGGTTGTGGATTCCCCGTGCGAGTCTTCCCGTGAACCCTTTTGTCATAGCAGTGTGTCCGGCATTGCGTCGTCGCAGAGTCTCGCGATGAAGGCGGCTGGCGCCGGATTCTTCGCACGCCAGGAATACCGTTCCCATTTGAACGGCTTCCGCGCCGAGAGCCAGCGCGGCGATGAGACCTCGTGCATCTCCTATTCCCCCCGCGGCAATCACTGGCACATCGACGACGTCGACGACTTGTGGGACCAACGACAGCGTGCCGGTGAGCGAATCCTCCGCCGGCCGGAGAAATGAGCCGCGATGCCCCCCGGCTTCGAAGCCAGAAGCGGCAATTGCATTCACACCGGCTTCCTGAAGTGCTGCAGCCTCGTCGGGCGTGGTCGCGGTACCAATCGTGACGATGCCCTTCTCCCGGCACTCCTGCAGGATTTCTCTTGCCGGAATTCCGAAGATGAAGCTGAATGCCGGTACGTTCGCGTCCAGTAGCACGCGAGCCTGATCTTCAAATCGCTTGGGCGAATATCGCTTGTACGTTGGACGGGGCACCCCCAACGCAGCAAGATGAGCGACTAGTGGAGCCAGGCTCCTGTTGAATTCGTCTTCATCCGCCGTTCGCGAACCTTGATCCTCTATTGACACCCACAAGTTCATCGCGAATGGTTTGGATGTAAGAGAGCGAATCTCCGCGATAACGTCTTTGATGGCGTCGGGTGGCAAGCTGTGTGCGCCAAACGATCCGAGTCCGCCAAAGTTGGACACTGCGGCCGTCAGTCTTTGCGATGATAATCCGCCAAGCGGACCTTGAATGATGGGATACTCGATTCCGAGCTTGGCGGTGAGCCGGTTCTGGTTCCACGAAGCAGGCATGATCATCCCTTGTAATGAGGGCATTGCACCGAACGTTTAGCTAGCGTCGATGCGCTGGAATCTGGTACTCCCGGATTTTGCTTTCATCGCTCTAAGCGACTCGCTTCTTCTTCCCGTTGAGTGCCGGTAGAAGAAGTTTCAGAAGCGCCTCATCAGAGAACGGATTCTGACCTGAGATCAGCTCGCGATCTTGAAGGACGTAGCTCTTCCATGGATCGACCACACTTACGTCACCGCCCGCTGCACGCAAGGCGAAGTCCGGGTAGAACAACACCTTACCGCCAATCTCAATCGGCTCCCGCTGCTGCTCTTCCGCTGTCGAAAAGATGGTCATCTTGTATCCAGAATATATCCAACCTTGAGCCTTTGCCCGCGCTCCGGCGGCATCGCCCGCCTTCAGCGCGTCGATAAC
>Ga0209006_10001134_pt1 | contig 24290 bp, 18 predicted proteins | sample JacPin_JW_Ref_O2_FD_188567 | JGI IMG/M metagenome (GOLD analysis project Ga0209006, IMG submission 188567) | Forest soil microbial communities from Algoma, Ontario, Canada - Jack Pine, Ontario site 1_JW_Ref_O2 (SPAdes) (version 2) | ecosystem: Environmental > Terrestrial > Soil > Boreal... | reverse complement strand
ACCGGACCGTGTCTTGAGCTACGAACTTGGCGAGAAAGCGCGGCTGCTCGATCGCCGCGTGACTGTGAACGCCAGTATCTATTATGAGGACTGGCGCCATGTCCAGCTCGAGGCGTATCCCAACGACTGGGCGCTCAACATCAACGGTAACTACGTCTCTATCTACGGGGCCGACATTGATGTACTCGTCGATCTAGGAGCCGGATTTCAGCTCGAAGTTGCCGCCGGCTACCTGTATGAATGGCTGGAAGGGGGCCCGCACTGGGTGATTGCCCCGATCCACAAGCTGCCGGAGGTCGCGCCCGAGAGTGGGAGCGTCGCTCTCAGCTATTTCAAGCCCCTCGGCGGCTCGTACGCATTCACAGCTCGGTTTGAGAATTCATACACCGGCCCGCGCTATTCGATTTTCTTCTCGAACCCTTACGAGTTCACCGGTACGTACAGACAATTGCCCGGGTATGACCTGATCAATGTCCGCGCGGGCGTTAAGTTTCGTGAAACGTGGAGCGCTACGGTGTTTGTCAACAACCTGACTAACAAGCACGCCCAGCTCGAGAGTATGTTCACGGAAAATGAGCCCCAGCCTGATTTTACTCGCGTCGTCACCAACCAGCCGCTCACGGCAGGCGTCGACCTGACTTACCGCTATTAGACCTATAAGGCACAGCGAAGCGCTCCGTCCAATCGTCGCAGGCGTCAAACTCTGCTAAGATTCCTGCTGCACGCAGCACAGGATGGTCAAGGCACGAGTGAAAGCTTGTTCGGGAACTCTGGCGTTGCAAAGCCGTTGTTTTAAACGGTCAGCTCATCGAGGTCCCACCTGCGTGACGCCCCATGTTCGAGCGTAGTCGCGCGGAACGCATAGCGTGTCCCGACTGCGGGCTTGTCCAATGGTTGCCGCCCATCACGGCTGGCCAAGTGGCGCAGTGCGTGCAGTGCGCGAAAATGCTCACGCGCCGCACCCGCGGCGGCATCGACGTGCCGCTGACCCTGGCTGCCACGGCGCTCACTCTTCTTATTCCAGCGAATCTTGCGCCGTTGATGAGCGTCAGCGAGCGCGGCGCACAGCGTCAGAACTGGCTGTCAACCGGAGTCGCGACTCTTTGGAGCTCGGGCTATGAGTTCCTGGCCGTATTGGTGGCGGCATTCACCATCGTTATTCCATTCCTTTATCTCACGCTCCTCGTGGGTGTGCTGGGCAGTATCCGCTTCGGCGGGCCGCCCCGTCTCGGAAGGGTGTTTCGCTGGACCGAGCACCTGCGGCCCTGGATGATGGTCGAGGTCTATCTCGTCGGCTCTTGTGTTGCGTACAGCCGCCTGCAGAAGATTGCGTTCGTAAACGTCGGCCTGGGAGGCTGGTGTTTGATGGCCGCCGCCTTCGCATTGCTGCTCTTTACCGCAAAGCTCGACGAACGGCGCGTCTGGGACGCGCTTGCCGCGCGTCCGTTCGCGCCCGGGAAGTCGACGATCAGCTGTATCGCCTGCGAGCTGCCCGTTCCCGAGGCACGCGCGGGCGGGCGCTGCCCGCGCTGCGAGGCGGTCCTGCACGACCGCAAGCCTTTTGCGCTGCATCGAACAACGGCACTCGTCATCGCAGGCTTCGTCCTGCTGATCCCGGCCAACCTGCTGCCAATACTCACCATCGAACAGCTCGGCAGTGTCGACCCGAACACGATTCTCGGCGGTATCCGCGAATTGATCCGCGCCGATTTGTGGCCGCTGGCCGCCATTGTATTCGTCGCCAGCGTCATCGTCCCCTTGATGAAGCTCTTTGGCCTCACATGGATGTTGCTCCTGACGCACCAGCGCTCGGGTCGCTACCTCGTCGGCCGCACGCGCCTGTATCGCGTCATCGATCTCATCGGGCGGTGGTCGAATATCGACATATTCATGCTGTCCATTCTCGTGGCGCTCGTCCAGTTTGGGGTGCTAAGTCAGGTACGTGCAGGGTTCGGTGCTGTCGCCTTCGGCGCCGTGGTGATCGTGACCATGGTAGCTTCGCGCGCCTTTGATTCGCGCCTGATGTGGGATGCGGCAAGGAGCAGCGAGTGAGCCCACCGCCACCAGAGGAGCCCCAGGCACGAGTGAGAAAAGGGCGACGACTCTCCCTGGTATGGGTCATACCTATCATCGCCGTGGCGGTTGTCATCGGCATCGGCTGGCGCGCGCTCGCGCAACGCGGGCCCACAATTACGATCACCTTCAATGCCGGCGAGGGCATCCAATCGGGGCAAACTAAAATCCGCCGCAAGGATGTGGATCTCGGCACGGTTGAATCGATCCACCTCACTCCAGACCTGTCGCGCGTCGTCGTGCGCGCGCGGATGCTGCGCTCCGCTGCACCGTATTTGAACACGCACACCCAGTTCTGGATCGTCCGGCCGCGCATCAGCGCCGAGGGCGTCTCGGGCCTGGCGACTCTGGTCTCCGGCGTCTACATCGAAATGAACCCCGGCCGCGGCACTCCGCAAAGTGAGTTTACCGGATCGGAGGAGCCACCGGTCCTGCAGCCGGATGTGCCGGGACACAGTTTCACGCTGCATGCATCGCAGCTGACCTCTCTCAATCAAGGCTCGTCAATCTACTATCGTGGACTTGTGGTCGGGGAGATCCTCGGCTATGCCCTAAATCAGAAGACGCAGAGGGTCGACATCTACGCATTCGTGCGCGCGCCCTACGACAAGCTCATCCATCCGGAATCACGCTTCTGGAATGCGAGCGGCGTGGACGTCTCAATAGGCGCGCAAGGCGTCCATATGGTCGCCTCGTCCTGGCAGCAGTTGCTGAGCGGTGGAGTCGAGTTCATGACGCCATCGAGCGCCATGGACAATGCGCCCAGTTCCGCGGGCGCGCAGTTCCGGCTCTATGACGACAAGTACAGTGCTGAGAAGGATCCGCGCGGCACGCCGCTCATCTACCGCGTCGACTTTACTGGCGCGGTCGCGGGGATCGAGCACGGATCGCCTGTCGAGCTCCTAGGAACCCAAATCGGACAGGTGCAGCACGTCGAGCTGCAGTACGATGATCGCAGCCACGTCCTGCACACTCCGGTGATGATCGCCATCGATCCGACGCGCATCAAGGTCGTGAACGGACCTGCGCGCTCGGCCCCCGAGCTTTCGCAGGACTTCACGGAGCACATGCAGGATTGGGTGAAACACGGGTTGCGCGCTCGCCTGACCTCGGCAAGCTTTCTCACGGGGCAGCAGATCGTATCCTTGGATATGGTGCCCGATGCCGCACCGGCTCAAATCGAACGCGTCGACTCGCAGCTGCAGATCCCGACCGCGCCTTCGGTCGACGTCACGCAGATCCTGCAGTCAGTGCACAGCATTCTGCGCCACATCGACCGCGCCACCGCCGGTCCCGAGTTGAGTCACGCCATGAAGGAGCTCGATCGCACCTTGACTCACCTCGATGCGATCACCGGTGCAGTGGAACCGCAGATCCAGCCGCTCATCAACAGCCTGCGTCAAAGCGCAGAGGCCGCACAACGCACCCTCGAGCAGGCGAGCAGCGTACTCGGCAGCAATACCGCGCGGGGTACCGATCTGCCGCGCATGATGCAGGAGCTCACGGATGCGGCGCGGTCGGTGAAAGCACTGGCGGATTATCTGGACCGGCATCCCGAAGCGCTCATTCGCGGCAAGCAAAAGGAACCAGAGCCATGAGCGCGAAGCCCGATTGGCTGGTCACTCTCGCCGGCGCGTGTGTGCTTGCCGCGTGTCAGTCGAGCCCTCCCACGCACTATTTCGCGATGACCGAGATCGCCCCAACTGCGCCGCGAGCGAGCTGGCCCGATCAAATCCCGATCCGCATCGAACGCGTCACGATTCCGGGTGAGCTCGATCGCCTGGAGTTCGTGCGCCGCAGCACCTCGAACCAGTTGCAGATCGCCACATTTGATCTTTGGGCGGCGCCGCTCGAGGGCATGATCCGACGCGTCATCGCCGCTGATCTTGCGGCGCGACTCGCTGCCGGAGCGATGGCGAGCGACAACGAGCCGGCGGCCGGTGAGCCGCGGCGCCATCTGTACATTGACGTGCAGGAATTCTCAGGCGATGAGCACGGCGCGGTCACGCTGCACGCTGCCTGGCTTATCCACACGCCGAACGCGCCAAGCGAGCGCGGCGCGGAAGAAATCAAGGTAGAAGCAAGTAACGCGAGCGCGGATGCGCTGGCTGCGGCAATGAGCCGAGCGCTCGCCGATCTCGCCGATCGGATCGCGGCGGCACTCGCGCCTCACGCGGACAGCGAAAAATCCGGATAGCGGCGCTCGATGAGCTCGGCCACGCGCTCGAGCGTCATGTCGGGTTTCGGGTTTGTGGGCATGCTCTGCGTGGCACGCGCGTAGTGGCCCTGTTGCGGGAAAACCGTCGTCAGGCGCGTGCCCCAAATCCCTTTCATAGCCGCAAGGATTCCCGGCTTGTCATCGACCATGACGTAACGCTGCGCGGGATAATGATGCTCTACGTCCTCGAGCATGCGTTCCTTGTGGACGTAGATCAAAACCCGGCCCTCGACGGCATCCCACAAACCTGCGCGACGAATCTTGTGCGGCTGAAACACCGCATCGCCGTCTGACAGAATGGCCGTGCGCCCGAACTGGCGGATATGCGCGAGCATCTCGAGTGCGCGCGGATACAAGCGCCGTGGGAATGGATAGTCGAGCAGGAATGAGGACAGTCCGAGGACACGCGAATCGGTCAGCGCCTCGAGGCGGAAGCGCTGCAGCGTGCCCAGATAATTCGCGAAACCGAATTCCCCGCGCAGCTCCTCGAAGATCGCCCAGAAGCGATCGCACGCCGCGCGTCCGAACAGTCCTTCGACATGTGCGCCGATATCCGCCTCGATGCGGTCGTTATCGAGCAGCGTGTTGTCGACATCAAATAGAAAGACGGTTTCGTCCGCGCCGCTCACGAAAAGACTCACTCCTGTAGTGCGCGGTGCACGAGCTGGATGCTGATGGACCCCTCGCCGACGGCGGACGCTACCCGTTTGACACTTCCGGAGCGCACGTCACCCACGGCAAAAATTCGCGGAACCCCCGTTTCCATAAGGTACGGAGCGCGCGGCAACGGCCAGCGTGCCGCGAGCAGGTCTTCTGGGCGCAGTTCTGAGCCGGCGCGCACAAAGCCGCGATCGTCAAGCGGTATGCACCCCTGCAGCCAGTGCGTATTAGGCACCGCGCCAGTCATGGAAAAGACATGGCGAATATCGCTAGTCGTGTCCTTTCCATCGGCTGCGTTGTGCCAGGTTACGCGCTCTAGTCGATCACTTCCTTCAAGCGCGGTGAGCTGCGTGCGTACGTGCAGAGTGATGTTGGGCGCATCCTCGATGCGGCGGATGAGGTAGCGCGACATGCTGTCGGCCAGGCCCTCCGCGCGAACCAGAATATTGACGTGGCGACAACTCTCGCCGAGATACACGGCGGCCTGCCCGGCAGAGTTGCCGCCACCCACGACGATCACTTCCTCGCCGTTGCACAATCGTGATTCCACGTTCGTCGCTGCGTAATAGACGCCGTTACCAACAAATCGTGCAAGATCCGTCAACGCCAACTGGCGGTATTCGGCGCCGGTTGCGATGATGACTGCGCGGCCGCGCACCGTGTGACCATTTGACAACTCAATTTCATAAGGGCGGCGATCGCAGCGCAGACGCACGGCGCTGCTCGCGACGGTAACGTCGGCGCCGAACTTCTGCGCCTGAACAAGGGCACGCCCCGCAAGCGCCTGCCCGGAAATGCCGGTCGGAAAGCCCAGGTAATTCTCGATTTTCGAACTTGATCCCGCCTGACCGCCGGGCGCGGTGGTTTCGATGACGAGAACGTCGAGGCCTTCGGAGGCGGCGTAAACCGCCGCCGCGAGCCCCGCCGGACCCGCGCCGATCACGAGTACGTCGCGCACGGTCGCGTCGTCGATCTGCGGATTTATCGCCAGACACTCGGCGAGCTGCTCGTTGCTGGGATTCTTGAGAACCCTTTCGGCTCGGCACACTACGATCGGTACCTCGTCGACGCTCACGTGCAAGCGCTCGAGCATCGCCTCCACACCAACTTCAGTCTCGATATCGACCCAGTGATAGGGGGTTGAGTTGCGGGTTAGAAACTGCTGAAGACGCAGTGTGCCCGCCGAATGACGCGATCCGATCAGGATGACGTCGCCACCCTGCGCCTCGATGAGTCCCATGCGTCGCAGTATGAACGCGCGCATAAAGAGCTCACTGAGTTCGGCATCCCGCTGCACAAGCTTGCGCAGATTGTCGTGATCAATGATAAGTACTTCGCCCGCCTCGTAGACACGCGCGCGCACGAGGCTGCGCGAGCCGCGCAACGCGCTCAGCTCACCCGTGAATTGCCCGGGCCCATGCAGCGTCACGCGCTCATCGCCCGACAGGCCAGCCCGCAGAATCTCGACCGAGCCCGAAAGGACAACCACCACTCGCCATTCGCGCTCGCCTGACTGAGCGAGTATCTCGCCCGCTTCGACGCGCGCCCTCTTCCCGTACGACTCCATCCGCGTCAGTTGCGCCGGCTTGAGGGTCGGAAACATCTGTGGACCGCGCGTTTCGATAAGCGTTGCCAACCTTCTCTCCTGATTTGCTCGGCGCGCCGGCGGGGGCGCGCATCGAGTTCGTCTGAGGGGACTTACCGCCTCGATTGTACGACCGCTCGCGAGCCTCGCAAGCGCCTACGCCCTTTTAGCGCTGCCTCGTCTGCCAATCCGCGGCGATATAGTACGGTGCATCCGATTCGGGCAGCAGGGCGCGGCCCAGGATGTGATCGGATGCCTTCTCGGCGATCATGATCGTAGGGGCATTCAGGTTGCCGGTCGTCACCGAGGGCATGATGGACGAATCCACGACGCGCAGGCCGGTCACGCCGCGCACGCGGGTTTCAGAATCGACGACCGCGAGCGGATCATCCACGCGCCCCATTTTGCACGTGCAAGAGGGATGATAGGCCGTCTGCACGCGCTCGCGAACGAAGGCGTCAATCTCGGCGTCGGACCTGACGTCGGCGCCGGGCTGCAGCTCCCGACCGCGGTAGCGGTCAAAGGCTTGCTGCGCAAAGATCTCGCGTGTCAGGCGCACGCACGCGCGCATCTGCGTCCAGTCCTCATCGCGGCTCATGTAATTGAAGAGAATGCGCGGCGGATCCTGAGCATTCGCCGATGCCAGACGCACCCAGCCGCGGCTCTGCGAGCGCATCGGCCCGACGTGCGCCTGGAATGCATGTTCGTTAACGAGCGAAGTGCCGTCGTAACTCACGGCCGCGGGCAGGAAGTGATACTGAATATCCGCATACGGCACGCCAACGCCGCTTCTGATGAAACCGCCGGTCTCGAATTGGTTGCTCGCGCCGATACCGTCTTTGAATAGTAGCCAGCGTGCACCGATCAGGGCTTTGCTGAATGGATTCATGGACGAATACAGCGTCACCGGCTCCTTACAAGCCAATTGAAAGTAAAACTCCAGGTGGTCCTGCAGATTCTCCCCCACTCCGGCCAGATCCTGCACCAGGGGAATGCCCAGCGCGTGCAGCTCCGCCGCGGGGCCCACGCCGGAGAGCTTCAAGAGCTGCGGCGAATTGATCGGGCCGCAGCACAGCAACACTTCACGCCGCGCGCGCACGCTGAACTCCTGCCCGCCGCGGCGATAGTTGACGCCGGTCGCACGCCGCCCATCGAACACAATTCGGTTCGCGCGCGCCTGCGTGCGCACGATCAAGTTATGGCGGCGCATGGCGGGGCGCAGGTAGGCGCGCGCCGCGCTGCAGCGCTGGCCGTCGCCGACACTCATATCGAGTCGTCCGATGCCTTCCTGTTGAAATCCGTTGACATCGGGCGTGAGCGGGTAGCCCGCTTGCCGTCCAGCTTCGAGCCACGCGCGATGTAGCGGATTCTCCAGAGTGCCGCAACGCACGCGCAGCTTGCCGGCATCGCCGCGGTATTCATCTGCCCCTTCCGCGCGGTGCTCGGCACGACGAAAGTACGGCAGCACGTGACGATAGCCCCAGCCTGCGGCGCCCTCTTCCTGCCAACGCTCGAAATCCTGCGGATTGCCGCGCGCAAAGACCATGCCATTGATCGAGGACGAACCGCCCAGTACCTTGCCGCGCGGCGTATGCAGGCGGCGGCCGCCGAGCGCCGGCTCGGGCTCGGTGTGATAGCCCCAGTTGTACTTATCCATGTTCATCGGAATCGAAAGAGCCGCGGGCATCTGAATGTAGAGCGAACGGTCCGAGCCACCGTACTCGAGCACGAGCACGGTGTGCGTGCCATCCTGCGTCAGGCGATCGGCGAGCACGCATCCTGCGGAGCCCGCGCCGACGATTACGTAGTCAAAGCTTTCCTCGCCCACGCGACGCCCCCTTCAGTAAGGCGAGTCCACATCGCCCATGGCGACGTAAACGCTTTTAAGCTGCGTGTAGTGCTCGATTGCCGCGCGTCCGTTCTCGCGCCCAAGGCCCGACATCTTCATCCCTCCGAACGGTAGCTCCACCGGCGTGATGTTGTAATGGTTGATCCAGCAGGTCCCGGCCTGCAGCTGCGCGATGACCCGATGCGCGCGCGTCAAATCATTGGTAAACACGCCAGCCGCGAGCCCGAATTCTGTGGCGTTGGCGCGTTCGATGACTTCCAGCTCGTCCTCAAACTCCAGCACCGCCATAACCGGCCCGAAAATCTCTTCACGCACAATCGTCATCTCGTCATGGCAGGCGTCAAACACTGCCGGCGCCACAAAGAAGCCGTTGGCAAGATCCCCGGTCGTCGCGCGCTCGCCGCCGACGATGAGCTGCGCCCCTTCGGCCTTGCCGCGCGCGATGTACTGCAACACGCGCTGCATATGGGTCTCGCTGATGAGCGCACCGACCTGAGTGCGCGGATCCAGGGGATCACCGATGACAAGGGCCGCCGTGCGCGCCTTCAAGCGCTCGATGAAGGCGCTCTTGATACTCCGGTGTACAAACACGCGGGTGCCGTTCGAACACACTTCGCCCGCCGAGTAGAAGTTTCCGAGCAGCGCCCCGGCGACTGCGTTATCAAGCTTCGCATCGTCAAAGACAATGAGCGGCGACTTACCGCCGAGCTCGAGGGTGACGTATTTGAGCGATGCGGCCGCATCGGCCATGACTGCCTTGCCGGTGCCGACTTCGCCGGTCAGGGAAACCTTACGGATCTGCGGATGGCGGGTGAGAAGCCTGCCTGTGTCACCCGCGCCCTGCACGATTTGAAACACGCCCTCGGGCAGCCCCGCAGCTGTAAAGATCTCGGCGAGCTTCATGGCCGAAAGCGGCGTGAGTTCCGCGGGCTTGAAGATCATGGCATTGCCGCAGGCGAGCGCCGGCGCCGATTTCCAGCAGGCGATCTGCAACGGATAATTCCATGCACCGATTCCGGCAACGACTCCGAGCGGCTCGCGCCGCGTGTAGCCAAAGGCCTGCGGCCCAAGGTCCACATGCTCGCCGGACAGACTTGCCGCGAGCGCTGCAAAATACTCCAGGCAGTCGGCGCCTGAGGCCACATCCACGACGCGCGTTTCCTGGATGGGCTTGCCGGTGTCACGGGTCTCAAGCTGGGCGAGCTCATCGTTGCGCGCGCGCAGGATCTCCGCAGCCCGGCGCAGCACTCGGCCGCGCTGAGCTCCCGGCGTCGCAGCCCACAGGCGTTGCGCTTCGCGCGCCCGCGCCACGGCCGCGTCCACTTGTGCGGGCCCGTCAATGCGAATGTGCGCCAGGATTTCGCCGGTTGCCGGATTGATCGTCGCGAACGTGGCAGAACCGCCTGCGCGCTCACCGCCTTTCGTCACCAACTCGCCCGGTGTATCCGCCGCAGCGACGACGCTGGCGGACGCCTTCAGGCGGCCATCGACGAATGCAGTCAACAGAGCGCGCGCGCTCTCGCTGTCGGCTTCCGTCCACTCGGACAGGGCCGCACGCAGCCACACCCCATCGATCATCGCTGCGATCATGTAGGCGAGACTGCGCGCCTCTTCGGCTGGCAGGAGCCGTTTGAGAGCATGTTGCAGGTTCGAGAGCGTGCGGCGCTGATAGACCCTCTGCACACGCTTCAGGCGCGGCGCGTGAACCACCTGCCCCCAGAAGGCAAGCCAGGCGGTGCCCGTGCGCTGATCAAACTCTGCGGGTGCCAGCAGCGCATCGATCACCGCCTGGATCCGGCCGCGTGGGGTGTGGGCGCGGGCCAAGCGCGAGCGCACCTGGTCGCCGACCCGCCGCGACAGCGAGCGAAATGCCGCCTCAAGTAGCCCATCCTTGTCGCCGAAGTAATGCGCCACCAATCCCGGCGACACACCCGCGCGGCCGGCAATCTGCGCAAGCGTGCTGCTTACGTAGCCCAGCTCTGCCAGACTGTCGATGGTGACGCCGATGAGTTGGCTGCGCCGCGACTCTTCGAGCTCATCACGTGGCGGGGCTTCGGGTTTGGTGCTTCGACCGTTTGTTTCCTGAGGTGTTGACTGTCTGTTCAATGCGGCGCTCCGATCTAGCGTTTGTTAGGCACAGCCGACGCTGGCTTTCATGCATTCGGCGCACCGTTTCGCGGTTGCCGATCAGGTACTTGTAAGACTTTTAGATCGCTCGCAACAGGTCCGTTAAACAGCCATTCAAGGCATGCTAAGATTAAATAGCGGATGACGGGAAAGCAATCACAACAGCCAGCTTCATCCCGCGCCAGGCGCTGCGGCGCCCTCGCGCCCGTATTTCTTGCGTGCACGCTCATCGCTCTTGGAGTCGCAGAACCCGCACCCGCCGCCGAGGAGGCCCCCTGCCGGAGCGTGCGGCTTGCCGACATCGGCTGGACCGACGTCACCTCGACGACCGCCCTGGTCGCGAATCTCTTGAGTGAGCTCGGTTACGAACCCCAGGTCACCGTTCTGTCCGTGCCGGTGACCTACGCGTCGATGAAGAACAAGGACATCGATATCTTCCTCGGCAATTGGATGCCGACGCAGGAGGGAGACCGGCGCGCTTTCGTTGCCGACGGGTCGGTCGATGTGCTCGGCGCGAACCTTGCAGGTGCCAAGTACACGCTGGGAGTTCCTGCCTATACTTTCGATGCGGGACTCAAGGACTTCGCCGACATTCAACGCTTCGCGGCAGCCCTCAATCACTCGATCTATGGGATCGAACCCGGCAATGACGGCAATCGCCAGATTCTGGGGATCATCGAGCACAATCAGTTCAACCTAGCGAATTTCAAGCTCATCGAATCGAGTGAGCAGGGGATGCTCGCCGAGGTTGAGCGTGCCATCCGCGCGCACGCGCCGATCGTGTTCCTCGCCTGGGATCCGCACCCGATGAACATGCGCTTCCAGATTCGCTATTTGACCGGTGGCGATGCCACTTTCGGGCCAAATTACGGCGGCGCGAGCGTCTTTACGAATACACGCGCCGGATATTCAGCGCAGTGCCCCAACGTCGGACGACTGCTGAAGAATCTTCAGTTCACGCCCCATGGCGAGAGCGAAGTGATGGACGCCATCCTGAATCGCCACGAGACCCCGGCTGCCGCGGCGGCGGCGTGGCTGCAGGCAAATCCGTCAATCAAGGCGCAATGGCTCGCCGGCGTGCGTCGCTTTGATGGTAGTCCGGCGCTGGCGAATTTTCCGCCGGTCAACGAGGTCGCCGGCCAGCATGGGTTCGAAGAGTGGATCACGCGTCACAAGATTCCAATCGGTGACACCGTTGCGGTGATGATCGACTACGTCAAGGCACACGGCACCGTGCTCTTTGATGGCATCTCGAAGATTGTCGGCAACAGCGTCAACGGTTTCACGGCTCTCCTGCGCGCGATCCCCTCGCCTCTTCTTATTTTCCTCGCCGCCGTGCTGGCCTGGGGTCTGCACCGCTCGCTCGCGCTTGCCGTGTTCGTCGCGGCCGCCCTTCTGTTCATCATGAATCAAGGCTATTGGCTGGCAACCCTCGAAACCCTGTCACTCGTGATCCTATCCGCCTTGGTATCCGCACTGATCGGCGTGCCGCTCGGCATTGCTGCGGCCCACCGTCCGCGACTGTACTCGGCGATGCGACCGGTGCTCGATCTCATGCAGACGCTGCCGACTTTCGTCTACCTCATCCCGACCCTCGTGTTGTTCGGACTTGGCGTCGTCCCCGGACTCATCTCGACCGTCATCTTCGCCCTGCCGGCGCCGATTCGGCTCACGTATCTGGGCATCTCCTCTGTGCCGCGCTCGCTCATCGAAGCCGGGCAGGCTTTTGGTGCCACCGGCACGCAAATGCTCTTCAAGATTGAACTGCCGAGCGCGGCGGCAACAATATTGGCAGGCATGACCCAGTGCATCATGCTGTGTCTGTCGATGGTTGTGATTGCAGCGCTCGTCGGTGCCGGCGGCCTCGGCGTACCGGTCGTGCGCGCCCTGAATACCGTACAGATCGGGATGGGCTTTGAGGCGGGCTTCGCGATCGTGCTGCTCGCGATCATACTCGACCGAATCAGCCGCCCGAGCGACAAGAAACGCTCTTGAACACGGCACTCGAATTCCGCGACGTCGATATTCTCTTCAGTGCCGGAGCGGGACGGCGCGGCGCGGCTCTTCTGCAGCAGGCCTTGAGCGCTCTCGACGCGGGCGGCACGCGCGCCGAGATCACGCAGAAGTTTGGTGTCGTCGTCGGCATGGCCGGTGCGAATCTCAAGGTCGAGCGCGGCGAAATCTCGGTATTGATGGGACTCTCCGGTTCTGGCAAATCGACTCTTCTGCGCGCGGCAAACGGCATTGCCCCGGTGACCCGTGGCCAGGTGCTGGTGAATGACGGGGCCAATGTCGTCGACGTCGCCGAGTGCGACGCCGCCACCCTGCGCCGTGTGCGCCGGCGCTGCATCGCGATGGTGTTCCAGCAGTTCGCCCTGCTGCCATGGCGCAGCGTGCGCGACAATGTTGGCTTCGGCCTCGAGCTGCGCGGCGAGCCGGTTGCAAATCGGCGCCGCATCATCGATGCGCAGTTGGAACTCGTCGGGCTTGCGCAGTGGGGCGAGCGCGCGGTCGGCGAGTTGTCCGGCGGCATGCAGCAAAGAGTGGGACTCGCGCGCGCCTTTGCGACGGATGCGGACATTTTGCTCATGGACGAACCCTTCTCGGCGCTCGATCCGCTCATCCGCCGCAAGCTCCAGGATGAGCTCCTGGCGCTGCAGGAGCGCGTCAAAAAAACCATTCTCTTTGTGAGCCACGATCTTGACGAGGCTCTGAAGCTCGGCGACCGCATCTCGATGCTCGAGGGCGGGCGCATCGTGCAGACGGGTACCGCCGAGGATATCGTGCTGCGGCCGGGCAATGCCTACGTGGCGGAGTTCGTGCAGCACATGAACCCGCTCAACGTTCTTACGGGCGCCATGATCATGCGGAACGCAAGCGAGCTCGCGCGCGAGCACGACAGCATCTGGCTCGACGACGCACGGCGCTATCGCGTCTCCGTCAACGCGGCGCGCGAGCCCACAGGGATTTCGTGCGACGGCGCAAATCAGCCACTCGGCCGGGTCGAAGAAGGCTCGTGGCAGCAAATCCTGGTCGGCGTTGCGGTCGCACCGGCGTCGATCTCGCTGCGCACGCTCATCGAACTGCGCCAGCGCACTGGGCATCCGGTGCTGCTCGTCGATGAGGGCTGTTTCTGCGGAATCTGTGATGAGGCGGAGATTGTTCGAGCGCTTGCGGGACGAACGGAGGGTGCGGATGGCGCGCCCTGACACGCGGACGCCGCAATTTGATCAGTCGCAGCCAGCGGGCATCGCGATACTGTCTGCGGACTCTGGAGAGATCTGACTATGGACGAGATACAAGCCGAGGCGCCGCGCGCGCGACGCCCGAGCGGTAGGGACGCTAAGCGGGCCGCACGCACGGCGCGGGCTGCCGCGTCCGTTCCCTACATCACCCGCAAGATTCCCTATTACGAGGTGCTAAGCGAAGAGGGCCTCGCGCTGCTCGAGAGAAACGCCGACACCATCCTCGAAGAGGTTGGCATCGAGTTTCGCGAAGACGCCGAGGCGCTCGCGCTGTGGAAGCAGGCCGGCGCAGATGTGCAGGGCGAACGGGTGCGCATGCCGCGCGGCCTGGCCCGCTCTCTCGTTCAGAAGAATGCACCGCGGGAATTCGTGCAGCATGCACGCAACCCCGCGCGCAATGTCGCCATCGGCGGGTTGAACACGGTGTTCGCGCCCGCCTATGGCTCGCCCTTCGTGCGCAATCTCGATGAGGGGCGGCGCTACGCGCGCATTGAAGACTTTCGCAATTTCGTCAAGCTCGCCTACCTCTCGAACTCGTTGCACCACTCCGGCGGGACGATCTGCGAGCCCGTCGACCTGCCCGTCAACAAGCGTCACTTCGAGATGGTGTACAGCCATATCAAATACAGCGACAAGCCGTTCATGGGCTCGGTCACCCACCCCGAGCGCGCCCAGGACTCCGTTGAAATGGCGAAAATCCTCTTTGGCGCCGACTTCATGGATGCCACTACCGGGCGGCCGAAGACCGTGCTGGTCAATCTCATCAACGCCAATTCTCCGATGACCTTTGACTCGACAATGCTGGGGGCTGCCAAAGCCTATGCGCGCGCAAATCAGGCCTGCATCATCACGCCCTTCATCCTGGCAGGAGCCATGTCGCCCGTGACCGTCGCCGGCACCGTGGCGCAGACGCTGGCGGAAGCGCTCGCCGGGATGGCGTTTTTGCAGCTCGTGAACCCCGGTGCGCCCGTCGTGCTCGGAAGCTTTGCCTCCTCGATCTCCATGCAATCCGGCGCTCCGACCTTCGGCACTCCGGAGCCTGAGCTCGTGCTGTACGCGATGGCCGCACTCGCGCGGCGCCTGGGCGTGCCGTTTCGCTCCGGCGGCAGTTTGTGTGCGTCCAAGATTCCCGATGCGCAGGCCGCATTCGAGTCGGCCAACACTCTGCTGCCCACCTGCCTTGGGGGCGTCAACTTCGTGCTGCATGTGGCAGGCTGGCTCGAAGGCGGCCTTAGCATGGGGTACGAGAAGTTTGTCATGGATGTCGATCAGGCCGGCATGATGCATACGCTCCTCGAGGGCGTGGATCTCTCAGAGAACGGTCAGGCGATGGATGCGATCCGCGAAGTCGGACCCGGCAAGCACTTTCTGGGTTGCGCACACACACAGGCGAATTTTGAGACCGCTTTCTATCGCTCGCCGCTTGCGGACAACAACAGCTTCGAGCAGTGGGAGGCCGAGGGTGCAAAGGACATGGCGCAGCGCGCCAACGCGCTGTGGAAGAAACAGCTGGCGGAATACGTGGCACCGCCGCTTGATCCGGCCGTCGATGAGGCTCTGCTCGATTACATGAATCGACGGCGCGCGAGCTTCCCGGACTCGAGCTACTAGAGTGGCGGAGTCACCGGGCGCGCGCTGCGGCCCCGCCGCCCGCGCGTTTCCGCTTGGCCCGCCGAGTCCTTGCGAGGCGGCAGAGTCACGGCCTTCATCAAGTTGGAATGATCCGCAGTCTTGTGCGGAATCGCCATCGCCTCGACAAAATGCTGCTGGAACCGCGGCTCAAGCGCAGTCTCGATCTTCTCCACCCGGCTCACCAGAGTTTCAATCGTCTGCCGCGAGGAATAATCCAGGAGCGCGATGCGCGCGCCGGTGCCAGCAGCGTTGCCTGCCGCGCCGACATGAGAGAGATCGCAATCGGGGATCATGCCGAGGACCATGGCGTATTTGACGTCGATGTGCGAACCGAAGGCGCCGGCAAGCCTGATCCGGTCGACGCGCTCGGCTCCCAAGTGCTCCATCAGCAAGCGGATCCCGGCGTACAGGGCCGCCTTCGCAAGCTGTATGGCGCGCACGTCGATCTGCGTGATCATAAGCGGCACGCTGCCCCGATGCAGGACATAGGAAAATGTGCGCCCGCTTGCAATTACGCGCTTGCTGCGCGCGCCCAACTCGCCGTCAACGACGCCATCCTGATTGATGACGCCCGCCAGGTACATCTCCGCGATGACCTCAATGATTCCCGAGCCGCAGATGCCCGTGATGCCGAGGCGCGCCGCGGCGACCTCGAAGCCCGGCTCATCCGACCACAGGTCGCTGCCGATGATTTTGAATCGCGGCTCGAGGGTCACCGGGTCGATGCGTACCCGCTCGATCGCCCCAGGCGCCGCACGCTGCCCGCAGCTGATTTGCGCGCCTTCAAACGCTGGGCCCGTCGGACTCGAACAGGCGAGGATGCGCCGCCGATCGCCCAACACGATCTCTGCATTGGTGCCGACGTCCACCAGCAGCGTGAGCGCATCGGAGAGGTCCGGGCGCTCGGCGAGGATCATGCCGGCTGCGTCCGCGCCGACGTGTCCGGCGATGCACGGCAGCGAGTACACACGCGCATTCGGATGCAACGCAATGCCCAGATCGGCGGCGCGCAGGGTCAAGGCCTGGTCAACCGCCAGCGCAAAAGGTGCGCCGCCGAGCTCCACCGGATCAATCCCGAGCACGAGGTGATGCATGATGGGATTGCCGACGAAGGTCATCTCCAAAATGTCCTCGGGTGCGATGCGGGCCGCGCGCGCCACGTCAGCGGCCAGCGAGGTGAGCGCTGCGCGCACCGCGGCGGTCATCTGCGCAGCGCCACCCGGATTCATCATGGAGTAGGACACGCGGCTCATGAGGTCCTCGCCAAAGCGAATCTGCGGATTCATGACGCCGCTTGATGCGACGACTTCGCCTGTCACCAAATCGCACAGGTGCGCCGCAATGGTCGTAGACCCGACGTCAATTGCAACGCCGAACGCTCGTTCATAGAGCCCCGCCCACACGCCAATGATGTGCGTACCGGCATGCACGGCGACCGTCACCTTCCACTCGCCGCTGCGCAGCGCAGCTTGCAGACCCGGCAGGACCTGGACATCGCAGACGAGGCCGTCGAGCTGCCATTCACGCTTGAGCGCCGCCATGAGCCGGCGCAGGTCGCCCGAGGGGCTGTGCATGTCGGGCTGTTCGACTTCGACCTCATGCAGCCGCAGAACGGGGTCGAGAACGATGTCGCGCGCATCCGCAGCTTTTCGAACCACCTGTCGGTGCACCTGGCTCGACATGGGGACGTCGACGACAAGGTCGCCGAGAATTCGGGCGGAGCAGGACAGACGATGACCCGCGGGTAACGTGCGCCTGGAGGAATAGTTGATCTCGGCCGCGCCAAGTGGCGAGAGGTTGTGCGCCGTCGACTTGACGCTGTGCTTGGCGAAGTCGCCTTCCATGACGAGGACCTGGCAACGGCCACACAGCGCCCGGCCACCACAGACCGAATCGATGTCGACGCCGAGCTCGCGCGCCGCCTGCAAGAGGGGCGTACCGACGGCGAAGCGACCGCGCTTGCCGGAAGGCGTGAAGACGACGAGTGCGTCCTCAGCCACGGCGGCGATGCCCGCCTTCGCGTCTGCCGCGCCCCGCGCCCTCGGCGGCGGCTCCGGCAGTCGGCGGGTCGCGATACGCGCGAATCCAACGCGCACAGTCCGGATCGTGACCCATCATCACATCCGCCGCCATGATCGACTTCATGATATCGGCGTGCAGCGGATTGGTGATGGCCGAGGTAAGCCCGGAGGCGATGGCCATGGTGAGAAATCCGCCGCTGATGCCGTCGCGCTGCGGCAGACCGAAACTCACGTTTGACGCGCCGCAGCTGCTGTTCACTTTGAGCTCGCCGCGCAACCGCCGCAGAAGATGCATGACCTGCACGCCCGCCTGATTGATGGCGCCGATGGGCATCACCAGGGGATCGACGACGACATCGCAGCGTGGAATGCCGTAGTCCGCCGCACGCTCGACGATCTTCTTTGCAACCGCGTAGCGCACGTCCGGATCTTCGGAAATGCCGGTCTCGTCGTTCGAGATGGCGACCACGGCGGCGCCGTACTTTTTCACGAGCGGTAGCACTTTCTCAAGCCGCTCTTCCTCGCCGGTGACGGAATTGACCAGCGCCTTGCCCTGATAGACCGCAAGGCCGGCCTCTAGCGCCGCAACGATCGAGGAGTCGATGCACAGCGGCACATCGGTGATGGACTGCACCAGCTGAATGGTCTGCGCCAGGATCGCCGGCTCATCGGCGAGCGGGATGCCTGCATTGACGTCGAGCATGTGAGCGCCCGCGGCGACCTGGGCGAGCGCATCGGCGGTGACGCGCGTGAAATCGCCCGCCGCCATTTCAGCGGCAAGGATCTTGCGCCCGGTCGGGTTGATGCGTTCGCCGATGATGACGAATGGACGATCGAAGCCGATGACGACCTCTTTCGTTGCCGAACTGATGACGGTATCGGTCATTGAATTGCCCTACTTAATGGTTGATCCCGATCACGCTCCGGAAACCACGGTACCCGCCCGGCAAGCACGCCGGAGCGGTCGATCGCCTCCGCGACCGACTCCTCCTGACGATAGGCCATGACGTGGACGCCGCTGACACCCAGGATGGAGCGGCATTCCTGGATGAGCTCGACGCAGATGTTGCGACCTTCACGCGCCTGGTCCTGCGCGCCCGCCAGGCGCTTGATGACCGCGTCGGGAATGTGCATGCCCGGAACGTGCGTGCGCATCCATTCCGCTGCCTTGGCAGAGCGCAGCGGACCCACTCCAATCAAGATGAAGGCCTGGCCGATGAGGCCCAGATCTTCCACCCGCCGCATGAAGTCCCTGAGCAGCACCGTGTCGTAGCAGTACTGCGTCTGAATCAACTGCGCACCCGCCGCGACTTTCTTTGCAAGCCGCTGCGCACGCCACTCGTACGGCGGCACGGATGGATTCTCGGCGGCGCCCAGGAAAACCCGCGGCGCAAATGTGATCTTGCGGCCGCTCTCGAAATGATGTTCGTCGCGCAGTGTGCGCGCGATGGTCAAAAGCGATATGCAGTCCAGATCGAACACCGGCTTTGCCTGCGGGTGATCGCCCACCTGCACGCCGTCGCCCGTAAGGCAGAGCATGTTGCAGACGCCCATGGCGGCGCCGCCCAGGATGTCGCCTTGGATGGCGATGCGATTGCGATCGCGGCAGGAAATCTGCATGACAGGCGCATAGCCGACGCGCGTCAGAAGCGCGCACACCGCCAGGCTCGACATGTGACAGTTCGCGCCGCTGCCGTCGGTGGCGTTGATGGCATCGACGTAGCCATCAAACACGCGCGCGCGCCGATAGACGTCGTCCGGATCCGCAGAGTCCGGCGGCGCAAGCTCCGCAGTCACTGCGAACACGCCGGCGCGCAGCACGCGCTCCAGGCGGCCGGGCGAGGTGTGCCCGGGCAGGATGGGCAGCGGATAGCCCGGCACCGGTTCATCCTCGAAGATCATGGAGCCGTCCGCTCAAGCGCGGCAGCCTTCTCGCGCACCACGCGTAACCACGAAGAGGTCCCCTGCAGGCGCCGGTCGACGGCATGCTGCAGCACCTGCATCGCCTTGATGCCGCCTGGTATGCGCTGACTGCCGTGATAGGCCTCGACCCACACGCAGCGCATTTCAGGTTTGACTTCGCAGCGGCCGTCCCCGCGCACGCCGCCGCAGGGACCATTGCGCAGGTTCTTCGGACAATTCATGGGGCAGGACATGCCGGTCGAACTCAATACGCACTGGCCGCACATCTGACAGTCAAAAAGAAAACCCTTGACCACGCGCTCGACGCCGGCGACGGGCCTTTCGAGGCGCGCATAGCCGATCGCGCGCGCGATACCGTGCAGGCGCACGAGAACGGACTCGAAGCCGCGATAAAAAAGCTCCAGCCCGCGCGCATGGCGCGTTGACCAAAGGCGCACGGCATACATCAGGGCACCTCGGAACCGGTCGGGTCGGGCTCGGCGGCGCGCGCGATGCGTTCGTCGACGCCCTTTGCGCGGATGACGCGCTCCAGGTCCTCATCGGTGTAGCGCGCCTCGAGTCGCGCGGCCTCGGCGCTGGCTTCAGCCTGCAGGTCATCCCCGCACGCGCGCGGCGTGCGCTGCCAGTCGGCGAGGTAGGCATCCGAGCTGCCCTTGCCGGCGCGCATCGCCGCACGATCGACTGCTTCCTGGAAACGCGCACTCAATTGTACTTTGACCGTCTCGCGACCCCGCTTGGCAATCACCTGCGCGGGGATGTCCCGCCAGGAAATGACGATCAGGTTTGCCATGGGGCGGGCACTTCCTGAGCGAGGAAGCCTTGCAGTTGCGAACCCAGGCCGCCATAACCCGTGAACTGGAATTTGAATTCGAGCCCCATGTGCACAGCGATGGATTGTGCCTTCGCAAGTAACGCTTCGCTCGGTGACTGCGCCAAATAAACGACGCGGCGGTAGTTGCCGAAGTACAGCGGCGCAAGCTCGGGATGTCGATCAAGACCGAGTGAGCCAGTCACGAGATGATCGAAATGGCGCACCAGAAAATCGGTGAGATAGAACGTGCCGGGCTCGGCGTCGCAGAGCGCGGCAAAAACTTCAGGGGAGGCGAAGAACTCGTAGCAGTGCGCCCCCGGGATACGCTCGACACCTTCCGCGCGCAGCATGGCATCAAGCCCTCCGCCCGTGCCGCAGTCGCCGTAGGCAACGAAAATGCGCTGGTACCGGTCGCGGTGCACGCGGATCTGCTCCTGAACTTCCCCGGCAATGCGCTCGGGGCGGTTGTGCAGCTGCGGCGGCAGGTAGCACACGTCAAGTTCAGTCCAGCCGTTTACGCGCCGCAGGGCCGCGATTTCACGCGCCAGAGCTCCGCAGGCAATCACGAGTGCGCCGCGAGCGCTGCCCATGGGATTCCGCTCAGGCGGCCGCGGTGGCGGCGCGGCGTGCGGCGATCAGGCTCTTGGCGGTCTCGACAGCGATCGCCGCGTCGCGGCAGTAGGCATCAGCACCGACCGCCTTGCCGAACTCTTCGTTGAGGGGCGCTCCGCCGACGAGCACAATGTAGTCGTCGCGAATGCCCTTCTGCTTCAATGTATCGATGACGACCTTCATATAGGGCATCGTCGTCGTGAGAAGCGCGGACATCCCTAGAATGTCAGGCCGGTGCTTCTCCAGGGCATCAAGGTATTTCTCCACGGGATTATTGATTCCGAGGTCAATCACCTCGAAGCCTGCTCCTTCGAGCATCATGGAAACCAAGTTCTTGCCGATGTCGTGAATGTCGCCCTTGACCGTGCCGATGACGATCTTGCCGATGGGCTCGACACCGGTTTCAACCAGAAGTGGCCGCAGGATCTCCATGCCGCCCTTCATGGCGTTGGCGGCAAGCAGCACTTCAGGGACGAATAAAATTCCGTCGCGGAAATCGACGCCAACAATGCGCATACCTTCCACGAGCGCCTGGTTCAAAATCTGCTCAGGGCCCCAGCCGCGCGCGAGAAAGATCCGGGTAGCGTCCTCGATCTCACTCTTGAGCCCGTTGTATAGATCGTCGTGAACCTGCTCGACGAGTTCCGCGTCGCTCAAGCCCTTGAGATCAAACTCGCCTTCCGCCTGGTCTGCCATGGTTTCACTCCCGTACCAGAATGGTACGGGGCGAGCGTCCGAGTGACTGGCTACATCACGACGGCCGCATGTCCAGGAACGACAGGCCTGGCAGCAATGCCGCAAAACGCGACGCAATTCCAGTCGCTGCTAAGCTCGAGCTTGTCGCTTTTTCGACAGTCGAACGCATTTGCTCTTCCTAGACTACCGACCGCCATGACCTTCGATACCGCTCAGACCTACGTGCTCGCCGCAAGCTGCGCGAGCCGCATCGGCACGACTGCAGCGATCACGGGCTTTCTCGCTGAGCGACATCTCTACATCATCGACATGAAGCAGTTTGACGACACGCTCTCGGAGCGATTCTTCGTCCGTATCACCTTCTGCGGAGTGCGTGGCGAGATCTTCGATCTGGCGCGGCTGCGTGGCGAGTTCAGCCGCATCGCGGACGCGGAACAAATGGAATGGGCCATCCATGACAGTGCACACCGCCCGCGCGTCCTCATCCTGGTGTCGACGCTCGATCACTGCCTCGAAGATCTTCTGTACCGGCAAAGGATCGGCGAGCTGCAGATGGAGGTGAGCGCCATCGTCTCCAACCATCCGGACCTTAGGCCCATTGCGGACCACCGCGGCATCGCCTTCCATCATCTACCGGTTACGCTGCCCACGAAGCGCTCTCAGGAGCAGCGTCTCCTCGAGCTCATCAAAAGTAGCGCCACGGAATTTGTGATCCTGGCGCGCTACATGCAGATCCTCTCCGATGAGACATCGCACACACTGCGCGGCCGTGCGATCAACATCCACCACTCGTTTCTGCCGGGCTTCAAAGGCGCAAAGCCCTATCACCAAGCGCACGCGCGCGGGGTCAAGGTCATCGGAGCGACGGCGCACTTTGTGAGTGCCGATCTTGATGAAGGCCCCATCATTGAGCAGATCGTCGAACACGTCGACCACAGCTACACCCCGCAGATGTTGACGGCGGCCGGACGGGACTCGGAGCGCCGCGCGCTCGCAGCGGCGGTACGACTCGTGCTCGAGCGCCGCGTTTTCCTGAACGGCGATCGCACGGTGATTTTTAAATAACACTCGTGCCCTGAATTCTCAGAACTTTGCTGCCTGCTTCTGCCTAGAATCGCTTGAGAAGTTGCAGCCAGGCGCGGTTCTCGTGGCCCGTGATGCCTGTCACGGTTTGGTTGGTTCAGAGCGCTTAAATCTCGCTGGCGCACGACTCAAATGGGGGCGCCCGCAGAACCGCGCAGTCACGCGCCTCCAACGCCGCGCGTGCCTGCAATAATGCACTCCTGAAACGAGATGCAGTTCCGCGCTATCGGTGCGTTAACGTACCGACCCTTGAGCCGCCCTTAGTGCTCTATAGCTGAGGATGCGCAAGCCTCGATCAGAAACACGACATGCCTTCCACCTCGATGCGCCCCGCGGCGCGATGCGGACGGCAATGGAAGTAAAGACTATCAGTGACCTGCGGCTGACAATAATCAAGCCGCCACGGAAGGCGAACACATGAGCAGGAACGCACTTGGGCGAATACTTCTCGTTGAGGACAACCCTGGAGACGCCCGGCTACTCCAAGAGGTGTTCAGCGAAATCCAAATTTCGAATGGGTTGCCGCGCCATGCCAAATTAACGCACGTGGAGTTAATGTGTGAGGCTGAGGAACTTCTGGCAAAGGAAGAATTTGACATCATCCTGCTCGATCTCAACCTGCCCGATGCGAACGGACTCGCGGCTGTGCGGCGCGCCCAAGCCGCAGCGCCCGGAGTGCCGCTGGTGATACTGACGGGTCTCGATGATGAGACCATAGCCGAGCAGGCGTTGCAGGAAGGTGCGCAGGACTACCTCATCAAGGGCCAAATCGAAACGCGCGCGCTTCTGCGAACGCTGCGCTATGCCGTTGAGCGCAAAATCAGGGAAGAAGCGCTGTTTGCGGAAAAGGAGCGCGCCCAAGTCACGCTGAGCTGCATTGGCGATGCCGTCGTTTGCACGGACATGTTGGGAAACATCACTTTTCTAAATGTCGTCGCCGAGAAGCTTACAGGTTGGTCGATGCAGGAAGCGACAGGCCAGCCCATGGTCGAGGTTTTCCGAACCCTGAACACACAAGGCGATACACCCGTCGAGACTACAGCGGAGCTCGCCATGCTGCAGATGGGAGCTGCGCATCTGCCGTTCAGCGGTACTCTCATCCGGCGCGACGGCCTGAAGATTCCCATCCAGGATTCCATCGCCGTCATCCACAACCGTAAGGGCGACGCGACTGGAACGGTTATCGTTTTCCGCGACGTCAGTGCGGCCGAGGCGCGAGCGCAGCAGATCAGCCATTCCGCTCAGCACGACTTTCTAACCGGCTTGCCGAATCGGGTGCTGTTGAACGACCGTATCACCCAAGCAATTAGGTTCGCGCAACGCTCCACGAAGCGTGTCGCAGTGCTGTTTCTAGATTTGGATAGTTTTAAGCACGTCAACGATTCTCTGGGGCACCCGGTTGGCGACCAAGTGTTGCAGTCAGTCGCCAGGCGCATCGTAAATTGCGTACGTGCATCGGATACGGTCAGCCGCCAGGGCGGTGATGAATTTGTTGTGCTGCTTTCCGAGGTGCAACGTGCGGAGGCCGCCGGGGTGATGGCGCGAAGAATTCTGAAGTCGGTGGCAAAGCCGCACGTTATTGACGAGCGCGAACTGTACATTACCACCAGCATCGGCGTGAGCGTCTATCCCGATGATGGTCTGGATGCGGACACGCTCATTAAGCATGCGGACACCGCAATGTATCAGGCCAAGGAAAACGGCCGCCGTAGCTTTCGATTTTTCACTCCCGCCATGAACGCCCGGGCCATGGAG
>Ga0209006_10001133_pt1 | contig 24294 bp, 22 predicted proteins | sample JacPin_JW_Ref_O2_FD_188567 | JGI IMG/M metagenome (GOLD analysis project Ga0209006, IMG submission 188567) | Forest soil microbial communities from Algoma, Ontario, Canada - Jack Pine, Ontario site 1_JW_Ref_O2 (SPAdes) (version 2) | ecosystem: Environmental > Terrestrial > Soil > Boreal... | reverse complement strand
AAAAAAACAAGCACGCCATGGAATTCCTCTGCAACGGACTGCGCCCCATCATCGACGGCAAGATCAAGCCGGACCATTTGCGGATGCTGCTGGACATCGAAGTGCAAGCGATGGCGGATGAACATGAACGCCCGATTGGTGTGTTGACCAAAGCGGCCGACGCCATGCCAGGATTCGGTATCGTGGCGGCGGTGCTGGGAATTGTCATCACGATGGCCTCCATTGCGGGCCCCATCGAGAAGATTGGTGAAAAAGTGGCCTCGGCATTGGTGGGAACTTTTCTGGGAATATTTATTTCCTACGGCTTCATGAACCCGCTCGCCGTCAACATGGAATTTATCAGCATCGCGGAAATAGCCTACATTCGCTGCATCGCCGCCTCGGTTATTAGTTTCGCCAGTGGCATGTCGCCGATCATGGCGATTGAAGTGGCTCGGCGCGGTTTGTCCAGCGAGGTCAAGCCCAGTGCGGACGGGCTGGAAACCATGCTCAAGGCGATAAACCAGACGGCGAAATAAACCGAAGATGAGCGACAAAAAACATCACGGCGGCGCCTGGAAGGTGGCTTATGCCGATTTCACCACGGCCATGATGGCCCTCTTCATCGTGCTCTGGCTCACTTCCCAGGACCAGCGCATTAAGGACGCCGTCGAGCGCGCTTTCCGCAACCCATTTTCCTCGATTACCAAGGAGTCCGTGGGAATCATCCCGAACAAGGATATGCAGGCGTCGCGCGAAAGTGGCGGCAATGCCAACATGGCCTCGGTCGTTGAATTGACGATGTTGCGCCGCATGAACCAAGACCTGACCAAATCGCTGCAAATCCAGGACGAGACGGATAGCTCAGTCAAACTCGATTTGACGTCAGAAGGTTTGCTCATTAATGTATTTGACCGCTCGCACAAACCGATCTTCGAACCCCAAAGCACTCACTTTACGCCTTACGGCGACTGGGTCTTCTCGACTCTGGCCTGGGAGATTTCGCGCTATCATGGATTCACCATTGAACTCTCGGGCCACACCGAGAGCGGCAATTTGCCGATTCGCCCCGACTACGGCGATTGGGAGATTTCGGCGGATCGGGCCAATGCGGTCCGGCGCAAGCTGCTTGAGCACGGCGTCAGTTCGGCGCAGATTACCAAAGTGGCCGGTTTCGGCGACACTGAGCCGATGCGGGAATACGACTCGACCAACGAAGTCAATCGCAGGGTTTCCGTTTTGCTCAACGTGCAATCGAACAAGAAGGCTTGACCATCTCCATGACCGACACATTCCTTCCTCTCGTCACGGCGCCCATTTCCTCCGGGGAATCGGGAATGCTGCAATTGAAAGTACTGCCGCAAGGTGAGGCCAATGCCATTTTTCAACCGATGCCCGAAGCCGGCAAATCTGAGCGACCAGCCAAAGCCTGCGGGCAGCCCTCGGTTACTTTGCAAAGGCAGGGCGAGGTTGTTTCGGGCATTCGCATCGAGTGCGGCTGCGGGCAAGTGATCGAATTGGCCTGCGCCTATTGACCCCCGTCGTCGGCACTTTTCTCCGGTTTTCCTGGCAAGTTTTTCCCTCCTTCGTGCTGCCTTCTCGCGTAAAGCATTGAGCCAGAACGTCTTTAAGCTGTGGCACGCTCGTTGCTGAACGATCTATTCGTGAATGTCAGTTTATTCCAAGCCGCTGCAGCCTTGGACGCCAATGCTCGATGGCAAGAGGTCATCGCCGACAACCTGGCTTCCAGCTCAGTGCCGGGCTACAAGCAGCAGCAGCTTTCGCAGGCCGCTGTGCAAGCCGGCTTGATGCCCGGCAACGGGGAAATGCCCAGCCATTTTTCCATCTCCACGACCGCAACCTCAACGGACTTCAGTCCGGGCGAACTCAAATACAGCGGCAATGGCACGGATGTGGCGATCGAAGGCGATGGATTTTTCGAGGTGCGCCTGCGCGACGGCTCGACCGCCCTGACGCGCGACGGCGAATTCCAAGTCAATTCGAAAGGCCAGCTCGTAACCAAGGAATCTCTCCTCGTTCTCGGCGTGAACGCACAAGGCGTCCGCACGCCCATCCAACTCAACGGCGACCATTCGGGTCCCGTGTCGATTACCTCGGCGGGCAATGTCAACCAAGGGAGTGAATTGGTGGGGCACTTGAGCGTCACGCAAGTGGATAAGCCGCACAAACTGACGCCGATCAGCGGAGGTTATTTTCTGGCGCAAGACCCCAAGATTGTTGAAACCCCGAGCAAAGCCAATTTGCGCGAAGGCTACCTGGAAAGCTCCAACAGTTCCACCTTGCTACAAATGGCCAGCATGATGACCGCGTCGCGCGGCTTTGAGGCCAATCAGCATGTCATTCAAATCCAGGACGATCGATTGAACCACATCATCAGTGAGCTCGGTAACCCTTCTTCCTAAACAATATCTAACTTATGTTACGCGCATTGTATTCCTCGGCGGCCGGCATGGAGGCGCAGCAACTGAATTTGGACGTCATCTCCAACAACTTGGCCAACGTCAACACGACCGGCTTTAAGCGCAGTAAAATTGAATTTGAAGATCTCCTCTACGACACCACCCGCTCTGCCGGCGCGGAGCAGAGCAATGGCAATCAATTGCCTACCGGCCTCCAAATCGGTCATGGCTCGCGCGCAGTGGCGACTTCCAAGGTTTTCACCGAAGGCGAACTAACCATGACGGGCGAGCCGCTCGACATGGCTATTGCGGGGGATGGATTTTTTCAAGTCACGATGCCGGACGGCACGCTGGCCTACACACGAGACGGCGCTTTCAAGAAATCCTCCAGCGGTCAGATCACCACCAGCGACGGCCTCTCGGTCCAAAGCGGCTTCCAACCTGTTCCCGTCGGCACCACGGGCGTGACCGTTTCGCCCGACGGCACTGTGACTTTGACGAGTTCCAGCGGCAATACCAATTTCCAAGTGCAACTGGTGCGTTTTGCCAACCCGTCCGGCTTGCAGTCGATAGGCCGCAATTTGTACGTCGAGACTCCCGCTTCTGGCACCCCCGAAACCGGCACGCCCAACCAGGCCGGCTTCGGCAGCTTGCAGCAAAACTACCTGGAAATGTCCAACGTCAAAGTGGTCGAGGAAATGGTCAACATGATCGTGGCCCAGCGCGCCTACGAGGTTAATTCCAAGGCCGTCCAGGCGTCCGACGAAATGATGCAACAAAGCAACAACCTGCGCCGGTAATGAATAACATGGCTCGATCTATTTTACGTTTTTGTCTCGCGCTGGTTTCCCTGCTGGCGCTTTCCAGCGTCCGCGCCACCGAGTCGGCTGCGTTGCAATTGCAGGCCGAGGCCAAAGTCGATAGCACTGGCATATATTTGGACCAACTCCTGACTCCCTCTCTTCATGCGACCCTGCCCATAATTCGTTTGGCCCCGGCTCCTCCCCTGGGCCAAACGATCTCCCTTTCCCGCCAGCAAATCATAGACTTGGCCAAGAACGCCGCACCCGGATTGGACCTGACCAATTGGTCTGGGCCGGAGTTGGTTAAGATCGGCCGCCGCGTCCGGCAATTGTGCGAGGCCGACGTGACCGAGATGCTCAAGACGGCCCTGCAACGGGACTACGTCGGCGCGCGCGGCACGCTGGAAATTCATTTCACCCGGCCTTGGACGCCGGTGAGTGTGCCTGACGAAGCGCTTTCCATGCAGCTTACCGATCTGCCACCCGCGGGCGTTCTGCCTAATCTGGTGGCCGGCTTCGAGCTATGGTGCGGCAAGGAACGCCTCGGCACCTGGCAAGCGCCGCTGCAAGCCCGCGTCTGGCGGGAGATTCCGGTGGCCCATGCGCCCATCATGCGCGGGCAATTGCTGAGCCAGGCGGACATCACCCTGGAACGCAGGGACGTGCTCAGTCAACACGAAACTTGCATTCAATTTCCCGTGACCGACAACTTGCTGGAGGCCTCCGGCAGCATTCAGCCCGGGATGCCGGTCTTCAACCGCCTGACCCACGCCCGGCCGGTGATGCGCCGCGGACAAATGGTGGCGGCTGTTTTTCAAGACGGCACCATGACCATTTCATTGAAAGTCGAAGCCCTGGAAGACGGCACGCTGGGCCAGACAGTGCGCGTGCGCAATCCCAAAACGAATCGTGAACTTTATGGAAAAATACAAACTGAAGAACTCATTTCTATCGCTCTGTGACGTTACTCACCTGGCCATAGTGCTGTTTATTTTGCAGTTGACAACACTGGCGGCTGACTCCCTTTGGAAGGACGACGCTGCGCCGACTTCCATGTTCGCCGACAAGAAGGCGCACCGCGTGGGCGACATCGTCACGGTGGTCATCCAGGAAAACAACGGCACGTCGCGCAACAACAACACGACTACCTCGCGCACGTCCGGTGTGGATTCCAGCATTTCGAGTATGTTTTACCCGGCGTCGGTTAGCGGCCTGCTTACCAAAGGCGGACAACTACCCGCCATGAGCATTAGCGGCAAGAATTCGTTTAATGGCGGCGGCGCTATTGCCAACGTGGAGACCATCAATGCCCAAATCGCGGTCAAGGTGATTGACGTTCTGCCGAACGGCAATCTGGTTGTGGAAGGACGCCGCCAGACCGCCTTCTCCGGTGAGAAGCAAGAAGCCGTTTTGCGTGGAACAGTGCGCTCGGATGATGTCACCTCCACCAATACCGTCTTCAGCTACAACATCGCCGACGCTTCGATCCAATATATCTCTCACGGCGCTTTGACCGACAGTCAGAACAAGGGCTGGTTCACCAAGGTCTGGGACAAAGTCTCGCCGTTCTGAGGATTGACATGCGCCGATCTTCGCTTTTGTTGATTCTGGTCCTGCTCATCGCCGGGGCTTTCACCGCACGGGCCGATGGTGGCTCGCGCATCAAGGACCTGGCCATGATCTCCGGAGCGCGAGATAATCAACTGGCCGGTTACGGCCTGGTCGCAGGTTTGGCCGGCGACGGCGACAAAAATCCGGCCCAGACCCTCCAAACTTTCGCCAACCTACTCCAACGCTACGGCCTGACGATTCCGGCCACGACCATTTCGGCCAAAAACGTGGCCATCGTGATGGTCACGGCGGATATCCCCGCTTTCGCCAAACCTGGCTCCCGGCTGGATGTGGTGGTCTCGTCGATTGGCGACGCCAAGAGTTTGGCTGGCGGCGTGTTGATCCAGACCCCGTTGCTGGGCGCGGACAACAAAGTCTATGCCGTGGCGCAAGGGACGCTTTCCATCGGCGGCCTGTCCGGCAGTGGCGGCGATGCGGGCGGCGGTGCCAGCGTGACGAAGAACCATCCAACCGTCGGCACCATCATCAACGGCGCCTTGGTTGAACGCTCTATTCCGGCCATGATCGTGAGCGACGAACATCTGGAATTGCTTTTGCGCGATCCCGATTTCACTTCCGCCTCTCGCGTGGCGTCCGCGCTCAACGCCAAATTCCCCTGTAGTTCGGTGGCGGTCGATTCAACCACCGTGCGGGTGGGCATTCCCAAAACGTGGACCGACTCGTCGGTCGATTTTATTTCAGAAATTGAATCGGTGGAGATCATGCCCGACGTTCCGGCGCGAGTCATTATCAACGAGCGCACCGGCACCATCGTGGCCACGGCTCGCATTCATATCTCCAATTGCGCTGTCTCGCACGGGAACGTGACCATTAGCATCGCCTCCACGCAGGACGTTTCGCAGCCCAACGCTTTGAGCCAGGGCACGACCAAAGTTACCAGCCACACTGACGTCGCGATCAAAGAAGACAAAGGCTCTTTCGTCACCTTGCCCGAATTGCCCACCGTGGAAAAAGTCGCTGCTGCGCTCAACGCCCTTGGGGTGACGCCGCGCGACATGATGGCGATGTTTGAAGCCATGAAACAAGCCGGTGCCTTGCAGGCCGAACTGATTATGCGGTGATATGAATATCCTCGCCACTCATCCCCGCGTCGAACCCTCGCAAGTGCCGTTGGAGTCCCTGGCCAAGAACCCCAATGTTTCCGACGCCGACAAAGTGGCCGAGGTCGCGCGCCAATTTGAAGCGGTGTTGTTGCGGCAGATTTTTCAGGACGTCCGTAAACCGCTCCTGGCCCCCGCCGAGGGCGACGCCACGGCCAATGCTATTTATGGCGACATGATTAACAACCAACTGGCGGACAGCATCACGCACTCCGGCGGCATCGGGTTGGCGAAGAGCTTGGTGGCCGAATTGAGCCATCAGACGTTGCCGCAGGCTTCGGCCCCGGCAGTGACAGGCCAGGCATCCATCCAAACGAGGCCTCATGACAAACAATTACGCAAATGATTCCATGATAAAAAGCATCAAACTCTTGATCGACGCCTTGCGCGAGGAACTCCAAAATTACGGCGAAATGCTCGCTTTGCTGGACCGACAGCAGGAATACCTCATTGCCCGCGCCGCTTCCGAAGTATTTCAATCCATTAGCCTGATCAAGGCGCAAGGCGGGGCCATCCTGCAGTCGCGCGTCCGTCGCGAAGACTGTCGTCGCGCGCTGGCCGAAGACTGGAGCCAGCCGCAGGAAGCCAGTTTTGGCATTTTGATTCCATTATTGCCCGCCGATTACCAGCCGCTATTGCAGGCGCTGGTGGAGGAAAACAACGAATTGCTCGTGCGTGTGCGCCGCCGCGCCCGCCAGAATCATCTTATGCTGCGCCGCTCGGTGGAGTTGATGCAGGAACTGCTCAACACCTTGTTGCCCTCGCGCCAAGGCTCGGTCTATGACGGCACTGGCAGCCGTCAGCCCAGTTCGGCCGCGCCTCGCCGGTTCTACGAAGCCGTAGGATAATATTATGCTTGGACTCTTCGGCGCATTGGACATGGCCTCCCGCTCGCTCTCGGTGCAGCAGGAGGAAATGACGCTTACCGGCCAGAACCTGGCCAACGTCAGCAATCCGTCCTACGCCGACGAACAACTGGTCACTTCCCAGTCCGTGCCCTTGCCCACCCAAATTGGCGACGAAGGGACGGGCGTGCAGATGACCGGCATCACCGAATCGCGCAATCCGCTTCTTGACAGCCAAATCCAGGCCGAGGCCAGCACGACCGGTTCGCTGACCGCGCAGCAAACCAGCCTGCAAAATGCCGAGGCCTACCTGGATGAACAAATCAGTTCGACGAGTTCCTTGAGCGTGCCGGACAGCCCGAACGGCCTTGCCTCCGATTTATCGAATCTGTTCAACTCCTTTCAGAGTCTTTCCACCGATCCGAGCAATCTTTCGTTGCGGCAGAGCGCGGTTGAGAGCGCGCAGCAGGTGACGGCGCAGTTCAACCAGGTTTCCGCCCAGCTTGCCACCGTGCAAGCCAATCTGAATACATCCGTCCAGAACGACGTCGCCAGCAGCAACCAGGACCTGAACACCATCGCCAGCCTCAATCAGCAAATTGCCTCGGCCGAAGCTGCCGGCGGCAGCGCCAACCAATTGGTCGATCAGCGTGAACAGACTTTGGAGAACCTGGCCGGCTTGGCCAATTTTTCCACCTCGACGGAGGCCAACGGGGCAATCAATGTCAGCATCGGCGGTGTGACCATGGTTTCTGGCGCGACCGCCACCGACCAATTGCAAGCCTACGATCCCGGCAATGGGCAACTGCAGGTGCGCGCGCAAAATGCCGGCACGCAAATCACGTTGACCGGCGGCAGCATTTCCGGGGAAATCACCGCGCGCGACGGCGCCCTGGCCAGCTTGCAAAGCGGACTCAACACGCTGGCCTCGCAGCTTATCACGCAGGTCAATACCATTTATTCCGCCGGCTACGACCTCAACGGCAACACGGGCCAGGATCTTTTTACTGGCACGGACGCCTCCGACATCGGCGTCAATAGCAACGTGGTGACCGACCCGTCGCAATTCCAAGCGGCAAGCGTGCCTAACGCGGCGGGCGACAATAAGGTGGCACTCGGGTTGGCCCAATTGGGCAACCAGAACGTGGCCGGATTGAACAACCAGACCTTCAGCGGCAATTATGCCCAAACCGTATCAAGCCTGGGCGATGCCATTTCCTCCGTCAACGATCAACTCGGCAATAGCCAGGCCGTCAGCCAGATGCTCACCACCGATCGCGCGGCCACCAGCGGCGTGTCGATCGATCAGGAAATGAGCAATCTTATTCAATACCAAAAGGCTTACGAGGCTTCCGCCGAAATAGTCACCACCCTGAATGAGATGATGCAAACCGCGGTAGCGATGAAAACCGTCTAATTGAAACCCACAACCTATGCGAGTATCCAACGACTCCTTCTCGAACAACTTCCTCTACCAAATCAGCCAGTTGCAAAGCCAGCAAACCAGCTTGCAGAGCGAGACCACCACCGGCCTCTCGGTCACGCAACCCGAGGACAATCCCGCCGTCATGAACCAGGTCCTCAACCTGCAAAGCGAAGCCAGCACCGGCGCGCAATACCAGAATAACATTGCGACAATCCAAAATTCCGCCAGCACTGCTTCCGACGCCCTCAACAGCCTTCAAAGCCTCGTTGAGCAAGCCGGGGAAATCGCTACTCAAGCCAACGGCCTGAGTTCCTCAACCCAGCTTTCCTCCTATGCCACGCAGGTCGGACAATTGATCCAGCAAGCCTTGCAACTGGCCAACACCCAGGACGCCAATGGCAACTACATCTTCGGCGGAACCGACACCGGCTCCGCGCCTTTTGCCGCGACCACCGACGCCAACGGCAATGTGACCGGTGTCACATACACCGGCAACGCCTCGGTGGCTGATAGTGAAATTGCCCCCGGCCTCACCGTCTCGGCGCAAAATCCCGGCGAGAACAACACCGGCTCTGGCACCGAAGGCGTCTTTGCCGACAGCAGGACGGGCGCCGATCTTTTCAACCATTTGATCTCGCTCCAGCAGAATCTTCAGTCCGGCAACACCGGTGCCATCGCTTCCACCGACAAGTCGAATTTGACCAAGGACGAAAACAACGTGGTCACGCAGATCAGCGGCAACGCCGTCCTGCAATCCACTCTGCAAGTGGCGGGCAACGTGGCGCAGCAACAGATATCCACCGAGAATTCGCAAATGTCCAACGACACCAGCGCCAACCTGGCCCAAACTTTGACCCATTTGAGCCAGACTCAAACCGCGTACGAGGCCGCGCTGGAAAGCGGCACGATGGTCATGAGCCTGTCGCTGGTGGATTTCCTATCGTAAAGGTCTGCCGGCGGACTGCACCGCCAAGTGATCACCTACGGCGCTTGCGAACGCGCGGTGCATGTTGCGAGACCACGCAAGGCGCAAATCAGTTTTGGCCGGATCGTTGCGCAGCGTTGCCGCGCTTTCAGGTTGACTCAAATCCCTGCCTCGATTTAATGCCTCACATACATGAAAATGAGGTTTCCAGCCGGTCGGGAAATGTCGTCCACAATATATTCCCTAGAGCGAGAAGCAACCATGGCGAGTCTGTCGTGGGCATCGTTGCTCGTTCTCGGCATGTTGTTGACAGGTTGCTCTGGAATGGTGAGCCCGGAGGAAACCTTTGAACCTCAAACCATAGAGTTCGAAACCAGGGATGTCGGCCACTTGCCATCTTTCTTCTCGACTGCCCTGACCGGCGGCGGCGGCCCTGTTTCCTGGGTCGTGCGTGAAGACGCAAGCATGCCTGGCGGCAAGGGAGTTCTGGTTCAGGAAAGCTCGGATGACACGACCTATCGTTTTCCGCTCTGCATTTATGAAAATACCGTCGCCCGCGACGTGGCGGTCGAGGTGAATTACAAGGCGATCTCCGGCAAAGTGGATGAAGCGGGAGGCATCGTGCTGCGCTACACTCCGGAGAATTACTACATCGCGCGGGCCAATGCTTTAGAGAATAATGTTATTCTTTTTAAGACAGTAAGAGGCAAGCGATCCAAAATTGTCGAGGTGCCAGTCAAAGTCACGGCGGGGGAATGGCACACGCTCCGTTGCGAGGCGAAGGGCACTCATCTCAAGGTTGCGTTTGATGGCAAAGTTGTCATCGAAAGGAACGACAGGACATTTTCTAATCGCGGCAAAGTCGGACTTTGGACCAAGGCTGACAGTGTCTCGGCGTTCGCCAATTTCAAGATCGAGCGCGTCCAATAACGAGAAGCAGCGTCCTCCCAAACGGCCAGTTCCAGCACGTTTGAAGACAGGGAACCTTTCAGTCCCCTAAGCATCGATAAAGGAGAGTGCGGCACCCCGAATTTGGAAAGATAATTTTTAGGGAACAATTTTGCAAATGAGCGCTCCCATCTTCAACCATGGAGCGTTCTTGAACGGCGGGATCGAGCTGCGGGGAGACTTCAATTTCAAGGCCGGGGCTAGAGCCACAAAGGTGACCTAATGGTTCCACACCACGATTCCAAAAGCCTCGAGGAAAACCTTGGCCCTCTTCTGAAAGCCATCTCCCATCCCAAGCGGCGGCAGATGCTCGATCTGCTGGCAAGCCACGACTTGCCTGTCGCTCGGATCGCCGAGCAGTTCAGCATCAGCCGCACGGCAGTCGTGAAACACTTGCGGGTCTTGCGTTCGGTCAATCTGGTTTCCGCACGCCGACGCGGCCGTGAGCGTGTCCAAAGCTTGAACGCCGAGCCCTTGAAGAGCGTGGACGAGTGGGTTTCAAGGTTTGAAGCGCTCTGGGTGGACGCTCCGCAACAAGTCCAACTTCAGGCCGGGCCGGATTTGTGACGAAGAGTCCGAAATTGGCAGCCCGGAAAGTCTCGCCTTGTTTTCTCTGCTCAATGGTCTAGGTCTGTGGCCAGACTGACCTGGTCAAAAACATGAAATCCAACAAGTTTTCGGCGCTGGTCCGCGACGAATGGCTTTTAATCGTTTCCGCGGCGAGCAGTTTGCTCTTCTTCTGCTTCGGGAGTTCGATGATGGGACGCTTGTCAAATCCACTTTGGTTGGGTTTCGTTTTCCTTTGGCTCTTTGTCGTTGTTCTAAGCTCGATCTTTTGTGTCGTTCGTCATGCGGAGCATCTCGCCATCCGCTTGGGCGAGCCGTATGGCACTCTGATTCTAACTCTCGCCGTGACCACCATCGAGGTGATCAGCATCTCCAGCATGATGTTACACGAGACGAACAATTCCACGCTCGTGCGCGATACTCTCTTTGCGGTGGTGATGATCATCTTGAACGGCATGGTGGGGTTGTCGCTGCTTTTGGGTGGCTGGAGGCATCGCGAACAGCAATACAACTTGCAGGGCGCCAATGCCTACCTCGGCGTGATTATTCCGCTGGCAGTGCTAAGTCTCATGCTGCCCAATTACACGGTGACGACACCTGGCCCGATGCTCTCCTCTGCTCAGGAGTGGTTTCTGGCCGTGATGGCCATTGGTTTGTATGGCACGTTTCTGGCCATCCAAACCAACCGCCATCGTGTGTATTTCACTCTCGGCGAAGCCGCTGAAGACGGTCACGAGGCGCCTCATAGCACGTCGAGATCGCTGACGGCGCACGCTGTTTTGCTAATGGCTTACATGTTGCCCGTGGTATTTTTGGCGGAGCAATTAGCGCAGCCGGTCGATGTTTTGATCGACGTAGTCCATGCGCCCATCGCGCTTGGCGGCCTGCTCATCGCAACCTTGGTGGCGACGCCTGAAGCCATCGGTGCGGTGCGGGCCGCCAAGGCGAATCACTTGCAACGTTCGGTGAATATTTCTTTAGGCTCCGTCCTAGCCACGATCGGCCTCACCGTGCCCACCATGATCGTGATCAGCCATGTCACCGGCAAGAAGATCGTCCTGGGCCTGGAGCACGCGAATCTCGTGCTGCTGCCGCTCACGCTGATCGTGAGCGTGATTACGTTCGCCAGCGGCCGGACCAACATTCTGCAAGGCGCAGTGCATTTGCTCCTGTTCGCCTTATACGTCATGCTCATCTTCCAAGGCTGATCCACTCATTGGGTTGAGCGTGAATTATTCGCTCTGATTTGCCCGTTTATTTGACAACCGTCATTGCGCAACCTGCGCCATCTTCGGCAAGTGTTCCGCCAGCCGTTCCAAGGTTTGTTTGCCGCCTTCGATGGCTCCGTATTCTTTGACAACCGTGTCGCGGGCTGCCGCTGAGGGGAATACCATGTGGATCGTCACCTTGGTCTTGTTGACATCCAACGCCTCGAAAGTCCAGGTCGCTTCAAAATTCGCGCCTGGACCGCCCTTTCTGGCGCCGCCGTGCGAAAACGTGATGCGTTCGGGTTTCACCACCTCCTTGAAAACACTTTTGTTCGGATAGTCAACGCCGTCGGGTCCGTGCATGACGTGCTTCCAGACGCCGCCCGGCCTCACGTCCATCTTCTCAATCGTGGTCGTGAACCCGCGCGGTCCCCACCATTGAATCACGTGTTGGGGATCAACCATGGCCTGCCACACGAGTTCTCGTGGGGCATCGAAAACACGCGACATTACGATGTCGCGGTCGGAAGATTCGTTCTCCACGAACTCTTTGAGCGACGTGCCAATGATTTGCGTCCAGCCTTCCACGAAATTTGTTTGGGCGAAGGCAGCAACCTTCGGAAAGCTGTCCAAGCCCTCGTGGGTCAGTTTCACATGCGTCTTCTTTCCTTCGGCAGTCAATTCAAACGTGACCAGCGAATCGCCCTCATGTCCTTCATAGCGCCAGGTATGAGCCAGCTTTTTCCCCGGGATCACCTCCGTTATTTTGCAGCAATGTTCATAGGTGAAGCCTTTATGCTCGACGCTGAACCGAAATTCAAAACCGACTTCCGGCCTGAATTCCTTCAGGTCAAAATACCAGCGCTCCATGTCATCTTTGTTCGTAAGGGCTTTCCACACTTTGGCCATGGGCGCATTGAAAGTTCGTTCGACGACGAGCGCCTCGCTTTTCGTGGCGAGATGTTCTGCCAGCTTTTCCAAACTTTGCGTCATGCCTGCTTCGAAGCCGCCGATATATTTGTTGGCGTCTGCGGTCGTCTTGAGGACACGCGATACGAGCGTGAGCTTCGTCTTGCCCTTGCGCTCGACGAATGTCGCCGTGTGCAAAAACTCAAACATCATTTTCCCTTTGTCGTCGAGCGCGCCGCTCGTGAACACCAGCCGTTCGGGCGGGGCGATTTCCCGGAACGCACCGCCCATCGGATAATCAGTTCCATTGGGCGCGCGCATGACGACGTGAATGGTCTTGCCGGGGCGCGCGTCCCAATCGCAAACCGGATTGGTGAACCCGCGCGGTCCCCACCATTGCGCCAGATGCTTGGGATCGGTCCAGGCCTTGAAAACAAGTTCGCGGGGCGCGTCGAACTCGCGCGTGATGATAAATTCGTGTCCAGTATAGTCTTTCGTGGCTTTAGCTTTTGTGGGCATGTTTTTTCTCCTTGGTTTGCAGTGTTTGCAGATATTCGTCCAAACGGTCAAATCTTTCCTCCCAGAAACGGCGATACTCCTCGATCCATTGCGAGGCCTGTTTCATCGGCGCGGCTTGCAATTTCAACGCATGCACGCGGCCGCGCCGGCGTCGGCGGACCAAGCCCGCATTCTCCAGCACGCGCAAATGCTTCGAGACCGCCGCCAGGGACATGGCATAGGGCCGGGCCAAATCGGTGACGCACCGTTCGCCGCCCGCCAGATGCGCCAGGATGCGCCGTCGAGTCGGGTCGGCCAGCGCCGCGAAAGTGCGGTTCAGCAGACGTGGTGAACATTCAACCATATGGTTGAATATAAACACGGTGCGACGCGCCCTGCAAGCACTTTTTTTCGGAAATTTTTCAAACCGGTGGTTTGTCCGTCTGCGCGGAGAGGATTTCCAGTTCGTCGGGACGGGTGGGAAATAAGAAAGACAAGGGATGCCGCGCCGCGCGCCGCGCCAAGGCAGCGTAAACCGCGTTGCGTTCCGGCGATTGTATGCCGCACGCGCGAGTGGCCACGAACATCGCCAGCGAAAAGCTCACGGTCAGATTCATCAAGCCAATGCCCGCAATCCCCAGGAAGGCCAGCACAAAAGCCTTGGTCGCCAGCACGCCGAAGCCCAGCGTAGCCACTGAAGCCGTCAAGAAAGCAGTCGAGAGGGTGACATGCCGCACGTCCAACGGCAGACTGGCGAATGCAGCGACTTCCGGGATGATGCCGAGCATGAAGCCGAAGGAAATGTTGCCGCACAAGCCGGCAATGTTCCGGCTCCAGAATTTCGAGAACCGCGCCGCGCGCGAGGTGCCCAAGGCCCGGATCAGGCGGCGATCGGTGGCCAGGGCCTCGCCGATGTGATGGCAGGCAAACCAATTGCCTCCCCACGCCGCCACGAGGCTGGAGGCCCACAGCAGCACGCCGGTGAAGGCGGCATAAATCACGCTCGGCCCTAGTATAGATATGGACTCCATCGCCTTGACCGCTTTTTCGGGAGGCATGATGGGGTGGCCTGTCCAACCTAGAATTAAAAAATGCAGCAGCAGCATCGACGGCGCAACCAGGGCCAGGTTGCCGGCGATGGACGCGAATTGCGAGCGGACCAGGCACACCATTTCGTCCACCAATTGCTCGATCTTCGCTGGTTCGCGGACGTTGTGCATCCGCGCGGCCAGGGCGGCGGCGGTATTGGCCGGCTGCTTGGTGGCAAGGCTCGAGCCGGTCAATTGGATGGCGACAAATCCGAGCGAGTAGTTGACAGAGGCTGCGATGCCTTGCATCAAGCCCGCATGGCTCCAGGCCAGGATGATGGTCTTGAGCCACGCCGTGACCGCCATGATGGCCCCGCCGCCGGCGGCGCTTTTGAGCATCAGCGCATATTCCTGCCCGCTGCGCGCGATGTAATGTTCGCCGGTTTCGCCGCTGCGCTCGACTATTTTGCGTGTCAACAATCGCCAATTCTGCCGCAGCAAATCCACCATGCTTTCCTGCGCCCGGTTCTGCCGCGCCAGCAACGCGACAAATCCGGCGCTCCGTCGCAGCCGATCGGCCGGCTCGAAGGCCAGGAGGAGCAAGTCTTGAAATCGTTGCAACGAGGCCTCGATAAACGCCAGATGATAGACCACCTCCGTGCTGACTCCGCTTTTTTCCAGGTGGGCCTGCACCTCGGCTTGGGCGAGGCGACAGGCGTCGAGCAAGGACTGCAAATCATGCAGCGCCGCCGCCTGCGCAGCCTTGTCACCTCTGGCTTGCGCGGCGAAAGTGGACGTGAGCGCCGTTCCCAATTGGAAAAACGCCAGTTCGCGCACGCTTTGATTTTTCAACCGCTGCCGAATCGCGCCCGAACAACCGGTCACGCAAATTTGCGCCGCCAAGAAAGCCAGCGCGTCCTCCAATTCCTCGGGCAGCGTGTTCCAGCCCGTGTCTTGCGGACCGACGCCGTGCCCCAGCAAGGCCCCGAATCGCTCCAGCGTGGCCTCATGCAGATTCTCGATCCAAAGGTCATCGTTGCGGTAGGGGAACAAGCGGTCGAAGAGCACTCCCAGTTCCGCCGAACCCGGTTCGCGCGGCAGGCATCGGCGCGACAAGCGTTCGCCGATTTCTGTCAATAATCCAAATTGGCGCGGCAGACCCGTCTCTGAAAAAAGCGCCACCGCCTGCGTTTCGCGGATGATCGAGCGTAAGGTCCTGGCCACGCCCAATTTCCATTCCGGGTTCTGCTCGAGCATATCGAGAAAGCGCCGCAAACGACCGCTTTGCTTCGACATATTGGCGGGTTCGGTTTCCTCGTCATGGCCGGGGCGGCGAATCCATTGCGCGAGGTCCACCAGCCAGTTGAGCCGTTCCACCATGGGTTGGTCGGGCGAAGCCGACGAGGCCAAGACGTCCAGCGACGGCAACGCGGCATGGCGTCCCGCGTAGCGGTCGATCAATGCTTTGAGTGAAAAGGGCACAACCCTGCCGGTGGTCGGCCGGGAGATTTCAAATACATCACAATCCGGGCTTTGTCAAGGAAAGCACGGGGTGAATTCCAAGTTCTCGGCGTTCGCTACTCGATGCCCAGGCGTTTCTGGATTTGTTCCAGTGACACGCCCTTTGTTTCCGGCATCACCAGGATCACCCATAGCAATTGTCCCACCATGCACAAGGCGTAGAAGGAGAAGATGTGGCCGCCGGATTTCGCGGCGATGACCGGGAAAGTCCATGAAATGGCCGCCGCCATGACCCAATGCACCGAGCTGCCCAGCGCCTGGCCGCGAGCGCGGACGCGATTGGGAAATATCTCGCTCAGAAACACCCAGATCACCGCTCCTTGCCCAAAGGCATGCGCGGCGATGAAGACCAACAGAGACCCCAGCAACAACGCGCCCCCGCTGTGCGTGTAAAATGAATACGCCGCCACGCTCAAACTGGCAATGTAACCGACCGATCCCACCAGCATCAGTTTGCGCCGGCCAAAACGGTCGATGACCGTCACCGCCGCCATCGTGAAAATCAAGTTGGTCAGGCCGATGATGACGGATTGGAGTAAGGCCGAGGCCTTGTCGGCTCCGGCCTGCTGGAAGATTTCCGCGGAGTAATAGAGAATGGCGTTGATCCCGGAAAGTTGGTTGAAGGCCGCAATGGCCACGGCCAACAGGATCGGTTTGCGGTACTTCGCGCGGAAGAACGGCTCCTCCACCGCATGACGGGCTAGGTCGAGCGAAGACTGGATTTCTTTGATCTCCTCATCGACGTTGCCAGTGTCCGTCCCACACTTTGTGAAAATGACTCGCGCTTCGTCCACGCGGCCTTTTGCCACCAACCAGCGCGGGCTTTGTGGGATGAACCAAAGCAAGAGAAAGAACACCGCCGCCGGCGCCGCCATGACCCCGAACATCCAGCGCGCCTCGTTTTCGCCCAACGACATACGGACAATGATATAGTTCGACAGATACGCCAAAAGGATGCCCAGCACGTTGTTGAATTGCGTCACCGCCACCAGCCGGCCTCGATGCGCCGCCGGTGAAATCTCCGCGATATACATCGGCGACACCACCGACGCGCCGCCAATAGCCAGACCGCCGACGAAACGGAAAATCATGAAAGGCCACCAACCCCATGCCAGCGCGCAGCCCAAGGCCGATATGCAAAACAGAGCGGCCAGGACAATCAAGACGCCTCGCCTGCCCACGGCATCGGCCGCACGGCCCACGGTAATGGAGCCGATGATGGTTCCAATCAGCGCGCTGGCCACCGTGAAGCCGAGCCACCAATCGCTCAACTCGAAATGCAGCTTCAGCCAACCGTTGGCGCCCGAAATGACCGCCGTTTCCATGCCGAAAAGCAAGCCGCCCAGCGACGCCACGACGGCGCTACGGATCAAGCTTGCTGTCAAGCGTGCAGAGCGTTTGGGTGCATCAGTGGCGTGCGCGTCCATAAACGGTGAATCTCATAACGTCAAACTATCTGGGAGGTTCTGAAAAACACAGAACAATTTCTCGGGAGGAGCGAGCGCCGCGAGCCCGTGACGAGGCTAGTCCATATCGGAGGCTCGCGGCGCTCGCCCCTCTCGGGATTGGCTCAAGGCCCCTCGGTTCGTGTTGCGAAATGGCCGACCATCAATTAGTCTGCCGGCGTCGGACGAAAGGTGAGTTCCAACCTTGAAAGGTCAGTCGATGGGCCTCCTGGCATTGGCCGCTACGTGCCGCTGCTGGTTTTGGCCGCCGCGCTCGTTGTGGTGCTTCTTCTTCCCTTGAAGATCATCGGCTACGGCTTTGTTCCGCCCGACGATGCCCTGGCCGACGCCGCCAAATCGATCATGGGCAAACCGTGGTCGGAAATCCTCGTGCTGCGGAGTGATTACGCCATCGATAATCACATCGGTTGGCACACGTTGCTGCGAAGAGTGTATCTCTGGACAAAGTGCAGCGACGAATCCTTGGTCCTCCTTTCCATGGCGACATTGTTCACGTTGGTGGCGTGGTCGGGACTTCCGTGGGTCAAACGGCCCGAAGCTTGGTTGATCACGCTGATCCTGACGCTGGGAATCCAGGTGCCGTTCATGCGGCGATTCATGATGGGGCGGCCTTTTTTGTGGAGCATGTTCGCGTTGCTGACCATTCTGTTTCTCTCGCAAGCCCGCGCTTCTTCGCGGCCGAGCAGACGCGCGTGCGCCGCCATGGCAGGCTTAGTCGCGATGGCCGTTCTACTTCATGGAGTTTGGTATTTCTGGGCGCTGCCGGTGGTAGCATTTTTTCTGGCCCGCCAATTCCGCTGGGCCTGGGCCCTGACCGGTTGCTGGGTGCTGGGTGCAATTCTAGGCGCGATTTTCACGGGGCATCCGGTGGTCTATTTGGTCGAGGCCTGGCGGCAAGCGTGGGGCGTGATCGGCCTCCACGCGACCCAAGGCACACTAGCGACAGAATTGAGGCCGACCACTGGCAATTGGTTTCCACTTTTGCTGATGGGCGGATTAGTGGTGATGCGGCAACTCGCCGAACTCTCGTCGCGTCCCTTGAGCGCCCAGCCCGCTTTTTGGCTGGCGTGTATGGGTTGGGTGCTCGGCTTCCAGGCGGAACGATTCTGGGACGATTGGGGTTTGCCAGCGTTCATGGTCCTAATCGCGCTGGACTTGGATTTGTTGCTGGAAATCCGCCTGCCCGCCGAATCAGTCAAGCGGCTGGCCGCGGCGGTCGGCTTAGCAGTCACGATTTTCCTTACCACCACCAGCGACGCCGACAGCCGCTGGTCGGCCGCCGCGGGCACCGAATACTTGACAGCCGATGATCCGCATCTGGCGGGCTGGTTGCCGGGGCAGGGGGGCATCTTCTACGAGACAGACATGGAATTCTTCTACCACACTTTTTTCCGCAACCCCGCCGCGCCCTGGCGTTACATGGCCGGCTTCGAGCCGGCTTTCATGCCGGCGGACGATTTCCTGACCTATCAAAAAATCCTGGCCAACGGCGGTGACCCCGACGTTTACCAGCCCTGGATTAAAAAAATGCGTCCGCAAGACCGGCTCGTCTTGAGTGCGCGCGGGGATCCAGCCGCTTTCCTGCCGGAGTTGGAATGGAAATATGCAGTCGGCACTCTCTGGCTGGGCCGCTTGCCTCGCAAGGAATAATGCGCGCGCAGAAATTGAATTTTGCGCGCCGTCGTGCGCGGCCCGATTCGTATTGCGCAACGGCTTCTGATAAACCACTTTGCGTGGCATCGGACCGACGATGAGTTCCAATCCTGAGAGTGCAGCCGATGAACCTTCCGGCATTGGCCGCTATGTGCCGCTGCTGGTTCTGGTGGTCACGCTCCTGGTGGTTCTGATCCTGCCCCTGAGAATCATCAGCTACGGCTACATGCCCACCGACGACGCTTTGGTCGATGCGGCCAAGTCGATCACCGGCAAACCGTGGCAGGAAATCCTCGTGCTCAGGAGCGACTATACGATTGACAACCACATCGGCTGGCACGCGCTGTTGCGGGGTGTGTATCTCCTGACGAAGTGGGGCGATGAAACGCTGATGATTTTTTCCATGACGGCGTTGTTCACGCTGGTGGGATGGTCGGCCCTGCCTTGGCTCAAACGACCCGAGGCTTGGTTGATCACGCTGGTTCTAACACTGAGCCTGCAAACGCCGTTCGTGGGCCGCTTCATGTCGGGGCGCCCCTTTTTGTGGAGCATGCTTTCGCTGGTGACAATTCTCTTTCTCTGGCACGCCCGCGGTGCCAGACCGCCGGACTGGCGCGCCTGCGCCGCGATGACAGGTTTGATTGCTCTTGCTGTTCTATTGCATGGAGTTTGGTATTTCTGGGCGATGCCCGTGGCCGCTTTTTTTCTGGCAAGGCAATTCCGCTGGGGCGCCTCCTTGGCGGTGTGCTGGGTGGCGGGTGGGATATTGGGCGCGGCTTGCACGGGGCGGCCAGTGCCTTATTTGGTGGAAGCTTGGCGGCAGGCCTTGAACGTCATCGGTCTGCACCCAACCCAGAGCACGATGGTCGGGGAACTGCGCGCCGCCTCTGGCAATTGGTTCCCGCTACTGTTGATGGGCGGATTGCTGAACTTGCGCCAATTGTCCAAGCTCCCCGCGCCTCCATGGAACAAACAGCCGGCCTTCTGGCTGGTGGTGCTCGGCTGGGAGCTTGGCTTCGTATCGCAACGATTTTGGGATGATTGGGGTCTGCCCGCGCTGATGGTTCTGCTGGCGCTGGATTTGGACTTGTGGCTGACGGCTCGCCTGCCCGCTGATTCCCTCAAACGATTGGCGGTGGCGGCCGGCCTGGCAGTGACAGTCTTCGTGACCGCGACCAACGACGCCGACAGCCGCTGGTCCGGCAGCGCAGGCACGGAATACTTGACAGAAAACGACCCGCGACTGGCGGGCTGGCTGCCGGGGGAGGGAGGCATCTTCTACGAGGCGGACATGAATTTCTTCTACCACACCTTTTTCCGTAACCCCACCGCTCCCTGGCGTTACACGGCCGGCTTCGAACCTGCGTTCCTGCCGCCGGACGATTTCACGACTTATCAACACATCCTGCTCAATTACGACGTGGCCGACGCTTACCGGCCCTGGATCAAGAAAATGCGCCCACAAGACCGCCTGGTCATAAACTCGCGCGGCAGTCCTTCCTCCTTTCTGTCAGAGTTGGAGTGGCAACACGCCGTGGGCATGACTTGGCTGGGCCGGTTGCCGCGCAAGACCTAGCGTTCACGTCTATGGCATCGCCTCTCGAAGTGCTTTTTACACCGGCAGAATTTTCCGTGCTGGCCGGACGGGATTTGTCGGGCACGCATTGTGTGGTCTTCGATGTCTTGCGCGCCACCAGCACGATGATGACCGCGCTGGCAAACGGCGCGGCCAGAATTTTTCCCGTTTGCGAAATTTCCGATGCTCTGCACCTGCGAGCCGATCATTCTGCCGCCTTGCTCGCCGGAGAACGGGACGGTGTGCGGATTTTGTCCGCGCAAAGCGGCGTCGTCGATTTTGACCTGGGCAATTCGCCGCGCGAATTCACGCCGGAGCGCGTCACGGGCCGCGAAATCATCATGACCACCACCAACGGCACGCGCGCTTTGCAGGCGTGCGTTGGGGCGAAGCGAATTTTTCCCGGTGCGTGGTTGAACCTTGGCACGCTCGCTGAACGCATTCGCAGTGAGCAAGCGGCGCGCCTGCTCATCATTTGCGCCGGAACGTTCGACGAAGCTGCTTACGAAGACACGTTGGCTGCCGGCGCGCTGTGCGATTTGATTTGGTCGCTATTCGAAGTCGAGCCCGCGCGCATTTCCGATTCCGCCCACATGGCGCGGCAAATTTATCGCGATGCCGGCAGTGATTTGGCCGAAGCAATGCAGCGTCATTCACGCAACGCCCGTCGCCTTTTGGGCATTCCCGAGCTGCGCGACGACGTTCCCTTCTGTCTGCGCCGCGACGTCCTGGATTTGACGGCGGAATTGCGCGACGGAGCTGTCGCCCTCTCTCGGTAACAATTGACGCGGCGCGGAAATCTGCTTAACTCTCTGCGCGGCGGATTGCATGGCGACGGATCAAACAGTGCTGGTTCTAAACAGTGGCTCTTCGAGCATCAAATTTGGGCTTTACACCAAAGACGATCCGCCGCGCTCGCTCCTCTCGGGCAAGATCGAACGTATTGGCTTGCCGCAAACCTCTTTTCAATGGCTGGATCCGGCCACGCAGAGCACGATTCGTGAAGACATCGGTGCCCCGCAGCACCGGGCGGCGGCTCAGTATTTGAACGGCTGGCTGGAAAGCCGCCCCGAGTCGGCGGGCATTGCGGCCGTGGTCCATCGCGTTGTGCATGGAGGACCGAAGTATAACCAACCGCAACTCGTCACCCCTGACTTGTTGGCGGAATTGCGCCGCATCGGCCCTTATGACCCGGAACATTTTCCGGCGCAGATCGAGTTGATGGAGGTTTTTCAAAAGCGTTACCCGCGCCTGGCGCATCTGGCCTGCTTCGATACCGCGTTCCACCACGACATGCCGCGCGTGGCCAAAATCCTGCCGCTGCCCCGGCGGTATGAAGCCGCGGGCATCCGCCGCTACGGTTTTCACGGTTTGTCCTACACTTTTCTGGTCGAAGAACTGGAACGGCTGGCTGGACGTGAAGCGGCGCACGGCCGGCTGATCCTGGCTCACCTCGGCAACGGCGCCAGCATGGCGGCAGTGCGGAACGGCCAGAGCATGGACACGACGATGTGTTTCACGCCCACAGCGGGACTCCCGATGAGCACACGTTCGGGCGACTTGGATCCGGGCGTATTTGTGTACTTGTCCCGCACTGAAGGCATGACGCCCGCTCAATTCCAGCACTTGGTCAATTACGAATCGGGTTTGCGCGGCATCTCGGAAACCAGCTCCGACATGCGCGATCTGGAGGCGCGCGCGGCGGATGACCCGCGTGCGGCCGAGGCGTTGGACGTGTTCTGTTATCAAGCCAAGAAATGGATTGGCGCCTACGCGGCGGCTCTTGGGGGCGTGGACACATTGGTCTTCGCTGGCGGCATTGGTGAAAACTCGCCAGGAGTGCGGGCGCGCATTTGTTCCGGCCTGGATTTTCTCGGCATCGCTGTCGACCCCGCACAGAACACAGCTAATGCGCCTGTGATTTCCCCAAGCAACCCAAGCGGACGCGCCACCGTGCGAGTCATCCGCACCCGCGAAGAGGTGGTCATGGCCAAAGCGGCCTGGCGGGTCTTGAGTCAATAATAATTAAACGAAAGCGCAATTTATGAAAAATCCTTTGTCCCCTCAAATGCTGCGCAAAATGGACGCCTACTGGCACGCGGCCAATTATCTTTCCGTGGGCCAGATTTATCTCTTTGATAATGCGCTGCTCAAGCGGCCTCTCAAGCGCGAGCACATCAAGCCCCGTCTGCTGGGCCATTGGGGCACGACGCCGGGATTGAATCTGATTTACGTCCACCTCAACCGCCTCATTCAAGAACAGGACTTGAACGTCATTTATGTGACAGGGCCGGGCCACGGCGGGCCGGGCTTGGTCGCGAACACCTATCTGGAAGGCACTTACAGTGAAGTTTATCCCAACATCTCGCAGGACGAGGAGGGGATGAAAAAGTTGTTCAAGCAATTCTCTTTTCCCGGCGGAATTCCCAGCCACGTCGCGCCCGAAACGCCGGGTTCCATTCACGAGGGCGGCGAGTTGGGGTATGCGCTCTCGCACGCTTTCGGCGCTGCTTTCGATAATCCTGACCTGCTGGTCACCTGCGTGATTGGCGATGGCGAGGCCGAGACCGGCCCGCTGGCCACGAGCTGGCACTCGAACAAGTTCTTGAATCCAGTGCGTGACGGCGCCGTGCTCCCAATCCTTCACCTCAACGGATACAAGATTGCCGGCCCGACCGTGCTGGCGCGCCTGCCGCACGATGAGCTGGCGTCCTTGATGCGCGGCTACGGCTACAAGCCTCACTTTGTCGAAGGCGATGTTCCCGCGGAAGTTCATCAACTTCTGGCGGCGACGCTTGACACGGTCGTGGGCGAAATTAAATCAATCCAACGCGACGCGCGCACGCACGGTTTTCGCAAGCGAGCCATGTGGCCGATGATTGTGTTGCACACACCCAAAGGATGGACCGGCCCGAAGTTCGTGGATGGAGTTAAGATCGAAGGCACTTTCCGCGCACACCAGGTTCCGATGGGCGACATGGACAAGCCAGAGCACATCAAAATTCTCGAGCGTTGGATGAAAAGTTACGAACCGGCGAAACTCTTCGATAAAACAGGGCGATTGCAACAGGAATTGGCGGACCTTGCGCCCAAAGGCGAGCGCCGCATGAGCGCGAACCCGCACGCCAATGGCGGGCTTCTCCTGCGCGATTTGAAAATTCCGGACTTCTGCAATTACGCGGTGAACGTGCCCAAGCCCGGCGGGGTGGTGGCCGAGGCGACGCGCGTGCAAGGCGATTTCATTCGCGACGTCATGAAACTCAATCCGGAAACGTTTCGCGTTTTCAGTCCAGACGAAACGTCCTCGAATCGTTGGGGCGCGGTGTTTAACGTGAGCAACCGTTGCTCGACAGCGGAAATCATTCCTATTGACGACCACGTCGCGCCCGACGGCCGCGTGATGGAGATGTTGAGCGAGCATCAATGCGAAGGCTGGCTGGAAGGTTATCTGCTCACCGGGCGGCACGGTTTTTTTTCCTGCTACGAGGCGTTCATTCACATTGTCGATTCGATGTTCAACCAGCACGCCAAATGGCTCAAAGTGACGCGAACCATTCCGTGGCGGCGGCCCATCGCCTCGTTGAATTACCTGCTCAGTTCGCTGGTCTGGCGCCAGGACCACAACGGCTTCAGCCACCAAGACCCGGGCTTCATCGATCATGTGGTCAACAAGAAGGCAGAAGTGATTCGAGTTTATCTCCCGGCGGATGCCAACACGTTGCTCTCGGTGACCGATCATTGCCTGCGCAGCCGTAACTACGTCAACGTCATCGTCAGTGGCAAGCAGCCG
>Ga0209006_10001132_pt1 | contig 24298 bp, 14 predicted proteins | sample JacPin_JW_Ref_O2_FD_188567 | JGI IMG/M metagenome (GOLD analysis project Ga0209006, IMG submission 188567) | Forest soil microbial communities from Algoma, Ontario, Canada - Jack Pine, Ontario site 1_JW_Ref_O2 (SPAdes) (version 2) | ecosystem: Environmental > Terrestrial > Soil > Boreal... | reverse complement strand
CGATAAATGCTGGGCGGGACGGTAAACGACTGAAATCCAAAAAATGCCTCATCCCGATCCCACTTCCCTCCCGATCCAAACACTGTCCCAATCGCGGGGAGCGCGATGTCGCTGAGCTTTTTTCCGTCAAGATCGAACAATTTGAGCTGCGACGTCGCGTTCTGCTCGTACTGCGCGAAAAGTTTTCCGCCGTAAACGGCCACTCCCTGCAGCACCGCATCCGTCTGCGGAATAATCTCTTTCCAATGCTCGCGCTCGAAATCGCCCGCATTAGTCACGAACACGCGATAGCGCGGCGCATCTTCATTGGTCGTGATGTAGAGCTTTCCGGCATGCACTTCGCCGTGATAGAGAAAATCTTTCCCCGTGGTCACCCGCGACGCAGCCCGCTCCGACTTCAAGTCCATCAGGAATAACTCGGACTTCGTCCATCCCTGCTCGACCTCGATCAGCAGCCAGCGGCCATCGCTGGAAATCGAAACCTGCGGCCAATCCTCGGGATCGCGGCCCTCGCCAAAAATCGCATCGTCGTGGACCGGTTCGTCGCCCAGTTCGTGATAAAACACGTGCCGGTTATACATCTCCTGCCCGGCCGGGACTTCGCCCGGCGTCGGATACTTGGTGTAATAAAACCCGCTGTTATCCGGCAGCCACGCAATCGAAGCCGCCCGCGTTCGCTCGATCGTGTCGGGAAGAATCGTTCCCGTTCCCGTCTCGATCACGTGCAGCGTGCTCATCTCCGATCCGCTCGCCGAAGTTCCGTACGCCACATACTTCCCGTTCTCGCTCGGCTGAAACCAATCGAGCGCGACCGTGCCATCCGCCGCAAGCGTGTTCGCATCCACCAGCACGCGGTCCTGGCCATCCGCAGAATCGCGCACGTAAAGCACCGGCTGGTTCTGCATGCCCTCGCGCCGCGTATAGAAATAATGTTTCCCGGCAATCACCGGCGGCGTCACGCTGCCAATGGCCAGCAACTCCGTCAGCCGTTTGTGGATCGACTCCCTACCCGCCAACGGATCGAGCACCACCCGCGTGTACGCATTTTCTTCCGCGACCCACTTCTTCGTCTCGGCGCTCTCTGCGTTCTCGAGCCAGCGGTAGTTATCGATGACCGTCGTCCCATGAAAAATATCGGCCATGGGCTTGATCTCCGCCGCGGGCGGTTTCGAATCGTCTGCGGCAAACACGGCTGCCGCCAGAAAGAACGGGAAAAAAGCCAGAGCCATCACCAACCGTCCACCCCCTGTCATAGAAACCTCACCACCTGCGGACTTGGATGCGATCTCCAACGATCTTAGCTCGTCCGCCTGGGCAGTGACCGAAGTTCAAAACAACCCCAGTTCCCTCACCCAACGTTCAATGCTATTATGAAAGTCGACAGCCAAGGCCGCGCGCGTCGCGCCCGGCTCACCACACTCCTCAGTAGCTCAATGGCAGAGCATTCGGCTGTTAACCGAAGGGTTGTAGGTTCGAGTCCTACCTGAGGAGCCATTTCTTTTCAAATGTTTACTGCGGCGTTTCCCACTTTGGGGACTTTTTGAGGAGCCGCGCGGAACGTGGGCGCGTGGGTTAGGATTTAATTAAGCTCTGTGATCTTCCGTTCTCGCAGAAACTCTTCTACTTCATTCAAAGTGGGCATGGAAGGCTGAGCGCCTCTCCGAGTGACTGAGATTGCCGCGATCGCCGCTGCAAATGTGGCACTATGCGTGGAAGAATAACCTCGTAACAGCCCGACTGCGAATCCGGCATTGAACGCGTCACCAGCGGCTGTAGTATCGACCGCATTTACTGCGAAGGCTGGGATACGCTCTTTGCGCTTAGATTTTTCCGCAACCAAACAGCCTTGCTCTCCGAGCTTCAGCAAAACATTTTGTACGCCAGCGGCGAGAAGTCGATCGGCTGCAGCTGATGGATCGGAGGTCTCGCTAGTGCCGAGCAGCGTACGGGTCTCGGTTTCGTTGGGAGTGATCCAAGTGACACGGCGCAATAATGTGGCCGGGAGTTCCCGTGTGGGCGCCGGATCGAGCATTAAGGGAATATCGCAATGCGCGGCGATTTCCGCAAGGCGTTCGACGGTTTCCAAAGGAATCTCAAGCTGCGCGAGAAGAAATCCAGCGCGCTCTATCAGGGGGACGGCTTTCTCGAGCAATTGCGGCGTCACTAGGCCGTTCGCCCCCGGCACCACCACGATGCTGTTTTCGCCGCTGCGCCCGGTGGTGATCAGTGCTGTTCCTGAAGACGCTTCCACAGTGTCGACGTAGGTCGTATCGACATTCGCAATCTGCAGACCGTGCCGGAGTTGTTCGCCGAACGCATCATTGCCGACATTCCCCACCATGTAAACCGGATATCCCAGTTTGCCGGCGGCAACGGCCTGATTTGCGCCTTTGCCTCCATAAAAGGTGTGGAAGCTGTTGCCGGTGATCGTCTCCCCGACCTGGGGAATGCGATCTGCTTCGGCAACTAAATCCAGATTGATGCTGCCTACAACTACGATTGGCTTCTGCATAAAATGTTTTGGTGTGCGACTTCTATGCGACCGGCCGATCGCGTGTAAGGACTACTGGCGCGGGTGAATCTTTGGGGGAGGGCCACCCGCGCCGGGTTGGTCTTAAAACATCAGCCTCAGAACACCAGCTTCGCCGCGACCTGAACGATTCTGGCCTCCCGCGCGCTGTTGACCTCCCCAAAGGGAAATTGCGGATCGCTGCTGGGGTACGTCGTATTGATGCCGTTCCACTGTGTGTGATTGAAGGCGTTAAACGCGTCGCCGCGAAGTTCGAAGTGCAGAGATTCTCGAATGGGGAAGGTCTTGGCGAGCGAGAGATCGAAATTATTTGCTCCCGGCCCGCGTACCGTGCCGAGTCCTGAGTTACCCCGGACATTCATAGGCGGCAGCGAGAATGCCGCAGTGTTGAATTGCTGCGTGAAGCTTTTGTCGAAGTGGCCGCGGTTGGGATTTCCCGAGACATTTAATTCGTCGAACAAATCTCCGTCTTGCGCGCTGGTTCCGAAACCAGTCGGGCAGACGCTGGTGCCAGCCTGCGCCACAGGACATGCATTGTTAGTGCCGCCGTTGGTCACGGTGAGAGCGTCGCCCGATTCCAGAGTCATGATTCCGCTCAGGCGCCAGCCCGCGAGCGGGATCTTGGCGTATTTTGACCACGTCTGACCGTACTGCGGGGTCCAGATTCCGCTCAATACGAAGCGATGAGGATGAGATTGATTGCTTTCACCGCGATCGTCCAGGTTGGGATATTCGAAGCCCGTACTTACCGAGCCGCTGCCCGGAGATCCGTTACTCGCGAGAGCTTGCAAGGTGGGATAGTCGGAGACCGTCTTGCTGTAAGTGTAGCTGGTTAAGAATTGAAATCCGCGGCTGAAGTCGTGCCGGTATTGGACGATCAAAGCGTTGTAAAACGAGTTGATGTTTTCCCTCTGCACGAAGATATCGCCGAATCTGCTGGCGTTGTTGGGGCGGGCTGCGTTGAAGAAAGGATCACCGCTGCCACCGCCAGCCTGCCATCCGGTTTGATAGGCCGGCAAATTCGTGTTGACATAGTTCCATCCGCGCCGGCCTTGCACTCCTGAATAGGAAATTGTAACTACATCGCTCGTGCCAATCTGTTGCTGAATGTCGAGCAACATGCGCTGGAGATAAGGCAACCGCGTCGATCCCTGATCGCTGTAGTGGATCGACGCCCACTGATCGAGACCGTCATAACCTTGGCCCTTCCCGGTAGAAACCGGGAAGCTGCCAAGGGTTGTGGTTTGCGGTGAGGGAAAAATGTCCGTCAGGGTTAGAACCGGCGTATCGACGGGGTTGCCCAGCGTATTGTTATTGACGTTGTAGTTGACGGCGGACGATGTGCCGTAAATGGCATTGCCCACGGTGTTCGAAACCTGGCTTGCCCCGGTGTCGTAGAAGATGCCATATCCGGCGCGGATCACGGTTTTAGGTCTGAAGTTGTAGGCGATGCTCAGGCGAGGAGCGAATTCGGTCTTTGGTGCGCTTATGTAGTGAGTCGACACGCCGGTGGCAATACCGGGATATTCGAGAACGCCGCCATCCGATGTCGCGGTATAAATGGCACAACAAGGAGCAGCCGAAGGATTCGGTGTGTAAGCAGGAATGCTCAAGTCGTAGCGCAGACCGGCGGTGATCGTGAGCTTGGGGCTCAGGTGAAATTTGTCATTCACATAGAACCCCCAGTAGGGAAAAACGATGTTGTAATCCGGCGCGGTCGGCCCTCCGCCGTTGATGGTGTAACGTACCCACATATTGCTTGGGCTGCCGATCTCAAGATCGGCAATGCCATCTCCGCCCTGGTAACCCTGGTCGAAGCCGCCGCCGCTAAACGCATTGAGCGACTGGCCACCGAAGCCATTGCTGAAGCTGGAGCCGAAATACACTTGCCGTTGGAAGTCCCAGTCGATTTCACTCTTGCGGAAAAAGTTCATGCCTGCCGAGATCGTGTGGCGTCCGCGAACCCAGTCGAGGTTATCGGAAACCTGCCAGGATTCGTTTTCCGCACGGAAAACCTCGCCCGCGCCTGCCGCCGCATAGTTCCCCGCAAAAACGCCCAGGACGCCTTTGTTCAGGGCGTTACCGGTGTTCTGAAACAGAGTGTTCAAGGGATTGCTGCCGCCGTTGTAATAACTGAACAGACTCTGCGCCATCGTCACCAGCGCTCCGTCTCCGGTTCCGAAGATGAACTCGTTGGTGAGGTGCGGAGTGAAAATGTGCAGATAGTTGGCCGTGACCAGGTAGGACTGATCCTGCAGCGGGAAGTTGTGCAACTGGCCGGGGGGAATGCCGCCGCTTACGGTCGTAAATCCGTTTTGCTTCGACCAGCTTACAAAGATGGAATCTTTGTTTGACACCTTGGCGTCGAAGCGCGTATCGAGATGCCAATTGTTGATTCCAGATGACTGGAAGGCGGTGTAGTTGGCCTCGTTGCTGGGGACGTCGACGTTGGGCAACGGCCAGAGCGCGCTCAGAATTGCAGCCGAGTTCGGATCGATGAGTGGTGAGCCGTCGGGGCGCGTGGCGAGGTCGAGCCGATTGTTGGGAATCGGAGGACGCGAACTGTCGCCGCTGGAATCGTAGGTAGTGTCGTACGGGTTGTAGAGTTGTATCGATGGTAGCAACTCGCTGAAATCGCCGGTCCGCTCGGCAGCGGAGGGGACCGATCCGGTGACCGGGGTATTGCCGTCTGCCTCCAGAAACTTTTCGTAATTCACGAAGAAGAACAGCCGATTTCTCAGACCGGGAATTGGGATCGGACCACCGAAGTTGCCGCCGAATTGGTTGCGTTTCAAAGCCGGCTTCGTGCTGGGTGTACTTGTGATGATTTCGAGAGCATTGGACCAGGGATTGAAAGCATTCAAGTCGTCGTTTTCGAGGTAATCGTACAGCGAGCCGTGAAACTTGTTGCTTCCGGATTTGGTCTGTACGTTCAGTGCGGCTATGTCGTGACCGACTGAGGCCGAGAAATCGGTGACTGCTACAGTTCCGGTTTGAAGTGCTTCCGGTGAGGGCGCGAAGCTGATGCTGCTCTCGTAGTTATCGTTCACGTTGACGCCGTTAATGTAGTAACCGGAGTCGCGCGAACCCTGCGGGGCGCCGCCCGCTGTAAATGCCACGCCGCCCATGGCGAATTGAGCGCCGACCGAGAATGTGCCGCCGGGATTGATGTTTGACTGCTGGTAGGTCGAAACTCCGGGCGCGAGCGCCGCGACTTCCGTGAAGTTGCGCCCGTTCAGGGGCAACTCTTCAAATTGCCGCGAGGAAATGTTGGTTTCCACCGTGGTTTGCTCGGTCTGCAGGCCCTCGGCCTCCGCCGAGACGGTGACGCTTTCACCTACGGATCCCGGCTTCAACTTAAAGTCATATCGAACCACCGCGCCGATGGTGACGGAAATATTTCCGGACGATGTTTTCTGAAACCCCTGCGACTCTACCGTGAGCTGGTATTGACCGGCCGCGATATTGTCGAACTCAAAATGGCCTGAAGCGTCGGAGGTGGCTTGGCGCGTCTCCTGTGTCGCGGTATCGCGCAGAGTGATGTTGGCGCTGGAAACGATAGCTCCAGAAGGGTCGAAGATGGTGCCCGCTATGCCGCCGCGTTGTGCAAACTGAGCGAACGAATTCAAAGCGCAGATCAGGAAGAGAAAAAGTGTGAAGGGCTGCGAGCGTCGCATCATGGCGGCTTCTCCGGGTTTATGAAACGGTATTTTGAAAGGTTTCAAAATGTAAACAAACGTAAATCTAACTGCCGGTTTCCTGCGTTGTCAAGAGAAGATATCGCCTACTAGGTGGCGTAGTTGGTAGATGACTGTGCGCCGCTCACCGAGCCTGGTAGAGACGATATCCGTAAGCAGGGAGGGTCACGGTTAAGTCGCCGTGCCCATTGTTCTCATTGGCGACTGGAGGATTCGCCAAAAGGTCAACCAGGGCGTGCCCATCGATTGCGCCTAAATCCACTTTGACGGTCTGTGCCGTCGCTTGGAAGTTGAAGACTGCGAGTATGCGCTCTGATTTGTCTGAGCTTGCGCGGAGGATTGCGTAAAATTTGGCATCGTCCTGGGTTGGAATCCGGCGCCGCGCGCTGTCGAGGTAAAGCGCCGGATGGTCGTGGCGCATCTTCAGCAAGGGAGCGATTCCCTCCGCCGGAGCCGTAATCTCATCTGCCGGGCTGCAGTAACAGACAAGAGTGCCAGAGGTGGCGAGCAGAGCCTCGACGAACCGCTGTTGATCGGCATTTTGCATCTTGAGGACGGGTGCATAGAGCGAGCTACCAGCAGCGCGCACGCGATCATGATAAGAGCGAAGTGCGGTCTCAAGAATTCCGGGATCGCCTTTCTCCACGCTCTCTCGCAATGGATTATTGTCTTTCTCCCACCAGATGCCGAGGCCGTAGTCATACATATTGGTCCAGTGTCCTTCGGTGGACCATCCAACAGGATCGTCGGTGTGAAATGCGCCTCCGCCTTCGGGTTGAGAAAAGGTGTTTCCGTAGCTGGCAATGGGACCGGTGATCCGCCGGTTGCCTTTTTCCCAGGTGTAACCGACATACCAGTTCACGGCGTCAATCACCATTCCGTCGAGGCCTGTGTCCATCCAGAAATGAACGACCTTTTCCGCCTCACTCGGCCATTCGTTGTCGATCCAGTTGTATTGCGGTAGATGAATCAAGTTGCCGTCTTTGTCTTTTCCGCGCCAGCGCGTCCAGTAGAAATGCTGGCAACGCTCATCCCATTGCCAGAATTCGGTTTTCGACGCGTCGTACGATTTGAAATCCGGCCGAACGAAGAAGTAACTGTTGGATCGAGCTGGGAAGGGAGCGTCAGCGCTCGTGCTCCACAAAAACATTTTCGCTTCACGACTGCTGCGCCCGGCGCGGACGTCATCGCAAGCCTTCAGAAACTGAGTGGCGTAGATGCTGCTGTATCCGAGATTGTCGAAGGCGATGACCGCCATGCCAAGTTCGTGAGCTTTGGCCACGAGCCAGCGGAAGTCATCCATACCGTGCCCCGGTTCCAGTTGATAGCGGTCGATGGCGTCGAGCCCGTTGTAACTATTACCGCCTTCGGAGGGCGCGAAGATTTCGAGAGCATCGATGCCCTCATCGAGCCAATGACGAAGCTGGGTTTCGGCCTCTTTGCGATCGAGCGACAGATGTTCGTAACGCCAATATTTGGTCGAGGCTTTGAGCGTGACGCGATGGATCGCGGCGACGCTACGGTCGAAATGATGGGCTTTCGCGGGTGCGGAGACATATTTCGTTTGTTGATCGGCGGAAGCCTGGGACGAAACGCGTACGGAAGGAAAGGCCAGCGTTAGAAAGAGTGCAATCGCGGCGATTTTTCTAAACTGCATGATTCAGTCCTCGTGATTCTTGCTGGCTGACGCGTTGTTTGAAGCTTGTGTGCGCTTACGCGGACTGATCCACTTTCTGGAAGTCTCGACCCTTTTCTTCCCGTCCGAGTGAAACAATCATGATGAGCGAGAGGATCACGACCGTTTCGAAAAGTGTCAAAGCCCAGGAATAACCCATTCGTTTCTGCAGGGCATATTCAATCGACACGGCGGGCGACGCGACGAGCACGCCGAGTTGATAAACGAAACCGGGAAACAAGCTGCGAACGGCATTGGGCGCGAGTTCATTCAGATGGGCGGGGATCACGCCGAATGCGCCCTGTACTCCGAACTGCATGAGGCAGGCTCCGAAAGCCAAGGTGAGCGGAGTGGCACCAAAAGCCCACGGACGCAATGCAAGAATCGCAACGCACAGCGCGGCGATGATGGTACGACGCCGCCCGAGCGATTCTGACAGATTGCCGAAAAGTGGCGAGGCTGCGATGGCGCAAAGGTTGTAGAAGATCGCGAGATGCGAAACCTGAGAGCGTGCAAATCCGTGGGCGGACTTCAGAAAGTCGGGGTAGAGATCCTGTGTGCCATGCGACAGGCAGGACATTACAGTCATGACCAACAAAAGGTAGGCAAAGCCAACGCGATTTTCCCAGAGAACGCGAAACATTCCGCCGATTGAACTTTTGTGATGCAGTTGCCAGGCGCTGGATTCGGGAGCGCGCAGCGCGAGCAATGAGATCACGATGGCGAGAGCAAAGCCCACGCAGAACATCACTCGCCAGCCAAGATGGGGCAAGATGTTTTCCATGGCAAGGGCGGCAAGCAGATACCCAAGAGGATATCCGCTTTGCATCAAGCCGGAAACGAGGCCGCGACGACGCAATGGCGCGCTCTCCACGGCCAGCGACGCACCGATGCCCCAATAGCCGCCCATGCCGATTCCGTATAACGCCCGCAAAACGACGAACACAGCGAAGTTGGGAGCGAATGCGCTCAACAAGGTGGCGGCGGAGAAATAAAGAACGCATCCGATCAGCGGAGCACGGCGGCCGAAGCGATCTGCCAGCGAGCCGAAAAGAAGCGCGCCAACCGGGCGCATCGCCAGCGCGATCGAAATCGTCCAGACGATCGCTGACTTCTGGACATGGAAGTTCGCCGCAAGCGTATCGATGAGAAAGATTACAACGAAGAAATCGAAGGCATCGAGCACCCAACCGAGAATTCCCGCGGAGACGGCATACTGCCAGCCAGGGGTCGCAGCATCGCGGACGGAAGATTCGGAAGGCATGAAGTTTTTCGTTAGGTGCGCGAAGGTTAGCGCCAAAACGCGGTTAGATTAAAACGTTTCAAAGGGAATGTCCAGACCGGCAATCGCAACTACCCTGGTGTATTTTGGAAATGACGAATTTAAAGCGTGACATTTTTCGTTCAACGGCAAGGGAGATCATGAAGCGAACCATTTCATTTGTTGTTGCGGTCTTACTATCGCAGGCCGTGTTCGCGACCGCGCAGACCGAATCGCGGCCGTTTGTTCACAGCGGTTACGGCCGGGCCTACATCATTCATCGGCCGGTAAATGTTGGCGCCCATCCGGCGGTTGTATTCATGCTGGGTGGCATCGGGAGCACGGCGAAATCGGAATCGGAGGAGTTTGGCTGGATTGACGTCGCCGATCGCAATGGCTTTCTGGTTGTATTTCCCGAACTGGTCGCGACGCAAGTCGATCAGCCCATGGATCCGCACAAAAATATCAGCTTCTGGGAGATGAAAGGATCGAGGACGCACAAACTCGGAAGCGGCATGATGCCCGTCGATGATGAGGGTTATCTGATGGCTGTTCTGCGCGATGTGGTGCAGCGCGATCATCCCAACCCGAAACGAGTTTTCTTCGCGGGGTTTTCCAGCGGCTCAGGGATGGTGCAATTGATGGCGGCGCGGCATTCAAGAATGATTCGAGGAGTGGTCGCCGTAGCCACGCCCTTGATGGAGCCGCCGCCGAAGCTTGAACGGCCAGTCCCGATTCTTTATATCCACGGCGACAAAGATGAGCAGTTCACGGCCTTTGAAACCAATAGTCCGAATTTCGCAACCACGCCGCACGGCAACTGGGTGACGTGGGGATACCTCAATGGTTGCCGGATTCAGACCGCGACGAGGATGAGTTGGGGCGTGCAACTTGTCTGGCAACAATGCAGAAATGGTGTCCCCGTTGTCGCAGATTTTATTGCCGGATTCGGCCACGAGTGGGCAGGCAGTGTAAGTGCGTCCGGCAAGAAACCAGGGCCTGAAGGGCTTGATTTTACCGAGATGGCATGGCAGTTTCTTGCTGCCATCAAGTGAGGGAGAATACTGCTTTGCGTTTCTATGCAGGGAGTTGCCAGATCGTATCTAAGACGGTGCCATCAATCCACTTAACAACGGCCACCGGCTTGTCACTGCGAGAGCGGCGTTGAGGTTTCCCTCCGCAGATTCGTTCCACTTCTTTCTTGAGCTCGTCTAGAGGTCGAATCGGTAGTTTCGATCCGCGAACGGCAGTCATGAGATCTTCGCGGCGCGGATTGATGGCGATGCCCCGCTCCGTGACGACAACATCAATCATTTCACCCGGACCGCACAGAGTCGTAACTTCATCGACGATGACAGGAATACGGTCGCGGAACGAGGGCACAGCCAGAATGGTGCAGCCCGCGGCAAGGCAGTTTTGCCACCCGCCAATACCGTGCATCAGGCGTCCATCGGAGTGAGTCACCACGTTGGCATTGAAGTTCAGATCGACTTCGGTGGCTCCCAGCACGACCGCATCGACCATCGATGCGAAATTTCCTTTTCCATGATGGTTGTACGAAGTAAATGGAGTCGTCGCGATGTGGCGCGGGTTGGTAGCAATGGATCGAACGCCATCGAGATCAAACGTTTGCCCATCAAAGATGTAGTCTGTGTAGCCCTCTTCGAGGAGTTCGACCAAATATTTTGTCGATCCGCCGCGGACAAAGCGCGCTTTAACTCCGGCATCTCTCATCAATGTCTTGAGACTGGCCACGAATGCCAGAGCAATGCCACCGGCGCCGGCCTGAAAGGAAAATCCGTTGCGCATGATGCCGGCGTCGCGAAGAAAAAGCGCTACCATCTCGGCGACGCGAAGACGATCCGGCGATCGGGTGATCTGGGTTGTGCCGGAAACAATTTTGGAGGCATCGCCGATGGAATCGACGGTCACCACATAGTCGACATTGTTGCCTTGAATTTGCCAGGGCACACAAGGAAACGGCACCAGATTGTCGGTAACGGCGATCACCTGATCGGCATAGATGGAGTCGGCAAGCGCGAAGCCCAGCGATCCGCAGGCGGACTTTCCATGCGAGCCATCGCAGTTGCCGAAAGAATCAGCGCTCGGAGCGGCGATCACAGCGATATCGATGTGCACCTCGCCATCCTGAATTGCCTGCCAGCGGCCGCCGTGCGAGCGCAGAACGCCCATGCCGCGCATCTTGCCTTGGGTGCAATAGTCGCCGAGCGGGCCGTTCATGCTGCCCTCGATGCGCTGGATAACGCCCAATTCCATCAACGCAATGGCTGACTTTTGCGATGGAAACGACGCGCTGGGAAACCAGGTCAGGTCCTTGATGCCCATTCTTGCAGCGCATTCGAGCGCCATGAGCGCGACACGATCGCCGTCGCGCAGGTGATGGTGCGACGAGATCACCATACCGTCGCGGATGACGCACTTGCGAAGCGCGGTTTCGAGATCGGCGACTCGCTTGTCTCCGTTTGCGGGATAATCGCTGGCCGAGCGAATGGGTGGAGATGCCTTCGTTCCTGAAGCCCGGAAATCGTTAACTCCCTGATATGGCAATTGCTGGCGACCATTCACTCGCGTGGGAATTCTGCGGTTGGCCGCATTCAATACCAGAGTTGTTTCTTCGAGGATGGCCATCGGGAGCGAAGATTTTATCTTAGCTTTCTTAATTTAACCTTTACCCTGCTTTATTTTCGCTGACAACCCAGCAGCTCCGCCTGCGCGACAATTTTGAGCGCGCGCTGCAGGACGGGTGCATCAATCATTTTTGAACCAAGGCTTACGACGCCGAGACCTTGTGCCTGCGCTTTGCGAGAGGCATCAACAATTTTGTGCGCATCCTCGATCTCGGTCGCGGTCGGAGCAAATGCCTGATGAACCACTTTGATCTGCAGCGGATGAATGCATCCCATGCCTTCGAAACCGATGGCGCGAGAGTTCAAAGCCCAGGCGCGCAAGGTTTCCATGTCATTGATGTCGCCGAATACCGAATCGATTGCCTGAATCCCGGCGGCACGTGCCGCATTAATGACGCGCTGGCGCGCAAAGAGTGACTCCGCGCCGTGGATTGTTTTCGCTACTCCAAGGTCGGCCGCGTAATCTTCCAACCCGATGGTTAATGCAACGACTTCTTCATTTGCGGTTGCGATTTCGAAAGCTTTCTCGACTCCAAGGGCAGACTCGATAATCGGCATCAGCCAGATAGGGCGCGTAATTCCGAAGTCCGCTTTGACCGCGGCGATTTTCTCACTCACGTCAAGCACATGGCGTGCCGATTCCGTTTTAGGGATCAGGATCAGGTCGGGAGATTCGGGGATGATTTCCTCGAGATCCTCCATTCCCAAAGGAAATTTATTGATGCGCACCATGCGTTCGCAAGGCCGGAAGTCTACGGCGCGCAATGCGTTGCGTACCAGCAACCGGGCCGCGTCTTTCTCGTCAGGATGAACCGAGTCCTCGAGATCGAGGATGATGGCGTCGGATTGGTGCAGCGCAGCATTGATCAAATACTTCGGATCATTGCCGGGCAAGTAGAGGCGGGAGCGGCGCAGGCGGAAGCGCGCCGAGGGCTCTCCGCATGGAACCTTTTCGGGAAGCACCCGCGTGCCATTGCCAAGTCCTAAGCGCCGGGCCGCGGCTTCGAGGCGCGCTGCAATGACGAAGGGAAGCCCACCTTCATCATGGATGACTACCTGTAGGTGATTCGCCCCGAGGTGTTGCAGCACATCGGCGGTTTGCCTACGGACGGAATCTCCATAGTAGGCCTGGACGCGCGAATGAAGCTCGACCGCGATACCACCGCGATCCTGCAGCTCAATCCACACGTGGAGATCGGACCGAACATCAGCCCCTTGCCGCCCTGCCTGGCTCGAGCGCAACTTTGCCCCTTCGGTGGTTGGACTCATCGATCTTTTCTAACGCTGCAGCATTCACGTGTAAAGCGTTCCGCAAGCCGCAAGCGCAGGAGATGAAGTTACGATCCCATCATTTTGACCGCGGTTCGCGAGAATTATAACTCTTAGGGGCCACTGCATCTGAAGCTGCAGATCCAGGTAATTCAGGTCAATTAGTGATCGCTTCGCTCACGTGGGGCGATCCACCGCTCATAGATTGGAACAATCGCCGCGTTATTTTCGGCATAAATTCCCCAGAAGCCTGCCGCCGCCATTGTCGAGATTCCTGAGGAGACATTCTTTTTTTCCCCCATCTACTTTTTAATTTGACTCGGCGGCTGCTGGCTGGCTGGGGGCACGGTTGGTTTGGGCAGCATGGTGGATTCGTATCGCGCCAGGCGAAGCGGGCCGCTGGTATCGGGCAATGAGGGCGGTGCGGCGTCGATGTTTTGAAACTGCAGGGCAGAACTCAAGTTGCCGAATGTGCTGCGGCGCCAGTCGCTGATGTTGGGTTCGCGCACTCCGGTGAATTCTTCCAAGAATTGCAGCACGGATGTGTGATCGAACTGCTGGGTGCAGACGCGGCCGCCTGCCGTCCAGGGCGAGACGAGGATACAGGGGACGCGGAAGCCGGCGCCGATGGGAAGGCTATGGACGAACTCGCTGGGTGTATTTGCAGCGGGCACGGGAGGGGCGACGTGATCGAAAATTCCGTCGTTCTCGTCGTAGTTCAGAATGAAGACGGTTTTCTTCCAGACATCGGGATTGGATGCGATGGCGTCGATTTTGCTGGCGACGAAAGCGGCGCCGTCGGCGGGCATATAGTCGGGATGCTCCGACTGATAGCTGGTGGGAATAATCCATGAGACGGCGGGAAGCTTGTCGTGCAGCGCATCGTATTCGAATTGACCTTCGGGGCTACGCACCATGCCCTTGGTATAAAGAGGCGATCCCTTTGCGGCTTCGCGAAAAACTTTGAACGTCTCCAGCACATTGCATCCGTAATTGTCTTTTTGCTGATAGACCTTCCAACTGATGCCGGCTTTTTCCAGGCGCTCCGCGTAGGTTGTCCATCGATATCCGGCTGCAGGCGCGTCATTGCCGATGATCGGGCCGCCATGTTTTGCCTCGGCGTCGATGGTGCCCGTCATCCAGTACATGCGGTTCGGCCAGGTCGGCCCCATCACGGAGCAGTGATAGGCGTCGCACAAGGTAAAGGCTTCGGCCAGGGCAAATTGGAATGGGATATCTTCGCGGGTGTGGTACCCCATGCAATAGGGGCCATTCACTCCATCGGCTTTGCGATGCGCGGGCAGCCAGCGATCCATGCGGCCTCCGTTCCACGCTTCGTGCTGAACTTCCCAGGCGTGGCTGGTGGAAGGAATTTTTTGCGCGCTGGTGGCATGCGTGTCGAGGTGAAAGGGCAGCAAATATTTGTCGCGGTTTTGCTCGTCCGGTTGATAGAAGACGGATCGGCCATGGGCCAGTTGCAGCGCGGCGGGATCGTCGAAGCCGCGCACTCCGGGCATGGTTCCGAAATAATGATCGAACGATCGATTTTCCTGCATCAGCAGGACGACGTGTTTCACATCGCGCAGCGAACCGATTCCGTTGGCCGATTGGGCGAGCATGCGCCGCACATTCGGAGGCATCATGCCGGATGCGGCTGCTACCGTGGCTAGGCGGCCCGCGGCTCCGAGGAGTTGGCGGCGCGTCAGTTTCATGGAACGTGGAGGGAGCGGCTGATTTTCCATAGGCTTAGAGGATGGCTTCGTTTCAGATTTCGCTACGGGTCGATCGCTATAATAAATGAGGCTTGGTTTCTGGGAATTGGGCCCAATTCAGCGGCCGAATCGTAGGCCGCTCGACGTCATCAAAAGGACATGAAGAAAGCGCAACCGCACCCTCTGGAAAAAATACTTGAGAGCCGTATCGCCATCATCGATGGAGCGATGGGCACGACGATTCGCACCTACGGGATGAAGGAATCGGATATTCGCGGGGAGCGATTCAAAGACGCGCCGAAAAGCGTGCTGAACAATGGCGACCTGTTTACGCTGACGAAGCCGGAGATGATTGGCGACATCCATCGCCGGTTTCTGGAGGCGGGCGCGGACATTATCGAGACGAACACCTTCGGCGCCACGAGCATCGCGCAGAGCGAATTTTTTGTCGACGATCCGCGGGAGCGCGGAGGGCGTAAGGATCCTGAGTTTTATCAGAAGATCATCGACGACCGTTTTCTTGGCGAGCTGGCGTGGGACATCAATGAGCAATCGGCGCGCCAGTGCCGGGAGTGGGCCGACCGTGTGGGGAGCGCGACTTCGCGGCAGCGCTTCGTAGCTGGAGCGATTGGGCCGCTCACTGTTTCCCTTTCCAACTCGCCCGATGCTGACGACCCGGGATTTCGCGTCGTCACCTTCGATCAAGTGAAAGCCGCTTATGCGCAGCAGGTGCGAGCGCTCATCGCCGGCGGCGCGGATCTGTTGCTGGTTGAGACGATTTTCGATTCGCTCAATGCCAAGGCGGCGCTGGTCGCGATTCGTGAAGTGTTTGACGAACAGAGCAAAGATAAGGGCGGCAAGGAATTGCCGGTGATGATTTCAGCGGCGGTGGGGCGCGGCGGCGAGACGATGATCTCGGCACAGACGACGGAAGCGTTCTGGAATGCGGTGCGGCACGTGAAGCCGCTGTCGGTAGGGCTCAATTGCTCGCTCGGTCCTGATCTGATGTATCCGTTTCTTGAGGAGCTTTCGGAGAAGGCGGACGTGGCGATCTCTTGCTATCCGAATGCGGGCCTGCCGAATCCTTTGTCGGAAACTGGCTTCGATCTTGGCCCAAATGATATGGCGCGTTACCTGGGCGAATTTGCGCAAGGAGGGCTGATCAACATTGCAGGCGGTTGTTGCGGAAATACTCCGGAGCATATCGCAGCGATTGCGAAGGCGCTCGCGGGCCAGTCTCCGCGAAAGTGTGGCGCGCAGCGCAGCGAGGAATCGTTCACTCGCCCGAGTGAGATTGCGAGTCGCGCGTGAGCGAGTCCGACACTTCAGAGTCGTCCGTCACCACGGAATTTCGCCCGCTTCGCCTCTCGGGATCGCAGCCCTTTACCCAACAACGCGGCGTCTACATCATGATCGGCGAGCGGACCAATGTCGCCGGTTCGCCGAAGTTTGCCCGGCTGGTGAAAGACGGCAAATACGAAGAGGCAGTCAGCGTTGCGCGGCAGCAGGTCGAGAATGGCGCGAACGTGCTCGACGTCTGCATGGATGAGGGAATGATCGACGGCGTCACCGCGATGACTCGCTTTCTGCAGTTGTTGGCGAGCGAACCGGAAGTGGCGAAGGTGCCCGTGATGGTGGACTCCTCGAAATGGGAGGTCATTGAAGCGGGCCTGAAGTGCCTGCAGGGCAAGGGCATCGTCAATTCGATTTCGCTGAAAGAAGGCGAGGAGAAGTTTCGCGAAAATGCGGCGAGAGTTCTGAAATATGGTGCAGCCGTGGTGGTGATGGCCTTCGACGAACAGGGCCAGGCGGCAAATTACGAGGACAAGATCCGCGTCTGCGAACGGGCTTACCGAATTCTTGTGGATGAAGTTGGGTTTCCGCCGGAAGACATTATCTTTGACCCGAATATTCTTACCGTGGCCACAGGCATGGAGGAGCACAACAACTACGCGGTCGATTACATCAACGCCACGCGCTGGATCAAGGGGAACCTGCCATCCGCGAAGGTGAGCGGCGGCGTTTCCAACATTTCTTTTAGTTTTCGCGGCAATAACGTTGTGCGTGAGGCGATTCACTCTGCGTTTCTTTATCACGCCATCGGCGCCGGCATGGATATGGGCATTGTGAATGCCGGCATGCTCGAAGTTTATGAAGAGATTGATCCAGAACTAAAGGTGCTGGTTGAGGATGTGCTGCTGAATCGCCGGCCTGACGCGACGGAGCGCCTGGTGGATTTTGGTGAAACGCTCAAAGGCGTGGGCAAGGCCGCCACGGAAAAGAAAGCGGAGGAGTGGCGCAATGGCACAGTCGAAGAGCGCCTTTCGCACGCGCTGGTCAAGGGAATCGACGCTTATATCGAGGCCGATGCTGAAGAAGCACGCGTGAAGCTGGGCCGGCCGCTGGCGGTGATCGAGGGGCCGTTGATGGACGGCATGGGCGTGGTCGGCGATCTTTTTGGGGCGGGCAAGATGTTTTTGCCGCAAGTGGTGAAATCTGCACGCGTGATGAAGAAGGCGGTGGCGCACCTGACTCCGTTCATGGAGAAAGAAAAGGAAGCGCGGGCTGCGGCGGGCGAGGTGGTGAAGGCGCAGGGGAAAATCGTGCTGGCAACGGTGAAGGGCGACGTTCACGATATTGGCAAGAACATTGTTGGAGTCGTTCTGGCCTGCAATAACTATGAAGTGATCGACATGGGCGTGATGGTGCCATGCGAAAAGATTCTGGAACGCGCCAAGGCAGTGAACGCGGATCTAATCGGACTGAGCGGCCTGATCACGCCATCGCTCGATGAGATGGTGCATGTGGCGCGCGAGATGGAGCGTCAGGGCTTCAAGTTGCCGCTCCTGATCGGCGGGGCGACCACGAGCCGGGCGCACACAGCGGTCAAGATTGCGCCGCATTACAGTGAGCCGGTGGTTCACATCATCGACGCCAGCCGGGCTGTGCCGGTCACGACTAGTCTTCTGAGCGACGAAGGCAAGCCCGCGTTCGTCGAAAAGCATCGCGCTGATTACGAGGCGATTCGCAAGGCTCACGCTGCGCCGAAGCAACCAGTCATCTCGATTGAGAATGCCCGCTCGAGGCGGACTCCGATTGTGTGGCGTGCCGACGATATTCCTTCCCCGACTTTCACCGGCGTGCGCGTGCTGGACAACTTTCCGCTGAATACGCTGCGCGAGTTCATTGACTGGTCGCCTTTTTTTCACACCTGGGGCTTGAAAGGAATTTATCCGCGCATCTTTGAATACAAGGAACAGGGCGCGCAGGCACGCCAGCTATTTGAAGAGGGCAATGCCCTTCTCGATGTCATCGTTGAAAATAAACTCATCACGGCGAGAGGCGTGTATGGCCTGTTTCCTGCGAACGCGGTGGGGGATGATGTCGAGTTATACGCGGACGACACACGAGGGAAGGTACGGGAACGATTCCACTTCCTCCGGCAGCAATCGAACAAGGAAGGCAGCGAGCCGTGCCGGTCGCTCTCTGATTTCATTGCGCCCAAAGAGACGGGCCTGCCCGATCATATTGGGGCATTCGCCGTCACCAGCGGGATTGGATTGAAGGAGCTGTGCGATTCGTATCGGACGAAGAACGACGACTACAACGCGATCATGGCCGAGGCTCTGGCGGATCGACTGGCTGAGGCTTTCGCCGAGTGTCTGCACAAATGCGTGCGGAAGGAATGGGGTTACGGTGGCGCGGAAAATTTAAGCACCGCGGAATTGATTCAAGAAAAGTATCGCGGAATCAGGCCCGCAGCGGGCTATCCGGCGTGTCCGGATCACACGGAGAAAGGCACGCTCTGGCATTTGCTCGACGTCCGGGCGAATACCGGAATTCAGATTACGGAGTCGTTTGCAATGTGGCCGGGATCGAGCGTGAGCGGCCTTTATTTCGCGCATCCGGAGTCGCGATATTTCAGCCTGGGCAAGATCGGCCGGGATCAGGTTGCCGACTATGCCGAGCGCAAAGGCATGGACGTTTGCGAAGTGGAGCGATGGCTGGGGCAGAATCTGAATTACGATCCAGAAGCGTGAAAGTCGCCGCAATTCGCTTGATGCCGTTTGCGCTCTGATTTATCTCAGGATCTTTACTTCAGCCGACCTTGCGCAAGGTTTGCGCCTGGCGGATGGTCGAGATGCGCGAGATGGCGGCGACCATCATGCTGGAAAGAAGTTGCATGGTGGCTACGTCTTTGTCGTCGAAGGCTCCTGGGGAAGATGAGAGGACTTCGAAGACGCCTAGCGTGCGGCGGTAGTGGCGTAGGGGGGAAACTAGAATCGAGCGGACGCCGAGGCGGCGGCAGCTGGCCAGGTCGACGCGCGGATTGCGCTCGGCATCGTGGCAGAGCATAACTTCTCCGGAGCGGACGGCTTCGGCGGAGATGCCGGATTCGGTTTGAAGGCGAACGCCGAGATCGGGCGCGGTGCGGCCGGCGCGGGCGCGGCATACGATTTCGTCTCCGGCGCGCAGGGCGATAGCTGCTCCGGTGGCGCCGGTGAGCTGCTGGGCGCGCTCGGTGATGGCGCTGATGGCGGGCTCGAGATCGAGTTCCGCGGGATGAATTTCAGTTTCTTCCTCGAGATGAACGGCTTTGAATCCTGAGACAGGATGCGCCGCATTGGCCACGCGAAGCTGGGTACGCAACGCCAGCGACGGCATGCGGGCATGGTCGATGCTGTCGGCGACTGGATCGGGAACGGTGCGGAGAAGGTCGCGGACTAAGCTGTTCAGCTCGGAGTCGGTGATCAGGTGCGCGGTCTGGTCGCGGAGCAAAGAGCCTCCGAGGACGCGGGAGAGGCCGAGAACAGATGTGCTTCCGCACGCCAGACAGCGCGGCGTGCTATTGGTGCTGATCAGCTCACACTGAACGCAGAAACTGGCGGATTGCAGGGGGACGAAATTGATGTCCCTAAAGGATGTGCCGTAAACAGTCTTGCCAAATGGTCCCTTGCCAAACATGCTTACTTAACCTCGCTTGCGATCCCGTGAAATCGGTGCCATCGAAGGTAAATATATGTAGGACAAGGAGAAAGTAACGGAGATGGTTCCGGGTGTGGAAAAGTGAGGGCAAATTGCAAGCGGGTGTTCGCTGTATGCCGGATTTTGCAGTAGTGGTTCATCTTGGCTCACGCGATAGGCCGGTTTAAGCGAGAGATCCCTTCGACGCGCTTCGCTTGCTCTACGCCTGAGACGGCTCCGCTTAGGATGACACCTCAATATTTTGAAGAGTGTGCAGGATTTTGCAAGTTGATTTTGAAGGTTTGGAGGGCTAAACTAGCTTCACGTTTTCGGTAGATATACCGGAGCGGTTTTTTGGAGGAATCATCATGCAATGGACAGCACCTGCTTTTGAAGAAGTTTGCCTCAACTGCGAAATCAACTCTTACGCCAGCGCGAAACTGTAAACCAGACCCTCCCCTTCATCTTTCTTATCAGCACGTCTCTAAACGCTTGAAAGCGAGCGTAGAGGCGTAGCTTGCGCTGCTACAATTTGCGCAATTCGCTCGGCGGCGTGGCCATCCCATAGCGGAATGTTGTGATTCTCCCGCGTTTCTTTCGTGCCTGAGTTTCGTTTAAGGATCGCTTCCGCTGTCGCGCGAAGCTTCTGCAAGTCTCTTCCTACAAGTTGATTAGTTCCCTGCGTCAGCGTGATCGGACGCTCGGTGTTTTCGCGGACCGTGAGACAGGGCACGCCGAGGAACGTGGTCTCTTCCTGAATGCCGCCGGAGTCGGTGATGACCAGGGCTGCGCGGCGCTGTAGCGCGAGGAATTCCAGATAAGGCAGTGGCTCGATGAATTGCATCCGCGTGCCGTTGGCGGAAAAGCCGAGATCGGCGAGGCTGCGGCGAGTGCGAGGATGCACGGGAAAGATGACATTGAGGTGTTCGCTTAGCGTGGCCAGCGTAGAGAGAAGTTCGCGCAACCAAGGGAGATCGTCGACGTTGGAAGGCCGGTGAAGGGTCACGAGCGCGTAGGGAGATTGGCGCGAAATTGCGGTTGGATAATTTTCGGTGCGCGGCAGGAGGCGGATCAGCGTATCGATCATGACGTTGCCGACGAGATGAATTCTGGCCAGGTCGATGCCTTCGCGCAGGAGATTTTCGTCGGCGTCGGCAGAGGGAGTGAAAAGCAAATCCGAGAGCTGATCGGTGAGCACGCGGTTGATCTCTTCGGGCATGGTGCGGTCGCGCGAGCGCAGTCCGGCTTCGACGTGGCCGACGCGCACTCCGAGTTTGGCGCAGACCAGAGCCGCGGCGACGGTGGAGTTGACGTCGCCGTAGACGAGAACGAGATCGGGCTTGCGTTCCAGTAGCACGGGCTCGAAGGCCTGCATGACTGCGGCGGTCTGCTGGGCGTGCGTGCCGGAACCCACGCCGAGGTTGCAGTCGGGAGCGGGCATCTCCAGTTGCTGAAAAAAAACGTCGGACATGGCGGCGTCATAGTGCTGCCCGGTGTGGACGAGACTCTGGCGGATGACATCGTGCGCAGCGAGCGCGCGAATGACCGGCGCAGCTTTCATAAAGTTGGGGCGCGCGCCGACGATGTGGAGAATGTGCATGGGAGTTTGGGATTGCTGATTGCTGATTAAAAACCTAAGACGCAGGGTTTTCAATCAACAATCAAAAATCGACAATCAAAACTTTTTTTCTTATCCGGCTTGGGCGGCGACCAGCGGCGCGTCTTGGCCGGGCAGCGGGATGACTTGCGGGGCATGGGTTAGGGTGCGGTCCAGAGCGTCGGCTAGCGCGGTGGGAAAACTGGCAGTGAGCAGATTGATATCGATTTGCAGATCGCGGGCGGAATAGAGACGGTTGATGACAAGGACTCCGCAGCGGCGATTGGTGGAAGTAAGAAGATCGAGAGCGATGGTCCAGAGAGCTACGCCGTCCAGGGTTTTGGGGGCGCCGGCTTTGCTCCAACGGAAGGAAGGCGAACCGCGGCGCGCCGACAGGTCGGATACGTCGAAAGGCATACGCGCGGCTGGCATCATATCGAGCTTCAACTCGAAGCCGTCGAAATCGTTGTTGCTGAAGGCGGCTACGAGAATGCGGCGAACCTGCTCGTAGTCGCGAGCGACTTTGAGTTCCTCGGAGGCGCGGCGGACGGCGAGGTTATTCACAAAAATTTGCGGCTGATTGAGCGTGCGGTGCGCGACGCGAGCCAGTTCGCCGAATTCGAGGTAGCCGAGATGCTGCACGCCGATCCAGATACCGATGCCCAACACGGCTAACACGAGACCGAGCGAGCTTCCGGTGGGCCAGAGCAGGAACAGGCTCAGCATGGCGAATGCGGCGGAAACGCCATAGAGCAGGATCACGACCTGGCGGTGAGTCATGCCATGCTGCAGGAGTTTGTGGTGGATGTGCTCGCGGTCGGCGGTGAAGACGGGGCGTCCGCTGATGAGGCGACGCAGAATGGAGAGCGAAGTTTCCAGGATGGGCAGGCCGAAGGAAACTACCGGGATCGCGACGGCGACGATCGTGGGCGCTTTTTGCGCGCCTTCGAGAGCCAGCGCGCTCAGAACAAATCCGATAAAGAGACTTCCGGAGTCGCCCAGGAAAATGGTCGCGGGATTGAAGTTGTAACGCAGGAAGCCGAGAATCGCGCCCGCCAATGCAATGGTCACGACGGTGACGAGGGAAGGTCCATTTTGCAGAGCGACAACGAACGCGACCAGTGTTGAAAACAGTGCCGACCCGGCGGCAAGGCCATCCAGACCATCAATCAGGTTGAAGGCATTGGTGATGGCAAGTACCCAGAGGATGGTGCAGGGCAGCCCTACAAACCAAGGCAGTTCATGCTGACCGAACAAGACTGGGATGTTGACGATGCGCAGGCCGCCCATGAACAGAAGAGTGGCGGCGATGCCCTGGACGGAGAATTTTACATAAGGCCCGACGCCGCGAATGTCGTCATAAACGCCGAGCAGAAAAACCAGCGTGGCGGGTCCCACAATGGTTAGCAATGTTTTCAGCGGAAAGGCTGCGTGCAGCTGCGGATTCCGCGAAATCCAGAATGCGGCCAACGCCATGCAACTGGAAAACGCGAGGAAGATGGCAACGCCACCCAGCCGGGGCAAGGCGCTGGAATGCAGATGACGTTCTTGCGTAGGGGCGGCGACCCAACCACGAGCCGTGGCGAAATCGCGAACGTACCGCGTCAGAACGAACGCGGACAGCAACGCCAAGAAAAATGTCCCGAGGAAGATGCCAGTCAACTGTGTCACCCCGGAGCAGCCATGCTGACTGAAGCATCGCTCCGCTTAGCTGAAGTATTGCAGCGATCACCGACTACGAATAGTTAGTGATCAGATTCCCAATGCTGGTTTTGAGAGTGCACCGACTCTAGCAGCAGCCCATTGAAAGTTTCAATCGAAGCGATTAAAAAACTGTGGAAAACCGGGCTGTATGTACGCCAGCCGTAAAGTTCAGATCGAACTTCCTGTGCTACACTTCTTCCCATTCAACTCTGCATTCACGCAAATTATTCACAAAGAATTGTCGATCGGGGCTCACTGATGAGATCGGGCACAACGACTTCAACTCGAGGCTGCCGCACGTATTTTTTCTGCGCATTCGGAATGTTGTTCTTCATGGCAGGAGTGACTTTGGCGCAGCAGCCCTCGGGCGGCATTGCGCCAGCGGCGCAACCGGCTTCGCAGATGGCGGTGGGAACATCGGTGCCGCAGCAGGCGAAGACTGCAGATGCGGGCAAGGAAGCGAATAATTCCTCAATGTTCGCGGCGCCTTCCGTGAAGCTGGGTCCGGGAGATTTGATCGAGATCGGCGTGTACAACGTTCCCGAATTGGCGACCAAAGCCCGCGTAAGCGGCTCGGGCGACGTTTATCTTCCTCTGATCGACTACGTTCACATCGACGGACTAACGCTGGAAGAAGCGCAAGCGCTGATTGAGAAGAGACTCGAGGACGGCGGATTTGTCCGCAGCCCGCATGTAACCATTTTCGTTGACGATGCAACTTCGCAGGGGATCACTCTTCTCGGCGAGGTGAGCAGGCCCGGGATTTATCCGGAGGCAGCGGATCACAAGCTGTATGCCATTATCTCCGAGGCCGGTGGTTTTACGGCGAGCGCAGCGCGCCGGGTCGACATCATTCGCCAGGGTAAGACGGAGACGTTACACATCGATCTGCCGCGGAATTTGTCCGACGATTTGAGCGGAAATGTCGATGTGCAGCCAGGCGATACGATCACGGTGCCGCGGGCTCCGATTGTGTATGTCGTCGGCGATGTGGGCCGGCCGAGCGGGCTTTTAATTGATAACGGCCGTCTCACGGTGCTGCAAGCCCTTGCCTTGGCGGGCGGCGCGAACCATACCGCCAAATTAGGCGATACACGGATCATTCGCAAAACTCCGGCCGGGATGACGGAGACGAAGGTTCAACTGAAGAAAATGCTGGAAGCCAAGACGCCCGACATCACGCTGCAGGCCGACGACATTCTCTTTATACCCATCAGCGGCCTCAGGGTAGCGGCGGCG